>Ga0194055_10000364_pt1 | contig 35805 bp, 44 predicted proteins | sample SepL449m_MetaG_FD_155482 | JGI IMG/M metagenome (GOLD analysis project Ga0194055, IMG submission 155482) | Anoxic zone freshwater microbial communities from boreal shield lake in IISD Experimental Lakes Area, Ontario, Canada - Sep2016-L442-9m | ecosystem: Environmental > Aquatic > Freshwater >... | reverse complement strand
CTCTATTACCGCAGAAATTGGTTTGATGCGAGCTGGCGAGCAATTGACGGCCTTGGAAATGATGGCAGTTGATCCAAAACTGCGAATTTTGGCGCCACGTTTGTGGGGTGGCATCATTGCGCTGCCTCTTCTGACCGCTGTCTTCAGTGCCGTCGGTATTTTGGGTGGTTATGTGGTGGGGGTGCTGCTGATTGGCGTCGATGAAGGCTCATTTTGGAGTCAAATGCAAAGTGGCGTCGATGTGTTCAAAGATGTTGGCAACGGCATGATCAAGAGTTTGGTCTTTGGCGTGGCAGTGACCTTCATTGCCTTGCTGCAAGGTTATGTGGCTCAGCCTACCCCTGATGGTGTGGCTTCCGCCACCACCCGAAGTGTGGTGATCTCTTCGTTGTCAGTTTTAGGACTGGACTTCATCCTCACTGTGATGATGTTCAGCATTTAAGGAAGACGTGATGCAACGTTCAAAAAATGATGTGTGGGTGGGCTTGTTTGTGCTGATTGGATTGGCTGCGGTGCTTTTTCTGGCGCTTAAATCAGCCAATTTGTTGCAGTACAGCTGGTCCAAAAATTACACGGTGACTGCCAAGTTTGACAACATCGGGGGTCTCAAAAAAGGCGCGGCCGTGAAAAGTGCGGGCGTGGTGGTGGGCCGTGTTGACAGCATTCAATTTGACGGCGAAAGCTTTCAAGCCAAAGTCAGTTTGGCTTTGCAAAACCAGTACGATTTTCCCAAAGACAGTTCTTTGAAAATTTTGACAAGTGGTTTGCTGGGTGAGCAGTACGTGGGCATTGTGGCTGGCGCCGATGAAAAGAACCTGGTGGCAGGAGACAGCATTGGATCCACCCAATCGGCTGTGGTCTTAGAAAATTTAATCAGCCAATTTTTGTACAGCAAAGCGGCGGATCCTGCAGCCCCCTCGACAGGAAGCAAATAATGAAAGTTTGCTGGTGCTTGCGCCTCGGTTTTTTGATTGCGGCAACATGGCTGTTGCAAGGATGCGCTTCATTGAAAGGCCCGGATCCAACGGATCCCCTAGAGCCCCTCAATCGAAAAGTAACAGCCTTCAACGATGTGGCCGATGATTTGGTGCTGCGCCCTGTTGCGGTTTTTTATGGCGAAGTCTTGCCCACAGTGGTTCGCAAAGGCATTAGCAATTTTTTCAGCAATCAAAGTGATGTGATGTCGTTCTTCAATAGCCTGGCGCAATTGAAAATAGAAGCCGCATCCAAAAGTGCCATGCGCGTGGGCATCAACACCACGTTGGGCGTAGGAGGCATCATTGACTGGGCCACCGAATTGAAGATTGACAAACACAAGGAAGACTTTGGCCAAACAATGGCTTTTTGGGGTGTTTCTTCGGGCCCCTATGTGGTTCTCCCATTTTTTGGGCCTTCCACTGTTCGAGACAGCTTTGGCCTGTTGATAGATTACAAGACCGATGTGAATCAACAGCTGGCCGACAATGCCGCAAGAAATACGCTTACCTTATTGCGCCTGACCGACAAGCGCGAACGCTATTTGTCCTTGTCTGATGCTGTCAAGCAAGCTTCTTTGGATCCGTACACCTTTACCAGAGACGCCTATTTGCAAAAGCGCTTGAACGACATTTACGACGGCAATCCGCCCATGGTAGATGACTTTGAAGATCCTGATCAGCCGGCGCCCATGGTTGCCCCCAACCGACCCAGCGGAACTGTCATTCAGGAGCCACTGCCCAAAACGCCCTAGCCCTAAAAGCCTTGGGTCGATGAAGCTTTGCGCTTGGTGGTTTAATCAACTTTTTCGCAGTTCGCGCGTTAAAGAGTTAAACGCTCTTTATGATCTCATCCTATGAATCGCAAATTTTTCACTTTTTTATGGCCCCTAATCTGGGCATTGGGCTTATCTTTAAGCCCAGCTTCCGTTTTGGCAGCCGACGAGGCACCCGACGCCTTTGTGAAACGCATTTCCAATGAAACTTTGGATGCCGTTCGCTCCGACAAAAGCATCAAGGGTGGCGACATCAACAAGATCATGCAATTGGTCGATGGCAAGTTGATGCAGCATGTCAATTTTCGCCGCATGACCGCGCTGGCCACAGGACCAGGATGGCGCAAGGCCACGCCAGAGCAGCAAGACCGCTTGCAAGAAGAGTTCAAGTTGTTGCTCATTCGAACCTATTCCGGCGCACTCAGCCAAATCAATGACCAGTCCATTGAGATCAAGCCTTTGCGCGGAGCCACAGATGACAAAAATCTGGTGGTTCAAACCGAGATCAGAGGCAAAGGTGAGCCTATTCAACTTGACTACCGCCTTGAAAAAACACCAGGAGAAGGTGCAGGCTGGAAAATTTTTGACCTCAATGTCTTGGGCATTTGGTTGGTTGAAAACTACCGTTCGCAATTTTCCAAAGAAATCAACGCGGGTGGCGTGGATGGTTTGATCAAAAGTCTCTCAGATCGCAATAAATCGAATGCTAAAAAAGCCTAATTCGGCGCCCTTGCATGTCCGCAGCCCTCTTAATTTTGCCCCCTGATTTGCGCCACAGCAATGCAGCGGCTTGCTTGGCCAAGTTGCAGGCGCAAATCCGCAACAGCCCAGATACAGAGGTCGAAATCCAAGCCGGACAGCTGACTGATTTCGACTCTGCAGCACTCGCAGTGCTCTTGGGATGCCGCCGAGAAGCCGAAAGTTTGTCAAAAACTTTGAAATTCAAGCAATTCCCAGCCAAATTGCGCGAATTGGCCCTGCTTTATGGGGTGTCCAAGCTCTTGGACGAAAGCGCATGACCGTAAAATAGGGGGCTCATGCCCGCCATCTCTTTTCAATCCGTCTCCAAAACTTACCCTGCCAAAAATCCTGGCAGCCAGCCGTTCACAGCGCTCAATCAGGTGAGCTTTGACATTGCTGAGGGCGAGTTTTTTGGCCTACTGGGCCCTAATGGCGCTGGCAAAACCACCCTCATCAGCATTCTGGCGGGCCTGACCAAGGCCACAGAAGGCCGAGTCATGGTGCATGGCAAGGATGTGCAAGTGGATTACGCCCAAACGCGGCGCATGCTGGGTGTGGTGCCTCAAGAGTTGGTGTTTGACCCCTTTTTCTCAGTTCGCGAAGCCTTGCGCTTTCAATCGGGCTATTTTGGTGTTCGAAAAAATGATGCATGGATTGATGAGTTGCTTGACAACTTAGGCCTCCTAGACAAAGCCAATTCAAACATGCGCCAACTTTCTGGTGGCATGAAACGGCGCGTCTTGGTGGCGCAGGCCTTGGTTCACAAACCGCGGGTCATTGTGCTGGACGAACCCACTGCGGGCGTGGATGTTGAACTCAGACAAACGCTCTGGCAATTCATTGCCAAGTTAAACCGAGAAGGCCATACTGTTTTGCTTACCACCCACTATTTGGAAGAAGCAGAAGCGTTGTGCGGCCGCTTGGCCATGCTGAAACAAGGACGGGTCTTGGCCTTGGCCAGCACGTCCGAATTGCTGAAATCGGCTTCCAGCAATGTGCTGCGTTTTAAATTGGACGGTCAATTACCCAGTGAGTTGGCGGCCAAAGCGCGCATCACGGGTCGCATCGTTCAGTTTCCAGCGCACGACGCCATTGAAATTGAAACTTACTTGTCGGCTGTTCGACAAGCAGGCTTGGTCGCAGAAGATGTTGAAATTCGCAAGGCCGATTTGGAAGATGTCTTTTTGGATGTAATGTCCGAGGGCAAAGCATGAACGGTTGGCGCATGTTGTTGTACAAAGAGGTGTTGCGCTTTTGGAAAGTTGCCTTCCAAACCATTGCCGCGCCCGTTTTGACTTCGGTCTTGTACATGATGATTTTTGGCCATGTCTTAGAAGACCATGTAAAGGTTTACGACAACGTGCCCTACACGGCGTTTTTGTTGCCTGGCCTCATCATGATGAGCGTCTTGCAAAATGCTTTTGCCAACAGCTCTTCCAGCTTGGTGCAAAGCAAAATCATGGGCAACATTGTTTTCTTGTTGCTCACACCCTTATCGCACTGGCACTGGTACGTGGCCTATGTGGGCTCATCTATGTTGCGCGGCTTGGCGGTGGGCTTTGGTGTCTTTGCCGTCACGGTGTGGTTTGCGCCCTTGCAGTACCATGCGCCCGTTTGGATTTTGGTGTTTGCCGTTTTGTGTGCTGGCCTCTTGGGTGCCTTGGGATTGGTTGCAGGTCTTTGGTCCGAAAAATTTGACCAAATGGCTGCTTTTCAAAGTTTTGTAATCATGCCCATGACCTTCTTGTCGGGTGTTTTCTATTCCATTCATTCTTTGCCGCCGTTTTGGCAAGGCTTGAGTCATTTAAACCCTTTCTTTTACATGATTGATGGTTTCAGATACGGCTTTTTTGGCCAAAGCGATGTCTCGCCTTGGACCAGCTTGGCAGTCGTTTCTGTGGCCATGTTGGCCATCAGTACTTTGGCCATTCAATTGCTGAAATCAGGCTACAAAATCAGAGGCTGATGATTTCTTCGCTGATGACTTCTTTCTTAAGCTGAACAAAATGACTGCAGAACAAATTCAAAACATGATTGCCGCCGGGTTGCCATGCCAACACCTCACCGTCGATGGTGACGGCCGGCATTGGCAAGCTGTGGTGGTGTCAGCTCAGTTTGAGGGCCTGCGCCTCATTGCGCGCCATCAAAAGGTTTACGCCAGCTTGGGCAACAAAATGCAAAACGATGAGGTGCATGCCTTGTCAATGAAAACTTTCACGCCTGCTGAATGGACCAAAGCGCAAGCTTGATCGCCAGTCAGAATCAAAGCGCACTTTCTGCTACTCAAACAAAACAAATGGACAAACTCATCATTCGTGGCGGTTATTCTTTGAATGGCGAAATCGAAATTTCAGGCGCCAAAAATGCCGCCTTGCCCGAACTCTGTGCTGCCCTGTTAACCGATCAGGCGGTCGTGCTCCGCAATGTTCCGAAGTTGCAAGACGTCAGCACCATGCTGAAACTCATTCGCAACATGGGTGTGACTTGCCTGCATGCAGAAGACGGCAGCGTTAGTTTGGATGCCAATGCACTGAACAATCCCGAAGCGCCTTATGAAATGGTGAAAACCATGCGCGCCTCCGTGCTGGCACTTGGCCCCTTGTTAGCCCGATTCGGCAAAGCACGCGTCTCGCTGCCTGGTGGGTGCGCCATTGGCTCGCGGCCCGTCGATCAACACATCAAAGGCTTGCAGGCCATGGGCGCGAAGATCGTGGTCGAGCACGGTTACATGGTGGCGAGTTTGACCAACGGACGCACTCGCTTAAAAGGCGCCCGTATTGCCACAGACATGGTGACAGTCACGGGCACTGAGAACTTTTTGATGGCAGCTGCTTTGGCCGAGGGTGAAACTGTTTTAGAAAATGCAGCGCAAGAACCAGAAATTCCTGATTTGGCAGAAATGCTCATTCAGATGGGCGCCAAGATTGAAGGCCACGGCACCAGCCGAATTCACATTCAAGGAGTTGAAAAACTCAAGGGCTGCGACCATGCTGTCGTGGCCGATCGAATTGAAGCCGGCACATTTTTATGTGCTGTGGCGGCCACTGGCGGCGATGTGGTGTTGAAGCTTGCGCGTGGCGACCACCTAGATGCAGTCATTGAAAAACTGAGAGATGCTGGCGCTCAGATTGAAGTGGGTTCCAACTTTGTTCGCGTGAAAGCGCAGGGCCGGATGAAGGCCCAAAGCTTTCGCACCACCGAGTACCCTGGTTTCCCAACCGACATGCAAGCCCAGTTCATGGCTTTGAACTGCATTTCCGAAGGCACCAGCAAAGTCACTGAAACCATTTTTGAAAATCGTTTCATGCACGTCAATGAATTGGTTCGCTTGGGCGCCAACATTCAAATTGACGGTAAAGTTTCGGTGGTCCAAGGCGTTCCCCAATTGTCAGGGGCCATTGTGATGGCCACCGATTTACGGGCTTCAGCCAGTTTGGTCATTGCCGGGTTGGTGGCGGAAGGCGAAACCATCGTTGACCGCATTTACCACCTCGACCGTGGCTACGACCGCATGGAAGCGAAGCTGCGCAAAGTGGGCGCGCAAATTGAACGTTCAAAGTAATCACAGGAACTGACATGATCACCTTGGCCTTGTCCAAAGGACGAATTTTTGATGAAACGCTACCGCTCTTAAAAGCGGCGGGCATCGAAGTGCTGGAAGATCCAGAAACTTCTCGCAAACTTATTTTGCCCACCAACCAAGCGGGCGTGCAAGTGGTGTTGGTTCGCGCAACCGATGTGCCAACCTATGTGGAGTATGGCGGCGCCGATCTGGGCGTGACGGGCAAAGACACACTCATTGAACACGGCGGGCACGGTTTGTACCAGCCCTTGGATTTGCAAATTGCCAAGTGCCGTATGAGCGTGGCTGTGCGTGCCGATTACGATTACGCTTCAGCTGTGAAGTCTGGTTCTCGCCTTAAAGTGGCTACCAAATACACCCTCATTGCGCGCGAATTTTTTGCGCAAAAAGGTGTTCACGTTGACCTGATCAAGCTCTATGGCAGCATGGAGTTGGCCCCGCTCACAGGCTTGGCCGATGCCATTGTTGACTTGGTTTCCACGGGCAGTACCTTGAAAGCCAATCACTTGATAGAAGTCGAGCGCATCATGGACATCAGTTCAAGGCTGGTGGTGAATCAAGCCTCACTGAAATTGAAACAAGAACCTATTCGCGCCATCATTGACGCTTTTGCAAGCGCAGTGGCAGCGCGTGCTGCTGCCAAATCTTAAGATCAGTTGCGCAGAATTCTCAACAGCACTACTTCACCACAAGAGATTAGACTCATGACCACGCTAGTCGCCAAAGCATTGCGTTTGAAAACGTCCGACACGGATTTTGAAGCCGCATTTCAAAAGCGCTTGCACTGGTCTGCCGATGACGACGCGGCCATTGAATCGCGCGTTGCCGAAATCTTGGCCGATGTGAAGCACCGTGGTGACCTCGCTGTCTTGGCCTACACGCAGCGTTTTGATGGTTTAAATGCCGACAGCATGCAGCAATTGGTGCTGACGCAAGCGGAGTTGAAAGCGGCTTTTGAATCACTGCCTGTTGCGCAAAGAGATGCACTCCAAGCTGCCGCCAAGCGAGTGCGCAGCTACCACGAGGCGCAGAAAAAAGCCTCTGGCGAAAGCTGGTCTTACAAAGACGAAGACGGCACTTTATTAGGGCAAAAGGTCACGGCTCTTGACCGTGTGGGCATTTATGTTCCAGGCGGAAAGGCCGCTTATCCTTCGTCCGTTTTGATGAACGCCATCCCTGCTCATGTGGCGGGTGTTGAAGAAATCATCATGGTGGTACCTACACCCCAAGGCGTGAAAAATGCTTTGGTGTTGGCTGCGGCTTATGTGGCGGGCGTGACCCGTGCGTTCACCATTGGCGGCGCACAGGCGGTGGCTGCATTGGCCTATGGCACCGCAACGGTTCCCAAGGTTGACAAAATAACCGGCCCCGGCAATGCCTACGTGGCCAGCGCCAAAAAGCGCGTGTTTGGCACCGTGGGCATTGACATGATTGCGGGCCCTAGTGAAATTTTGGTCTTGGCCGATGGCACGACGCCACCTGAGTGGGTGGCCATGGATTTGTTTTCGCAAGCCGAGCACGATGAGTTGGCGCAAAGTATTTTGCTGTGCCCCGATGCCGATTACATTGACAAAGTGCAAGCAGCCATTGATCAGTTACTGCCCACATTGCCGCGCGCAGCCATCATCGCCAAATCCATGAACGATCGCGGTGCGCTCATTCAAACACGCAGCATGAAAGAGGCGTGTGAGATCAGCAATCGCATTGCCCCCGAACACTTGGAAGTCTCCAGTCGCAACCCCCATGAGTGGGAGCCCTTGCTAAAGCATGCGGGCGCTATTTTCTTGGGTGCATTCACCAGCGAATCTTTGGGCGATTATTGTGCGGGGCCCAACCATGTGTTGCCCACCAGCGGCACTGCACGCTTCTCCTCACCCTTGGGTGTTTATGATTTTCAAAAGCGCTCAAGCCTCATTGAGGTGAGTGAGAAGGGCGCACAAACGCTGGGCAAAATTGCAGCGGAACTGGCTTATGGCGAGGGCTTGCAAGCCCACGCTCGTGCGGCAGAGTTGCGCTTGACCCCCGTACCGCCTCAAAGAAAAACACCATGAGTCCAAACAAAACTCCCGCCCCTTGGCTGAAACACATTCGCCAAGACGTGCAGTCCATGCACGCCTATGCCATCCAAGATTCAACGGGCATGGTCAAACTCGATGCCATGGAGAATCCTTTCAGCTTGCCTCCAGAATTGCAAAAGCAATTGGGTGAGCGTCTGGGTGCATTGGCCCTCAATCGTTATCCCGGTGACCGCGTCAATGTGTTGCGCGCCAAACTGGCCAACTATGCGCAGATGCCAGAAGGCTTTGACATCATGCTGGGCAATGGCTCCGATGAACTCATCACGCTCCTTTCTGTAGCCTGTGATGTGCCAGGGGCCAGCATTTTGGCGCCGCTGCCAGGCTTTGTGATGTACGCCATGAGTGCGCAATTGCAAGGGGTGACTTTTCATGGCGTGCCACTGACTGCCAACTTCGAGTTAGACGAAGCGGCCATGCTGAGTGCCATTGCAACGTACAAACCGGCAGTGGTGTATTTGGCCTACCCCAACAACCCAACGGGCACACTTTGGAATGCCGACGCCATTGAGCGCATTGTGCTGGCCCAAGGCCAACAAGGCGGTCTTGTCGTGATGGACGAGGCCTATCAGCCTTTTGCAAGCCAAACCTACATGGACCGCATTGCACACCATGGTCATGTGTTGCTCATGCGAACCTTGTCTAAATTTGGTTTGGCAGGTGTGCGTCTAGGTTACATGATGGGCCCCAAGGCCTTGATTGCAGAAATCGACAAAGTACGCCCGCCCTACAACATCAGTGTCTTGAATTGCGAATGTGCGCTGTTTGCTTTGGAGCACGCAGAGGTTTTTGCCCAACAGGCGGCTCACATTAGGCAAGAACGCGAAAAACTCAGCCATTCATTGTCAGCATTGACGGGCGTGCAAGTCTTCCCCAGTCAGGCCAATATGCTCTTGGTTCGTATGCCAGACGCCACAAACTGCTTCGAAGGTATGAAGTTGAAAGGCATTTTGGTCAAGAACGTTTCTAAAATGCATCCATTGCTGTCGAACTGCTTGCGCCTCACTGTCGGAACCCCCGCAGAAAACGCACGCATGTTGGCAGCACTCAAGGAATCTTTATGAGTACACCCCGCGTTGCAGAAGTCACGCGCAAAACTGCTGAAACTCAAATCAGAGTCAAAGTCAATTTGGATGGCACCGGTCAAGCCAGCTTGTCTACGGGCATTGGCTTTTTTGACCACATGCTTGATCAAATTGCACGCCATGGCCTCATCGATTTGGAAATTGAGGCCAAAGGCGACCTGCACATTGACGGCCATCACACGGTCGAAGATGTCGGTATCACTTTGGGCCAAGCGGTTGCAAAAGCCGTGGGCGATAAAAAAGGCTTGCGCCGTTACGGTCATGCCTATGTTCCGCTTGACGAAGCGCTGTCACGCGTGGTCATTGACTTTTCGGGGCGCCCTGGTTTGGTCAATCACGTGCCTTTCACCAGCGGCATGGTGGGTGGCTTTGACACGCAGCTCATGCACGAATTCTTTCAAGGCTTCGTGAACCATGCCTTGGTCACCCTGCACATTGACAACTTGCGCGGCGAAAATGCGCACCACCAAGCTGAAACCGTGTTCAAAGCTTTTGCGCGCGCGCTGCGTGCGGCGCTTGAAATTGATCCTCGTTCGGTCGGCGTTATACCTTCAACAAAGGGTTCGCTCTGAGCATGTCCCCCAATTCAGTGGCCGTGGTGGATTACGGCATGGGCAATTTGCGCTCAGTGGCTCAAGCGGTCATTCATGCTGCTCAAGACACTGGCGCAGTGGTGAAAATCACCTCCAACCCGCAGGATGTACGAGATGCCACGCGTGTGGTGCTACCCGGACAAGGGGCTATGCCAGATTGCATGCGTGAACTGCGCGACTCAGGTTTGCTTGAAGCGGTGTTAGATGCGGCAGCCAAAAAGCCTTTGTTTGGTGTTTGCGTCGGCATGCAGATGTTGCTGGACCACAGTGATGAGGGCGATGTAGCAGGCCTGGGCCTTATTCCTGGCAAGGTGGTCAAGTTTGATTTGGCTGGCAAGACGCAGGCCGATGGTAGCCGCTTCAAAGTTCCTCAAATGGGATGGAATGAGGTCAATTTCTCCCATCACGAGGGTGTCCAGCACCCGGTTTGGGGCAAGATTCTCAGTGGCAGCTATTTCTATTTTGTACACAGTTTTTACGCAAAACCCGATAATGCAGGTCATGTTGCAGCACAAACTGACTATGGTGGGCTTTTTGCTTGTGCCATTGCGCGCGATAATTTGTTTGCAACGCAGTTTCACCCAGAGAAAAGTGCCGACCAAGGTTTGGCCCTTTATCGGAACTTTTTGCACTGGCAACCCTGATTCTTTTGACCATTTTTCCAATTTCATTTTTCTTCACTCTAGCGCTACCCCTTAGCCATGATTCTGATACCTGCAATTGATCTCAAAGACGGCCATTGCGTTCGCCTCAAACAAGGCGACATGGACCAAGCCACCACTTTCGGTGAGGACCCTGCGGCCATGGCCCAAAGCTGGCTGGACAAAGGTGCAAGACGCTTGCACTTGGTCGACCTCAATGGTGCCTTTGCTGGCAAGCCACAAAACTTCGCGGCCATCAAATCCATTCTCAAAGCCGTGGGTGGCGAGATCCCGGTTCAGTTGGGGGGTGGTATTCGAGATTTAGACACCATCGAAAAATACATCGATGGCGGCTTGCGCTACGTCATCATTGGCACGGCAGCCGTCAAAAACCCCGGCTTTTTGCGCGATGCCTGCAGCGCTTTTGGGGGACACATCATTGTGGGTCTCGATGCCAAAGACGGCAAAGTGGCCACCGACGGTTGGAGCAAGCTCACCGGCCACGAAGTGGTCGACCTGGCCAAAAAATTTGAAGACTGGGGCGTCGAGTCCATCATCTACACCGACATTGGCCGCGACGGCATGTTGAGTGGCATCAACATCGATGCCACTGTGAAGTTGGCCCAAGCCCTTACCATTCCGGTCATTGCGTCTGGCGGTTTGTCCAACATGGCCGACATCGAGCAGCTTTGTGCTGTCGAAGAGGAAGGTGTAGAGGGCGTTATTTGCGGCCGAGCCATTTACTCTGGCGACCTTGATTTCCAAGCAGCCCAGGCACGGGCCGATGAACTTAACGACTGATTCTTTTCAAGGCCATGCAGGTTGGCGCTGGTCATTGCCTCAAGGCGACAGTGTGTTTGTGGCTCAGCAGGGTGCTCAGGTCTTGTCTTGGCAGACTGGCGGTCGCCAGCGTTTGTATTTAAGCCCTAGTTCAGTTTGCAATGGCACCACCGCCATTCGAGGTGGCATTCCGGTTTGCTTTCCGCAATTCAATCAACGTGGTTCCTTGCCCAAACATGGCTTTGCACGCAACATGGCTTGGCGTTTGATCAACGAGCAAAGTCAGGAGCATCAAAAAATATTTGAGTTATCAGACAATGCGCAAACCCAAGCCCTGTGGCCTTTTCAATTCAAAGCGCAACTCAATGTATCGCTGGGTGTTCAGAGTTTGAAAATTCAGCTCAATGTTCAAAATTTGGGTCATCAAACGCTTGGCTTTACGGGCGCCTTGCACACCTACTTCGCGGTGAATCACATTGACCAAGTGAGATTGCTTGGGCAAGAGAATCAAGCCGAATGGGATGCTGTGAACGACACGCACCAAAAATGTCTAGGCCAACTCACATTCAAAACCGAATTTGATCGGGTCTACGACGTCGCAACGAAAAATCAGCCCACCTGGGTTTTGCACGATGGCAATGAACAACTGCACATTTCCCAAAGCGCCTCATGGGGCCAAAGCGTGGTTTGGAATCCGGGTGCTGAAAAATGCAGCCAACTCACAGACATGCCTGCTTTGGGCTATCAACGCATGATATGCGTTGAAGCGGCGCGCGTCACATCTTCTATCGAGGTCCCGCCTTCTCAGCAATGGGAAGCTTGGCAACAATTCACAGTCTCAACAACATGCTAGCCAAACGCATCATTCCTTGCCTTGACGTCACGGGCGGCCGTGTGGTCAAAGGCGTTAACTTTGTGGAGCTTCGCGATGCTGGCGACCCGGTCGAAATTGCCGCAAGGTACAACCAACAAGGTGCTGATGAACTCACCTTCTTGGACATCACTGCTACCAGCGATGGCCGCGATCTAATTCTTCACATCATTGAAGCGGTGGCCTCACAGGTTTTCATTCCACTCACAGTGGGCGGCGGTGTCAGAACCGTTGAGGATGTGCGCCGCTTGCTCAATGCCGGCGCCGACAAAACCAGTTTCAACTCAGCCGCCATTGCCAACCCGCAGGTCATTCGCGATGCGTCACAAAAGTATGGCGCGCAGTGCATTGTGGTGGCCATCGACGCCAAGCGCCGTCATGGCAATGACGTCACATTGCGCGGTGAAGGCTGGGACGTATACAGCCACGGCGGCCGGCAAAACACCGGCTTAGACGCTGTGCAGTGGGCTGCCAAAATGGCCGAATTTGGCGCTGGCGAAATTTTGCTCACCAGCATGGACCGCGATGGCACCAAGTCAGGCTTTGATTTGGCCCTGACCAAAGCTGTGAGCGATGCGGTGCAAGTGCCCGTCATTGCTTCCGGCGGCGTGGGCAATTTGGACCATCTGGCCGATGGCGTGCAGCAAGGTGGTGCCGATGCCGTGCTGGCCGCCAGTATTTTTCACTATGGCGAATACACCGTTCAGGAAGCCAAGCTGCGCATGCGCGAGCGGGGCATTCCTGTCCGTTTGTAAACAAACGCGAGCCCAAGGCTAAGACAAGTGGTAGATTCTCCCCATGAAATGGCTTGATCAAATTAAATGGGACGCGCAGGGTTTGGTGCCCGTCATCGCCCAAGAAGCCAGCACGGGCGATGTGCTGATGTTCGCTTGGATGAACCGTGAGGCGCTTGAAAAAACCGCCGAGCTCAAGCGCGCGGTGTATTTCAGCCGATCTCGCAACAAGCTGTGGTTCAAAGGTGAAGAGTCGGGCCACGTGCAAACCGTGCACGACATGCGATTAGATTGCGACAACGATGTGGTGCTACTCAAAGTGACGCAATTGGGACATGAGCCTGGCATTGCATGCCATACCGGCCGTCACAGTTGTTTTTTCCAGGCGTATCAAAATGGCGAATGGGTCGCCACCGAATCGGTCTTGAAAGACCCTGAATCTATTTACAAGTGAGCACTCGTTGCCAAAATCATGAGTTCAACCGATGCCTTGGCCCGCTTAGCGGCCGTGATTGAAAGTCGCAAACCAGCCAATGGCGGCGACCCCGAAAAAAGTTATGTAGCGCGTTTGCTGCACAAAGGGCCAGACGCCTTTTTGAAAAAAATTGGCGAAGAAGCCACAGAAACAGTCATGGCAGCCAAAGACATGGACCACGGTGGCGATGCTCACAAGCTGGTGGGTGAGGTGGCCGACTTGTGGTTTCACAGCATGATTGCCTTGGCGCACTATGGTTTGTCTCCCGCCGATGTGGTGGCCGAACTCAGCCGCCGTGAGGGCTTGAGTGGCCTGGAGGAAAAAGCCTTGCGCAAAGCGGAACAACGTGAAAAATCAGGTGAATGATGCAAGACCCTAACTGTCTCTTCTGCAAAATCATTGCAGGAAAAATCCCCTCCAAAAAAGTCTTTGAAGATGAGCATGTTTATGCTTTTCATGACATCGCACCTTGGGCACCGATTCATTTTTTGATGGTTCCCAAGTTGCATATTCCATCGATGGCTCAAATAACCCCAGAACATTCGGTCTTAATGGGACATTTAATGGCCTTGGCCCCCAAACTGGCTTTGGAGCAGGGCTGTCGCCCTTATCCAGAGGGCGGTTACAGAATTGTGACCAACACGGGCACCGAAGGGGGGCAAGAAGTTCACCATCTGCATTTCCATGTCATGGGCGGGCCGCGTCCTTGGCTTCGGGGTTAAACGCTTAGAATCACCAATCATTGTTAGGAGACATCCATGGGTTCATTTTCTATTTGGCACTGGCTGATTGTTTTGCTGATCGTGGTCATGGTTTTTGGGACTAAAAAACTTAAAAACATGGGTTCCGATTTGGGCGGCGCCGTCAAAGGATTCAAAGACGGTATGAAAGATGCCAACGGCAACCCAAACACCGAAGAAAAACCAGCGGCTCAAGTAGCCGCCTCTGCCACAGCTGAAAAAACCACGATCGACGTGGAAGCCAAGACAAAGTCCTGATTTGATCGATCTCGGCATTTCCAAAATAGCTCTCATTGGGGTGGTGGCGCTGATCGTCATCGGTCCTGAGAAGTTGCCGCGCGTGGCGCGAACCTTGGGCAATCTCATGGGCAAGGCCCAGCGTTACATCGCGGATGTGAAGGCTGAGGTCAACCGCACCATGGATTTGGATGAGCTGAAAAAAATGAAGGAAACGATGGAAACTGCGGCACGGGACGTAGAAGGTTCTGTTCAGACAACGGCCATCGACTTTGAAAAACAGTGGAACGACACCACAGCAGGGCTGGCCACAGAAACCACTCACACGCCTTGGGAACCGCCACCGCCTGTTTACAAGCATCCTGGTAAAAAGTTTCGTTTGAAGCAGGCCGCAGTGCCTCAATGGTACAAATCGCGTGCGGGTGTGCGAACCAAAACATTGTCAGGTGCAGCCAGAGTGGCGCGCTATCGGCCCATCAGGTTAGGTTAATTTTCAGTGTCCGATCCAACACCTAAGTCCGAAGACGAACTGGCTGGCACCGAACAGCCTTTTGTGGCGCATTTGATTGAGTTGCGCGACAGGCTGGTGCGCGCCATGGCGGGTATCGGCATTGCTGCAGCCATTTTGGCCTTTTTCCCCGGACCTGCCGAGCTTTACGATTTGCTTGCCGCCCCCTTGGTTGCCAATCTGCCTGCAGGCACAACCTTGATTGCCACCTCGGTCATCTCACCTTTCATGGTGCCTCTCAAAATATTGCTCATGGCGGCATTCTTGTTGGCCTTGCCTGTGGTTCTCTACCAAGTGTGGGCCTTCATTGCCCCTGGCTTGTACACCCATGAAAAACGCTTGGTCATGCCTCTGGTTATTTCCAGCACCTTGTTGTTTTTCATTGGCGTTGCGTTTTGTTACTTCTTTGTCTTTGGTCAGGTGTTCAAATTCATTCAGAGTTTTGCACCTAAAAGCATCACGGCAGCGCCAGACATTGAAGCCTATCTTGGCTTTGTGTTGAACATGTTCTTGGCCTTTGGCTTGGCCTTTGAGGTCCCCATCGCGGTGGTAGTTTTGGCTCGTTTGAATGTGGTCACCATTGAAAAACTCAAAGACTTTCGGGGCTACTTTGTGGTTTTGGCTTTTGTCATTGCTGCCATCGTTACGCCCCCTGACGTGGTGTCTCAATTGGCACTGGCCATACCCATGTGTTTGCTTTACGAATTGGGCATTTGGGCGGCACAAATTTTCATCAAACACACGCAAGCCCCCGCAGAAGACACGCCCCCTTGAGGGCTTGGTTTGATGGCGTTGTACAGAATTAAGGGCGCACGGGCCGTGTGCCCGGCGTCACCCGAATTTCAATCAATTTGCCATTGCGCTGAACCGACAAACTGGCCGCTTCACCTGGTTTCAAGGCCGCAACGCGGGTGAGCATTTCAGGCACATCAGCAACTGTTTGCCCTGCCACTTGCAAAATCAAATCGCCTGGTTGAATGCCTGCTTTGGCGGCAGGGCTGTTTTGCAAAACGCCGTTGATCAGCACACCTTGTGGCAATGCACCTGTGGATTTTTCCTTGACAATGCCAAAGCTTTCGGCAATTTCAGCAGTCAATGGACGCGGCTCAACGCCTATCCAGCCCCGGGTTACTTTGCCATCTTTGATGAGAGAGGCCATGATCTGCGTGGCCGTGGAAACGGGCACCGCAAAGCCAATGCCCATGTTGCCCCCAGAGCGCGAGTAAATGGCCGTGTTAATGCCCATGAGCAAACCATTGGCATCAACCAAAGCACCCCCAGAATTGCCGGGATTGATGGCCGCATCGGTTTGAATGAAATTTTCAAAGGTGTTGATGCCCAACTGCTTGCGCCCCAAGGCACTCACAATGCCCGAGGTGACGGTTTGCCCCACACCAAAAGGATTGCCAATGGCCAATACGGCGTCGCCCACTTGCAGGCTTTCCATTTGGCCCAGCACAATGGTGGGCAGCTTGGGCAAGTCAATTTTCAGCAAGGCCAGATCCGTTTCAGAATCTGTGCCAATCACTTTGGCCATGGTGGTTCGGCCATCGTTCAGGACAACTTCGATGGCTTCTGCCCCTTCAATGACATGGTGGTTGGTGAGGATATAGCCCTCTGAACTCACAATCACACCACTCCCCATGCCACCGCCAGTTGACTCATCTTCAGGTTCTTCAAAAAAACGGAACCAAGGATCAGCACGCCGCGCTTTGCTTCTGGCCTTTTGCTGAACATTGATGCTGACAACGGCTGGCGCTGCTTTTTGAGCCGCTTGTCTGAAACTGCCCCCTGGCATCGCATCTTGACGGCCCTCCATGCGGGCTTGAGTCAGAGCAAGCGTCTTGCCGCTTCTCTCGCCCTTCAGCCAACCAGGCTGGAGGGTGGCGACGACAAACCAAGCGGCCAAGAGCACCGTCACCGATTGGGAAAACACAAGCCAAATTCTTTTCATGATCCGCATTGTGGCCTGAACTTGAATTTAACGCATTCCTTGAGAGTTGAATCACAATAGACTCTGTTTGAAATTGAGACAGACACGTTTGATTTCAAGCCGATCATTTCCAGATGCTCTAAACCACCACCATTTATGTCGACCTTGTCCCCCATCGCTATCACGCCAGGAGATCCTTGCGGCATTGGCCCTGAAATCATTGCGCGTGCATTTTTGAACGATGCGTTGTCGCCCCTAGCCGTGGCTGTGACGCAGGCTTGTTTTGTGGCTGGCGATTTGCAGGTGATGCAAAAAGCAGTCAACTTGCTTGATCCTCAAGGGCGTCAACTCAAGCTGCAAGTGATTCAAAAGCCAACGCAAGCGCTGAACTTGCCTCTGGGCGTTATCCCTGTTTTGCAAGTTGCCACATTGGATTCAGAACTGCCTTACGGGAAAATACATGCGGAGGCCGGTCGATTTGCAGGCCAATGTGTGGTGTGGGCGGCGCAGGCAGCACTTCGCAAAGACATTGCCGCCATGGTCACTGCGCCCCTGCACAAAGAAGCACTTGCTGAAGCAGGGCCTCCCTTCAATCAGTTCCCTGGTCATACCGAGTTGCTGCAGTTCGAGGCTGCAAATTACGCTGGCGTTCCCTTGGCTGACATGCCCGTTCGAATGATGTTGGCCAACGATGAGTTGCGAGTCGTGTTAGTGAGCATTCACGTTTCCTTGCGCCAGGCGCTTGAGGCTGTGACTTATGTCAATGTGCTTGAAAGCTTGCGCATTGCCCACCAGTCGCTCAGTATGTTGTTGGGACGAGCACCCAAAATTGGTGTGGCTGGACTCAATCCGCACGCTGGTGAGGGTGGCTTGTTTGGCCGAGAAGAAATTGAAATCATTGAGCCAGCCATGGCTCAAGCGCGATCTGAGGGCATTTTGGCCCTTGGGCCTTTTGCGCCAGATACCGTTTTCATGCGTGCTCGTCAAAAACAGGGAGTTCATGCTGAATTCGATGTGGTTTTGGCCATGTACCACGACCAAGGCCTGATTCCCGTCAAATACATGGGCCTAGAGCAAGGTGTCAATGTCACTCTCGGTTTGCCTTTGGTGCGAACCAGCCCCGATCACGGTACGGCTTTTGACATTTCGGGGCAGGGCCTGGCTGATCCTTCCAGCATGGTCGCAGCCATCCGAATGGCGCGCCAATTGATTCCCTGAGTCGGTGCAGGGTCTAGAAACGGCCCCCCGCAGTCGGCTACAATCTGCGGTTAACCCTGATACCGATTCGCTAGAGGATTTTCATGAGTGATACCCCAGTCGACAGCAGCAAAAGGACGTGGCTAATTGCTTCAACCTGTGCTGGCGCCGTAGGCGCAGGCTTCGTCGCCACCCCCTTCATCAGCACTTTCCAGCCTTCCGAGCGCGCTAAAGCCGCAGGTGCTGCCGTTGAAGTTGATATTTCTGAAGTCAAACCCGGTGAGAAACTCACTGTTGAATGGCGCGGCAAGCCAGTTTGGATCATGCGCCGCACAACAGAACAATTGGAAGCCTTGAAGAAGTTGGATGGTCAATTGGCCGATCCAGCCTCCAATCGCCAAGCTTACCCAACCCCTGATTACGCTAAAAACGCTCACCGCTCAATCAAGCCCGAGTTCATGGTTGCGGTTGGCATTTGCACCCACTTGGGTTGCTCGCCAGGCGACAAATTCCAATCAGGCGCTCAACCTTCTTTGCCAGACGATTGGCAAGGCGGTTTCTTGTGCGCTTGCCACGGTTCTACCTTTGACTTGGCCGGCCGCGTGTTCAAAAACAAGCCCGCTCCCGACAACTTGGAAGTGCCACCCCACATGTACCTGTCCGACAGCAAATTGCTGATCGGTGAAGACAAGAAGGCTTGAGGCATACCATCATGGCTGAATTCAAGGAAATTTCTCCCAACGCCTCTGCAGGCGAAAAGCTCATGAACTGGGTCGACAACCGCTTCCCAGCAACCGAGTTGTTCAAAGCGCACATGAGCGAGTATTACGCATCCAAAAATTTGAACATTTGGTATGTGTTTGGCGCTTTGTCATTGCTGGTGCTTGTGATCCAAATCGTCACTGGCATTTTCTTGGTGATGCATTACAAACCCGATGCCAACATCGCGTTTGCCTCTGTGGAATACATCATGCGCGATGTGCCCTGGGGTTGGCTCATTCGCTACATGCACTCCACTGGCGCATCTGCGTTCTTCATCGTGGTGTACTTGCACATGTTCCGCGGCCTCATGTATGGAAGCTATCGCAAGCCACGTGAATTGGTCTGGATTTTTGGCTGTGCCATCTTCTTGTGCCTCATGGCCGAAGCCTTCATGGGCTACTTGTTGCCTTGGGGCCAAATGTCCTATTGGGGCGCCCAGGTGATCGTGAACTTGTTCTCTGCCATCCCCTTCATTGGCCCCGATTTGGCTTTGCTCATTCGCGGCGACTTTGTGGTGGGCGATGCCACATTGAATCGATTCTTCAGCTTCCACGTCATTGCAGTGCCTTTGGTTCTGTTGGGCTTGGTGGTGGCGCACATCATTGCCTTGCACGAAGTGGGTTCGAACAATCCAGATGGCGTTGAAATTAAGGCGCCCGGTGCGCCCAAAGATGCCCATGGCCACCCCTTGGATGGCATTCCGTTCCACCCTTACTACACCGTGCACGACATTTTCTCTGTCAGCATTTTTCTGATGGTGTTCACGGCCATCGTGTTTTTCGCGCCTGAGTTTGGCGGCTACTTTTTGGAGTACAACAACTTCATCCCAGCCGATCCACTCAAGACACCTTTGCACATTGCCCCTGTTTGGTACTTCACACCTTACTACTCCATGCTGCGCGCCATCACCGGCGAGATGATGTATGTCCTCATTGCCTGCGTCATTGGCGGCGCCTTCTTTGGCGTCATCAAAGGTAAATTGCCCAGCATCTTGAAAGGCGCTGTCATTGGCAGTGCCGTGCTGTTGTCTGCCCTCATGCTGGCCATCGATGCCAAGTTTTGGGGCGTGGTGGTCATGGGTGGAGCGGTCGTCATCATGTTCTTTTTGCCTTGGCTTGATTTCAGCCCGGTCAAGTCCATTCGATACCGTCCCGACTGGCACAAGTACGTGTACGCCGTGTTTGTCATTGACTTCTTTATTTTGGGTTACTTGGGTGTGCAACCGCCATCACCTCTTGGTGAGCGTGTATCTCAAGTGGGTACCTTGTTCTACTTTGGCTTCTTTTTATTGATGCCCATTTGGAGCAAGATGGGCACGCCCAAGCCTGTACCTGACCGCGTAGTTTTTGTTGCGCACTAAGCTCAGGAAGACTTGAAAATGAAAACAATTCAAAAATTTGTACTGACTGTGTGCGTGGCCTTGGTCGCTATTTCAGGCGCCCAAGCGTCCGGCGGCAATGCCATAGCTTGGGACAAAGCACCCGTTAAAACCAACGACTTGGCCTCTTTGCAAAATGGTGCCAAGCTGTTCGTGAACTATTGCCTGAACTGCCACTCTGCAGCCTTCATGCGTTACAACCGCTTGCAAGACATTGGGTTGACCAACCAGCAAATCAAAGACAACCTTTTGTTCGCCACCGACAAAATTGGCGATACCATGAAGTCCAACATTGATCCTAAGCAAGCCAAAGACTGGTTTGGCGCTGTACCGCCCGACCTTACCTTGGTGGCCCGTTCACGTTCTGGCCATGGCGGTAGCGGTGCAGACTATATCTACACCTACCTGCGTACCTACTACCGCGATGAGGCCAAGCCTACGGGCTGGAACAATTTGGCTTTTCCCAATGTGGGCATGCCAAACCCATTTTGGGAGTTGCAAGGCGAGCGCATGCCAGTCTATGAAGAGCGTCAGGAGCACGGCCACACGACGCAAATTTTCACAGGCTGGAAAACAGTCAAGCCAGGTACTTTGACACCTTTGCAGTACGACCAAGCCGTGGGTGATTTGGTCAACTACTTGCAATGGATGTCTGAGCCTGTGCAAAATACCCGTGTGCGCATTGGCGTTTGGGTATTGATCTTCTTGACGTTCTTCACTTTCATTGCATGGCGCTTGAACGCTGCTTACTGGAAAGATATCAAGTAACAACTCATGATTCGGGCTTCGGCCCGAATTGATGGAGTGGGCAGGCCCGCCAACCCGGTGGCTTCCCACTCTTTTTAATTTTTAGGAGCCTTCACCATGATGGTGCTTTATTCAGGAACAACCTGCCCTTTCTCTCACCGTTGCCGCTTTGTGCTGTTTGAGAAAGGCATGGACTTTGAAATTCGCGATGTCGATCTCTACAACAAGCCAGAAGACATCAACGTCATGAACCCCTATGGCCAAGTACCGATTTTGGTGGAACGTGATTTGATTTTGTACGAATCCAACATCATCAACGAATACATTGATGAGCGTTTTCCGCACCCCCAACTCATGCCCGGCGACCCAGTTGACCGCGCACGTGTGCGCCTGTTTTTGCTCAACTTCGAAAAAGAATTGTTCGCACATGTGGCCACATTGGAAAACCGCACGCTAAAGGGCAACGACAAAGCATTAGAAAAAGCCCGCTCGCACATTCGCGATCGCTTGACCCAATTGGCCCCTGTGTTCTTGAAGAACAAGTTCATGCTGGGAGACAATTTCTCCATGCTCGATGTGGCCATTGCACCTCTGCTATGGCGCCTCGACTTTTACGGCATTGACCTGAGCAAAAATGCAGCACCCTTGCTCAAGTATGCCGAGCGCATCTTCTCTCGCCCCGCTTACATCGAGGCACTCACCCCTTCAGAAAAGGTCATGCGCAAGTAATTGCAAAAGCGATTTCAAACGCAAATCAAAATGCCATGGTGATGAACGCACTGGAATCTCCCTCAACACGCCCCTATCTCATTCGGGCGATGTACGAGTGGTGTACCGATCACGCTTTCACACCTTATGTGGCTGTGAAAGTAGATGCTTCGGTTCAAGTTCCACGCGATTTTGTGCAAGGTGGCGAAATTGTTTTGAACATCAGTTTCGATGCCACCAGCTCGCTCCAATTGGGCAATGAATTCATTGAATTCAAAGCCCGGTTTGGCGGAAAGCCGTGCGACATCATGGTGCCCATCCACCGTGTGATGGCCATTTATGCGCGCGAAAATGGGCAAGGCATGTCATTCCCCGTCACTGACTCTCCGTTGGGAACCACAGTGGTGGGCATGGACAAGTTGTACAAAGTGCCTGATGCAACTGAATCGACAGATGCGTCCGATAAGCCTGTGCCACCTCAGCCAACACGCCCAACCCTGACCAGAGTTAAATAAGCGCTTTCAAATACTGAGTGTGCCAGTGAAAAACTGCGATTATTGAATTACAATTCAGCCCGTGCCGCTTTAGCTCAGTTGGTAGAGCAACCGCCTTGTAAGCGGTAGGTCGTCAGTTCGAATCCGACAAGCGGCACCATTTTAAAAATCCAGCCATCAGGTTGGTTTTTTTTCGCCTATGACTTCTTCAGCGCGGATTTTGAAGTATTTTGAGGCGAATTTTCTCAACGCTGTGTCCATGGCTCTTCAGATGTGCCTGGAGGGCGGGCAGCATTTGGCGCAGTTTGGCTGCGGCAGCATTGGAGTTCACCAAAAGGCACCATTCTGTGCCGTCAATCGGCCCGGCTTGAATGGCATTTCGCAAGGGTCCTGGGATCAGGTTTTGCAGAGATTTGAGACGAAGGCTGGACTCCCGGGTGAGCTCTGTCAAGCGCGCCAAACTGGGCGATTCTTGTGCCGCTTCCATGAGGGTGAGGGCCTGATTGATTTTTGCCATCCCTGCATTATGCGAGAGCCCTGATCATCTGCGGGAAAATTCGGCCATCTGCCTGCGCTCAGCAGTTAAAATGTTGCGTTCACTTGTGCCTTGTGCGCATGTACTTTTGAATCCACTTTAAGACAGGATTTGCGGGCTGTTCTTTGCATTTTTGGCAAATTCAGACTCGGATCAACATGGCGATCAATTTTCTGACCCAAATTTTCGGCAGTCGCAACGACCGCTTGATCAAGCAATACCGCAAAACTGTGGTGCTCATCAATGCGCTGGAAGCCGAATACGAAGCCTTAAGCGACGAACAATTGCGCGCTAAAACAGATGAGTTTCGAGCTCGCGTTGCGCAAGGCGAGGCATTGGACACTATTTTGCCTGAAGCATTTGCGGTGGTTCGTGAGGGCTCAAAGCGTGTCATGAAGATGCGGCACTTCGACGTCCAAATGCTAGGCGGCATTTCTTTGCACCAGGGCAAAATTTCCGAAATGGGCACTGGTGAAGGCAAAACTTTAACGGCCACATTGGCGGTGTATTTGAATGCCTTGACCAACAAAGGCATGCATGTGGTCACGGTCAATGATTACCTTGCCAGTCGCGATGCCAAATGGATGGGCAAGCTCTACAACTTCCTTGGCATGAGTGTGGGGGTGAACTTGTCCCAACTCTCACGTGAAGAAAAGCAGGCCGCTTACAACGCCGACATCACTTACGGCACCAACAACGAATTTGGTTTCGACTATCTGCGCGACAACATGGTCTATGAAGCTAAAGACCGTGTACAGCGCGGCCTCAACTATGCCATCGTTGACGAGGTCGATTCCATTTTGATTGACGAGGCACGCACGCCCCTCATCATCAGTGGCCAAGCCGACGATCACACCGCGCAATACCAAGCCATGAACCAAGTGGTGCCGACGCTGACTCGCCAAGAAGGCGAAGCAGATCCTCGCACCGGTGAGGGCATCACCAAGCCAGGCGATTTCACGGTCGATGAAAAATCACACCAAGTGTTCTTGACCGAACAAGGACACGAAAAAGCCGAAAGTATTTTGGCCAGCGCGGGCCTCATTCCTGAAGGTGCAAGCCTTTACGATCCTGCCAACATTGCGCTCATGCACCACCTGACGGCGGCCTTGCGCGCCAACCACATCTATCATCGCGATCAGCACTATGTGGTGCAAGAAGGCGAGATTGTCATTGTCGATGAATTCACCGGACGTCTCATGACGGGCCGCCGCTGGAGCGATGGCTTGCACCAAGCCGTTGAAGCCAAAGAAGGCGTGGCCATTCAGGCTGAAAACCAAACCATGGCCTCCATCACCTTCCAAAACTATTTCCGGTTGTACGGGAAACTGGGCGGCATGACAGGTACGGCCGACACCGAAGCCTACGAGTTCCAAGAAATTTATGGCTTGGAAACGGTGGTCATACCACCCAATCGCATTAGCCGACGCGAAGACCAGCTAGACCGCGTCTATAAATCCGCCAAAGAAAAATACGACGCGGCCATTGACGACATTCGAGAATGTTACGAGCGGGGTCAGCCCGTTTTGGTGGGCACCACGTCCATTGAAAACTCAGAACTTATTTCTGAGATGCTTACCAAAACCAAGCTGCCGCATCAAGTTTTGAATGCAAAGCAACATGCACGAGAGGCCGACATCGTTGCCCAAGCGGGGCGTCCTGGCATGATCACGATCGCCACCAACATGGCAGGCCGCGGCACTGATATTGTGCTGGGCGGTAACATTGAAAAAGACATTCAGGCCGTTGAGTCCGATGAAAGTTTGACCCTAGAAGAGCGTCAATTTCAAGTGACTGCCTTGCGCACAGAGTGGCTTGCTGTGCATGAACAAGTCAAGTCTTTGGGTGGCCTTCGAATCATTGCTACTGAGCGTCATGAGTCACGCCGCATTGACAACCAATTGCGCGGCCGTTCAGGTCGACAGGGTGACCCAGGCTCTTCACGTTTCTACTTGAGCCTAGACGATCCCCTCATGCGCATTTTTGCAGGCGACCGTGTGCGTGCCATCATGGACCGTCTCAAAATGCCTGAAGGTGAAGCCATTGAAGCCGGCATGGTCACACGCAGCATTGAAAGTGCGCAACGCAAAGTGGAAGCCCGCAACTTTGACACCCGCAAACAATTGCTTGAATACGATGATGTGTCCAACGATCAGCGCAAGGTCATTTACCAACAGCGCAACGACATCCTAGATGCCGCCGAATTGGATGGGCAAATAACGTCCTTGCGCGAAGGCAGTTTCACTGATTTGGTTCGACAGTATGTGCCCGAAGAAACTGTAGAAGAGCAGTGGGACTTGTTGGGCTTAGAGCGCGTGCTTCAAGACGAATGGCAAATTGAATTGCCGCTTCGCGAAAAAGTAGCGACTGCCACGGCCATCACAGACGAAGAAATTCTGGAAATGGTTTTGGCTGCAGCCAATCATGCATTCAAAGTGAAGCTAGATGCGGTGGGTGTTGAAAACTTTGTGCCCTTTGAACGAGTCGTTTTGTTGCAAAGCATCGATACCCAATGGCGCGAACACCTGAGTTCTTTGGATTATTTGCGCCAAGGCATTCATTTGCGTGGTTATGCACAAAAGCAACCTAAGCAAGAATACAAACGAGAAGCGTTTGAACTCTTCGGCCAATTGCTCGACTCTGTTAAAAACGAAGTCACACGCGTTTTGATGAATGTGAAAATTGAATCGAGTGAGCAAATTGGCGAAGCAGCGCAAGTGTTGGAAGAGCGTGCAGAAAATATCAGCAACGTGACCTACACCGCGCCTGATGAGCAAGGCCAGCAACAAACGCAAGCTGAATTTCAAAGCACACTGCTAGCGCCTGTGGGCCGCAACGAAGCTTGCCCTTGCGGCAGCGGTAAGAAATACAAGTTCTGCCACGGCAAATTGGCATAAGAGGTTTTCATGACAGTGAATCTTCAAGCCCCCAACCCCGACCAGGTCTTGGCCGTTCCGGGTGTCCGCTTAGGCATTGCACAAGCGGGCGTTCGCAAAGTGGGGCGCAAAGACCTCACTGTTATTTTGCTAGATGAAGGCAGCGCTGTGTCGGGCGTCTTTACGCAAAACCGCTATTGCGCCGCGCCTGTTCAAGTTTGTCGTGAGCACTTGAAACAAGTCAATCCTTCACAAGCTGACACACAGGTTCGTGCTTTGATCATCAACACGGGCAACGCCAATGCGGGCACGGGTGCCAAAGGCTTGGCCGATGCGCGCGCCACTGCACAAGCGCTGGCACTTTTGCTCAAAGTGAAACCCCAGCAAGTGTTGCCGTTCTCCACTGGCGTGATCATGGAAAACTTGCCTGTCGATCGCATTGTGACGGGTATGCCCGCTGCCATTGCCGATGCGCAAGCAAAGCATTGGACCAAGGCGGCTGAGGGCATCATGACCACCGACACCGTGCCCAAGGCATTCAGTGCGCAAGTGGTGCTCTCAGGTCAGACCGTCACCATCACTGGCATTAGCAAAGGTGCTGGCATGATTCGTCCCAACATGGCGACCATGCTAGGTTTCTTGGCCACCGATGCCAACATCGACCCCGCATTGTTGCCAGCCTTGGCCACTGACTTGGCCAACGCCTCCTTCAATCGCATCACCATCGATGGGGACACTTCAACCAACGATTCCTTTATCGTGATGGCCACGCGCAAAGCAGCGCACCCTGTCATTTCATCTTGGGATTCGGCAGATGGCAAAGCCCTTCGCAATGCACTCATGGACGTGGCTCAAAAGTTGGCGCACGCCATTGTGCGAGACGGTGAAGGCGCCACCAAGTTCATTACCGTTCGCGTAGAAGGTGGCAAAACTGTTGACGAATGTCTTTTGGCAGCCTATGCCATTGCGCACTCGCCCTTGGTCAAAACAGCCTTCTTTGCCAGCGATCCCAACTTAGGGCGCATATTGGCGGCTGTTGGCTATGCCGGCATTCATGACCTCGATCAAGACTTGATTGGTTTGTATTTAGACGACGTCTGTGTGGTTCAAAACGGGGGGCGCAACCCAGCCTACCAAGAAGCCGATGGTCAGCGTGTCATGAAGCAAAGTGAAATCACCATCAAAGTGCTACTCGGACGCGGCCAAGCCATTGACACGGTTTGGACCTGCGATTTAAGCCACGACTATGTGTCCATCAACGCAGACTATCGATCATGAGCGCCGCCATTGAAAAACTATTAGAACGCGCTGTGCTCATCATGGAGCGCATTGAACGTGTCTTGCCGCAGCCTTTAAGTGAGCCCGATTGGAAAGAAGCCATTGCGTGGCGCTATCGCAAGCGCGCATCTGGCCATGGTGTCTTAGAAGCGGTGCGCCATGTGTCAGACATGAACCTGGCTGACTTGCAAGAAATTGATGGACAGAAAGAAAAGTTGCAACAAAACACCTTGCAATTTGTCAAAGGCTTGCCTGCCAACAATGTGCTCCTCACAGGTTCTCGCGGCACCGGTAAATCTTCCTTGATCAAAGCTTGTTTGAATGCTTATGCATCACAAGGTTTGCGTCTCATTGAAGTCGACAAAGAAGACTTGACCGATTTGCCCGACATTGTCGATGTGGTCTCTGCTAGGCCAGAAAAGTTCATCATCTTTTGTGACGACCTCAGCTTTGAAGATGGTGAAGGTGGCTACAAAGCTTTGAAATCCATTCTCGATGGTTCTGTGGCTGCATCGACACCCAATGTGCTCATCTATGCCACCAGCAACCGTCGCCACTTGTTGCCTGAGCACATGAAGGACAACCTCACCTACACACACACCGAAGACGGTGAGGTGCATCCAGGCGAAGTCATTGAAGAGAAAATTTCTTTGTCTGAACGCTTTGGGTTGTGGATCAGTTTCTACCCCTTCTCTCAAGAAGAATACCTCACCATCGTGGCGCAATGGTTGCGCTCTTTGGGTGCCAGCGAAGCTGTTGTCCAAGCCTCTGGGCCTGAATCACTGGTCTGGGCCCTTGAGCGCGGCTCGCGCAGTGGCCGTGTGGCGTATCAGTTTGCGCGCGATTGTGTGGGGCGCATGGGGCAGGGCGCTTCGACTCAGCGTTCACTGTGACTGAAAACTCAGCACCTGGCCAGTCTCTGCTGGTGGCCGATGCCCATCTTCAACGTGACGGCGGACAAAATCGCAAGACAGTCGATGTTGCGGTGGGCATTTTGATCAATGCGAAGAATCAATTCTTGCTCACCTCAAGACCACCAGGCAAAGTGTACGAAGCTTACTGGGAGTTTCCGGGGGGTAAGCTAGAGGCGAACGAAACCGTTGAGCAGGCTTTAACGCGGGAGCTTGAAGAGGAGCTGGGTTTGCAGATTGATGAGGTGCAAATTTGGCGTCAACAGTTGGTGGACTATCCACATGCTTTGGTCAGACTGAATTTTTGCAAGGTGCGCAGTTGGCAAGGCAATTTAGAAATGCGTGAAGGCCAACAGTTTGCTTGGCAGAGTTTGCCCGTTCAAGTGGTGCCTGTCTTGCCCGGCACTGTGCCTGTTCTAAATTGGTTGGCCGAAGAGAGTGGTTTTGTGGGTGACACACATCAGGCTTCGAGCTAAGCCATTGTCATTGCAACTTAGGGTCGCCAAAATTTTCTTGATCGGGGGGCGTGTCTTCGGGGACTCTGAAACTCTCATTGGCCCAAGCACCCAAGTCAATGCCTTTGCATCGCGCGCTGCAAAAGGGGCGGTAGGCATTTTGTGAGCTGAAAAGACTGGGGCCGCCGCAAGTGGGGCACTTCACATGTTTGGGCTTGGCAGATGGCTCACTCATCGGTCTCAGGAGGTTCTCATGGCCTGCGCTTTAAGCGCAGAGCGTCATTTCAAAGGGTGTGTCTTCTTTGTTTGAAATCAGTTTGCCATCGGCTTGTTGTTGCATCAGCCGAATGACGACCAGCAATCGGTTGCAGCTGATCTCGGGTGTGAGGTTCAAACTTTCGTCAATTCGCAAACGGAGCAATTGAAAATTACGACCCTGCGGTAAATTCTGTTGAAGCTGGCCACCTGTCGCCATGACCTTTTGGTTGCTGCCAGATTCGCGCATCATTTTGAGAATGAGTTGAATGGCTTTGGCCAAGGGTGCAAAGTGTTGCGACCATTCGTACAAGTTGGCTTGCCTGTCAGCGGGTGCATGGTGTTGCCATGCGTGGTAAGCAGGCAAATCAAATTCGCATGTGCCGCCAGGTATGGCTGTGCGGCTTCGAATGCTGTTGAGGAATTCGCTTTCGCTCAAAGAACTGCCCATTTTGCCAACCATGCTGTTAAGCGCTTCGAAGCGTTGGTCGAGTTGTTCTATGACCAGATCAAGCGCTTGCTCAGAAATGGAGGGATTACCACGGTAGCTATTGAGTTGCTGTTTGTGCCGCTCAATGTCTTTGAGAATTTCTGATTTCAGTTCTGATCTAGAAGCGACTTCCATGATTTCAAAAATCGTGGTGAGCGCGTAATGGTGGTCAAGAGCTTCAGAACGCTGGCTCAACTGGTTGAAACGCGCAAACAAATGCTGCAGACGCAAATAGGTCCGAGTTCGTTCGTTGAGGGGGTATTCGTAAAGTATCACGCTGCGTCTTTCTGTGCCAAGATCATAGCCCGAAGCGGGCCATCATTTCATGCACCACCTGCTCCAAATGTTCTAAATCGATGCCTTCATTGAAAATGACCGCATCGGCACTGCTCAATCGCTGTTGTCGACTGGCTTGGTGAGAAATGATCCGCTCGATTTCTACTCGGCTCAGCTGGTTTCTGCTCATCACCCTCTGAATTTGGGTTTCTACTTCACAGTCGACCACGCAGACCCAATCGACTTGGCGCCGCCAGCGTTCGCCAGACTCTACCAACAAGGGCACGTCATAGACCAAGCAGGTGTGACCTGCAGCCATGGCCGCAGCGCTTTCTTCTTGCAGGACCAGCCCAACCAAGGGGTGAATGATGGCCTCAAGCTGGCGCTTGCTTTGAGGGTTTGAAAAGACCAGGGCTCGCATGGCTTCCCGGTTCATGGCGCCATCGGGTGTTATCAATTGTTCGCCAAACTCAGCCAAGATAGCAGGGAGGGCCCTTCCCCCAGGCAGTGTTAGAGATCTGGAAATGGCATCGGCGTCCATGACGGCTGCGCCCGCGCTGGCCAAGATGCTGGCGACCGTGCTCTTGCCGCTGCCAATGCCGCCCGTCAAGCCAAGTCGAAGTGGCTTGCGGCTCAAGGGGTTAAGCTCCCATGGAAATGCCTAAAAAGAAACATGCGAATCCAGAAAAGGCTAAAAAAGGTCCAAAAGCGAAGTGCCCATTGTGACCCAGTTGCCCCCGCATTTTTTGGACAAGCCCAAAAATCAGCCCAGAAACTGAGGCCAACAAAAGCAAGGGTAACAGGCTCCAAACGCCTACCCAGGCGCCAAGTCCGGCCAGCAGTTTGAGATCGCCTTGACCCATGCCCTCTTTGCCTGCTACTCGCTCAAAGCCCCAACTGACCAGCCAGAGCAGCCCATAGCCCAAGACCGCGCCAGAGAGGGAATGCATCAACGGCGTTGGGGTCAGTGACATGGCACTGCCAATGAGGCCGACCCACAGCAAGGCTTGGGTGAGAACATCGGGGAGAAGGAAGGTTTCGGCATCAATCCATGCCAGTGCCAAAAGCGTGGCGCAAAAGAACCCCCCTAACAAGGCTGAATAGCCAAAACCGAACTTCAGCAGAGACATGCAAAATAAAACAGCCGTGAGGCTTTCGACAAGGGGGTAACGAAAAGAAATGGTGCCATTGCAATGTCTACAGCATGCACGGCTAAAGCCATATGACAAAACAGGCACGAGCTCATACCAACTCAAGGCGTGAAGGCAGTGTGGGCAGTGCGAACGAGGCGTCAACAAATTCAAGCTAACGGAGCTAATTTCTTCGGTTTTCAAAATCATCAGGGGCAAGCGGTGAATGAGCACATTGACAAAACTGCCGATGACCAGGCCAATGGACGTGATCAAAATGATGTGCGCCAAACTGACTTCCGCAAGTTGTGGCAACACCCAGCCCATGCTGCCAGGAGACAGCCACAGTTGAGGCCATGCAGTTGGGTTGATCAAAAGACTTGTCCTAAGTTGAAGATGGGCAAATACAAGGCCAACAAAATGCCGCCTATGAGCGTGCCCAGCACCACCATGATGACAGGCTCGAGGAGCGTAGACAAATTACCAATTTGTTGATTCACATCGGACTCCATCAGTTTGGCGGTACGTTCAAGCATGGCATCAAGTGATCCCGTTTCTTCGCCAATGGCGCACATCTGAATGGTCATGGCAGAGAATAAGTTGGATTTTGACATGGCCTTGCTCAAACTGTGCCCCTCTTGTATGCGTTGTGTCATTTCAAGTGTGGCTTGTGCCAAGTTGGGCGAGACGCTTGCGGCCGAAGCGGGAGCCAGCGCCTCGGCCAAGGGAATGCCTGCGTGTAGCAAAGCCGACAATGTCTGCGCCCATTTGACGATCATGGCGGTTTGCACAAGGGGCCCTATAACGGGAATGTGAAAGATCATTTTTTCAAAAATGATTTGGAACTTCAAGGACTTTTGGTGCGCCCCATGCAGCAAGACAATCAGGGCCAACAATGCGCCAGAAAGCGGGCCAGCCCATTGCCCCACCCAAAAGCTCATGTTGATCAATTGTTGTGTTGCCCAGGGCAATGACGCGCCCATGCTCTTGAAAACATCTTCAAAGACAGGCACCACCCAAAGCAAGATGACCACCAACACCATGACAGCGATGACCAAGATGCTTGCGGGGTAAATGAGTGCGTTTTTGAGTTTGGCTTTCAAGCTGGCATGGGCTTCTAGGGTGTCTGCCAGTCGGTTCAAAATTTTGTCCAAAATGCCAGCAGACTCACCTGCATGCAACAAGCTGCAGTAATGTTGATTGAAAACTTGAGGGTGTTTTTGAAAAGCATTGTGCAGCGACTGACCTGCATTCACCTCGGTGTGAAGTGTTTGCAATGTGTTGCCAAATGTCTTCTGAGTGGAACGATTCCCCACAATGCTTTGACTGAGCAATTCAAAAGCCTGCGACAGTGGAATGCCAGCACTCATGAGCGCCGACCACTGTCGCGTGAAAACGCTCAGTGTTTTGGCTGGCACAGGCTTGCTGTTGAGCTTGACAGTGGGTGCAGCTTGCCGTCTGGCCACTGCGCGTGAGAGGGCGGCATCAAGTGACATCGGTGTGAGCCAGTACTTCGGACAAAGAAGTGATGCCCAAGGAAGCTTGTACAAGCCCTGCATGGCGCAGCGTGCAAACGCCCTCTTTTCCTGCTTGCGCTGTCAGTTCAGGGCCACTGGCATTGTGCAAAATCAAGTGTTGCAATGCCGCCGTGATGGGCATGACTTGGAACAATCCAATTCGCCCCCAGTAACCCTTGTGGCACTGAGAGCAGCCTTGTGCAGAATAAAAGTGGTGCGAGGTTTGATCTTTGAACGAATGTAATCCTAATTCTTTGAGCAATTGAGACGACACACTGATGGGTGTACGGCAATGCATGCACAAGCGGCGAACCAAGCGCTGTGCAGAAATGAGGCTGATGCTGGAGGCCAAGTTGTAGGTGGCGACACCCATGTTGCGAAGACGAACCAAGGCGCTGGGTGCATCTTGCGTATGCAAAGTGGAGAGCACCAGATGGCCAGTTTGAGAAGCCTTCATGACAATGTCTGCCGTTTCATGGTCTCTGATTTCTCCCACCATGAGGATGTCGGGGTCTTGGCGTAAAAAGGCGCGAAGTGATGTGGCGAAATTGAGGCCAATTTTTTCTTTGACATTGACTTGATTGATACCAGGCAATTGAATTTCAGAAGGATCTTCTACGCTGGCAATGTTGACTTCAACCCGGTTGAGCAAATTCAAGCAGGCATACAGAGATTGAGATTTGCCTGAGCCTGTAGGTCCTGTGACCAAAATCATGCCATGAGGTTTTTGGATGGCATCAAGCAGCTTTTGTTTGTCTGCCGCACTGTAGCCCAAATGGTCTAAGTTGAGCTTTGCCAAGTCAGTTGACAAAATGCGCACCACAATTTTTTCTCCAAACAGCGTTGGCAATGTGCTCACTCGCAAATTGAGGTGCTGTGTATTTTTGAGGCCGAGTTTCATGCGGCCGTCTTGGGGTAGGCGTTTCTCTGCAATGTCTAAGCGTGACAATACTTTGATGCGAGAGACAATTTGCTCTTTGAACTCAAAGGGGGGCGGCGGAATTTCTTGCAGAACACCATCGATGCGCAAGCGAACCCTGAAAAAATTTTCGAAGGGCTCGAAATGAATATCAGAGGCTCTGAGAAGTGCCGCTAATTCCCACGTTTGCTGCAAGTAATGAACAACAGGCGCTTCTGACAGCGTGAGTGTGTTGCTGGATTGATGGATGTCCATCTGAACGCCGTTTCATGAGTACAGGGCATTCAATGATGCGTGCAATTTGTCAATTCAAACGGGTCAAACTCTAAATGCAAGAATTTGTGCGGTGGTGTGAGAGCCTACGTGATAGCTGCCTTCGGCCAATATGCGTGAACCTTGATGTGCAAAAGAAACATGCAAGGGCGCTATTTCACGCTGCAACAAGGCGATACCAGGATATTTGCCGGATGCGTCTTCATCCTCAGACACCTTGGACTCATGAATCAGTGCACCACCCATTTTCAAACTGCTGGCCAGTTGAGCATTCAGTCTTTGGCGAATGGGTGATTCAGGCTGAGAAAAGACGCTGACCACCACATCCCAAGTGTTGGGTTCGAGTTGCAAGTCATTCAAGTCTGCCAAGACGCATTCAATTTTGACTTGATGCTTTTCGGATAGTGCTTGCGCCTTCGCAAGGCCTACACTTGAAAAATCTACAGCCGTGACTTCAAAGCCCAGTTGGGCCAAGTAAACGGCGTTGCGGCCTTCACCCTCGCTGAGTGAGATGACTTTGCCTTTTTTGACTTGAGGCGCAGCCCAGACCAAAAAATCGTTGGGAGCTTCTCCGTAAGCATAGGCCTGCTTTGAGAAGCGGTCATCCCAATAGCGGCTGCCTTTTTTTTCGTGTGACATGAGTGATTTCAGGGTGTAGCCAGAATTATCGGCCAACTTGTTCTATTTCTACAATTGATTCAAAATGACATGTGTTTCAATGAAGGTACTGCGAGGAACTCATGAAATTACTGATCATTTTGGCCATGTTGGGTGCTGCCAATGTCTATGCCAACGACGCGCCCAAAGCGGGCGACAAAAAAGCCCCGGAAAGATCGGCTGTGCCTGAGAAAATCACTCGGTCAAAATCAACCCCTGATTCATTGCCGCAGCCGGTCGAAAAAAATAGCAATCCTGATGCCTGCCCCAAATTTGAGTACAAAGAAAAACCCGGCAAAATTGTTTGCTTGATCAAGTCAACTGGCGGCGACAAGCCCAAACCTGCAGCCCATTGATCGCCATAGCGGGCGGCAGTGGTTTGAGTTGATTTAACCCGACAATCCTACAAATACATTTTGGACGTCGTCGTTGCCATCAATGGCGGCCAAGAAGTTTTCAACTTCTTCAAGCTGCTCGGCGTTGAGATTGGCTGGGTTAACAGGGTTTTTTGGTTTGTAGCCCAGCTTGTTGGACAGTACGGTAAAGCCATGGTCGGGCAAGGCTTTGCTGACCAAATCCAAATCGCTTGGATCGGTGATGAAAACGGTGACACCATCTTCGTCAGCCACTTCAAAATCTTGTGCACCCGCTTCAATGGCGGCCACTTCTGCGTCTGCGTTTGCCTGAGCAGGTTCGGCTTCGATCATGCCAACATGGTCGAAATCCCATGACACGGAGCCCGATGAGCCAAGTTGTCCTTTGCGAAACAACACGCGCACTTCAGAGGCCGTGCGGTTCAGGTTGTCGGTGAGGGCTTCCACCATGATCGGTACTTGGTGCGGCGCAAAACCTTCATAGATGACCCGCTCAAAATGAACCGCATCGCCCAACAAGCCGGCCCCTTTTTTGATGGCGCGCTCAAGTGTTTCCTTTGGCATGGAGACTTTGCGAGCTTGCTCCACCACAAGTCTCAACCTTGAGTTGGCGGCGGGGTCTGCACCATTTTTGGCTGCCACCATGATGTCCTTGGCCAAACGACCAAAGAGTTTGCCTCTAGCGTCTGCGGCTTGTGCCTTGCCTTTTGCTTTCCACTGCGCGCCCATGGGGTGTACTTTCTGTGTGAGGGTTTGAAGTGGCTATTTTAAGACATGCCCTTGGGTTGAATGGGCTTAGACAGTGATGTCGACGTTCCCGCCTTTTGGCTTGTTGGCATTGACGTCATGCTTGACGACTTCACGACGCGCTTCAGTTTTTTGAGGCGATGTTTCTTTTTTTTGCTCGGTTTTGACGGGCCGTTCTTGTTGTACCCGAGGGGGCTCTGGCCTTGAGTTGGCAGGGCGAATTTCTGACATGGTGAAACCTCCATCAAATTGACTTAAGCAAGAGTGGCGCGTTGCCAAGGCACATTGTCAACCAAAATGAGATGAAAAGGGTTAAACCCAAAGGAGGTATTTCATGAAAATCGCCATTGCTCTTTTGAGTTTGAGTATCTCGGGCTTTGTTTGGGCCAACAAAGCTGCCTGTTACACCATCCACGACCCTGATCGGAAAAACGTCTGCCTGGCCATGTCCAGTCGGCAAAATTCCTACTGTTATTCGGTAAAGGATGCCGATACCAAAAACATGTGTCTGGCCAACGTGATGCAACAACAAAGCTATTGCTACAGCATCAAAGGGCATGACGTGAAGCAGCAATGCTTGGCGCAGGTTAAATAGAATTGATTTCTGTCTGCGGAAATTCTTCTTTGCTTCTGTTTATAAAGCTTGCAAAACACGATCAGGTGTTAAAGGCAAGGTTCTAAATCGCACGCCAGTCGCATCAAAAACAGCATTGGCCAAAGCAGCGCCAGTCGGCCCTTGAGATGCTTCGCCTGTGCCCAAAAATGGCTGACCAGGGCGGTCAATTAAAACCACCTCAACGGGTGGTATTTCCGAGAAAGTCAGAATGGGATAGCTGTTCCAATCGCGCGACAAAACACGGGTGTTGTCCATCTGGACTTCTTCTTTGAGGGTCCATGAAAGCGATTGAATCAAGCCCCCTTCAATTTGATTGCTCACGCCGTCGGGGTTCACTATGTGGCCGCAATCTGCGCTGGCCACTGCGCGCAGCACTCGAATGCGGCCATTTTGTCGATTGACTTCAACTTCCAACGCGACAGCACAGTAGCCCGCAATATTTTTGTATTTCGCAAAGCCAATAC
>Ga0194055_10000363_pt1 | contig 35828 bp, 36 predicted proteins | sample SepL449m_MetaG_FD_155482 | JGI IMG/M metagenome (GOLD analysis project Ga0194055, IMG submission 155482) | Anoxic zone freshwater microbial communities from boreal shield lake in IISD Experimental Lakes Area, Ontario, Canada - Sep2016-L442-9m | ecosystem: Environmental > Aquatic > Freshwater >... | reverse complement strand
AAAAAGTTCTCGAGATGGCAGTTGAGTACGCCAAAGTACGTGTGCAATTTGGTCGTCCAATCGGTTCATTCCAAGCCATCAAGCACAAGTGTGCAGACATGTTGCTCGAAGTCGAGTCGGCAAAGTCAGCTGCGTACTACGGCATGTGGTGTGCAGCAGAAATGAACGACGAGCTCGCTTCTGTCGCATCGTTGGCAAAGGCGTATTGCTCGGAGGCTTACTTCCACGCAGCCGCCGAAAATATTCAGATTCACGGTGGTATCGGCTTTACATGGGAACACCCAGCACACTTGTACTTCAAGCGCGCGAAGTCGAGCGAGTTGCTCTTCGGTGATCCGACGTATCACCGTGAGTTGCTTGCGCAACGCATCGGCATCTAATCAGTCGGCGGTACCTCTATCAATTGGGTGACAGTTGTTTTTGCGATTGTTGCGGCACTTGCAGTATTTGTTATCGCAGCAACCGTAATTGGTCGCGAGGCACATCGCCTTGATGCGTTAGCGCCACGAGTCATCTACGACATTGACGAAGCAACATCATTTGTTGCCGACAGATTGCCCAGCGATTCTCAGGCGCGTTTGACCTACACAGAGCTACGCAAGATGTTGGTGCTGCACATGGGCTGGTTGCATTCCAAGGGCTTGCAACCACAAGACGTGACCGATCTCCGTCAAAACATCACTGAATCGGTGGTGTTTGGTGAAGAAACGTTGACTGCGTTTTTAATGGGAGAAGCAATGGAAGCGCGCATTGAGGTGTTGGACGATGTGGACATCGTGCATGTCGTGCGTGCACACCTGGATTATTTTGAGGCAATTGGCGCAGTTGGTCCAAGTGCGTCAAGCACTGACCTCTGACCCATCACATTTTCTTTCCAGATATCGATATAGCGCTCGAGATGTGGATTGAAATATGGGTCGTCTTCTAATTTGTCGCGCCAACGAGCGCCAATAGTGGCAACTTCAAAAGTTTGCAATTTGGGTGTGCGTGTCTTTGACTCGAAGTGATGAAATTGGGCGTGTGGTGTCCACACAACTCTGTAACCAGCATCTTGAATCTTGAGACCGAAGTCAACATCGTTGTAGTTGGATGGGAACAAGGTGCAGAGCCCACCAACCTCGTCGAAAACACTGCGCTTTACAAGCACGCAGGCCGCGATGAGGCCAGATGCTTCGCGCTGTACTTGCAATAAGTGCTGTGCGCCCGTGCATGTCAATTCGCGTTCGCGATACAAATCAAAGGGCACGGGGTTGAGGATGTGCCCGGCTGACTGAATAGTCATGTCTTCGTAGAGCAACATCGGCCCGGCCATACCGACTGTTTGGTCTTCAAGAATTCCTAGAAGCGTCTCGAGTGCATCTGGAGTAATGATCTCGGTGTCGTCGTTGAGCAACAAGAGAAGATCTGCATCGCTGCAGACTGCGCCAAGGTTGATCTTTTCTGCGAAGTTGAATGGGCGGTCGTAGTCAACAATTTTGAGGCGATCGCCACCAGCATCCACTATCGCTTGGCGTCCTTCACTTGAAGTGACACTGTCAAGCACGGCAATGACATCAAAATTTTGGTATGTGCTGCTGTCGATCAAAGTTTTGATTGCGTGAGCGGCCAAAACAACTTGGTTACCTTTCAGATTTTCGGTTGTGCCTCGGGTGGGCACGATCACACTGATTTTCGGCTGTGAGCGCAAGCGTCGTTTGACGCGCACCGATTGCATCTTTTCGCTAATTGTGCAGACTGCATCAATGCCAGTGCGCGTGCAATGCTGTTGCACTGCGCTGAGCGATGCAGTTGGCACCATGCGCTCTTGGCTCGAGTGATACAGCACATCGGCGATCCGGTGTGGAGACGTGCATGCGTCAAAGATCCGAAGTGATCGATCGTGTTCATGCAGCGTTGCGAGAGTTGAAATTCCGCCCGCAGCAGCAATTACTGATGGGGAAGCGGCCAGCAAGTCGCCAACATAATTGTGTGAGCGAAGGCGCTCCGGTGACCATTGTGGTCGACGCGCCTTAGATGGTTCTTCAAACTTTCTTGCACGCCCATGTGCCGAGTCGCCATAAACAACGTCGTGCAGATTGGTGTGTTGTGCGATGAGTGAAAGCGCATCAGGTGCAAGAGTGTCGCCAACACGCAGAAACACAACAGTTGAGTGATCAGTGTCAGACAATTTGTCAGTGATTGCGATGCTTGACTTTCGCAGCATGCGATGGTTTTGAATCTTTAAAAGTTGCTCTGACGAGCCACTGATCAGCCAATGGGTTGGGCAAATTGAACTGTTCAGTAATGACTTGCCGGTAATGAGTAAGTCACGAAATGAGCAATTACGTGCGTCACTGACAATGATGAAATTGCTCATGCAAAAAGTTTCTTGATCGCAAAACGAATCGGTTTGGGGACATGTCGATAGAAAAATCTGACTGGTCGAAGCCAGTTGCGGTGGACCCAGTCGCCTCGTCGGCTGACTTGGTCACGTTTGGCAAACGAGTCGCTGAAGTCGTAGGTGCCAAGCGAACTCGTTGCCGTTGGACCATAGATTTTGGCCACTCTCAATTTTGCGCGTTCTCCTATTTCGCTGTCTCGAGCAATGAGTAGGTCGAGTGCTTGGCCTATGCGGGCAGCCTCGGCGTCCATACTCATGGTGCCAAGCCTAATGAATATGCCTGATAGGTATTGACCGACACAACAGTGCGACTAGATTTGTTCCATGTCGTCAAACCGTCCAACCAAATTTGAACACTTTCGTTTCATGGGTGACAAGCGCACGCAACTTGTCTATGACCTAGATAGCTGGAGTGATATCGCAGTCACAACTGAAATTGCAGATTCTGGCGTCGGTTTGTGTTTTGGTCCCGACACGCTTGCCGAGGCTCGCAACAGGGGCTACACATTGGCAACTCCCGGCACAACTCGCCGTTTGCGTAAGCCGCGCACCTGACAATCACACCTCCTTCGTCTCATGAGTCGACAAAGATGAACGGATCGTTCCTCTCTGGCGGACTTAACCTTGCAAGATATTTGGCACAGCCAAGTGGCAAGAGCGGTGCGCTGCCGGCGATGGTGTTGTGTCATGGGTTTCCAAGCGGTGGCATCGACTCACGACAATCTGGTGGAACGTTTCCCGAACTAGCAGAGCAAGTGGCAAGCGAAATTGGTTGGAACGCGATGACATTTACGTTTCGCGGTTGCGGCACCAGCGAGGGTGATTTCTCAATGCAGGGGTGGGTCGACGACTTGCGTGCAGCGATTAGTCATGTGGTTGCCGAAACTTCACCGAGCGGCATTTGGCTGGTTGGCAATAACACGGGTGGTGCGCTCGCGTTGTGTGTTGCCGCTGATGATCCACGGGTAAATGGATGTGCACTACTTGGTGCCCGAGCCGACTTTGATGACTGGGCCGAACAACCCCGCAGGTTTCTTGAACATGCTCGAGAAATTGGCACCATTCGTCATCCTGGATTTCCGTCGTCGACGGAAGAGTGGGGGCGCGAATTGCGCAGGTTTAGACCTGCCGATGCCGCAAAAAGGTTTGCGCCGCGGCCGTTGTTTTTGATGCACGGGTCGGACGATGAAATCGTTCCAACTGCAGACTCGCGCGTATTGGCCGAAGCACACGGAAGCGCCGAGCTACAAATTATTAGTGGTGCGGGTCATCGTTTGCGACATGATCCTCGTGCGATGGCGATCTTGCTTGGATGGTTAGATAGGCAACGTACGCTCGCTGCGATGTAAAGAGATTTATTTGGCCGACGAACTATGCCATTTCCATGCGCTACCAATAATGTCGCGCAAATCATGATTTGCTTTCCAACCGAGTAGCGCACGCACCAATGTGGGGTCTGCAAACACGGAAACTGGGTCGCCTGCGCGTCTGCTCGAAATAATGTGTGGAACTTTTTGTCCACTCACTTGTTCGGCGATGCTGATTACTTCGAGCACTGAAGTAGCAATGCCAGTACCAACATTGCATGCCAGGGTCTTACCGCCGCCGTTGAGATAGTCGAGTGCCTTGATGTGTGCAGCAGCCAAGTCTTCGACGTGAATGTAGTCGCGCGTGCAGGTGCCGTCGGGGGTTGGATAATCGTTACCAAATACATTGAGTGGTCCACTAAATCCGAGCAGTGCTTTCATCACGAGTGGCACGAGGTTTTGCGACATCGACCAGTCTTCACCGATGGATCCATCGGAACTTGCGCCAGCCGCGTTGAAGTAGCGCAGACTTACCGAACGCAATCCAATTGATTCGCATGATGCCAAAAACTTTTCTACGATCGCTTTGGTTTCGGCATACACACTCTCTGGTCGCAATGGTGCGTCTTCGGTGACAGGTACATGATCGGGGTTGCCGTAAACCGCCGCTGACGAAGAAAAGACAATCTTTTCAACACCATTGGCCATGAGGGCGCGCACAAGTGCGATCGAGCCAGCAACGTTGTTGTTGTAGTAACGCAGTGGTTGCTCCATCGACTCACCGACTGCTTTGTAGGCAGCAAAGTGGATGACTTCGGAAACTTCAAACTTGCGACACACTTTGTCAATGATCTTTGAGTCGGCGATGTTGCCTTCGACGAATGGCACGTTGCCAACCCGGCTTTTGTGACCAAGCTCGAGTGAGTCAAGCACCACAACGTCGCGACCTTGGGCAACGAGTGCGCGCACGGTGTGGGATCCGATGTAGCCAGCGCCACCGGTGACAAGAACAGTCATGCAATAACCCTAACGACGGGGACGGTCTTGTTTGTCAACATCTTGCGCCCGTTGCATCTGCTTGAAGCCACGCACTTTGAGTAGGGATGCTTGTGAGTAAATGTCGGCAACCGAACGTGGTTTGGCATCGCTAAACACACCAGCAGCCTTTTTCCATCCGGTGGGGCGAACTCCAAACGTTTTGCCAAGCAGAGCAATAAAAATCTCAGTTTTTTCTTCGCCATAGCCAGGCAACTGTCGAAGTCGCTTGCGCAATTCCTCTGCGTCTTCAATCTTCTTCCACACGTTCGATCCTTTGCCTTTGTATTCGGCGTCAAGGATCACGCACATCTGATGAATTCGTTTTGCCATCGATGCTGGAAATCGGTGAATGGCAGGTTTCTCACAGCAAATTGAAACGAACTTGTCTTCTTTAATTGCAGCAATTTTTGACGCGTCGCAATGACCAAGTCTTTGTTTGATTGTGTACGGACCAGTAAACGCCCACTCCATGGGCACTTGCTGATCGAGCAGCATGCCAATGAGCAATGCCGTTCCGTTGCTGTTGAGCAATGCGTCGGCCTTTGGGATGCCCGTGATGTACAGAGCGCGAGTTGGGGAAGATGAAGCAGTTGCAGCCATAGCTACAAGTATCGCTTATGAATAGAGCGGGCTGATGCCTTCTGGGTTGATTGCATATGCAGTGATTGCCGCTTGCACAACGTCTGACTTGATAGTGCCGGCCAAAGCAAGTTGGTGCAAGACCGTGACAACCACATGGGGCATGTCGACTTCGAAGTGTTGGCGCAATGCTTCTCGAGTGTCGCTACGGCCCATGCCGTCGGTGCCAAGAGGAGTAAACGATCGGCCGGGGATAAACCTTGCAACCTGCTCGGGCACTGCGCGCATAAAGTCGGTGACCGCGACAATTGGACTAAATGGGTTTGGTGTGTCGCTGAGCAAACGGGTCACGAGCGGCTGGCGTGGTGCACCTAAAGGGTGCAGTTTGTTCCAACGCTCGACTTCGAGCGCCTCTTCACGCAATGTTTTGTATGAAGTAGCAGACCATAAGTCGATACCGACATCATATTTCTCAAGTAGTTCTGCGGCTGCTGCTCGTGCAGCACCTTGGGCAGCACCTGAAAATAAAATTGTTGCGCGGTGCTTGCCGCCAGTGGCTTCTTGCCACTTGTATAAACCCTGCACAATGTCAGTTTCAATTACTGGCGACTCTGGTCGTGCTGGCATTTGATAATTCTCGTTGTACAGCGTGATGTAATAAAAAATGTCTTCAGGTGTATCGCCGTACATGCGATTGAGACCGTTTTTAACAATCGCGGCAACTTCGTATGCAAATGCTGGGTCGTATGCCTGACAGAAGGGAACTGTGCTCGCGAGCAACAGGCTGTGTCCATCTTGATGTTGTAAACCTTCACCCATGAGTGTTGTGCGACCGGCAGTTGCTCCAAGCAAAAATCCACGTGTGCGTGCGTCGGCTGCTTGCCAAATGAGATCACCTACGCGTTGAAAGCCAAACATGGAATAAAATGTGTAGAACGGAACCATTGGCACACCACGCGTTGCGTAACTAGTGCCCGCTGCAATAAAACTAGCCATACTGCCAGCCTCGGTGATGCCCTCTTCAAGAATCTGACCCGATGTTGACTCGGCGTAGCTCAGCAACAGTGCGTGATCAACAGGCTCGTATTTTTGGCCCTGTGATGCGTAGATTTTGAGTTCGCGGAACAACGAATCCATTCCAAATGTGCGCGCTTCATCGGGGATGATTGGCACGACACGCGCGCCAAAATCTTTATCGCGAGCCATGTTGCGCAACAGGCGAGTAAAGACCATGGTGGTGCTCACCGCTTGTTCGCCGCTACCAGAGTCAAACTCGCTAAACGCTTCTGGACTTGGCAATACAAGTGGCTTGCGTGCAGTAGTGGTGCGCTTTGGTACCGAGCCACCAAGTGCGCGACGTCGCTCCATCATGTATTGGTATTCAACACTGTCCTCGGCAGGCCGGAAATACGGTGGATCGTCACCGCTGAGTGCTGAGTCTGGGATCTCGTCATTGAGGTGCAGAGTGTCGCGCAAAGTACGCAACTGTTCATCGGTCATTTTTTTGATCTGATGCGTGGCGTTACGACCTTCGATCTCGTGGCCGAGTGTCCAACCCTTTACTGTTTTGCACAAAATGGCTGTGGGTCTGCCCGAACCAATGTTTTCACTCGCTGCCTTAAACGCGGCAAACAACTTGCGATAGTCGTGCCCGCCACGGGGAAGCATCTCGAGTTCTTCGTCGCTCAGGTGCGAGACCATCTCGCGCAATCGTGGGTCTGGACCAAAGAAGTTTTCGCGAATGTAATTACCGTTTTCAATGATGTAGCGCTGAAATTCGCCATCGACGGTGTTGTTCATCTTGTTGAGCAACACGCCAGTTGTATCGCGGGCGATTAGCTCGTCCCACTTTGAACCCCAAATAACTTTGATGACGTTCCAGCCTGCGCCACGAAACACCGCTTCGAGTTCTTGAATGATTTTTCCGTTGCCTCGCACCGGACCATCGAGTCGTTGCAAGTTGCAGTTGACGACAAACGTGAGGTTGTCGAGTTGCTCGCGTGCTGCAAGTGAGATTGATCCGAGTGTTTCTGGCTCGTCGCATTCTCCGTCGCCAAGAAAAGCCCACACTCGACTATTGGAAGTGTCATCGAGTTGACGGTTTTGCAGATAGCGATTAAATCTGGCGTGATACAAAGCGGTGAGCGGACCAAGACCCATTGAGACTGTTGGAAACTCCCAAAACTCTGGCATCAGTCGTGGATGCGGATAACTCGAGAGACCTTCGCCATTGCGGCCGATCTCACGCCTGAAATGATCGAGGTCGTCTTCGTCTAAACGGCGCTCAATAAATGCTCTGGCATAGACACCAGGTGCTGCGTGACCTTGAAAATAGATGTGGTCACCCGGAGTGCCGCTGTCTTTGCCGCGAAAGAAGTGATTGAAACCAACTTCGTACAAACTTGCCGACGATGCAAATGTAGAGAGGTGACCGCCGATGCCTTCGGCGTTGGTGTTGGCGCGCACCACCATGACTGCTGCATTCCAGCGGATGTATGCGCGGATGCGTCGCTCGATGTGTTCGTCGCCCGGAAACCACGGCTCTTGTTCGCGAGGAATGCTGTTGACATACGGAGTCGAAACTGTTGCGGGAAAACTCACTTGTGATTCGCGTGCGCGCTCGAGCAGTCGAGACAACAAATATCTTGCGCGCGTTTTGCCTTGCACATCAACGACGGCGTCAAGCGAGTCGAGCCACTCCGCAGTTTCACCCGGGTCGGTATCGGGCAACTGGTGCATCGAACCGTCAAAGATCATTTGCTCATTCTCGCAGACTTACTGGTGGGTACCTGCCGAACGGCTTCAGATCAGCAAGTATCTAGGGCGTGATTGTTATCTACACCGATGGAGCATGTTCGGGAAACCCAGGCCCTGGAGGCTGGGCGTGGGCAACATTTCCAACAGGTGAACCTTGTGCAACGGGTGGCGAAACTCATACGACAAATCAACGTATGGAATTGATGGCAGCGCTGGAAGCATTGCGCGCGCACGCCGATCATGCTGGTCCAATCGAAATTCGTTCTGACAGCACCTATGTGGTGCATTGTTTTCGAGACTCGTGGTGGGTTGGTTGGCAAAAACGTGGATGGAAAAATTCGCAGCGTCAGCCCGTTGCCAACCGTGACATTTGGGAGCCGCTGATAGATGCAGTAAATAAGCGCGGTGATGTGACCTTTACGTGGGTCAAGGCGCATAATGGCGAGCCAATGAATGAGCATGTAGACGCACTTGCTGTGGCGGCGTCGCTCGGCTTTGCTTGACGCATACCAACTTGCGTAGAGTTGCACCTCATGGAACTCAACGGAGCAAGCGCAATAGTCACAGGTGGAGCATCAGGAATTGGTGAGGCATGCGTTCGCTTGCTGGCCAAGCGTGGTGCCAAAGTTGTTATCGCCGACATTCAAGAAGAAAAAGGTCAGGCGCTAGCAAAAGAAGTTGGTGGAGCGTATTGCAAAGTAGACGTGACAAACACTCAAGACATCATCAATGCTGCAGAGATGGCCAAGTCGATGGGACCAATTCGCGCACTTGTCAACTCGGCTGGCATTGGTTGGGCGCAACGCACCGTGGGCAAAGACGGTTCATATGAGTCGGCTGCCAACCTTGACGCATTCAAAAAAGTTGTAGCAATCAACTTGGTCGGCACGTTTGATTGCATTCGCATCATTGGCACTGCAATGAGCACAAATGAGCCACTTGAAAATGGTGAGCGCGGCTCAATCTGCAACATGGCATCGGTCGCTGCATTTGACGGACAAATTGGTCAGGCCTCATACTCGGCATCAAAGGGTGGCGTTGTTGGTATGACATTGCCGATTGCTCGTGACCTTTCGGCCATCGGTATTCGCGTCAACACCGTTGCACCAGGTCTTATTGACACACCGATTTATGGTCAGGGCGAAAACAGCGAGTTGTTCAAAGCCAATTTGCAAAAGGGCGTTCTCTTCCCACAGCGACTTGGTTACCCAGAAGAACTTGCAAGCATGGTGGTCGAATGCATCACCAATAGTTATATGAATGCCGAGACGATTCGCGTTGACGGTGGCATTCGCATGACACCTAAGTGATCTGATGTTGAGCGCGCGGTAATGAGCGTGCAATCATGACTCACGTACTGCATCAACATCCGTTTACGCCCTACGACGAGTTGCCCACAATTGATTTCACCTCGTTTAAGGCGTTACCAATGGCCGACTCGATGCTGCCAGCAGAGATGACCAATGAGTTTCGCCATCGTGTGGGAACACGCCCGCTTGACATGGCGCAATGGTTGCCAAGTGATCCGGAGACCGCGCCAACAATTGCTATGAAGCGGGAATTACTTCGCACTCGGCGTGACGAAGTGGTTTCACTGCATCCAGGCGGCGAAGCAGTTGCGCAAGAAGCAGCACAATTGGTGGCTGACTTTGTTGGTATGAACCTGCAGTCAACAGGTATCGATGCGCTTGTCGAAGCAGCACTGATGGTTGCTGACGACTTGGTAGTCATGAACCAAGTCGTTGTTGCCGGTGTGGTGTGCTCACCAAGCCGATGGAGGTTGAGCTCAAAGTTGGGACAAGACATGCTGGCCGTGCATCGACCTGTTGCAAGATATGCAGAGCAAGTAGGCGGTGCGGTGGATACAACAATGGCAAGGTTGAAGGCTGACCAACCCATGGTTCGATCTAATTGGACGATCGAAGATCACTGCGCATTGTTTCAACCCGTTGGCCCCAGTGCGCCGCTTTTGAGTGACCCATCACAACTGTGGGTGCGCATGGAAAGACAGACGCTTCGGGCTCTGCCACTCAGTGGCGGGTCATTGTTTACGATTCGTACCTATCAGCAGCCGATCACCGAATATGTAGCGAGAGGCGCCGACAAGGCACGAACCTTGCACTCGTTGATACAGCGTCTCCCAGATGATGTGGCTAAATACAAATCACTGTTGCATTATCGCGAATCGCTATTGGCTTGGTTAGAGAGTTATATCTAACTCACTGCGCAAGAATCAGGTGGTGTAGTCGGCGTTGATGCGCACATAGCCATCGGTGAGATCGCAGCCCCACACAGTTGCATCGCTCGTGCCGGTAGCCAGGCTGACATGAATGCGCACATCTTTTCCACGCATGTAGTTGCTCAAGTTGGCAAGACCTTCGGCGTCAACTTGGGTGGGGTACACCTCTTGCGAGCCAAACCGAATCACCACATTGTCTTGATTGATATCTAGATATTGACTGCACTTACCAACCGCCATTGCTACACGACCCCAATTTGGGTCTGCGCCGTGCACCGCAGTCTTTACAAGGGGAGAGTTAACGATCGCCTTGGCAACTGTTTTGGCCTGATCGCGATCTTTCGCAGCATCAACGTGAACCTCAATGAGTTTTTCGGCACCTTCGCCGTCTCGCGCTACTTGTTTGGTGAGCGATAACGCAACTTCGTACAACGCCTGCTCAAAGGCGACAAGGTCAACGACGCCAGCGGCACCGCTCGCCATCACAATTGCCGTATCGCTCGTAGAAGTATCGGTATCTACCGAAACGCAATTGAATGTTTGGTCGATGACTTTGCGAAACACGCGGTCGAGATCGGCTGGCGCAATGAGTGCGTCAGTAAAGATCATGGTGATCAGCGTTGCCATGTTTGGCTCGATCATGCCAACACCTTTTGCTACGCCAACGACGCGCGAACTCGAGCCGCTCACTGTGGCTTGCGCAACCTTGGAAACGGTGTCTGTCGTCATGATTCCTCGTGCCACAGCATCTGCCGAAGTTTCGGAGCAAGGCTGAGGGATGGATGTAAGGCCCATACGAACATTGGTCATTGGGTACTGACGACCAATCACGCCTGTCGAAGCAATGAGTACTTCTGTGGTGGCGCAATTGAGAGTTGATGCAACGTTGGCAACAATTTCACGGGCATTTGCCATTCCCTCTGCACCAGTTGCGACGTTGGCATTTTTGGAGATCACTACCACGGCGCGAGCAGAAAGATTGGCGATGTGCTCGCGACTCACTACGACACTTGGGCCAGCAAAACGACTTTGTGTAAACACGCCAGCAGCCGAGCAAGTACCGTCGGCAACAACGAGCGTGAAGTCGTCGGTTGTGTCCTTGATGCCAATGTTTGCTACATGGGAACGAAACCCGAGTGGAAGCTGAACTGTCATGATGGGCTTTGCGCTGCTTACTTGCCTGCGAAGTGCTTTTCAAGATTTTCAAGAGTTTTGGTCATGAACTTCTCATTGCTTTTCATTGAACCCCTGAGCTTGAGAATCAGAATTGACTTGCTTCCGTTGTAATCAAATTGCTCAACAACTTTTGTACCGCTATCAACAGGCTCAAGGATGTAGCGCCAAATGTGACCACCAAGGTGTCGCCAAGCAATGCGTCGATTTTCTTCAAATTCAACAACGGTGTTGGTCATCTTGTACGGAAAGCCCATTTTCATTTCCATCGTAAACTTTGCGTCGAGTGATAAACGTGGTGGAGCAGAAACTCGTGCGGCTTTAACACTGCCTGAACCATCGATCTTTGAATGTTGACGTGGGTCTGCAAGAACTTCAAAAATAAGTCCAGGGGCTGCGGGCACAAAGCGCTCGACTGAAACTATTTTGGCTTTTGTGTCGTGAGTCATGTATTCAGGCTAGGCGAGTGAACGCACCACAGCCTCGCCACATCGCCGACCCGAATAGAGGGCGCCTTGGATGGAGCCGGTATCGCGGTGATCACCGCATACAAATCGACCATTGCCAAGAGATACACGCTGCTTGGGAGAGAAGGGTGCAGATTGCACAGGACCACCATGACTAATCGCATACGTGCGCAAATGTTTCCAAGAATCAACTTGTGGTCCCCACCATTCGCGAAGTTGTTTTCGAGCAAGTTGCTCAAGATTTCCAGTGATCACACCAGGTAGTGCTGCGGCAATGAGATGCTTGCCTGGCGGTGCATACGACGGAGCAACATTGCTCATAATTGCGACATTGAGTACGGGGCCTTTGCCGGAACCATCAAGAATCACGTATTTCTTCTTTGTCGGCGGTGTGTCGGCAGAAAAATACACGCAACCTGCTGTGCGTGACTGTACGGATGGCAAACCCAGCAGGGTCGAAGCAGTTGGACCATCGGTAGCGACCACAACAGCGCGTGCCGCAATGCGCTCGCCACTGCGCAAAATCACCGTAGTTCCTTCAAGCAAATCGACTGGTGCATTGAGACGCACGGTGGTGGGGTGCAGGTGTGATGCCAGTTGCTCGGGAAGAGCCTGCATGCCGCGCGCCGGCAAAACACTTTGGCCCTCGCTGAGCGAACGAAAAATGATGTCGAACATTCGGCGCGACGTAGATAATTGCGGGTCCAGTTGGACGCCGCCAAAGAGTGGTCTGAAGAATGTTTCGATCATGCGGTGTGAAAAACCTGCGCTGCGAAGTGCGTCGAGTGTTGACATATCGTTATTACGCAATAATTTGGGAGCCACGCCGCGCAATACACGCAGTCGCAACAACACGATGCGCAATTTGTCGATCAGCGAGCCAATTGGGGCAAAAGTCGTAGCGAACAGTGTCGAAGGTTTGCGAAACGGATCTGAAACAACATGGCCTTTTCCGGGACCACCATTTTTTGACTTGATCCAAACAAAAGCGCCTGGGTCGAACGCTTGCAGATCGAGTGCATCCATGTCGACTTGTGTGGCGAGTTCTGGGTACGCAGTGAGCAATACCTGAAATCCTCGATCGAGCAAAAAGCCGTCTAACTTGTCGGTGCGCACGCGTCCACCGACCGCATCCGAAGATTCGACAATCACAACACTCAATCCACTCTGTTGAATTTGTCGTGCAGCAGCCAGACCGGACAGACCAGCGCCGATTACAACGACATCGACCTGCGCGGGGAGCGTCATAATTTTTTGACTTTTTAACTATTTTTTGAGCAATGCGCGCAGTGCTACTTCAAGTGTTGGATGCACGAATTGGTAACCGCTGGCATTGAGCGCCGCAGGGATAACTCGTTGTCCTGTAAATAGCAATGCGTCAGCAAGCTCTCCGCCAAGTATTGCTTTTGGTGCAAACGGTGGGATTGGAAGAAAAGCTGGGCGCTTCACTACGCGTGCGAGCGTGCTGGTGAACTCTGCATTGGTGACAGGATTCGGCGCCGTTAAGTTGACAGCGCCACTCACGTTGGCAGTTAAAAGATGTTCAATCGCTCCAACTTCGTCATCGATCGAGATCCAACTCTGCCATTGCTTGCCATTGCCAAACTTGCCACCAAGGCCAAGTTGAAACAACGGCAGTTGTTTTTTGAGCGCACCACCCTGTGGGGTGAGCACAATGCCGGTGCGCAACAATACGGTACGAACTCCAGCATCGGATGCAGGCTTTGCCTCATGCTCCCATTGCTCGCACACATCGGCCAGAAAACTTGTGCCATGGGTGCTGACTTCAGTGAGTTGCTCTTCGCCACGCGGGCCATAGATGCCAATTGCCGAACCCGACAAGAACACTGATGGCTTGCGATTCATGCTGGCAATTGTGGTGGCAAGCAAATTGGTGGTGATAGTGCGACTCTCCAAAATTTCGCGCTTATACGACGTTGTCCATCGCTTGTCACCGATTCCGGCACCCGAAAGATGAATAACAGCATCGGTACCTTCGAGGGCAGATGCACTGAGTACACCGGCCTTTGGGTCCCACATTAATTCGCCAGTGCTGGCGGCGCGACGAACAAGTCGCACAACATCGTGGCCGTGCTGTTGTAATTGCGCAACGAGACTTTTGCCAATGAGCCCACTGGCTCCAGAGATCACAATTTTCATATAGTCAGACTACGCAGCAAATTAAGGAATAACGATAGGCACCGATGTGACAACTGTGTTTGGCCTAAACAACAAACGGGCCTTAATTGCAAGTGCCGATTGATTGTGGAGCCACTGTGATCGCACGCTGGTAACAAACTCAGGGATGATGACCGTAATCAGGTCATCGTCGTATTCGGCATCTAGTTCGTTAATTCGATTGAGGATCGGCTCGGTGAGATCTCGATATTCAGAAGTGATTGTCTGTAGTTCGACATCTGAGAGATTGAACTTGATCCAAGCCTCGTCAATTTTTTGTCGATCCTCCGCAGTTTCCACTACCGAAATCGCAATGAGTCGGTCTGGGCGGAGGCTTTGCGCATAGCGAACTGCTTGCATCGTGCCTTGATTGACAGAGCCAACTAGAACGATGACGAAGTGAGTGTGGAATGGAGCAACGTAGTCATCGCTTGGAAGTAAGAACGATCTGACACGGGTGTAATGACGGTGGATGCCCTTAAAGCCAATCATCATGATCGGAATCAAGATTGCTGGGATCCACGCACCATCGGTGAATTTCACCACGACAAAAATTCCAGCAACAAAAAAGGTTGTAATTGATCCAACGGCGTTGATGACTATGTGGGCTTTCCACTTTGGTTCACGATATTTATAGTGATGAACCACCATGCCTGCTTGGCTCAGCGTGAAACCGGTGAAAACACCTACCGCATAAAGCGGAATGAGTGCACTAATCAATCCTTTGAACGCAACGATTAATCCGATTGACGCAATACTCAAGAAAATTACGCCATTCGAGAAAACCAAACGGTCGCCGCGATTGGAAAACTGACGCGGGAGATAGTTGTCCTTGGCGATGATTGACGAGAGACGTGGAAAGTCGGCATATGACGTATTCGCTGCCAGAATTAAAATCGCAAACGTTGCAAACTGTGTGACATAGAAAAATATATTTCGCCCACCATAAACTTGCTCGGCCAACTGAGCGAGAACCGTGTTTGGAATTTTGCCCTCGTGATCTTTTACTGGCTGAAGGTGTTGGGCCAAGATACTGAGTCCAAAGAAACAGGAACCGAGAATTACGGCCATCCAAATAAGGGTTGTGCTCGCATTACGCGACTCGGGCTTTTTGAATGCGGGTACTCCATTAGAAACTGCCTCGACACCAGTGAGCGCAACTGCGCCAGATGAAAACGCTTTGAGAAAATAGAAAGCAGTGACGGAACCCTGCATCTCCAAGAGATGTTGGGCTTCGCCCGTGTGTTCTATTGGTGCAAGATGCTGAACAAATACTCTGTAAAGGCCAACGACGATCAGTGAGACCAGACATAAAACATAGAGGTATGTTGGCGGAGCAAACAGCGCACCAGATTCTTTTAGTCCCCGCAAGTTTGCGACCATCATGAGTAAGACAAATCCGATGCAGATCTGCACACGGTGTGGAGCAAGGCCGTTGAATGCTGAAATAATCGCCGCAACACCACCAGCTACCGAAACACAAACTGTCAATACATAATCAATAAGGAGCGAGGCACCGGCAACCAGGCCTGGGTATTCGCCAAGATTCTCCTTCGAGACGATGTACGAGCCGCCGCCGCTTGGGTAGGCAAAAATTGTTTGCCTGTAGCTCATCACCACAATCGTGAGTAAGGCGACAACGATTAACGAAATAGGGACAAGCATCGAATAGGCGGCCATACCTACAGCGCCCAATGATAAAAAGACGATCAGGATTTCTTCGGTTGCATACGCAGTAGAGGAAATTGCATCACTTGCAAAAACTGGAAGTGCGATTTTTTTGCTCAGGCGCTGATGCTGGTCTTCCGAACTTGGGATTGGCTTGCCGATGAAGAACCGCTTAACCGCACTGGATTTAGTAGATGTAGCCATAAGCGTTATGAAGCCTGCCACATGGGAGCCTCTTAAGGCGAGTAATTCGCCTACGCTGTTTGACTGTCAAGGAAACTAGGAGACCGAAGTGCATGTAGTCATAGTTGGATGCGGGCGAGTTGGATCGACTCTGGGTCGAGAGCTCACCGCTGCTGGCCACACCGCGGCTGTCATTGATCGTAAGCCAGAAGCATTTTCGAGGCTCGGCGAGTCGTTCACTGGTCAGAAAATTACTGGAATTGGTTTTGATCGTGACGTACTCATTGAGGCTGGCATTGAACGGGCTGGCGCACTCGCGTCAGTAACCAATGGTGACAACTCAAATATTTTGATCGCTCGCGTTGCTCGAGAAGAGTTTGGTATCCAACGAGTTGTCGCGCGTATCTATGATCCGAAGCGCGCCGAAATTTACGAACGACTCGGTATTGCCACTGTTGCCACCGTTAAGTGGACATCAGAGCGAATCTTGCGACGCATCTTGCCAGAGTTGCCTGCAGTTGAATGGACAGACCCAAGCGCTTCGGTCGTGCTTGTAGAGCGAGAAATGCCGAAACATTTGATTGGCCAACGAGTTACAACCATTGAAACAGCATCAGCCCGTGTTGTTGCTGTGCGCAGACTTGGCTCGGCAATGATCCCAAATGCTGACACAATTATTCAAGAAGGCGATGTTGTGTATGTCGCATCAGAGATTGCTTCGCTGAGCCAATTTGATGCAAGCCTTGCATCAGCACCAAACGGAAAGGGTCACTGAACATGAAAGTGGTCATTGCGGGTGGAGGCAGTGTTGGCAGGTTTACTGCACAACAACTTTTTGAATCTGGACATGAAGTAACGATTATCGAAAGTGATCGCGCAGTCGTGCGCGAGTATGGGCAGTCGAGCACAACAACTGGAGTCAAGTGGCATCAAGGCGATGCATGCGATGTGACAGTGCTTGCAGCGGCCGGAGTAACACTTGCTGATGTCGTTGCGTCTGTAACTGGTGACGACGAAGACAACCTTGTGGTATCGCTCTTGGCAAAGCAAGAGTTTGGTGTTCCACGGGTGGTTGCTCGCGTCAACAACCCAAACAACTATTGGATGTTTAATGACATGTGGGGCGTAGATGTTTCGGTGTCGACGCCGCACCTCATCACGAGCCTGGTGCAAGAAGCAGTGACTGTCGGAGCATTTGTGCGCTTGATGCAACTCAAGGGTGGCAAAGCAGAACTCGTTGAGGTCACATTGGCAGAGTCATCGCCTGCCAAAGACAAAGCACTTTCAGAATTGCAGTTTCCACGCAGCGCAACTGTTGTTGCCATTGTGCGCGACGAGCGCGTAATGGTGCCCGACAAAGCCACTGTTTTGCGCGTGGGCGACGAAGTAATGGCGCTGATCTCTGAAGACGCCGAAGCCGCAGTGCAAAAAATATTGGTTGGCTAATCGACAACTATTTTTGTAGCATTACTTTGCGGAGTTACTCTGCAGCGTGCGGTAACAGTGTGTATGCAGGGTTAAGAAAAACCATACTGTTGCGTTCTCGATAGGCGACACCTTCAACTGCGATGCATCCACCGTGTTCGATGCCGGCGATGTGGCGACGGCCACTGAAAATAACAGTGACCTGACCTGTTCCATCGTTGATCACAATTTCCATTGATGGAATACCCGACCTTGGTTTCATGGTCATGCGCTTCACTTCACCGCACACCTTGACCTTGGTGCGTACAACAACTTCTCCGAGCGGTGTCAAATTGAGCTCAATGAATTTGTCAACGAGACGCTCGGCATCCAACTCTCTGATGCCTTTATTGGCCGACTTCATCATATTTTTTAGACCCATCAGGATCCCCCCAACTTATTGAGCATCGCCGTCAAGGTTACTTCGTCCATTGCACCCACATTTGTTTCGGATGTTCCATCTTGTCGGATGAACACCCAAGCTGGTTGATAGGGCACTTCGAACTGCGCAAAAACTAAACCATCGTTATCTTTGATGTTTGCAAAAGTGAGTTGGTGCTTGGTGACGAACTCCTGCATCGATTGTTCTGATCCATTCCATGCCACACCGATGATGTGTACTTTGCCTGCAAGTTGTTTGTTTGCCACCTCGACCGAGGGTGCTTCAAAGTTGCACGTAGTTCAACCTGGAGCCCAAAACCACAGTGCAACAGGAGACTTCTGTAATTCGGATTGCAAATTAATTTCGCCGCCGCCAACAAGGGTCGCATTGAAATCAGTCGTTGATGTTGCTGTTGATGTTGATTGTGATTGTGATTGACTCACCGAATCAGTTGTCTGAGTGGTCGTATCGGCTCCGCATGAAACAGTGGTAAGAGCAAGAATGCCTATCAACAGTGCTTTACTCGATGCTCGCATGTGACTGATAGTACTCAAACAAACAATGGCGCACTGATCTAGGCTTGCCGGCGTATGAGTACTCGCAAATTGATTCTGTGGGCTTTGTTATGTGGTGTATTGATCCTGGCTGCAGGCTCTGCCAAGTTGTTTCAAACTTCACAAAAACCAGTTGAAGTGCAGTTGCTTGCCTTGGGCGACTCGGTGACGCTTGGTGATATGACCGTGAGCGTGACGGCATTGCGTGACACTGCAGATCGAACATTGGTGGACGTGACGATGGTGGGTGTAGCAGAGGCACAGGCAATGGACGGATGGAAGATGCTTGCAGCGGGCGAAGTGTCCGACCCGGTGATGTTGCCAGTTGGTGCTGGCACCGAATGCACACTCACAAAACTCGCCGAAACGCTTACGTGCACCGTTGCATTCCCTGTGTCTGAAGGCACGCGCACCGTTGCCTATATTCGCGCAGGTGAGCAACGACAATGGGCGACAGCGCCCTGATGTTCAAGCGTTATCGTTAACAATGACGATTCGTTGGAGGTGGTGAGTACGGTCGAGCAATTTGATCTCGTGGTCATTGGTGGTGGCCCAGGGGGCTACGCCGCTGCTTTTTATGGCGCGTCGGCAGGTCTCAACGTTGCGTTGATTGAACGCGACACGATTGGCGGTACGTGTCTCAATCGCGGGTGTATTCCGGCTAAAGCCTTTTTGGAAACTGCTGCAGTCAACCGACACGTGATGCACGCTGCGGATTTTGGCATCAAAGCCACCGCAACTGGTGTTGACTTTGGCGTTGCACAAAAGCGCAAACAAACAATCGTCAACAATTTGGTAAAAGGTCTTACTGGTCTTACTAAATCAAAAAAAGTTACGTACATTCTTGGCACTGGTTCACTAGGCGCAAACCGCACGGTGAGTGTGCAATTGTCAGCAGGCGGTACTCAAGAGTTGCAAGGTCGCAACATTGTGTTGGCTGCTGGTTCGATACCGCGCACGATCCCTGGTTTTAGTGCCGGTGGGCCAATTATGACGTCGGACGAAGTGCTAATGCTCGACAAAATTCCTGCGCGCATCGCAGTTATCGGTGGTGGCGCAATTGGTTGTGAGTTTGCATCCACATTTGCCGACCTCGGTTCAACGGTGACGATCCTTGAAGGTCTGCCAAAGATCCTTCCCGGTCTCGACCCAGATGTGGCTGCAGTTGTTGTCAAGAGTTTCAAGAAGAAGAACATCGATATTCGTACTGGTGTCAAAGTTAATGGTCACGAACCTACGACTAGTGGTGGCACAACAGTGTTGTTTGGTGAAGGCGAGCGACTCGATGTTGATGCAGTCATCGTGTCAGTTGGTCGCAAACCGTTCACTGATCATCTTGGGTTGACTGGTACTGCAGTAAAAGTTACCGAACGAGGGTTCGTCGATGTCGACGGATTTTGTTTGACGGGTGAACCAGGTGTGTATGCAGTTGGAGACCTCATCAACACACCGCAGCTGGCGCACGTTGCTTACGCCGAAGCGATTGTGGCAATCAAGCACATGCGCGGCGAAAAGGTGTATCCCGTGATGTACGACAGAGTGCCGTGGGCAATTTATTGTCACCCCGAAGTTGCATGGTCTGGGCCGTCCGAAGAAGAGGCGCGAGCAAAGGGACATGATGTCGTTGTTGCCAAGCACCAGTTTCGTGCAAATAGTCGCGCGATGATCATCGGTGAGGCCGAAGGACTTGTGAAAATCATTGCCAAGAAAAATGCTGATGGCACAGCAGGTCAAGTGCTTGGCGTGCACATGGTTGGCCCGTGGGTTACCGAGCAGTTATCGGGTGGTTACTTGGCGGTCAACTGGGAAGCAACAGTGGAAGAAATCTCTGAATTCATCATGCCGCACCCCTCATTGTCAGAGTTGTTTGGTGAAACTGTGATGTCGTTGACTGGTCGCAGCATCAATGCCTAAGAAAACTCATACGCGCATACAGGAGAACCATGGCTGACATCACACTTCCACAACTTGGAGAAACAGTCACCGAGGGAACTATTACTAAATGGTTTAAAAAAGTTGGCGACACAGTTGCTGCTGACGAGCCACTTTTTGAAGTATCAACTGACAAGGTGGACACCGAAGTGCCCTCGCCAATTTCGGGAACACTCACCGAAATTCGGGTTGCTGAAGGCGACACAGTGCCAGTTGGAACAGTGATTGCTGTTGTTGGAGTCGCTGGCGCTGCTCCTGTTGCTGCTGCGCCCGCTCCTGCACCAGCTCCTGTTGTTGCTGCGCCAGTTATTGCGGCACCTGCGCCAACTCCTGCACCAGCTCCTGTTGTTGCTGCGCCAGTTAGTCAGGCACCCGCGCCAGTTGCAACTTCCAACAAGTTGCTCTCACCAGTTGTGCGCAGGTTGGTTGCCGAGCACGGCGTTGATGTAAACGCATTGGTTGGCAGCGGACCTGGCTCGCGAATCACGCGTGAAGACGTGCTCGATCACATCGATCGCAATGGTCTCAAAGCAACGCCTGCTGCTGCGCCTGCACCAGTTGTTTCTGCACCAGTGGTTGCGGCGCCTGCGCCTGTTGCACCTGCACCAGTGGTTCAGGCACCCGCACCCGCACCGGTGTCGCGTCCTGCCGCGGTATCAAGCGAGCGCGAGCAGGTAATTGCGCTGACGAAGATTCGCAAGCTCACTGGCTCACACATGATCATGTCGAAGAGCACGAGCCCACACGCATTCAGTGTTGTTGAAGTTGACTACGCCAACGTCGATCGCACGCGTGCTGCAATAAAAGAATCTTGGAAAGCCGGAGAGGGATTTAGCCTCACGTATCTTCCGTTTATTTCGCGCTCGATCGTGGATGCATTACGTGAATTTCCGCATCTCAACGCGTCAATTGACGGAGATAACTTGATCGTGCATAGCTATGTCGACTTGGGGATTGCTGTCGACCTGGATTACACAGGTCTGCTTGTGCCGGTGGTGCGAAATGCAGATGGCAAACGAATTCGAGCCATCGCGCGCGAGATCAATGACCTCGCCTCACGTGCACGCAGTCGCAAATTGTTGCCCGACGAAATTCAGGGTGGCACATTTACCATTTCTAATAATGGTTCAGCCGGGTCAGTACTCACCATGCCGATCATTAATCAACCGCAAGTCGCGATCATGTCAACCGATGCCATTGTGCGAAAACCGGTTGTGGTTACGTCTTCGGATGGCAGCGAAAGTATCGCGATTCATCCTGTAGGCAACTTGTCAATGTCGTGGGATCATCGCGCATTCGATGGTGCATACGCAGGCCGATTCTTGGCGCGCGTCAAACAGATTCTTGAAACACAAGATTGGTCAGCCGAACTCTAAGAGCGGAATAATCCATGAGTAACTCGTCTTCGTCACTTCATGTCAGGTGGCTTGGTCGTGTGCCATATTGCGAAGCCCTTGCATTGCAATTGGGATTGTTTGAACACGGGGTAGATCAACACTTGTTGTTGCTTGAGCATCCACATGTTTTTACCTACGGACACACCGCCGACTTGGCGAATAATTTGCGCTGCGAGCCAGTGACGGTCGGTGCAGAGTTGGTGCAGGTGCAACGCGGTGGCGACATCACATATCACGGGCCTGGTCAGTTGGTTGGCTACCCGATATTGAGTTTGCAAGCAAAGCATGGCATCGATGGTCCTGCTGACACTCGCTCCTATATATATGACGTTGAGCAATTGATCATTGACACGCTGACCCAACTTGGCGTGCACAATTCAGGTCGAATGGGTGAGTTTCCCGGCGTTTGGCTAGATCCAAATTCTGACAAGGCTCGAAAGATTTGTGCGATAGGCGTGCGGGTTGGCAGTGGTTCCACCGATCGTCGGACAATGCATGGATTTGCACTCAATATCTCGACCGACATGACATTTATGCGCGAGCACATCGTGCCGTGCGGAATTGCCGACTATGCGGTTACGTCATTGGTGGAAGAGGGGATTGATGTGTCGATGAACGATGTTGTTGACATCGTTGCGCGATTGACTCAATCGAGATGGGGTTCGCAACACAACACGCGAGCTGATGTGGCATGGAAGCACAGCCCGCAAGATCTCTCTGCATTTTCGAGAGGCGAAGGCGCAGGAGAACCAGTGCGCATGATCAAGCGACTCGAACAAGCGGGCGTCACAGACGGCTTAAGTATTTCGGTGCGCAAGCCAGAGTGGATACGACCACATGTACAACATACCGATGAAGTATTAAAAACAAAGCGCACGCTTCGCGATCTCAATTTGGTGACCGTGTGCGAACAAGCAGGTTGCCCAAACTTGAGTGAGTGCTGGAACGACGGCACCGCAACATTTATGGTGCTGGGAGAGAGGTGCACGAGGGCTTGTGGATTTTGTTTAATCGATACCCAAAAACCACTGCTACCTGATGTCGACGAGCCGCGCCGAGTGGCCGAAGCAGTGCAGCGAATGGGCCTTGAGTTTGCCGTGCTCACCATGGTGGCTCGAGATGATTTGATCGATGGTGGAATGCAACATGTGGTTGACACTGTTCGCGCTATTCGAACGATGAATGTGTCTGCAAAAGTTGAGACTTTGATTTCTGACGTCAAAGGCACTGATGCGCTGGATATTTTGATCGCCGAGCGACCCGACGTCTTTAATCACAACATCGAGACAGTTGCCAGACTGCAACGCGCAGTGCGACCATCGGCTGGGTATGCGCGCAGTCTTTCGGTGCTTGCACGTGGTCGTGCTGCTGGTCTCACGACAAAGTCGGGGATGATTGTGGGTATGGGTGAGACGCGCCAAGAAGTAGAGGCAACCCTGATCGATCTAGCCAGTGTCGGCGTGCAAATTGTCACCATTGGGCAGTATTTGCGACCAACGACTCATCATCTTCCTGTTGCTCGCTTTGTAGAGCCCCAAGAGTTTGATCATTACAAGGCATTTGGCGAGAGTCTTGGTATGCAGCATGTGCAGTCAAGCCCGCTCACTCGCTCGAGTTTTCACGCCAAACACGCACATGGGCAGTCGCAACTCGTACTCCATGCATAGTTGTGTCTAGTTTGGCAATAAAGTAGAAACGAACATGACACAGACCATCGCATCCACATCTGATTACGCCACACGCATTGCAAAAGTGCGCTCCGCAATGGTGTCCAAGCAAGTCGATGCTGCGTTGCTGTCTGTTGGTCATGATCTTCCGTACTTGTCGGGCTACTTTGCAATGCCACTCGAACGTCTGACCATGTTGGTGATTCCGCAAAGTGGCGAAGTGACGATGGTGGTGCCACGACTCGAGGTCGCACGCGTGACACCGCAACCTGGGGTTTTTTCGATCACTGCATGGGGAGAAACCGAAAACCCTGTGGCAATTGTTGCCAAGTTGCTGGGTAGTGCAAAGTCGATTGCGGTTGGCGATCAAATGTGGGCCAGATTTTTGGTTGAGTTGTTACCACTCGTACCCGGTGCAAACTTTGTTCGCGCAGTTGATGTTGTTGGTGCGCTTCGGATGAGCAAAGACGCAAGCGAGATCGCAGCACTTACAGCCGCAGGCGCAGCAGCGGATCGGGTTGCTACACAACTACATTCTGGACAGATTCCTCTCATTGGTCGCACCGAAGCTCAAGTGTCAGCCGACATCTCGGCACGATTGATTGCAGAAGGTCATGACGTCGTTAACTTTGCAATTGTGGCAGCCGGCGAAAATGCCGCGAGCCCACACCATCACGCAGGGTCGCGTGTCATCACAAAAAACGAGATTGTGTTGTGCGATTTTGGTGGCACGATGAATGGTTATTGCAGTGACATCACGCGTTGCGTGTACACGGGCAAGCCAGCAGCCGATGTGGCGGCGGCGTATGAAGTGTTGTTTGCATCACAAGCCGCAGGTGTTGCTGCGGGTGTAGTTGGCGCAGCGTGCCAAGACGTTGACAGTGCGTCACGACGCGTGATTGAAGCAGCAGGATTTGGCGAATACTTTGTGCACCGCACCGGACACGGCATTGGCATGGAGGCACACGAGGAGCCGTACATGGTCAGTGGAAACACTTTGCCTATCGCTGCTGGTCATGCATTTAGCGTCGAACCCGGCATTTACATTGCGGGCAAGTGGGGCATGCGCCTAGAAGACATCGTTGTAGCAACGCATGCGGGACCAGTGTCGATGAACACTGTCAACCATGCGCTTGTCACGGTCGAAGCCTAAGTTCCAGCAGTCACAATGATTCATCTCGACGCCGCGACAGTGTTGTTGCAATGGGCGGTTGGCGGTCTTGCATTTTTGTGGTTTACCACTCGCCGTCACGAAATTGGTCTTGGGTATGCAATGTTGTTGCGCATAACTTACGGCGTGTTTGCCGCTGGCGCGTGCGGATTCGGGTTGCGCTACGGCGTCGAGCCGGTGCGAGAAGTATCGGCAGTTGCTGTTGCGGTCGCAGCATTTGCGCTCATTCGCAACAAGCGTTCACGGTTTGATCTCATTGCACCGTTGTTGGGTATTCCTGGCATCATCGTTGCTGGTTTTGCTGCTGTTGTCGATGGTGGTGCAGGGGACTATGCAGTATCACTCGTCAGAGTCGTTGTGGGCACATTGTTTCTCGGCGCGGTCAGCGACACGATGCTGCTTGGTCACTGGTATCTCGTGCAGCCAGGAATGCCACGCAAGCTCATCAACGAAATTGTTAATGCCGTGATTTACCTGTGGCCGCTCGAAGTAATTGCTTTGCTTTTGCCAACGGGCATGATCAGCGTGCTCAACGGAACGATTGATGATGGATGGAATGGTGTGCTTGGGTGGTTTTGGCTGGCATCGGCCATTGTTACTGGAGTGCTCGCACTTGTGACTCGCGCAGCGCTCAAAGAGCGCAGCTACTCAGCAGTGATGGCTGCGACTGGCCTGATGTATTTGGCTATTTTGACTGCGTTCTGCACAGACATTGTTGCTCGAGCACTGCTCGCTGCCTAGTACCACCGCACAAACTTTTTGTAATTATGCGCTCTCAATGGTTATTGATTTAGTGCCAAGTGGGGTCTATAGTTGGCAGTCGGAGGAATGTATGAAACCACAAACGATTTTGAAGGCGACAACACTGTTGGCTGCAGCGGGAAGTTTGGCCATGAGCGTATTTTTGTATTTCAAGGGAACCGGTGTTAACCACCAGATGGATGGCCTCTACGTAGGAATTTGGGTTCCATCCATTTTGTCCCTCGGCGCATTTTTGATTGCCGGACAAGAAAAGGCGTAAACGCGATGTCAACCGGTGCACTGTTTGGTTTCGGATGCGTCATATTTTTTACTGTGATGACCGGAGTATTTTTGTGGGGTCTCGAGACTGTTAAGGCAATTGCAGAGCGCGACAAATAATTCTGTTGTTAATCAAGTAAGTATTTAGAGTGGCGAGTTGGGTGCAACCAACGCCCATGGGCGAGTGCGTTCCAATGCCAGTCCAAGATCGAGCAACAGTTGCTCACTAAAGTGACGGCCGTTGATCTGCAACGACACCGGCAAGCCATCAATTAATCCGGCAGGTAGCGAAATTGCCGGGTTGCCATACATGTTTGCGGGAAACGTGAGTTTGCCGTTATTCCCTGCGCCGGCTTTCACCCCACCAAATGCTGAAGGCAACGGCCCCTCGGCATTAAAAGCCACATCGGGGTTACTCGCAGTGATCACAAAGTCAACTGCATCAAATATCTCTGCCATCCGCTGGTTGAGTATTGCACGCCGTGCCTCGATCTTGGCGCGTGGCAAAGTTCCATATTTTCCGAACGTTGCTTCAATACCAAAACGCATTTCGGGTGTCAGCACATCGGCGCATGCAGGCCAGTGGTCGGCGAGTTGGGTATGAATCTCGACCATTCCGCTGATTGACCACGCAGCACCAATGCGGGGTAGTGAAGTATCGACTGTGATAATGCGAAGCCCGGTTGTGGCACATAAGTGCTGCGCGTATTCCTCAAGTTGTGTCCACATGGCTGGCGACACAACCGCGCCACCCCAGTCGGGTGCGAGCACAGCAGTCTTGCCACGCAGCGAATCTGTATGCGTGCCCAGTTGTGCTTCCCAATTTTCGACACGTTGCAAACTCAGTGGATCGCGAGAGTCGTGACCATTACACACATCAAACCAACGAGCAGTGTCGCGGATGCTGCGTGCCATGACGCCTGTGTTGACCGTGAGGTTTCCGAGTTCGGTATGTGGAGCGCGCGGAATGCGACCAAAAGTTCCTTTGAGTCCAACAAGACCAGTGAAGCCGGCGGGAATTCGAATTGATCCGCCGCCATCTCCACCAGTTGCGATGGTGACGAGTCCGCCAGCAACTGCAGCAGCGCTGCCGCCAGATGAACCACCAGGTGTGCGCCCATGCATCCACGGGTTATGTGTTGCACCATTGAGCACCGTGCGCGTGATGTTGACGCCACCAAACTCGCTCGCGGTGCACAAACCAATGTGGTTCGCTCCACCAATTTCTGTCGCACGCTGCACCATCACCGATGTGTACGTTGCTTTGCGATCTGCAAAAACCACGCATGCTTCGGTGTACGGCCAACCGTTGACAGCATCAAGTTCTTTTACGCCAAGTGGCACACCACCGAATGGTTTGGATACGTCGGCAGACTTTGCTCGCTCGAGAGCGCCCTGCGGATCAAGAAAGGAGAAGGCGTTTAAGTCGCTGTGCTCAATCGCTGCAAGCGAGGCCTGCAACTCTTCAACAGGTGAGCGATCCTTTGACCGAAACGCTTCAACAAGCGAAACTGCATCACCAAGCCACGGAGAATCTGTTGTAGTCATGGATTCCAAAGTATCTAAAGTAGTAGCTCAAAACACGTTTTCTATTAGTGTGTTTTTGCGCATGAATTCGTCAACATTCCTCGGTCTGAAGCCAGTCAGCAACCACACCGAAACTTCTGGATCGTGGTCAATGCTTGTGCAGCCAGGGTTGTGCACTGGCAGTGGTTTTTTGTGGGGCGGAGCAGGCCTTGCATCGGCCGTATCGGCGATGGAACAGCTCAGTGGTCGGCACTGCATCTGGTCGACCGCACAATATTTGTCGTATGCCCGACCAAACGAAGTGATGCATATCGACATCACTCTTGCGGTCGTCGGACATCAGATCACTCAGGCGCGCGCAATTTGTCATGTTGGCGAGCGCGAGATTCTTACAGTCAACGCCGCTCTTGGCGAGCGCACATTTGAACATGCACATTTATTTGTACCGATGCCGGATGTTCCAGGCCCGAATGAGCTCGAGACCCGCAAGCATCGTCATCCTGTCGACGGCACGATTCATGATCGTCTCGAAGAACGCCTCGTGATCGGTCGCGAACTCGAGCAACTCGATGGCAAACCAAACGATGGTCGTACCGTGATGTGGGCGCATATTCCCGACGTCTTGACTGACGTGGACGCCGCAACTCTTGCTGTGCTTGGCGACTTCGTGCCGATGGGCATTGGTCAGGCACTTGGCGTTCGTGGCGGTGGAAACAGCCTTGATAACACGCTTCGTGTGGTTCGCCTCGTGCCCACCAAGTGGGTCTTGTTAGACATACAGATACAAGGTGTCGAGCGGGGGTTCGGTCATGGGTCGGCAAACATGTTTGCCGAAGACGGAACGCTGCTTGCCACCGCAAGCCAAAGTTGTATAGCCCGAATGTGGAGACAGTAACAACATGATTCGTCGTAACGGAATGACAGTCCCGCTACCAGGACACCTGCATGCGCAGCGCGACAAACTTGCGCAGCTTGCCGACTGGGGCTACAGCGATATTTGGTCTGCCGAGACCGATGGAGCCGATGCGTTTACGCCACTCGCGCTTGCCGCAGCGTGGGAACCACGACTTCGTTTGGGCACTGCAATCGTGCCGGCCTACACGCGCACAGCACCAGTCATTGCACAAAGTGTTGCTGCACTGGCCGACGCCGCACCTGGGCGATTTGCGATCGGCATTGGTTCGTCAAGCAACGTGATTGTTGAGAAGTGGAATGGCGTGCCATTCGTTGATCCGTACAAGAAGGTACGCGACGTTGTGCGCTTTATGCACGATGCATTTAGCGGCGAAAAGATCACGAAAGACTACGACACATTTTCTGTCAACGGATTTCGCCTCAGCATCAAGCCCGAGCAAAAACCAACCATCTTGGTGGCCGCACTTCGCGAAGGCATGCTCAAATTGGGCGCACGCGAAGCAGACGGCGTGATCATCAACTGGCTGTCGGCTCAAGATGTGAGCAAAGTCGCAGCAGTAGTCAACGGCGCAGCTAACGGTGTCGAAAAAGAAATCACCGCACGCATTTTTGTGTGCCCAAGCGAAAACACCGAAACAGTGATGGCCGGCGCCAAGTTTGCAATTGCTGCATATATGAACGTGCCCGTCTATGCCGACTTCCATCGTTGGATGGGTCGCGCACCGTTGTTGCAGGGCATGTGGGACGCGTGGGCAGCAGGCGACCGCAAAGCCGCACTCGCTGCGATTCCCAATCAGGCTGTCGACGAACTTGTTGTGCACGGAAGCCCGGCACATTGTCGCGACGTCATTAATGAGTATTTCAAAAATGGCGTCACGACTTCTTCGTTGGCGATATTGCCTTTAGACCCTGCGCTTGATTATTGGAAGGCTGTAGAAAGTCTTTCGCCGAGTGCTTCGTAGTTAGTACTCGCGACCATGGCGACGATTGAGACCGATGCCGAAGTAGCAACGCGTCTTGAGTTTGAGCAAAGTCAGCGCAGTGAGGGTTGGAAACTGCTGCGAGGAGTGTTGCGCGAGCAGCGACGCAATTTGCTTCTGGGTGCAGTGATCGGTATTTCGTGGGCGAGTTTTAAAACTGCAGTACCGCAGATGACGAAAAATGCCATCAACCAGGGAATTGAAAAGAATGGTCCATTGTTGAAGTGGGTACTGATCATTGCTGGGCTTGGCGTGCTTACTGGTCTGTTGTCGGGTATGCGACGGTATGTGGCATTTCGTGAAAGTCGATGGGCTGAAACACTGTTGCGAGAGCGTCTCTTTGCCCACCTGATTGGTCTCAATGTCGGCTATCACGACAAAGCCCAAACGGGGCAGTTGATGAGTCGTGCGTCGAGCGACCTGATGCAGATTCAAGGCTTCATCGTGATGATCCCGATCACGTTGTCCAATGTGATTCAGATCATTGCCGTCACTGCAATTTTGTTTTATACCGACCCAGTATTGGCGCTTGTTGCACTCCTGCCGCTGCCGTTTGTCAACATCTCTGCTCGCAGGTTTAGCAATCGCATTCACCCAGCATCGATTGCTGTGCAAGCCGAGCAAGCGCAACTGGCAAGCGTTGTTGAAGAGAGCGTCTCGGGTGTACGCGTCATTAAAGGTTTTGGTGCCGAACAAGTGCAGTTTGACAAACTGCGCAAAGAAGCCGATGACATTTTTGGCGAAACAATGAAGGCAGCAAAGATTCGCAGTAGTTTTTTGCCTGCTATTGATGTGTTGCCAGCGCTTGGACTTGTGGGCGTGCTCGGTGTTGGCGGTCACCGTGTGTTGAATGGCCAAATAACTATTGGTGATTTGGTTGCGTTCAATGTCTATCTCACCTTGCTGATCTGGCCACTTCGCAACATTGGCATGATCGTGGCGCTTGGTCAGCGAGCAGCCGCGGCACTCGTGCGTATTCACGAAGTGTTGAGCACCGAGTCGACCATCGCCGACCCAGCGAATCCGCAACAATTGCCGAGTATTGCAATTGGTGCAACGACACTTGGCGCGGTCAAGTTTGATCACGTGCAGTTTGGTTACAGCTCAGAGCAACCGGTGTTGAGCAATTTCACTCTCGATATCGCCGGTGGAGAGTCGATCGCCATCGTTGGTGCCACAGGCTCTGGCAAGTCGACAGTGGTACGTCTGTTGCTGCGGTTTTATGACACCAATTCTGGTCACGTATTTCTCGACGGTGTAGATGTGCGCAAACTAAAACTGCGCGACTTGCGCCAACAAATCGGTGTGGTGTTTGAAGACACCGTGCTGTTTAATGACACAGTTGCCCACAACATTGCGTTTGCAAAGTCGACCGCAAGTCAACAAGACCTTGAGCGCGCAGCCAAACTTGCAGGCGCTCACGACTTTATCGGCGAGCTTCCAAATGGATACGAAACGGTGATTGGTGAGCGAGGGTTTTCGCTCTCTGGTGGCCAGCGCCAACGCATCGCCATCGCTCGTGCCATCATTGCCGACCCACGAGTGCTTGTACTTGACGATGCAACGAGCGCCGTCGACCCAAGCAAAGAAGGCGAAATTCGAGAAGCGATGCGCACGGTAATGAGTGGACGTACCACCATCGTGATTGCGCACAGACCAGGCACCATTGCGCTTGCCGACAGAGTTGTGTTGCTCGACGGTGGAACAATTGCTGCGATCGGCACTCACGAACATCTTGCTGCAACCAACACGCGATATCGCGAAGTACTTGCCAGCATGGATCAGCCAAAGAAAGCAGCCGACTGACATGTGGCACGCAGGCGGAGTCACCGACGAAGATCGCCTCAGTAGGGCGCAGGCACGCACCATCATTGGTCGTGTTTTCAAAATGGCGGCGCCATTTCGCAAAACGATGTACATAGGTTTTGCGTGTGTCATCGTGACAACATGTTGTGCACTTGCGGCACCAGTCATCGTGCGCCATGGCATTGATGCAGGTATTCGCGCTAAAAGTACGCGTGCCCTTGATCAGTCTGTGGTCATGTATTTGGCGGTCGTCACTCTGTCGTACATCTTTGGTCGCATGCTCTTTCTCTATGTCAACCGCACGGGTGAGATGTTTTTGCGAGTTTTGCGCCTCGCCGTATTTCGTCAGATGCAACGGCAGTCAATGGCATTTTTCGATCGCAATAAGGCAGGTGTGCTTGTTGCTCGAATGACAGCCGATATTGAATCGATGGCCGAACTGGTGCAATTTGGTTTGCTGCAGTTTTTGTCTGCTGGCTTGATGCTCGTATTTTCAATAGTTGTTTTGCTGCTACTCAGTTGGGAACTCACACTGGTGGCAATGTGTGTCATGCCAATCATTATTCTTGCATCGATCAAGTTTCAACGCGACTCCAACAAGGCATACCTCACGGTGCGCGAGCGAGTTGGTGCAAACTTGTCGGCATTGCAAGAGGGCATCACCACCGTGCGCGTTATTCAGGCGTATGCCCAAGAAGAAGAAACAAAAGCAAAGTTTTTCACTTCAAACCGTGCGCTGTTTCAAAGTCACGAACGCAGTGTGCGCATCAGCACGTGGTACTTTGCGCTCGTCGAATTCTCTGGCGTCTTTGCATCTGCACTCATGATCGGAGTCGGCGGATGGCTTGTACATCGAGGTGCCGTAACACTCGGCACTGTCGTGGCCTTCACACTGCTGATCTCGAGTTTGTTCGACCCGGTGCAGCAGCTTTCTCAGTTGTATAACACCGTGCAATCTGCCGGCGCAGCATTGAGCAAACTGTTTGCAATTCTTGATGCCAAACCCGAAGTTGATGAGCATCCTGCGGCAATCACACTGCCCGTATCTGGTGTGCTCAAAGTTGACAACATTTCATTCACCTATGCAACTGGTGAGCACCCAGCACTGAACAATGTGTCAATCAGCGTTGCACCAGGTGAGAAACTGGCGCTCGTTGGCCCCACTGGTGCGGGCAAATCAACTCTTGCCAAACTCATGGCCCGCATGTACGACCCTGTGTCGGGCACTGTGTCGTATGGCGGAGTAGATCTCACAATGGGGTCCATGGATTCCCTGCGTCAACGTATTGTCGTCGTGCCACAAGAAGGCTTCTTGTTTAACGGCACCATTCGGGACAACCTGCGCATAGCCAAGACATCTGCGACTGATGCCCAAATAGATGCTGCGGTCGATGCCATCTCTGCAACCGAACACTTTGCACAGTTTCCTGACGGACTCGACACCGAGGTGCGCGAACGTGGTAGCCGTTTGTCGGCAGGCGAGCGCCAACTCGTTGCCCTTGCGCGTGCAGCACTCGTTGACCCTGCGGTGTTGGTGCTCGACGAAGCAACATCCAACCTCGACCCAGGCACTGAAGCCGAAGTGGAGCGCGCACTTGAACGCCTGATGAGCGGTCGCACCGTGATCGTGGTTGCTCACCGCTTATCCACCGTGCAGCGCGCCGACCACATCGCAGTGATCGACGCAGCACAGGTAGCCGAGTACGGCACACATGCCGAACTCATTGCCAAAAATGGACGCTATGCAGCCTTGGCTAGCGCTTGGCAAACTTCACAAATTGTGAGCTAAAGGTTTTTAGTCAGCAAATTAGAGCTGCATGCTCTTGATCTCGAGGAATTCCTCGAAGCCGTAGTCGCCATATTCACGACCAACACCAGACTGCTTGTATCCACCAAACGGTGCATTGGCATTAAATGCTCCACCGTTGACTTCAACCTGACCAGTGCGCATGCGACGTGCAATTGCAATCGCATGATCTTTGTCGGCAGCCCACACGCCGCCGGCTAAGCCGTACACCGTGTCGTTGGCAATGCGAATTGCATCTTCTTCGTCGTTGTAAGCAATGACGCTCAAGACTGGTCCGAAGATTTCTTCTTGTGCAATCGTCATCGACGTTGTCACGTTTGAGAAAATTGTTGGCTTGACGTAGTAACCCTTCGAGACGCCTTCTGGCACTCCAACACCACCGACAAGAACCTTTGCGCCCTCATCGATTCCCTTTTGGATGAAGCCATTCACGCGGTCGCGTTGTGCGGCCGATGCAAGTGGTCCTAGGTGGGTTGTCTTTTCAAACGGGTCGCCAACAACAACTGCGCTGCCTGCTGCAGTGAGAATTGCTTCTGCTTCTTCGAGGCGTGCCTTTGGTACGAGCATGCGGGTGAGTGCCGAGCATGTTTGTCCGCTGTTGAGAAATGCTTTGCCAACACCTGATGACACTGCCTTGGCAAATGTCTCGGTGTCAAGATCGGCGCAAATGATGTTGGCCGACTTGCCGCCCAACTCGAGAGCCACCTTCTTGATTGTCTCGGCAGAAACTTGACTGACGCGACGTCCTGCGCGGGTTGATCCGGTGAACGACATCATGTCAATGTCTGCATGTGCCGACATTGCTTCGCCAACAACTGGGCCAGTGCCGGTGATCATGTTGAACACACCTGCAGGCAAACCAATTTCGTCAATGATCTCGGCGAGGATGAATGCATCAAGTGGTGCAATCTCGCTTGGCTTAAGCACCACGGTGCAACCAGCGGCCATTGCAAATGCCACCTTGGCAGCGATTTGGTGCAACGGGTAGTTCCACGGCGTGATGCAACCAACAACACCAATTGGCTCGCGCACAACAACAGATGAACCAACTTCGCGTGAGTAGGAGTAGTTCTCGGCAATTGCTGCTGCTTGCTTAAATGAGTTGATTGGCAAACCAACCTGAATCATCTGGCTCAAAAACTTGGTCATACCCGTCTCGCGCGAAATAGCCGAGGCAATCTCATCCATGCGTGCAGCCAAGCCATCACCAATGCGACTCATGTATTTTCCACGCTCTTGAGCATCAAGTGCCGACCACGAATCGAATGCGGTTCGCGCAGCCTTGGCAGCAAGGTCTACTTCTTTTGCGGTGCATGAAGGAATGGTGGCCATGACTGACTCATCTGTCGAATCCCAAACTTCAATCGTGTCGGTGCTGCTTGGTGCAACCCATTTGCCGTTGATGTACACCTGGTTGTAGTTCGTCATTTTCGTCTCCCAAGACTCGTGATGTGTCTCTTCAGAGTATCTAGCCATAGCGTCGCAATTCTCATCGCAACCCACCCTCCAAAACATGTACCGCACAACTGGGCTACTCGCCGTACACATGGCCATAGGTGCCCTAATGGTGTAACGGCAGCATTCCAATCTCGTCAGTTTGGAGGTGCCGGTTCGACTCCGACTTGGGGCTCCTATAAAACGAACGATGAGGTGCTCGCGAAACTTCTTACCAAGGATTGACGGTCTTGGGAAACATCAATTAGTCAGGGCCGGTTGGGGAAACTCGACCGGCCTTGTTTTATTTTCTGATTGTTTAATTTGAAGCACGTACACTCGTCATTGACGAGATTGGCACAAGGACTTGTCCATGTGAAACTTCCAGACGAAAAGTGGCGACACAGTGATGTGTCGCCACTTTTTATTGCACAACTGGGCTACTCGCCGTACACATGGCAGCAGGTGCCCTGATGGTGTAACGGCAGCATGACGGACTCGTGAACCCGTTGGTGTCGGTTCGATTCCGTCTCAGGGCTCCAATAAAACGAACGATGAGGTGCTCGCGAAACTTCTTACCTGGGGTCACGTCTCAGGGAAACATTTAGTAGTCAGGGCCGGTTGGGGAAACTCGACCGACCCTGTTTTTTTCTGAATGGATACTTTCGACAAGTACGCTTCGGGTTGACGAGTCTTGGCTGGGAGGTAACTCTCAGTTCAGTATGAGTATGGAAGTGGCGACACAGCGATGTGTCGCCATTTGTGTATATTGGGCGGTTCGTTGTAGATACAATCTTTATTCACGAGTCCAACAGGGGCAGCCTCTCTGTTTATTTCCAACGGGTTGGAAGTGGCGACACAGCAATGTGTCGCCACTTTTGTTTCTCGGCTTAGCCAAGCGAGCTAAACAGATCAGGAAACACCCGCGAGACCTTCGCTGTTAAATACTCGCCGTAGTTTCCAGTCCACGCCTGCACACTCGTGCCATCCCACCTGCGCGCCGCATCATCGGCAACTGGCGCACCCTCCAACGGCAACGCCGTCACCTGCGCATCCCACGACGGATCCATAAAAAATGGAAACGACAATCGTTCTCGTCCACTCACATTGCGCACCCGATGCGGAGTAGAGCGATATCGCCCCTCCGTCAATCGATCGAGCATGTCTCCTAGGTTGACCACAAAAACATTTGGCTCGGCTGGCACATCGATCCATTCATCATTTGGCATGCGCACTTGCAATCCACCACAGTCGTCTTGCGCCAAGATCGTCAGCAACCCATAGTCGGTGTGCTCTGCCACACCCCACTCGCTTGGCGCACCAGTAGTGGGGGGATAGTGGAAGATACGAAACAAACATGTTGGATCTTTTGCAATCGTGTTCTCAAACCACAGTGAGTCCATGCCCAATCCCATTGCGACTCCACGCATCAACGCCATTCCCAATACACGCATCTGCGCAAACCACTCCAACACTGTTGGCCCTAAGTCAGGAACAAAATCGGGAAACAAATTTGGTCCATGCAGCGGCACTCCACTCAACAGAGATTCCTCACCGACATACAAACCCTCTTTGCGATCGGGCACACCCGACGTCAACTCTCCGCCAACAGGAAACCATCCACGCCAAGCCGACCCCGCGAGTGGCATTGCCACTAGAGCCTTCTGACTTTCTGGTAAAAAGAAAAACTCTCGTGCCAACTCATCCATGCGGCTAAACAACTCGGCCGACACCCCGTGCCCAGTCACCCGAAAGAAACCGCTTTCCCTGCACGCCCGATCGATCTCGTTCGCACACCCGGCC
>Ga0194055_10000361_pt1 | contig 35893 bp, 34 predicted proteins | sample SepL449m_MetaG_FD_155482 | JGI IMG/M metagenome (GOLD analysis project Ga0194055, IMG submission 155482) | Anoxic zone freshwater microbial communities from boreal shield lake in IISD Experimental Lakes Area, Ontario, Canada - Sep2016-L442-9m | ecosystem: Environmental > Aquatic > Freshwater >... | reverse complement strand
GCTCAGCTCGCCGGGGCTTATCAACCTGCCACGCGAAATCTCTGGCTTCGTCGAGACCTTGGGCGACCTCGCCGCTCGCCTGCAACCGCTCACTCAGATGGCCGAGTCGGCAGGCAGCTTGTTCGGCTTGCGCCCACTGTCGGCGCTGCGAGGCGGCTCAAACAAAGCACAGCCGACTAAGACCCCTGCCACAGCGCCAGCGACGGCACCGCCAGTTGCAACCACCAGAGCACCAGCCACGAAAAAGGCTGCGGCAAAGAAAGGTCCGGCCAAGAAGGCACCGGCAACAAAGACACCGGCAAGAAAGGCCCCTGCAAAGAAGACAGCTTCACAAGCCAAGAAGTAGCCCGCCGCTCGACGGCTATCGGTCTACGTTCGTTTTGCGACGAATGGCGCTGCCACCACAGTGCCAGCGAGTGCGCTGCCGCGAACATCGATGGTCACCGCAGCGCCGTTGGTAATGTCGGGCGGCAGAAATGCCAGCGCTATTCCGTGTTGCAGCACCGGCGAAAAATTGCCACTCGTGAGCACACCGATCTGCTGATCATTCACGATCACCGCACACCCTTCGCGCGGTGGGCGACGACCTTCAGTGGCTATTGCTCGCAACAGTCGGGGCACTCCCCCGGCTCGCTCGGCTGCCAGCGCAGCACGGCCACGGAACTCACCCTTGGTCCACGACACGACCCACCCGAGACCGGCTTGCAGCGAGGTGATACCTGGCCCAAGCTCGTGACCATGCAACGGCAATGCTGCTTCGAGGCGAAGCGTGTCGCGTGCTCCAAGTCCGGCGGGCGTGATGCCAGCGTCGAGCAATTGCTGCCACAGCGCAGCAGCAGCATTGGCAGGAACTGCAATCTCTACGCCGTCCTCGCCGGTGTAACCCGTGCCCGCAACAATGCAGGTCACGCCTTGCCACACAACGGTGGCGACACAAAATCGTTGTACCGCTGCGGCCTCCGGAAACACGCCGGCCAAACGGGCACGCGCCTCGGGGCCCTGCACGGCAATCACGGCGCGTGACTGAGTGGTTTCGGTACCGCCGATTGCGTTGCGAACGCCGTCGGTATTCGAAGCGTTTGGCATCACATCGAAGATCTCGGACTCGACCCACCACACGATGATGTCGTCGAGCACCGATGCATCTGTCTCGTCGAGCAGATGCGTGTATTGCGCTCGACCCGGCGCAATCTTGCCGAGGTCGTTCGTGAAGGCCCGCTGCAATTGCTCGAAGGCGTCGGCGCCCGTGACACGAACCGTGCCGAGATGCGACACATCGAACATGACCGCACCGCTCCGGCACGCAAGATGCTCTTCGATTGTTCCGCCGGCATACGACAGCGGCATGTCCCATCCGCCGAAGGGCACCATCTTTGCCCCGAGCGCGCGATGCGCCGCATCGAGCGGCGAATACCTGAGCTCGGTCACCGAGGTCAGATCGCTACGGGCGTTTCGGGAACAGCGTGAGGCCCGACAATGCTGATGAGCGACGAATCGATCTCGCTCTTCACGCCAGCCAACGGCAACACGTTGAGTACACCTTGGCCCTTCTTGAGCACGTCGATCAGTTCTTCGCCGTCGCACAGCACCACGTTGGTTCCGCTGATGACGATATGCGCCGAAGCAATATCTGAGTTCACGTGCTCGCGCAGGTAGCTAAACACCTCGCGCACCGAAGCGAGCTTGATGCCTGCGTCTAACAGATTCTTGATCACGCGCAGTTCGAGAAGATCTCGATACGAGTACTCGCGACGCGAACCGCTGCCAGCCGCGTCGAGCAACGATGGTCGCACCAATCCGGTACGTGCCCAGTAATCGAGTTGACGATACGAGATACCAACGATGCTGGCCGTTTTGGTACCGCTGAAACCTGCTTCGATCATGGCTGCCTCCGTGATCTTGGGAAGATGATGCTCACACGACCGTAGTTACGGCCGTGTAAGGAGGATCACAGTACGGTACCCCGCGCGCGCCGTCAAGCTTTCTCGCGCGGAGCGCAAACGAAAATTCACGCACCGCGCGAACCCGCCTGCAGCGCGGGACAGCGTCAGCTGCTGAAGTCTTCGGGGCTGATGTTCTCGATGAAATCGCGGAACTCATCGAGGATCATCTCGGCTTCGCCCTCACCCAATTCGGCGTGCTCGGCTTCGGGCTCTTGGCCCACTTCGTCGAGCAGGTCAGATGTCGCGTAGATGGGCGCCCCGGTGCGTGTAGCGATAGCCATGGCATCTGATGGCCGACTCGACAGTTCGCGAAGCCCAGCGGCCGTCTGCAGGTGGATGGTGGCGTAGTAGGTGTGTTCACGAATCTCGGTGACAACGACGCGATCGACGGTTGCATCGAGCAACGTGAGCAACTGCACGAGAAGGTCGTGGGTCATTGGCCGCGGCGCAGTGAGACCCTTGAGCGCAAAATGGATTGATGACGCCTCGGCGTTACCAATCATGATTGCCAGACCACGATGACGACCCGACTGCTCGCGAAGGAATACAACCGGGGTGTTGTCGGGAGGCTCGATTCGAACCTCAACAAGCTCCATCGCGATATCCACGTGGGTGATGGTAACTCGCATTCACGATCGAGTGCGAACGAACTCAAGCGAAAGGCGAAACTGCTGAGTTTCTTAGGCCCCGTCGAAGTGGTGACGCAGCATCGACTCGATCATCGCGGCGCGCAGTTGGTTACCCAACTCGGCCAGCTCGCTGAGGGTCTGCAGCGCCTGCTGACGGGACTGCGGGTTGCGCTGACGCAGCAACGGCATGATGCGTTGCTCGAACAACGCCGACTCGCGTTCGGCAGCCTGACGCCATGAGCGCAAATGACGAGCGTCGATGCCCTGTTCAAGAAAGCGTGCAGCAATGCGGGCAATCTCGACTGCGTCGGCTTGATAGGTGGCATCGGCGCCTGAGCCCCGTGACGGAACAACGCCGAACTCATCAAGCTCGCGGAGCTGCTCTTCGGTAATCTCGGCAGCCACACGCAGCTCGTCTCGGCTGTAGGGCAGCCCAGGCAGGTCTGCGGCAGCAGCTTTGGCTGGCGCAGCTGGCTGAGCTGACGCAACTGTGGATGCCGGCTTGGCTGGCGCCGCTGGCGGGGCTGGCTTGGTTGCAGCCTTGGGTGATGGCCGTGACGGCTCTGCAGGTTCGTGTGCGCCCACCACAGTAAGCAACGGCGGCGTCGAGACGTGCGCCTCGGCGGACGATGCTGCGGGATCATCGGCCGTCCTGGACGAAGCCGCTGGAGTTGGTACCGCCGACACAATTGGGGCCAGTGGTGTCACCGGCACCGAGCCAGTAGCTGGCCGCGCCGAAGGATGACGCGATGTCTGCGCAGCAATGTCGCCTGGAATCAACGCTTTACCGTCGGCCCATTCGGGTCCGCCGTCGGTGCGACGAAACACGCTGTCGCGCTGAGGCACTTCGGGAACCGTGGTGTCACGAATTTCGACATTGCGAATGCCCCTCGGAGGCGTGCGGCCGCCGGTGGGATCGGTTTCGATGGTGCCCGATTCGATGCGGTCGCGAATGACCTTGAGCGGCAGAAAGTTCTCTTTTTGTTCGTGCAGAATCGCACGCAACAGGTCGACATCGTGGTCGTAAAACTTGCGATATCCAGACGGCGTGCGCTCTGGCTCGATCAACCCCTGACTCTCGAGGAAACGAATCTTTGAGATCGTCACATCGGGGAAGTCCTCGAGCAGCAGTCCAAGGACTTCGCCGATGGACAGGTACTGATTTTCAGACATAGTGGTCACTGCGCCCGCTCAAAAAAGACGAGCCGGAATTTGCCGACCTGGAGTTCGTCGCCCTGGCTTAACAAAGCTTCTTCGATGCGCTGCTGGTTGACATAGGTTCCGTTCAGCGAGCCTGCGTCGCGAGACACGTACCCCGCAGCTGTGCGCTCTACTTCGGCATGGCGCCGAGAGACCGTGATGTCGTCGAGCATGATCTCGCTATCGGGATGCCGGCCGAGATGGGTGACAGCCGCTCTGAGCAAGAAACGGTCGCCGGCCTGCGGCCCGCTGCGCACCACGAGAACACCGCAGTCGCGGGGCACCGTACTGAGATCGACATGCACATCGTCGGCGGAGCCGGGTGCGTCGAGTAACGGATCCACATTGGGCAGCGTGATGGTGTGATCGGATGCGAGATCGAGCGCGGAGCCACATACCGAGCAGAAGTTTGACTCGGTGCGATTTCTATGTCCGCAATCGTTACAGAACACGTAGGCCACGGCGCAGACCTTAGCTTTCGGTCAACGCGCGATAAGAAACGGCGTCGATCAATTGTGCCGTCTGGCTGGGGTCGGACATCTCGATGACGCAGATCCATCCACCGCCGTAGGGGTCGTTGTTCACCGCAGCAGGGTCAGAACCAAGCGCAGTGTTGACCTCGACCACTACACCCGACACCGGCGCGTAGATATCGGATACTGACTTAGTGCTCTCGACCTCGGTGAAGCTCTGGCCATGGGTGACTGCGACACCAATATCGGGCACCTGCACGTACACAACGTCGCCTAATGCGTCTTGCGCAAAGTCGGTGATTCCCATGCGAGCTCTGTTGCCAGAAATCTGGATCCACTCATGGTCACTCGAGTACAACAGCTCGTCCGGCACGTTCATTAGCCCACACGGTACTCAACTTGAGACCCCCTTGTGAACAATCGCAAGGCTGACCCTCTGCTTGAGGCTGAGCTGAAGAAGAATGACGAATCAGCGAAGCAACTGACGGATACGACGGGCGTACTCTTGACCGAGCCGGCGTGAGTCTGCGTCGGTGTTACCTTCGGCCCACACGTGGGTAACGGGTTCCTCGGGGTCGGGCAACGCCAGCACCCACCCGTCGTCGTGCATCACCTTGACACCGTCGACCAGCACCACATCGCGTCCGGCCATCTCGACCAGACTGCGCATCACTAAGCCCTTTTGTTCCCACGGTGTCACCACTGTTTCGTGCACCACGTGTGATTTCGGCAGACCCGCAACAACCTCGGCCAAGGTTCGTTCGGTACGGGCCAACAGGTCGAGAATCTTGAGCAACGCACCCGCAGCATCGAACGCTGGCAGAAAGCCCGGCAGGATGTAGCCACCCGCACCGTCGGAGGCGAAGCCAACCGCTGGTTCCATCGCCGCTGCCATCAGTGCCGCCATTGAGATCTTGGTGGGCACAACGCTGACCCCGTGCGCCTCGGCCAAACGCGACGCCTGCTGACTGATGTTCACCGGTAAGGCAATGGCGTCGCCGAGCAAGTGTCCGCAGACCAGATCAACGAAGGCCAACAAGGCTTCGTCGTGGGTCAGCACTCGCCCCTCGTTGTCGATGAGCGTGAGGCGTTCGCCGTCGGCATCGATAATGGCACCGAGGTGAGCGCCCGACGCACGCACCAAACCACCAACTCGTTCACTGGCAACAGCAAGATCGAAGGCAACACGGTCGGAGGTAGACACATATGGGTTGACCGCAAGTACGTCGGCGCCGAGCTTGCCGAGCAACGTGGGCATCACCAGCGAAGTGGCGCCGAAGCTGTAATCGACCACGAGCTTGAACTTGCTGTCACGGATGGCATCGGCTTGCACCGTGGCCTCAAGCGCAACGGTGTACTCCTCGAGTGCGCGCGGCGGAAACTGAATGTCGCCGATCTCTTCGGCGAGCACACGCCGAAAATCTTCGCGTTGGAACAGCCGCTCGATCTTGCGTTGGCCGTCTTCGCTGATGTCGGTACCCGACGAGTCGAAGAATCGAACGATGACGCGCGATGGGTCGTCTTGGTGCAACCGCACGGTGAGCCCGGCGAATGCTCGTGGCGAGCGGGTGAGAAATCGTGTAACCGGAACACTGGCTACCTCGAGGTCGAGCACATCGACTCCAGACGCATTGAGTCCGGCCATGATGGCTCGCTTGAGCATGCGCGCAGCGCGACTGGAGTCGCGTGAGATCACGACCGTGGTGCCCTTCTTCAGCGACGTGCCGTGAGCCATTGCCAATTTGACGGCCAACTCGGGGGTGACGTCTACGTTGGCCAAGCCAGTGACACCGTCGCGGCCGAACAAGCTGCGCGAGCCTTTACTCTCCCAGACAATGCTCGTGTTCACCACAGCGCCATCTTCGATGGTCTTAAACGGGTACACCTTGACATCGCCGTTGAGCACAGCGCCGCTGCCAACAAACACTGAGTCGCCCAGCACCACACCTTCGTCGATACGAACATTCGAGCGGATGCTGCAACTGCGGCCGACTACTGCCCCACGCAGGCGAACCCCTGAGCCGACGTAGACATTGTCGTGAAGCACCGAACGTTCGATGTGCACATCGGTGAGCAGACGCACGTTGGAGCCAAGCACCGTGTACTCACCCAACCAACATCCGGCCTCGACCTTGCAACCAGGCCCAATAACCGCAGGGCCGGTGACGGTAGCCGACGGCGAGATCTCGGCGCCTTCGCCGAGCCAAACGCCATCGCTGATGCGAAAGCCCGGGATCTCGAGTTGAACCTTTTGATCGAGCACATCTTTGTGTGCGCTGAGGTAGGCATCGAGCGTGCCGACATCTTCCCAGAAACCCTCGGCCACGGCGCCGTACAACGGCAGGCCTTCGGTGAGCAGTTGAGGAAAGACCTCACCGCTGAAGTCGACCGAGCGGCCCTCGGGGATGTAGTCGAAGATCGACGGCTCAAGCACATAAATACCTGTGTTGATGGTGTCACTGAACACCTGACCCCACGTGGGCTTTTCGAGGAACCGTTCGATAGTGCCGTCCTCGCGGGTGATCACGATGCCGAAGTCGAGTGGATTCTCAACGGGCGTGAGACCAATGGTGGCAATCGCTTTGTGCTCGTCGTGAAAAGCCACCAACGCGCCCAGATCCATGTCGGTCATGACGTCGCCCGAGATCACCAAGAACCGCTCATTCAAGAGATGCCTAGCGTTACCCACGCTGCCGGCGGTACCTAATGGCACGGCCTCATGTGCGTAGTGCATGGTGACGCCGAACTCGCTGCCGTCGCCGAAGTACGTCTTGATCGCGTTAGCCAAGAAGGCAACGGTGACGACAATCTCGTCGAAGCCATGCTTGCGCAACAGGTTGATGACGTGTTCCATCATCGGCACATTGGCAATGGGCAACATTGGCTTCGGAGCGTTAGATGTGAGCGGGCGAAGTCGGGTGCCTTCGCCGCCAGCCATGATGACGGCCTTCATGATTCCTTCGTATTCATAACGCGAGGTCCTTGCGTGCTCGATCGGCCCGGCCTTCGCGCAGGTTGGCGCGAATGACAGGGATATATGTGAATGCAGTCCAGTAACTGATGATCAGGCCGGGTATTGCGCACAGCCACCCGCCGATCTGAAACGGCAGTCGGTACCGAAAATCGGATTGCCCTAAGAGCAGACCCGGAAGCGCCAGCATCAGCAAGAAGGTGGCCATCTTGCCCCACCACGTGACATCGAACCGCTTCATACCAAACGCAGTGGCCAAAGCGACGACACCGCCAAAGAGGGTTTCACGAACGAGCACGAGCCAGAAGAACCACAGCGGGCTCACGCCGTACACGATGATGCCAATAAGTCCGACAATGAACATCAAACGATCGGCCGTGGGGTCAAGGATTTTGCCGAGATTGCTCACCTGATTAAACCGGCGAGCGATGTAGCCGTCGATCCAGTCGGTGCCGCCAAGGCCACCCATGAGCCATGCGGCGCCCGCAGGGTTGTCGCGGCCAAACAAGAGATACAGAAACAGCGGTATGCAGAGCAACCGGACAACCGACATCGCGTTTGGAATGGTGACAAGGCGATCAGTGTCGGCCTCGAGTTGCGGGTCTGACGGCCGATTGATCAGGTGAGCAGATTGACGTTTTGGCTGAGACGAGTCCGACGACACCGACGAAGCGTACAACGACCTACAGTCGCAGCATGACTACAAACGCTCTGCAGGGAAAGGTTGCGTTCATTACGGGCGCAGGATCAGGTCTCGGCGCCGCATTCGCCCGACGACTCGCACTCGATGGCGCAATCGTGGTCGTCAACGATCTCTCGCAGGAGGCCGCGCAGGCTGTGGCCGCTGAGGTGGGTGGCACTACTTCGGTGTTCGACGTGTGCGATTCGGCGGCCTTCGATGCGGGCATCGACGCAGCCGTTGCCCGCTACGGATCGCTCGACATCATGATCAATAACGCTGGCATCGCTCCCCCAGTTACACCCGCAACGAACGCACGATTCGAACTCAGCATGGCCAACGCGATGCTGCGCCTCGAGGGGCGTATCGCCGAGATGCAGCCCACCGAGGGCTTCACCAGCCTCAGCGATGCCGAGTGGGACCGCATGATCAAAGTGCACCTCTACGGAACGTTCTATGGCGTGCGCGCCGCGCTTCGACATATGCAGGCGCAACGAAGCGGTGTCATCGTGAACATCTCATCGATCCTCGGCCAACTGCCTGCTGGCGGACCGCCTCACTACTCGGCTGCGAAAGCAGCGATCATCGCTCTCACGAAGAGCGCTGCGGCCGAGACCGCTCACCTTGGCATTCGCGTCAACGCCGTGTGTCCTGGCTACATCGACACTCCCCTGCTCGGCGACCTCAGCGACATGATGCGTATCGCTGTTACATCTCGCCTCGGCATGGGTCGGATGGGTACCGCCGACGAACTCGCCGAACTGGTGCGGTTTCTCAGCGGCCCCGAGAGCAGTTACGCAACAGGCGATGTGTTCACGATGTCGGGTGGCTACGTCGGATGACCACCATCTTCACCCGCATCATCAACGGCGACATTCCTGGCACATTCGTATACCGCGATGACCTGTGTGTTGTCTTCATGTCGATCAACCCAATGGCCGTAGGCCACGCGTTGGTTGTACCCATCGAAGAGGTTGATCATTGGGTCGATTGCTCGCCCCAACTCGCAGAACATCTCTTCGCAGTGAGCCACCGCATCGCCAAGGCCCAGCAATTGGCGTTTGGTTGCGAGCGAGTGGGTCTCATCATCGCCGGATACGAAGTGCCGCACGCTCACATTCACTTGATCCCCACCACACACATGGGGCAGTTGTCGTTTGCCAATGCGGCAACGTCAGTTGATTTTGGGGCATTGACGCAAGCAGCGCAGCGCATTCGCGACGCGCTCAGCGAAGCCTGAGCGCGGCGAGCGCCTACTCAGCGCGTCTGAGTCTCTGGTATTAGCCGAGGCGCAGGGTTTCGAGCGGCTCGAGCTTGGCGGCGCGAACCGACGGGTACAAGCCTGCAATCACCGAAATGACCATTGCCAGGGCGATACCTGCCGGAGGCAACCAAGGCGCGAGCACGAACACCCAACCCGCAATAGTGGCGCCTAAGAAAATTGACAGGATGCCGAGCAGCACGCCGCAGATTCCTCCGAGCAGTCCGATGAACAATGACTCGAGCAAGAACTGCGACGCGATAATCGAGCGCGTGTGACCGAGTGCTCGACGAATACCGATTTCGGCCGAGCGCTGAATCACCGAGATCGACATCACGTTGGCGATACCAACGCCACCCACGATCGAGGCGAGGATGCCCATGGAGACCACGATGAGCTTGATTTGTTGGTCGCTCTGCGCAGCGAGCTGAAGCGCTTCGGACTTGATGTCGGTGGTCACCTCATCGGGACCGCCGAGGTTGACCGCTACCTTCAGTGCTTCGGAGGTGTCCTTCTCGGCACCTACCTGCGAACGCACATAGATCTTGTTCGCCAAGATCTTGTCGGTGTCGACAAAGTCGGCCTTGGCCGCCGCGAACGGGATGAACACTGCGTTATCGAACGCGGGCTCAAGCTCTACCTCGCTGAGCACGCCAACAACGCCGTATCGAAAGTTGCCAAGTTGGATCGTTCGATTCTCTCCCGGCAAATAGTTGAACTGTCGCGCGAGGCCAATGCCGATCACGGCTGTTCTACTGGTTGCTTGCTCGTCGAAATCGTTCAGCCATCGTCCGCTGATGAGCTTGACCTCGAGCACTGACGGCAGCAACACATCACTGGCCAACACCGGTATCGGTACTGCCTCGTACTTGTCCTTTGCCTCGCTATATGGCGTGACCACGATGTTTGCGAGCTCGTGCACCTTGGCAACCGACTTGACCGTGGTGACACTGCGAGCGCGATCAATGACATCTTCGGGAAGCGTGGGGTCCTTGCCACCAAACGCACTCGACGCCGAGACCTCGATGAGGTTCGTGCCAAGTTTGTTGACCTTTGCTTTGAGGTCACCCTTGGCGCTGTCGGTGAGACCAACCGCAGCAATGATGGCCGCAACGCCGATCATCGGTCCGAGCAAGAGCAACAATGTTCGAACCTTGCGCGCGAACAGACCGTTCAGTGACACCCGTAAGAGATCTCTGAATACCTTCATCGCACCCTTGTCATGTCACTCACGATGCGACCATCGCGCATCGACACCTTGCGGAACGCTGCGTCGGCAACTTCGAGGGCATGCGTCACGAGCACCACGGCCCGTTCGGGCGACTGCAGGTTGGTGAGCAATTCCATCACGTTTTCGGCATTCTGCGAGTCGAGTGCGCCGGTGGGTTCGTCGGCCAACAAGATCTTTGGCTCGGTCACCAAGGCGCGGGCCAACGCAACGCGCTGCTGCTCGCCACCTGACATCTGCACTGGCCGATGCTCGTGCCGATGCCCCAAGCCAACCTTGTCGAGCGACTCGATGGCGCGGCGACGGCGTTCGATTTTGCTGAGACCCCGATACAACAGCGCTGTCTCGACATTGCCAGTGGCGTCGAGGTGAGGAATGAGGTGGAACTGTTGGAACACGAACCCAATGGTGCGGCCGCGCACTTGGGTGCGCTCGGCATCGTCGAGTCCCGTAACGGTCTTGCCGCCCACGGTGATGGTGCCCGAGGTTGGAATGTCGAGGCATCCCAACAAACCCAGCATTGTCGATTTACCTGAGCCAGACGGACCCACGATTGACACGAAGTCGCCGGGCATGATGCGCAACGACACCTCGCGCAAGGCGTATACCTTGGCGTCGCCGGTGCCGTAGACGCGAGACACATCTTTCAGTTCGAGCAGTGGCTCGACGTAGGGCTCGTTGGCCGATTGTTGTTGCGACACGTCAGCGTCGAGGTCAGGTTCGTGCAGCATGTCTAACCGCCAGCAGCGGGAGTTCCGGCGGCGTCGACATCGACGACAACAAGCTCGTTGCCCTTCAGGCCCTTCACGATTTCGACGAACTCGTTGTCGATGAGCCCAATAGTGACTGGGACCCGAGTGATCGTGCCCTGATCATTGACCACTCGCACTTGGTCGCCATCGGTGGAGCGAAGCACCGCAGCAACGGGCACAGACAGAACGTCGGTCTTTTCAGCCAGGGTGACATCGATGGTGACCGACGCACCATCTACCGCAGCGAGTTCGCCCTTCACCTCAACCACACCCTCGTACAACTCCTCACCCGCGTCGCCCACTTTGGCAGCGTCGTCGAGCGAGGTGATGGTTCCGGTGAGTTCCTGATCGCCCGCCTTGAGCTTCACCTTGGCTGGCTGACCCACCTTGAGTTGGGCGCGATCTGATGGGCTTACCTTCATGGTGATGGTGAACACGGGCTCGGTGAGCGTGATCACTGGAGCCCCCTGCAACACAAACTCGCCTTCGTCGACGTTGACCTTGCCAACACGAGCTGGCCACTTCGCGACAAGCATGTCGCTGGGCAGGAACTGCACATCGTCGTTGATCACATTGAGCGGAATGGTGACGCTCGAGGTGCCGGCCTTCATGATCGCCGTACCGCTGAGCACGTTGTAGTCGCTGCCCTCGGTAGCGGTGCCACCAACTTGGTAGTTGATCGAGGTGTCATCGGTAACCGGGGCATCGGCAACCACCTGGAACGAACCTTTGGCTCCCTCACGCACCACGCCACCACCTGTGACATGCATGATGGGCAGGTCATTGCTCTTGATGGTGACACGCGCTGTCGACGGTGAGCCGATGGTGTACGCGCGGTGGGCTGTGTTCGTGTCGGGATCGGGGCCAAGCGAAATAGTGAGCGACTCGTCGACCTCGACGAGATTGTCTTTTCGTATTTGCACGTTCAGACCCACCGAGGTTTGCCCGGCGCGAATCGTAAAAGTCTTCTTGTCGAGAGGCACGAAGTCGGTGCCCGAATCAGCCGTGCCGCCAAAGTCCACCGTGAAATCCTGATCGACGTTTGACTCAACTGTTGATCGAACGGTGAAGGTGACCTGCTGGCCCTCATCGACGTCGGCGGTGTCAGTGTCGATGGTGAAGACCGGCTGAAGATCGCTGCCGTTGGGAGCAATGGTCACGCGGACTCGATCAACGGGACCAACGATGTAGTTGGGATCGTTGCCGAACTGCACGGTGAGTTGCACGGTGATGTCTTCGGCGTTCTCGATCACCTGATCGTTGAACACCTTTACTGGGTCGAGCGTGACCGAGGTCTGACCCGCAGGAAAGATGAAATCGCCGTTGATCGTGGAATAGTCGTCACCATTTGTGGGATCGGTGCCGCCGGTGGCGCTACCGCCGATGGTGAGGCCCATGGTCATGTCGCTCGTTGGAGCAATATCTGACGTGAACGTGAGCGCAAACGTGCCGCCCTCGTTGACCGTCGTTGAACTCACCGAGACATTGATGGTCGGCTTGGTCACCACCTTCGGCGCGTGCAGCGCTCTGGCGAGCCCGGCGGCGGGCTTCAACACCGGCGCTGAGGGAACGATGGTGAACGAGACCGTGTTGTCCTTGGCCACCTTGTAGCCAGCGCTGTTCTGGGTAAGGCCCACCGTGACACTCTCGTCTGGTTCAGGGGTGGCACCCGGGTACCCGCGGTCAAGCTGCCACTTGGCAAGCGCCGAGCGAGTCTCTTCGGTGTAGAGGTCGTTGGGCTTCGATTTGAGGTAGCCCTGATCGTTGAGGATGGTCTCGAGCTGCAGCACGTCGGGCCCCACGCTGCCGACATCGAGCTTGCGGTAAAACGAGAAGTCGCCGTTCACCGCATAGGCGGTGCGACCGTCGAGCGAGAATATGGGATCGCCAGCATTGATCGTGTCGCCGTCGTTCGCCGAGATCTTGCTGACCTTGCCATCTACCGGCGAGTTGAGCTTTTGAGTTTCGTCACGGCGCAACACACCGTTCACCGTCAGGACGTCGCTGAGCGTGCGCCGCGTGACCGGCTGCGGCTTGATGATCAAGCCACGAACTGCAGGGGTATCGATGGTGGCTCGCCCGATGACGAACACCCCAGCGAGCAGCGCTACGACTGCAACTCCAATGAGACCTTTTTTGCCCGAAGCCATGACCGAACTACCCATTTCCCTTAATTGCGTCGTTAATACCAGTGCTCGAGAGGCACTGATTAATGTCACGCTGATTCAGCGTTCCATCTGCTGATTGAAAGACTGACGGATTGATCAAACCGATCTTGTCGGTGGTGGTCTCGATCTTCCAACCCTTGTCGACCAGACATTTTTGGAGCAGCTTGAACGCCTTGTTGCGGGTCTCCACTTCGTCCGGCTTCAGGTTGGCTCGAGTTGTCTGCATCTCTTTGAGGATCGAAAGGATGTCGGATCGAGCAGCGCAGGTGGTGATCACCTTCACGTATTCAGGATCCTTATAGGCAGGGTTCTTTGGGTCCTGCAGATTGCCCTTGATTGTCTGCCCGGCGTCTTCGATACAGCTCTTGAATTTCGCGTAGGCATCGAAGAGACGCAGTTCGGGAGGACGATTGTCCTTGTTGAGCGGAACCGTGTCGGTTGAGGCCGCGTCAACACCGGTGCCGCTGGGGGCAGCGCCCGCAGCAGAGTCAAGGGTGGGAGCGTCGGTAGTGAGCGGAGCCATATCGGCGCGAATCTTTTTGACTTCGCCCGGCGTGAGCACTTGCACATCGTCAGCAGAGCGCACCTGCGCCTCTGGGGCAGTTGACCCGCACGCCGAAAACAGGGTGACCAGTGTGACAACCGCTACAACTGTTCTGCGCATCCGGACAACCTAAGGCCTCGAGCAGCGCTGCGACGAAGCCGAACGTTTCGCACGGCGGGTTGAGAGCAGTGAGTAACGTCAAGGTTTCATGCACGCCGTCGACCGGAGAATTTCGTGAGCGTTGCGTTTCGCTGTCCGCACTGTCGCCAATCACTTGCCGAACATGAGCATGAGTTCGTCTGCGTGTCGGCTCATCACTTCGATCGCGCCAAAGAGGGGTACGTCAATCTGCTTCCTGGCGGACGGCTGAAGAGTCGACCAGCGGGCGACGACGACGCCATGGTGCGTGCCCGCAGGCGAGTGTTCGATGCGGGCATGTACAACCCAGTGATTGACGCAGTGGCCGCGCTAGTCGCTCACTCCCCCGCCGCAAACGTCGTCGACGCCGGGTGTGGCGAAGGCTCGTATCTCGCGGCAGCCACCACCCTTTCCGGCGCCGCCGGATGGGGTATCGACATCTCCAAACCCGCAGTCCGCCTTGCCTCACGGCGGCATCGCAATCATCGGTACGCCATCGCTTCGAGCTATGCGCTGCCATTCGCCGATAACTCGTTCGAGGCATTGATCAACGTGTTCTCGCCTCGCGACTTTGGCGAGATGCTCCGCGTGCTCAAAGCGGGCGGCATCGCGGTCGTTGCTACACCGGGCCCGCAGCACCTCGCACAACTGAAGGCGCTGATCTATGACGACCCCCGCCAGCATCTCAATCGGTTCGACCCTGAGGCCAACGCGTCGGCAGACGAGCCGTTACCCGAAGAAGTCACGTCGGTGCAGTTCGAACTGCGGCTTGACGATTTAGACCTTCGCCTGAGCCTGCTCGAGATGACACCGTTTTGGTGGAGCACAACAACAGAGCGACGTGAGGTCATCGCAGCCACATCACTCGTCGTTGATGTCGACATTCAACTCTGCGTGTACCGCAAGCCCGATAGGTCGGCACTCAACCCTGTGCTCTAGCGTCTCGTTTCACATACTTCGTTTACTCCCCGGAATGAGAACAGCATGGAACGTGAAGCTTGGATCATCGACGCCGTCCGCTCGCCACGAGGCAAAGGCAAGGACACTGGCTCGCTGCACAATGTGCACCCGCAGCGCATCTTGGCGCAAGTGCTCAACGCGCTGCAGGCACGCAATGGTTTCGACACCGGCGATGTCGATGATGTCGTAATGGGTTGTGGCGCTGGCAGCGGCGACCACGCAATGGATATCGCCCGCATGGCCGCGCTCGACGCTGGTTGGTCGCTCGACGCTCCCGGTGTCACGCTCAACCGCTTCTGCGGCTCCGGCCAGCAAGCGGTGAACTTCGCTGCAATGGGCATCTTGTCGGGCTTCCAAGACATGGTTGTTGGTGGTGGCGTCGAGTCGATGTCACGCCCAGCACCCATGCATGTCGATGGCTTCACGGCCAACAACGCACACCTGCGCGAACAGTACGCAATGGTCGCTCAGGGCATCTCAGCCGACCTCATTGCCTCGGTCGAAGGCTTCACCCGCGAACAGTGCGATGCCCTCGGTGTCGAGAGCCAGATCCGTGCGCAAGAAGCAATTTCGCAGGGCCGCTTCGACCGCTCACTCGTTCCGATCTTTCACGACGACGGCACGCTCGCCCTCGATCACGACGAGTTCCCCCGCCCCGGCACTACGGTCGCCGATCTCGCCAAGCTGAGCCCCAGCTTCGAAGGCATGGGCGCCTACGTGCCAAAGGGCCAGGAGCTTTCGCTCGACCAAACCGCACTGCTTGCCTACCCACAGGTAGGCAAGATCAACCACGTGCATCACGCCGGCAACTCTTCGGGTGTTGTCGATGGCGCAGCAGCCGTGCTGGTCACTTCGCCCGAATACGCCCGCGCTCATGGCATGAAACCTCGCGCTCGCATCATCATGACCGCTGTTGCTGGAACCGAACCAGTGATCATGCTCACCGCTCCCGGCCCGGCCGCCGAGCGTTGTGTGCAAAAGGCTGGCATGACCTTTAACGACATCGACCTGTTCGAGGTGAACGAAGCATTTGCGGCGGTGGTGCTCAAGTTCTTGCGCGACACCGGCGTGAGTTGGGACAAGGTCAACGTAAACGGCGGCGCAATGGCGCTGGGCCATCCGATCGGCGCAACCGGCGCAATGCTCATTGGCACACTGCTCGACGAACTCGAGCGTCGCGACCTGTCTACTGGTCTGGTCACGATGTGCACCGGTGGCGGCATGGGTACCGCCACCATCATCGAGCGCATCTGAGTGGGTGCCCCTTCGGGGGCACCGTTACTCGGTGTACCGGCGAACGGTTGCCTTTTTACCCTTGATGGTGGTGCGCTTCAGCGCGGCGATGACATCGTCGACAGCGCCATCGGGCACGCCAACAATTGCGAAGTGTTCAGACACCTTGATGGGTCCGATGTCGCGGCCACTCAAGTTGGTCTCGTTAGCAATGGCGCCAACGAGATCGCCCGGGCGCACACCATCTTTGCGGCCAGCACCCACGTAGACGCGGCCCACGTCGCCACCTTCGTAACGGCCTGAGTCGCGCATGGCTCCACGCTCGGGACGGCCCTTATCGGGGCGGCCCTTATCGCGATCCATGCGCTGCGACGCGTCGGGGATTTCCTTCTCGTCGATGATTGCGCCCGTGGCTGCATGAGCAAGCTTGACGGCCGCAAGGGCGACATCGCGAATGTCGAAATCGGCGGCAAGAGCATCGACCACGCCGTTGTAGTTCTCGAGGTCGTTAGCGCCGAGTGCCTCCCGAAGCGTTTCAAGCGTGAGCTCAATCTGCCGGGCGCGCAGGTCTGCGACTGTAGGAACCTTTTCGATCGAGATCTTCTGCTTGGTGAGGCGCTCGATGTTGCCGAGCAGACGCTGCTCGCGTGGTTCGGCCAACGTGATGGCGGTGCCTTCGCGACCAGCGCGACCCACTCGACCGATGCGGTGCACATACGACTCGGGAGCCGAAGGAACGTCGTAGTTCACAACGTGGGTGAGTTGATCGATGTCGAGACCACGAGCAGCAACGTCGGTTGCCACAAGCAACTCGGTTGTGCCGGCGCGCAAGCGGCCCATCACACGATCACGCGACTCTTGGGTCAGACCACCATGCAACGACTCGGCGCGGTAGCCGCGACCGTTCATTGTTTCGGTGAGCTGATCAACCTCGGTGCGGGTGCGGCAGAAAATGATCGCCGCTGTGGGCGCCTCGATGTCGAGGATTCGGCCAAGCGCTGCGGGCTTGTGCGAACGCTGCACCACATACGCGGTTTGACGAACTAACGGCGCTTTGCCTGGCTTGGTGTCGCCGAGACCAATTTGAATCTTGAGCGGATCACGAAGGTGTCGCTTGGCGATGCCGTTGATGCGTGGCGGCAGCGTGGCCGAGAACATCACGGTCTGCCGCGAGTCGGGCGTGGACTTCAGAATCTCTTCGATGTCTTCGGCGAAGCCCATATCGAGCATCTCGTCGGCTTCGTCGAGCACCACCATCTGAATGTTGCCCAACGGCAGAGTGCCGCGAGCGATGTGGTCCATTGCGCGACCCGGGGTGGCGACAACCACATGCACGCCTTGGCTCAGTGCCTGCAATTGGCGACCAATTGGCTGGCCACCGTAGATGGGCACAACGCGGGCGCCAAGATCGCGTCCGTACTTGTAGATCGCTTCGGATACCTGCACCGCTAGCTCGCGAGTGGGAACCAAAATCAACGCGATTGGCTCTGCGCGGCCACCGCGATCGGGAATGCGCTGCAGAATCGGCAATGCAAATGCTGCGGTCTTTCCGGTGCCTGTGGCCGCCTGACCAACGAGGTCGCGACCCTCTAAGAGTGGAGGGATCGTCTCGCGCTGGATCGGGGTGGGTTCTTCGTAACCAAGCGTTGCGAGGGCACCCAACAACTCTTTACGAAGACCCAATTCGGCAAAACCGGAAGTGTCATCACTGCTATTCACACTGCAACCGTATTCGTTCGGCGCGCGAAGCGTCGCGATAGGCACGGCCACACACCTCGGTAATGCGCAACGGCGGCCCTATCGCGACGTGATGATCGCTTCATATACCGTGCGGTCAGATGTAGTAACCGGTGATGTCGACCCAAACGCCGCAGCGACGAACAACAGACCTTTGGCGCGAACACGTGGGCCAATTAGCCCTATGCCATCGAGGCAGGCCGACGTAAGTTGGAACCAAGCCCACTGCGAATCCGCCCATCCCGCTGAAGCGGTGCAGAGTTGCTCGATCCAAACAGTTTGATCGGCAGACCTCGGCACCATCCAAAGCTGCAGCCGCAGGAACTACGGCTCCGTACGCCCAACCACGACACGCGCTGACAGCGGCGTAGTCGATTCACCTTCACCTGCAGCTGGCTCAACCTTGACGCCGAGTAGCGGACTTCAAACACCAATCAGGGGCACGATCATGGCCCACAACCCTTCCAGCACCGCACGCACCCGGCGCCACAACCCAATCGTTGCGGCAGCTATCTCGCTCGTCTCAGTTGGCTTCGTGCTGATGGCCTCGGCGATGACCAACAGCACGAGCGCCGCAGTGAGCAACCCAATCGAACACGGCGGCAACGCAGTCAACTGCGGTCAGCTCGTCACAGACGTTGGTTCGGCGACTGTCCGAGCTTCGTAGGCCGCTGGCACCACCTTTACGGGTGAAACCTCAATCGGCACCTACGTGGAATCCCTTTTCACATACCAAATCTCAGATCACCCGCTTCATGGCGTATCAGCAGCCGATGAGGAGCATGTTGGGAAATACGTGAACCTCAGCGATGTCTCCGATTCGATCACCGTGCTCAGGGTGGTCGTCAAGGGCGGTGACGGATTCAACGTGTACGAGCCGCCACTGAACGATATGCATGCCCCTCTCGTAGGCCACGCCGACGTTTCGAGTGCCAGCCTCAACATCCCCGACATCAGCCATTGGTTCTTGTGCTATGTCGACAACGAGGTACCGGGCACCGACGCTGCCACCACGACAACCGACGTAGCGACCACAACAACCGACGCTGCGACCACAACAACCGACGCTGCGACCACAACAACCGGCGCGGCCACCACAACATCCGTCGCCTCAGGAGCGCCCACAACATCCGTCGCCTCAGGAGCACCCACGACAACCGCGGCTCACACGAGCACCGATGACCCGCTTTCGCACACGACGCTGACCACCGTCGCCGCCGAGGCTCCGATTCCGGTAACGGGTGGATCGAACGACGCGTTGGTGGTCATCGGCACAATCATGATTTCGGCTGGCACCGTCTTGCTCGCATTACGTAAGCCACGCCAGACAAGCTGATCTGGACTGGGCGTGGACTCACCACGACCCAATCCCAAGTTCTGGTCCCACACCATCTGGCCAGAAGCCCGGTTCGTCATCGTGCAAACGATGGCGAACCGGTGTCTTTTTCGGGTGCGACACAGCGCAGCCGAGCCCGGAGCAACCGCATCATCGATCACAGGCCGTCCTTGGTGATCGGCACCACCACGCTTTGCGCTGTGATCACTGACCCCACGATCAACCCGCTCACGGTGAACGTGTTACCGCCAGGCGCTATGTACTGGCGCACCAAGTTGCTGCCGCGTTGATTACGCACGGAGGTGGTCGGCAACATCACTATGTGATATGCGTTGCTTCCATCGCTGAGCACAAAGTTGCCAGTGGAATACACGATCGTCACGTAGCCACTCACCACCACATGACGATCTGTCGTTGCATGCCCGACCTCGCTGACACACCCGCTCAGCACGGTCGCCGCTGCAATCAGCGCAAACACACATCGAGGTACACGCTCGAATCTGGCGATCATCGATACCGTCCTTTGGGTACGAACAAAACGACGCTGGGGGCTTCGGAACCAGCTCCCAGCGTCGTTTTGTTGTTTCAACCGTGCGGCCCGGGGGCAAGAACCCGGACCGCACGGAGATCATCGAGAGCTACTGCCTCACGTTCGTGGCATCAAACGTGATCTGGGTGCTCACTCCATTGAGGTTCGATTTCACCCTCAGGAATTGATCGGTAGTCAGCGCCCCCAACTTCGGCTGCGGCGCTCCGACCAAGGTCATCGTGTATGTGCCGCCGCCACCATTGACGAATGTCGCCGCCGGAAGACCCAACGCCGCCACTGGGTCATACACCGACCCGGTAGCGGTGGTGTACGGCTGCAGCACAAGAACCACGTTCGGGCTAACCACGTTTGACGAAGCGATCAGAATCAGTCGCTGCTTACCCAAGCGATATTGCGCCGATGTAATCGCCGGAGCATCAGGTGCAGGTGTAATCGTGACCGTGGTAGTAACAGCCGCAGACGTGCCACCTTTATTCGTTCCGGTGATCGACAGCGTGACGACACTGTTCGTCACTTGCCCAAGCGGAAGCAATGGCGCAGTGAACGTCACCTGCGCTGAGCCGGCAGCAGCATTCGTTTTCACCACCACGTTGCTCAACTTCACGAGGCCGGTCTGAACGACCGTGAATGAAGTAGCCAGGTCCGCTGCTTTCGCAATGGCCACGCTCGCCACAGAGAAAGCACCATTTGCGCCAGACAACAACGAGATGGGGGCTACTGCATTGAGCTTTGGCGGGAACACCGCCTGCGGCGCCTCAACAGTGATCGTCGACGTTGCAGAAGCCTTCTGCGCTGGGCAGCCGAGGCTTGCTGCCGAAGTCACGCTGAGAGCGACCGTCACGACGGCGTTAATAGCTCCGGCGGCCAAGGCGTTCGCTGTGAACGTAGGCGTGGGGCTAGGGCTCACTGCGAGGCTCGAGCCAGCTGCACCAAACGTACCCGCAGTCGTGGGCGTGATCGCCCAAGCAAACGTGCCTGGGGCAACACCGGAAACGGCGGCTGCCAGTGCAACCGTGCCGCCTGACGCCACAACGTATGGTCCGCCGGCATTCACCTGCAGCACTGCGCATGGGGTGCCCGGTGACGGAAGGACGTTGCTTGGCCACGGGTTCAGTTGCCCGGCCACCACACCGGTCAGCGATTGATAGCCGCCGGTGGTCAAGAACGGCATTGAGTTGAAGTTGTTCTCAACAATGGGGCTTCCGGGCACGTTCTCGGGAAACAGGAAGTCGCCGATCGGTGCGTGGTATTGGCCGTAGACGAGTCCATTCGCTGCAGTGAGCTGCGGGCTGCGGTAGAAGTCATTGGTCGGGACGGGAGCAACCGCTGGGTTTGCCACCGGGTCTGCGCCTGCAGGCGCCGGAAGGCTTGATCCGGCTGAAGCAATGACGGCACGCACTTCACGGGTGGCAGGCAGGAATGAGTTGTCGGGTCCAAAGACGCACTCGGTCTGTGGCTTCGTTGGCACCACACCAAACTGCAGACACGGCGGACGGAAACGCCACCGGCCCTGAACAGCTCCCGCGCCTCCGGCTGGGCCCGGGTCTGGCTGGATAGTGCCCCAATACCGATCACTCGACGAACCATTGGGCTGCTGGTCGACGCCGTAGAGATAGATCCGGCGACTCGCATCGGTGGTCATGCCTTCGAACCGGGTTCGAATAGTTGCTTCGCCGGCTCCGAGCACGGTGAGGCCACCGGTTCCCAGAAGGCTCACGTCAACCGAGACATAGGCCGGATCAACTCCTGGCACGGTGTAGATGGCAGCGTTGTTCGTAACGGTGTGCGCCGCCACGAACTTGCCGACCGCGTCAAGCTGAGTGTTGCCCGAGAATGTGACGAAGTCGCCCACTTCCATCGGAGCCTGCAAGCGGGGATCGTTTGCACCACCAAGCGGCAACGAATTCGGATTGTTCATGGTGAAACTGATCGAGAACGCGCCTGTCGCGTCCAACGGTCGGTTGGTGCGTGGACACAGCGGATCATCCGCATTCGGTGCGATGTTCGGATCGGCTGTCACCCGAGGGATACACATCGGATAGCCGGTTCCCGCGGTGATCGTGGGATTGTCCTGATCCACCTGAAAGCGAGCGTCGCCCACGGAGGGCCTACCGAAGCGGCCGGTTGTCGTGCCAGCTACCAACGGATCATTGATGCGCACACGGGTACCGGTTCCGGAAACACCAAGTGTGCCGCCAACTTCGAAGCTGCCATCGGTGTAGTTGATGAAGTTGATGTATCCAGCGCCAGCGTTGAGCTCTTGCTGCGACACGTGTACCAAGCCAGCGATGTATGCAGCGCCCACTCGGTTTCCAACCACATGAAACTCATACGTGGTCAGCGGAGCCGGGACATCGGCCATTGCCATTCCGGTCTGTGTGGGACCCCATGGCGCTGGCGCAAGGGCAAACAGTTCTTGCCATGTCAGCGCACTGGCAGGCAGCACGGCGATCGTTTCCTTGGGGATAACGATCGAGGTGCCGTTCAGTACAACTGTGCCGCCGCAGTGAGCAACGGCAGGCTTGCCCAGTCCATCAAGGCTGGCACCCGCTGCAGTAACGCAGGTCTGGTCCAGCGTTGCCGACTGGGCGAAGCCGGTGATATCGAATTGTGTGCTCCCAGGAATCACTGGCAACACAGCTTGCACAAACGCTGCCGAGGTCAAGCTGCCCGAAGCGTGCTCGACGAATGTCGAGAAACTTGCGAACAGAGCGAGACATGCCAGCAATCTGGCTCGGCCTTTCTTCATGATGTGTTTCGGGCTGACCTTCTGGCCAGCGGTAGGGATGTGACCTTGCGGAATACGTGATCTGATCATCTTGCGGCGCTCCTTGCTCTGCGTACAGAGTCAGGTTGAGGGGATTTGGCCTTCGCATTCGGATCGGTTTCCCGCCTCTCAAATACTCATCAAGATGGATAACCGTCCTCCATCAGATTCCTCCGAATCCGAAGACGGGCAATATGCCTTTAGGCCGCGCTAACCCCGAACGACATGTACCTGCACTCGATACGACGAAAGTCGTACAACTCATGACCCACGGCAAGGGCCAACGCGCCGTTGGCTCTAATAGCCAGGGTCGCTGGGCCAGTTGGGTTGCATCAGATGCCACTGTTCTGGCGCTTTACGAATGAGCAACTCCAGCTCGTGTGCCAACAGTTGGGTGCCTCGGACCACGTCTTCACGAAGGCCACCCTCACGCTCGATCTGCAACGGCGGTCGCACGACAGCGTGATGGCCATTGTGTCGTGACGTGAAGTAGCACGCGCACGGCAACACTGCAGCGCCAGTACGCAGGCTCAGCATGACGGGGCCTGCGGGCAGCGTGGTTTGCTCGCCGAAAAACTCGACAGGAATGCCGGTTCGATCGATGTCTCGATCACTCAACAGACACACGACTTCGTTGCGACGCAACGCCTTCATCACCGTGGCGGCAACCGACGGCCCAAGCGGCACCACGGTCATGCCGAGGTTCTGGCGAAGATCGACGAACCACTCGAACAGTTCGGGGGGCTCAATCGCCTCGACCACAACGGTCATCTTGTAGCCCTGCTCGATGAGCCAACGCCCGGCCCACTCCCATCCGCCAAGGTGCGGGAGCGCAAGGATCACGCCATTGCCTTGCTCGATCGCGGCGGGAATGTGCTCGAAGCCTTCGACCGTGAAACCAGCCTTCACTGCGCGCTTCGACATCGAGGGCAAGCGAAAGCTCTCTACGTAGTACTTGGCATATGAGTCGAACGCACCTTGCACCGCTTGGCGAAGCTCAAGACCTCGAAGCTCTGGGTTGGCGCGTTTGAGATTTCGCTCGATCATCACCCTCTTGTCGCGCATGCTGCCCGACAGCGTGAGGCCAATCATCGAGGCCGCCATTCCTGCGACAGGTCCGGGCATGGCGCGAGCGGCAAGTGAACCCAGCTTGTAGCTGTTCACCGTGAAGGCGTCGCTCAGCCAACTGCGTGGGTTATCGGTCTCAGCCACGATCTATGGATTTGGGCGCCGACGTGGCACCCGCGTGGTGAGACGTTGTGCGCGCACGCCTCGTCGCAACTCGCGACGGCTACGGCGAATTTCCATCTTTGCGGCGGTACGTGGGGTAACCCCGGCCTGCTTCCAGACCTTGATGAAACGCTGCACTGCGGTGACAAAGCACAGCACCAACATCACCCACAAGATGGGCAACAACAGCGGCGTGATGAGCAGACCGAGCAACAACAAGATGATGCGCTCGGCACGCTCCATAATGCCGCCCTTGGCCTCGAGACCGAGCGATTCGGCCTTGGCGCGCTCGTAGGAGATCACTGCAGAGATGGCCATGATGCCGAACGGCAACATGCTGTTGAGCGGATGCTTACCAGCGGCGTAGAAGTAGGCGACGCCCGAGAACAAGATCGCGTCGGTGACGCGATCGATGACAGAGTCGAAAAATGCGCCTCGCTGGCTGACCTGGTTCGAAGCTTTAGCGAGCGCACCATCGAACAAATCGGGAAGAGCCGCGAGAATCACCAATGCAAAGCCCAGCAACAGATGACCTGAGCCAATCGCGAAGCCCGCTCCGATAGCGACAAGTACACCAAGAATGGTGAGGTGGTCGGGAGACAGACCGGTTCGACGCAACAGGGCCCCGATGGGCCGAACTGCCTTGTCGACAGGAGCCCGGAGTTTGCCGTCAAACATCGCATGGAAGGCTACCCCACACGAGCGTCAAACACTGAGGCCATGCGCATGCGCGACACTGTGGCATGAGCCAATCGACGCCTGACGATCTCGCAATTTCGTTTCGATCACTACCGCGACGCCTACGCGAGGCATCACTTGGCGATGTTGACCCACGCGATGCTGCCAACGCCGCCACACGGGTCGACGAAGCAGTCGCCGCTGCCGCACAACTACTGGGGTGCTCCCCCAGCATCGAGTCGCTCGCCGCAGCAATTCAGCAACGGCCACTCAACGATTGGACCGCCGCGCAACTCGCCGCGCTTCAGGGTCACGCCACCGACGCCGGCACTGCAATCAGGGTGCTGCACGATGCGGCCGACGGCCGCGACTAACCACTACTCAGTTGGTTCGCGCCAGTCGGTTTCAGGATTCTCTTGCACCATGTGCTCGATCACCGTGCCATCGACAGCGTCGACGAGCACGAGTCCGCGCTGATGAGGCGGGTTCTCGCTGGAGTAACACAGCACTCGCCACGTTGGCCGGCTACGAAGGCCACGCCATACCTGCTGTGCTGAGGCATGACCCACCGCAAACCCAACGGCACCAGTAGCCGCTACGAGCGCTTGCTTCTCGTCGATCTTCATTCGCCAACCCGAGGTGAGACAGAGCAGGCCAAAGACCCCCAACAGCAATGCTGCAAATCCAATGCCGTTGTTGATGAGCACTTGCTCGCCATCGCGATGGGTGATCCATAACGCGAAACAGACCACCGCGACAGCAACGTAGATGTAGCCCGGGGTGCGGCGCCGACTGTTATCGGGAAACTGGTATGGGCCAACGAACTCGCTTGCGTTGAGATCGTCAGGAAGCGAGTCGCGAATCTCTTCGCTGCTCGGAGAAGTGCTTGAGGTTTCTGACATTGGTGCTCAGGCTACGGCGCTACGCCACGCTGCGCGAATTTTGTCGGCAGTGGCAGGCAGCGCTTCGGGCAAAGTACGGGTGTTCGCGGTGACCGTCATGAAGTTGGCGTCGCCGTTCCATCGCGGCACAACGTGTACATGCAGATGTTGCCGAACGCTGCCTCCGGCGGGCTCTCCAAGGTTGATGCCTACGTTGATCCCACCGGGCGCCATTGCCAACTTCACAGCGTTCACTGCGATGGCAACGGTTGCCCAGAGCTCTATGAACTCGTCAGGCTCGAGGTGATCGAGTTCTGCGACCTCGCGATACGGCAGCACCAAGACATGGCCAACGCTGTACGGAAATGCGTTCATGATCGCAAACGTGGACTCACCACGAAACACGATGTGGGTCTCCTCGTCGGGCAGCCCCGACTGCAACAAGCGCGTAAACACGCTCATCGAGTCATCTGGGAACACTCCTCCAACGGCTCCGGCGCTGTGCACATATGTGGCACGCCAACCATTCCAGAGCTGCTCGAGCGGGGTCATACTGCGGGCGTGAGCCCAGCACTGCCTTGCTCGACATCGGCAGCAAGACGCTCGGCGAATGTGGCCACCGAAACACCGCGCTCAACTTCTCCCCCGCGTGGGTTCACACCAAATGTGTTCTCGGCAACGTCGTCGTCGCCCACCACGAGCACATACGGAATCTTGTCGAGCTTGGCTGCACGAATGCGCTTGCCCAGCTGATCGTTGGCCTCGATGACATCAACACGGAACCCTGCGGCGCGTAGCGCTGCACCTTGCGCCTGCGCATACTCCTCGTGGGCGGTTGCCACCGGCAAGATGCGCACTTGAATCGGCGCGAGCCATGTGGGGAAGGCGCCTGCATAATGCTCGAGCAGCACGCCGAAGAAGCGCTCGACCGATCCGAACAAGGCACGGTGCAACATGATCGGCTGGTGCCGATTGTTGTCGGCGCCCACATATTCGAGGTTGAAACGATCGGGCAGGTTGAAGTCGCACTGAATGGTGCTGAGTTGCCAGGTGCGGCCGATGGCATCTTTCACGTCGATGTCGATCTTGGGGCCGTAGAACGCTGCGTCGCCGTGCTTCACCTTGTATTGCAAACCATGCCGATGCAGACCTTCGCGCAGCGCTTCGGTTGCCTTGTCCCAGATCTCGTCGGAGCCAACCGACTTCTTGGGATCGCGGGTGCTCAGGTTCGCGGTGAAGTCGTGGAAGCCAAAGGCGCGCAGCACCGACAACACGAAGTCGAGCAACGACGCGATTTCGTCTTGCAACTGCTCTTCGGTGCAATAAATGTGGCTGTCGTCTTGGGTGAAACCACGAATGCGCATGAGACCATGCAACGTGCCAGCACGCTCGTAGCGATACACCGTGCCGAGTTCGAACAGACGCAATGGAAGCTCGCGGTACGAACGCTGACGCGACCTGAAGATCAGGCAGTGCATCGGGCAGTTCATCGGCTTCATGTAGTACGTGCCGTTGTCCATCTCCATCGGCGGATACATGCCGTCTTTGTAGAAATCGAGATGTCCGCTGGTCTGGAACAGGTTCGCATTGGCGAGGTGCGGAGTGAACACGAACTGATAGCCACCGTTTTGATGACGGTCGCGGCTGTAATCCTCCATGTGCTTACGCACGATGGCACCCTTGGGATGCCACACCGCCAAACCGCCGCCAAGCTCGGATGGAAAGCTGAGCAGATCGAGTTCGGTGGCCAGCTTGCGGTGGTCACGCTTCTCGGCTTCTTCGAGGCGATGCAGGTGCTCTTCGAGCGCAGCCTTGGTGTCCCACGCGGTGCCGTAGATGCGCTGCAGCATTGGGCCCTTTTCGTTGCCGCGCCAATATGCGCCAGCAACCTTCATCAACTTGAAGTGGCCAAGACGCGATGTGCTGGGCACGTGAGGGCCACGGCACATGTCGACGAACTCGTCGGTGTTGCGGTACACGCTGACCGTTCCGTCGGGGCCCACTTCACCGGCATCGACACTGACTTCTTCGTCGTCGGGATCAACCACAACACCGGCCAGCGCCCGGACGCGCTCAATGATCTCGCACTTGTACGGCTGATCGGCGAACAGCGCAAGCGCATCATCGATAGACATCTCCGAGCGAATGAACGGCTGGTTCGCCGACATGATCTCGCGCATACGCGCCTCTACAAGAACCAAATCGTCTTCGCTGAAGGTCTTGTTGGCGGGCAACTCGAAGTCGTAATAGAAGCCGTCGGTGATTGCCGGCCCGATGGAGTACTTGGCGCCGGGAAACAGTTGCAAGACGGCTTGCGCCATCACATGAGATGTGGAGTGACGAAGCACATGACGGCCCTCGTCGGAGTCGCCGGTGATGATCGCAACAGTGGCGCCACCGGGCAGAGGGGTCGTGAGATCGGCTTCGTCGCCGTTGACAACGGCAGCAACAGCGGCTTTCGCGAGCCGAGAACCAATCGACGCAGCGACGTCGCCCGCAGTAGAGCCCTCGGCGAAGGAGCGTTGCGAGCCGTCAGGAAGGGTGATGAGAATCTCGGTCATAACGAGACGCATTCTACGGTGACCCCGTTGCGACAACGGGTGATTTAACCGAGCGAGTGACGAAGGTTCGCTCTGAGTTTGCGTTTAGTGGCCGCCGACCGAGCTCAACTCGCGGGCCTCATCAGGCGGCGGGTCGCCGTGAACACGAGCAATCACGGCCTTGTCGGTTGGCAATCCGGCAGCCTTCTTGGTGGCATAGGTATTGCGATACTCCTGGCCGGTGAGCTCGCGGATTTCGTACATCAATTCGTCGGTGATCTGACGTAAAACCAAGTGATCATCACTGCGCGAGCGGTATCGGTCGACCTTGATTGGTCTGCCGATCTTGATCGTGCATGACTTGTTGATCTTGGGCAGCTTTGCATCGGGAGGCTGAATGAGATCAGTGCCGACAATTCCCACGGGCAGGATTGGACAGCCAACCTTGAGCGCCAAGCGAGCAGCGCCGGTGTGCCCTTTGTAGAGCGCCCCATCGCGGCTGCGAGTGCCCTCGGGGAAGATGCCAAACAGTTCGCCTCTGCGCAACACTGCCTCGGCCGTATCAAGCGCCGACGAACTCTTCTCGCCGCCGCTGCGATCGATAGGGATCATGCCCATCGCCGGAAACAGATACTTGGTCTTCCAAGAATCCATGTATTCGGCCTTACCCACGAAGCTGATGTCTCGGCCAGCGAGCAACATCAAAAATGCGCTGTCGAGAAAGCTGATGTGATTGGGGCACAGAATTGCGGCGCCTTCGGCTGGCAAGTTCTCAAGCCCGTGCAGATCGAAGTGCCAGAGTCGCTTGGCAACAGGCAGCGCTACCTTGCGCGCCCGGTGTTGCACTTTGTTCGTTGTAGGAGCGATAGGGCTAGCGCTCATCGGGGTTCACCCGCTCTCACCTGCACGGCACATGCCGACACAGTAGGCGACAAACCAAGGAGCAGTGAGAAAAATGTAGGGATACGTAACAAAATACACGCCTTCGAGGCTGGCCTATTAGCCGAAGGTGCTACAGAACAACTCCAAGCAACGCAGCAGCCTCGCTCACATCGCATCCGGCTGCGACAGCAGCGTCGATTGCGAGCACCGCAGCGGCCGAGTCGAGGTCGTTATCGAGTGCATCGCGAACCTGATCAATCACGCGTGTAGGCGTGCCGCCAACGCTTGCCTTCCACGCCGCGAGACGAGCATCGGCACGCGGCATGAGCTCGTCGTCCCAGCTCCAGTCGTGGCGGTAGTGATGCTCAATGATGCTCAGCCGGATGGCCCGCGGGTCCCATGTTTCGCGCAGCTTGTCGATGAACACCAAATTGCCAAGGCTCTTCGACATCTTCTGACCGTGCATATGCACCATCGGCCCGTGCATCCAATGCTTCACGAACTGCTTGCCAGTGGCTGCCTCGCTCTGCGCGCGCTCGCACTCGTGATGCGGGAAGATCAGGTCGGAGCCGCCGCCGTGAAGGTCGATGGTCTCGCCGAGTTCGCGCAGCGCCAGCGCGCTGCACTCGATATGCCAGCCGGGTCGACCGGGTCCCCACATCGTGTCCCACGACGGCTCGTCGGCGGCCGATGGATGCCACAACACGAAGTCGAGCGGGTTGCGCTTATTGGGGTCTTCAACGTTGCCGCCGCGTTCGGCTGCAAACGCAATCATCTGCTCAGTGGTGTAGTGCGACACCGACCCAAAGCTTGGAAACTTCGAGACATCGAAGTACACCGAGCCACCTGCCTGATACGCAAAGCCACGGTCGAGCACGATGCCAATGAACCCGCGAATATCGCTGATTGCCGACGAAGCGCGAGGCGTGCTGTACATCGGCAGCATGTTGAGCGCTGTCATATCGCGCTCGAAGCGGGCCTCTTCGCCTGCGGCGAGATCGAGATAGTGCACGCCGAGTTGGCGGGCCTTGGCAAACAACGGATCGTCTACGTCGGTGACATTGCGCACGCACTTCACTTCGTGACCGAGATCGATCAGGCGTCGCTGCAGAATGTCGTACGTAACGAAGGTGGCTGCGTGGCCAAGATGGGTGGCGTCGTAGGGCGTAATGCCGCACGTGTACATCAGCACCTGCGGACCTGGCTCGAATGGCACCACGGCTTGGCGCGCCGTGTCGTACAACCGCATGGTCAAGACGGCTTTCCTTCAGCCTTCTTTGCATCGCGTGGGTCACTGCGAATGCCGGTGAGCTTGGGAGCAACGCGGGTCTTGTAGCGCACGTTGAGTTGCAGCAACACGGCAGTGAACGCCTCGATAGCGGTGGCGTTCGACAACTCGCCAGCGTCGAGCGGGCGACACCCGGGAATCTGCGACACGATCTCGGCAACGATGAGCGTTGCGGCTGGATCGTCGCTGCAGATGAGCACATCTGAGTCGATGGGCGAACCGAGGTGACCCAACTCGTTGGCGGGAAGGTGATGGAACGCGGCAACCACGCGACAGCGCGGCACGGCGGCCTGCACATGAGCAGCAACGCTGCCACGCGGCGGAACCAGTGGCTGAAACTCGTGGCCCACACGCACCAACGCGTTGGCCATGCTGATGACTACTTTGCCCGCAAGCAGTTCTTCGTACTCTTGGGCAGTTGTTGCAGCAGAGTCCCACGGCGTGGCAATCACGACAAGATCGCCAGCAGCTGCGGCTGGGTTGTCGCCGCACTCGAGACGATCGGCAAGGTCGGGCCACTTAGCAATGAGCCCATCGCGAATCTCCATCGAGCGGTACTTCGACCGTGAGCCGATGATGCACGTGTATCCAACTGAAGCCAGACGAGCCGCGAGCGCGCTGCCCGCTGGCCCGGTGCCACCCAAAATTCCGATTCGCATGACTCGTAGCCTGCCACATCGATCGCTGATTGCCACACTGGATCACCGCTAGGGTCGATTCTCATGGGTCTGCTCACCGGAAAAAACATTGTCGTCACTGGCGTTCTCACCGACGCTTCATTGGCATTCGGAGTCGCCAAACTCGCTCAAGAAGAGGGCGCCAACGTTGTCCTTACTGGCGCCGGACGAGCGCTGAGCCTTACTGAGCGCGTGGCTCGCAAGCTGCCTCAGCCGGCCCCGGTGTTCGAGCTCGATGTCACCGTGCCCGAGCATCTCGAGTCGGTTCGCAACTCAGTCAGCGAGATCTGGGACCACGTCGATGGTGTGCTGCACGCCATTGGGTTTGCGCCTGCGGTGTGCTTGGGCGACGACTTCATGGCGGCCACATGGGAAGACGTGTCGGTTGCGATGAACATCTCGGCCTACTCACTCAAGACCCTGGCCGACGCATTCGTGCCGCTGATGTCCAGCGGCGCAAGCATCGTCGGACTCGACTTCGATAACACCGTTGCGTGGCCTGCATACAACTGGATGGGCGTTGCGAAATCAGCACTTGAGTCAGTGAGCCGTTATCTCGCCAAAGAGCTCGGGCCGCTAGGTATCCGCAGCAACTTGGTCGCCGCTGGCCCCGTAAAGACGATGGCCGCAAAGAGCATCCCTGGGTTCAAGAAGTTTGAAGACATTTGGGACGAGCGCGCTCCCCTCGGCTGGGACGTATTCGATTCCAGTGCCGTGGCCAAAGCAGTAGTTGCGTTGCTCAGCGATTGGTTCCCGGCCACCACGGGCGAGATCATCCATGTCGATGGCGGGTTCCACGCGATCGGCGCGTGAGTTCGTCGAACCCCGGCACTTTCTCTGTTACGCGTGAGCGCACGTCTGCAGTGCGCTCACGCCTAACTCAGGTCTACTCTTCGTCGATGCGCATCGTGAGTTTGCTTCCCTCAACGACCGAAATCGTCTTCGATCTTGGACTCGCCGATCAGCTCTTGGGTGTCACGTTCGAGTGCAACTTCCCCGCCGAGGCGCGCGTCGGACGCGAGATTGTTGTCGGCGGAATGGACACCAAACATCTCACGCCGATCGAGATCGACACGATGGTTCGCGAGCGTCTGGCTCGCGGCGACGAACTGTATTCGCTCGACGATGCCGCGCTCGCCCGCTGCAACCCCGATCTGATTCTGAGCCAAGACCTTTGTCGCGTGTGCGCTGTTCCGAGTGGCGAAGTCGATGCAGCGGTTGCTCGCTTGAACTGCAGCGCCGCCGTGTTGCAGATCGATCCGCACACGCTGCACGAAGTTATTGCGTCGGTGCAGACAGTCGCCGATGCGGCTGGCGTTCCCGAGCGCGGCCATGCGCTCACGAAATCACTGCACGACCGACTCGATCAACTCGCTCATCGAGTGGCTACCCACCTCCAGGGTGCGCCTCGGCCAACGGTGTTCATGCTCGAGTGGGTCGATCCGCCATTTGTCGGCGGCCACTGGGTTCCCGACATCGTCACGGCTGCGGGCGGCGAGCCTGTGCTTGCCATTCCTGGCGGTCGATCGGTGCCAACAACGTGGGACGAGATCGCAGCGGCCGACCCCGATCACATCATCGTGTCGCCGTGCGGCTACGGACTCGATGGCGCCATTGCTCAGACTCGCGACATTCTTGATCGACTGCCATCACGAGCCAAAGTGTGGGCCATCGATGCCGATGCCGTAGTAGTGCGCCCTGGACCGCGACTTGTCGATGGCGCTGAAGCGATTGCGGCTGCTCTCTTTGGTGCCGAGGTTGCGGGCCGACACGATCTCCTCAACGTGGTCATCGCCGCCGTGCGATAAATGAGCAAGCAGGATGTATCCATGTCGAAACATGCAGTCGGTTTTCCTGACTTCGCGGTGGCTTGTGGCGAGGAAGCCTCTGACCCCACCGTGTTCCACGAAGGCGTTGTCGTTCGGGTAGACCAACTGACCGCCAGCGAGCACCTCAGCCATCAAGATGAAGACCTTGCCGCTGTCGCCGAGCTCGGCGTAACACTGTGGCGATACGGCATGCCGTGGCGGCTCACCGAACCTGAGCCGGGCGTGTACGACTGGACACTTTGGGATCAGGCGCTTGAGGCGTGCAGTCGCCATGGCCTCACCCCGGTGATCGATCTCTGCCACTTCGGCCTCCCCGACCACTACCCAGGTTTCTGTGACCCATCGTGGGTCGAAGGGTTCGCAAAATACGTCGCTGCGTTCCTCGCCAGATACCGCGAGCCAATCTTGTTCACGCCGGTGAACGAACCAATGATCACCGCAATGAGCTCAGGCTTTCTCGGCGCATGGAACGATCGACGCTCGTCGCGTGGCGACTACATGAATGCACTTGCCCACGTGACCCTTGCGAACCTTGAGGCAATGGCTTTGGTCGACGCCGACCGCAACGGATGGTGGATCGGAGCCGAGGGCTTCGGCTGCCACATCGCTGCGTCACCCGCCGACCAACCCGCCGCCGACGCAGCGCGGGCACTCGAACAACTGGTGTGGGATCTCCATTTCGGCGTGGAACCCCGCGCCGAAGTGGCCGACGTTGCGCAGCTTGTAGACCCCGCCGTGCTGAGTCGCATTCGAGCGCTCGCCGGTCGCAACGAACGCGTGATTGCGGGCCACGACTTCTACCCCGTGAGCGTCACCGTGCACGGTCGACTCGCAGAACGCCTTACCATCGACGACCGTCTCGCTGCGTACGAGCGCGAGGCGCGAATGTGGTTCAAGCGATACGGCAGACCTTTTTGGGTTGCAGAAACATCGAACCTGGGCTTGCCGGTAGACGACGGCAGTCGTTGGCTACGTGGACTCACTGCAGTGCTCGAACGACTCCGCGCCGACGGGCTCCCGGCCCGCGGTATCTGCTGGTACAGCCGAGGCGACCAATTCGATTGGCACACCATGTTGCTGCGTCCGATTGGCGAGGTCACCGAAGTGGGCCTGTTCGATGCTGCCCGCGTCGCCCGACCGGTGGCTGGCGAATTCGCTCGCCTTGCCGGCGAGCACTCCTTGGCATCGCTTACCGAGCACGACTAGAACTTCCATATGAGAAGCAAGACAGTCATCGGATTCGTCGCAGTGTCGCTGCTGAGTGCATGCAGTTCCAGCGGTTCGCCCAGTTCGTCCTCGAGCGAAACCACCAGCGCTGGCACGGAACCGGTAGCGCCGTTGGCCACCGAAACCACTACTGCTGCCAATGCCACCACATCCACCACGGCGGCTTCGTCAACCGCACTGCTCGATTTCGCGGATGCTTCATCCACCACCGGTTGGACGACCCAGAACGACACGGTCATGGGTGGCGTTTCGCAGAGCACAAGCACCTGGGCAAACGGTCAGCTTTTGTTTCAGGGGACCCTGTCGCTCGAGAACAACGGCGGCTTCACATCGTTGGTCAGCCCGATCGATGACCAAATCGGACCGGCTATGTCAGGCGCTTCGGCGCTCATTGTCGACGCGCTTGGCGATGGCAAGACCTACGTATTTCAACTGCGCAGCGCCGACCAAACTCGCTTCATTCAACGCTTCGCAACTGTCGCCGGAACACAGCAGAAGTATGTATTGCCTATCGACAAGTTCGAAGCGGTCACTCCATTCCTCGAACCTGTTGCGAATGCTGCACCAATCGAACTGACCACCATTCGACAGGTGGCTCTGTACCTGCTCGACAAGCAAGCCGGCACGTTCGAACTCGCTGTCACCTCGATCAGCCGCTAACGACGCAACTGCTCACGACGTAACTACTCACGAGACGGCCGTACATCTACCAGCGCTGGCGGGCCTCTTCGGCAAAGCCCTGCAGGCCTTCGAACTCGATCTCTACACCGTCGTCGGTACGAAGCCGACCCGACCATGTTCCGAACACTTGATGGCACTCGCTGCCCTTCGTGTCGCCACCCGATGCTGTGTGTTTGTCGAAGTTGGGTGTGAGCACCATGTCGAGTTGCCCACCCGGATCACTGATCGTCCATGGGCGCATCGGGTTGTGCCAGTCGTAGTCCCACGTGAGTTCGGAGCCGAGCTTGCTGAGTCGGCCATCGACAATGATCCCGTTCTCGGTGAAGCCGGTGCCAGCAGTCCACTTGGCGCCAATCTGTAGACCGATCACATGCTCGCCTGCTCGCCCGGCGCCGCCGCCCCAGTTCCAGACGATTTCGCTTGGCCAGCGGCCGCGACCCACATCAAGCACACCCCACGCCTCGGATCGATCAAGGCCACCAATTGCCCACGTGCGCTCCCCCACAACCAACTCGCCACGGGCTGGGCGGGCCTGATGCTTTGAGGTGAAGTTGAAGACCGTGTCGCTCCATGGGATCACGACGTTGACCGATTCGTGTGCGGCCGGAAGCGCAACGCTGATATCGAATCGGCCGAGTCGACCGTCGGCTTCGGTCCATGCGGCAGTCAGCCGAGTGCCCGATTCGTCGTCGGTAATGTCGAGAGTAAATCCGTCGCGCTCAACGCTCAGCGGCGCCGTGCCGGGAACCTCGGGGAGTTCGATGCCGCCGCCGGCGCGAGTAACGATGACGCGACCACCGCTTTCGCCAGTAGCAAGGTCGGCCCACCACACATCGGCAACACCAATGTGGTCGACGTCGGAGTACACGCACGACACCACCACATCGCCTGCGAGCACCGCCCAGTAATCCCACTTCTTGTTCTGGCCGAAACAGCCGTGCAGATTCGCCCGGTGTAGCGGCTGACGTGACCACCCGCGGGCCAGCGGAGTCAACGATGATCCGTCTTCAACGCACAGGTCGATCGGTGCGATGAGTTCACGCTCGTGGGTCGTCATCCAACATTTCTACTGCACGGCGCAGGCGGCCTAACACTTGCCGCTGAGACCAGCGGTGTGGATCGCTGCAATCTCGGATGCACTCAGCACTCGACCCCACACGCTTGGTTCGTCGAGAACCCCCGAGAAGGTAAACTCGGCTCCAAGCCCTGAGGTACCACCTAAACGAAATGGCGTGGTGGTCGCCGGGTTCAGCGTGCCTCCCTGTGATGGCTTCGACGCGATGAGCTGACCATCGACATAGACGCGCATCGAGGTTTGATCCCATGTGGCGGCCACGTGATGGAAGCCACCGTCGAAGATCTTCGGAGCGCCCACACGGAGTTCTTCAGGACGCCGCGACGACGTGTCGTC
>Ga0194055_10000360_pt1 | contig 35965 bp, 28 predicted proteins | sample SepL449m_MetaG_FD_155482 | JGI IMG/M metagenome (GOLD analysis project Ga0194055, IMG submission 155482) | Anoxic zone freshwater microbial communities from boreal shield lake in IISD Experimental Lakes Area, Ontario, Canada - Sep2016-L442-9m | ecosystem: Environmental > Aquatic > Freshwater >... | reverse complement strand
TTTTCAGATTCAGCTTTGATTTCGACCTACTCAAACCCTATTGAAGCACAGGAATCTTACAGTCTTGCAGCCCCTTTTGCCACTTATAATGGTTCAACTCCTCAACCTACTACACACTTCAGGCACTCAGGCGACACCGCAACCGTTTCATTTTTAGATGGGCATATAGAAACCCGAACTGCGGTTCCCTTTGCAACCCCTGCATCATGGAATGCTACATCTGTGGCTTTGGCACAAAAATTAAAAATTGGGTATCTATCTGATACAAACATGGCTTACGATGGTAAATAATTAATCGATGCTTCCATTCGTAAGATTTTTCTATATTTTTTCCTATGAAGCATTATTTATCCGAACGAAAGAATATTTAAATCATGCCAATGCGAAGCATGTTAAAATCCAAGATCCATAGAGCCAAAGTTACACAGGCTGATTTAGAATATGAAGGCAGCATAACCTTAGACGCCACACTCCTAAAACTCGCTGACATTCTTCCAAATGAAGAAGTCCATATCTGGAATGTAACCCGAGGTACCAGATTTCGTACTTACGCAATGCTTGGTGAAGAAAACTCTGGCGTTGTCTGCGTAAATGGCGCGGCAGCCCACCTTGCATCAGCAGGTGATCTAATTATTATTGCAAGTTACTCTTTGATAACCGATGGGGAATTGATTCCACCACCCAAAATTGTTTTCGTTGACTCAACCAACAAACCAAAGAAAATAGGGCAAAGCGAAACGCCGGGCCCTATTTTCCCTAAAAGCTAATCCCAAGCTTATCCTTTAATCATTTCTTATTTTGCATTCATTGCAGTATAACGATGCGTAGGAACAGGCCTTCCAGGTTTAAAACTTTGCGTTTTACCTAAAACTGTTTTGGCATTAACAGAACTACAAACTTTACCAACTATTTCACTAACTAACTTTTCAAGAATCACAGGATCAAGTGCAACACGTGCATTAATGATCAAATCAAATTGATTGATTTTAGTATTAGAGGAAAGCGATAATTCAGGCATCGTTCCATTAGATACCAGGTTGGCAACGCCAAATGCGCCATCCGCCAAGCCGATAGCTTTTAGATGGGCAACTTCTGCATTATGGCTAACCAATTCTTTTCTTAATTTTTCTATAACATCAAGAAGAATTGCATCAACATCAAGAGGTTTATCAGATTGAAGTTGCAGAGTACTGTTTAACCATCCAAGTTCTGCTTCACCTTCGGCATAAATATCATAATCAATTTCTAATATCTTACGCCCAAAGCCTCCTTTTTGATCCAGCAACACTGCAAGCTCTTCAATGCCTGTACCAATCTTTGCAGATATTTTTAAAACAGGTACACCAGGAAACTTCTGGGCCACAAGCTCAAGTAATTCATTTAATTGAGTAGGATCTAATTCATCAATCCGATTAATAACAATCGCATCCGCTTCTTCAAGTTGTTTGATAAATATATAAGCAGCCTTGGGTGAAAATCCACTGCCCGACTCATCTTTTAGAATTTTAATTCCATGACTTGGCTTAAAAATTACAGGGTAAGGAGATACATCAAAACGATTGCCATACAAATCTTTTAACGGCTGAACAACAGTGGCAACGAGATCCGTGCAGGAACCCACAGGTTCAGCAATAATAACATCAGGACGATTATTTTCTTCAAGAGAACTAACACGATCCACAAGCTCATCAAATTTGCAACAAAAACAAGCTCCCGCAACTTCTTCCACAGTTAACCCTTGCGATCTCAAGCTATTGGTATCAACTAAATTTACAGCTTGATCATTAGTGACTAATGCAACATTCAAGCCTTTAGATTTATAGTGGGCTGCAAGTTTAGACATCGTGGTGGTTTTTCCAGCCCCAAGAAATCCACCTAACATTACAAATTGAATTCGCCTCATAATAACCCTCGGAAAAATTAAGATTTAAATGAGACATGCAGTTTGTACAAACCGCCACCAAGAACTGCCCCAACGGAAGGAGCAAGAATATAAATGGTAAAAAAACCGCCTCTTGGACCAGGAATCGCAATACTTCCCCATCCCAAAAAGTAAGAAACCAGCCTCGGACCAAAATCACGTGCCGGATTAAAACAAGCTTGTGTTAAAGGCGCAATTACTGAGATTAAAACGGCTACTGTTAAACCGATAAAAAAAGGTGCCAGATTTGATCCTGGTGCTTTATTGTTTGATGAATCAGTTAAAGCAAATATGACACAAGCAAGAATCATCGTTCCGAGAACTTCTGCAAAAAACGCATTAAAATGAGAAACTTTACCATCAAATGAAAACCGTTTTGAAGGGTCGTATAACCCTTCAGCATTTGAAAGAGGCCCAGGGTTAGGAAAATATTCTCCATAGCACATTGCAGTAAGCTCACTACCAGCTTCACCGCGAATAATACCCCGCTCAATTTCCCTTTGTATAATATAAGGTTGATAAAGGACAAACAGAAAAAAAGCAGCAACCATTGCACCTAAAACTTGGCAAATTATATATGGAAATACTTTACCAAGAGGAAACATTCCCCAAAATGCAAAGGCTAATGTCATTGCAGGGTTTAGATGAGCACCACTTACATGATTAGTACAATAAATTGCAAGTGTAACCCCCATGCCCCAAACAATCGCAACTTGCCAAAGGCCAGATTGCGAACCAGTTAGTACTGCACTATGAACAACCCCACACCCAATAAACACAAGCAAAAAAGTCCCCAAGGCTTCCGCAAAACAACTAGAAAACAATCCAGATTCAATTTTTTTGTCCAACTTAAGCACCCTTATGAACAACATTTTTTGGAAGTTTTTGAAAGTTCAAGCCTGCAACAACCGAGATCCAAATGGCTTGAAGAACTTGAAACGTCCAATCCAGACTGCAATTCGTAATAAATAAACCGTCCCATGCGATTCGATTTTACCAAACCAGCTTTCCTTAAAATCGAAAGATGGTGAGAAACCTTGACCAAATGCTTCCCTAAGCAAGAAGCCAATTCTCCAACATTGCGGGATTTTTCACTTAAACATTCAATAATCCTCAACCTCTGCGGATCCGAAAGTACCGCGAGCATACGAGAACAGTGAATAGGTTTAATATCAAGCAATTAAATCTCCAAATAATCAACACTTAACACTTTCATAAGACTATCATGAATAAATATGATTTCACTAACAAATACGTCTACTAAATTTAATAATTTTTACTAAGTTTAGATGCTTCTTATAACAGCTTAATTGATGTGTATAATGACATTAAGTTCAATGGTTCACTAGGAATATTTTGTAACATGCGCTTTACCAAAGGTTTCACTTTAATCGAACTTCTTGTCGTTATTGCAATCATTGGAATATTGATTGGGTTACTTTTACCTGCTGTACAAAAAGTACGAGAAACTGCTGCCAGAATGTCAAGCAGCAATAATTTAAAACAACTCGGGATGGGCGCACTTAATTTTGAATCATCAAATGGGCATCTTCCCAACAGCGGGGGGTATGACTATAGTCTGCCAAACAATTCTGCCCCTTACACAACACCCAATGCATTCACAACCATTCCCGGTTACGGACAATTTCGCCCCCGCTGGGGAGACCCAAACAAACAAGCAAGAAAACAATTAGGATCCACTTTTTATGCTCTTTTACCTTATTTGGAACAGGAATCCCTTTTTAGAGATCCAATCGCCTGCTTCAAAACAGCCGTAAAAACTTTTTATATGCCCATGAGAAGATCAACCCTTCCACAAGTTGTCCCCACAAACGATTCAATTTATCCAGGCTATTCCTATAACGATGGAGGGCAGGGGGCTAACGCCCGAACTGATTATGCAGCCAATGATCAGGTTTTTTTTACCACCTATGCAGGTTGGGGCAAAGTATCGTCTATAATCAGCATCCTCGATGGAACCTCCAATACCATTTTCTTTGGTGAAAAAGCCTTGGCGCAATCAGCTTATAATTCTGGATCGTGGTACTGGGATGAACCTTTCATTATGGGAGGCACTGGTGGAACTGGCAGATGTGGATCCGAACTATATTCTGATTCACAATTAAACACTTTCCCTGATAGAGCTTCAGGAGCAGGATGGTCTGTTGCAAATACCGGAGAATCATGTGGGGGCGGAAATTGGGGAAATACAAGCTCTTCAGGAGGGCCACAATTCACATTCGGCGACGGTAGTGTTCGCACTATTAACTACAACACTACATCATCTAAAATTCAACTACTAATTCGCCCAACAGACGGGCAATCTGTATCTTTAGATTAATAAGATAACAAAATGAATAATTATAAAATATTACTTACAATAGCATTTTTTCTATTCATAACATCTTGCAATCAAGATAAACCAAAGCTGGTCAAGGTTAATGGAAAAATCATATTTAATGGCCAAGCTCTTACTGCTGGGAGCATTAACTTCCATCCTAATTCAACAAATACATTTACCAAAGACAACCCAAGCAGCATCTTGCAAGAAGATGGATCATTTAACATGAAAACCTTTCCCTATGGCGATGGTGTTTCACCAGGTGAATACAAAATAACCATAGCACCTCAATTAGCTTCAAGAATTTCATTACCAAACTTAGCATACCCAGAGAAAACTAATGCTAAGATCATTGTTCCAGAAACAGGGCTTGAAAATTTCATCCTTGATATTGGGACATTAAAAATCAAATAAAAACAAGTATTATCCCAAAGGTTTTGGTTTTCAATGCTCGATGCAACGTTTAGAAAATTAGTAGACCCTACGCTTAATCCAATCGCAACCGTATTAGTAAAAATTGGTTTTAGTGCTAATAGCATAACAATAATAGGATTTTCATTCGGTGTTGTTGGCTGGATAGCTTTGGCAATGAATCATTATAATTTAGCATTAGGAATGATTGTTATAAATCGAGTTTGTGATGGCCTCGATGGATTAATGGCACAAAAAACAACCAAAACAGAAATAGGTGGATACCTAGATATTGTTCTCGATTTCTTATTTTATTCCGGAGTACCCTTCTTTTTCGCAGTAGGAAAACCAGAAGTTGGATTACCTGCATCATTTTTAATCTTTAGTTTTATGGGAACAGGAAGTTCATTTCTTGCATATTCAGCAATAGCTGCAAAGCAAAATAGAATAAATAAAGAATACAAAAATAAAGCGATCTATTATTTGGGAGGATTAACCGAAGGAACGGAAACAATTGCCTTTTTCTTGTTTATCTGCTTATCACCGGATAAATTTACAGAATCAGCATGGATATTCGGGGGTTTATGTTGGATAACAACACTCACTAGAATCTACACGGCTTTTATAGATTTCAAAAACCTGAAAACCACCTGATCACCAAATAGAGCACAGAATTATATGCCGAATATTCTTATAAATAATCGAAGAACCTTTTTAGGCTCACTAGCATACCTAGGAAGTAATTTCCTAACGGGATGTAATGAGAATATTAAAAGAGAAGGACCTTACTCTGGTAAAGAAATAAATATTTTTGTTTATGCTGGTGGGCATGAAAGAACCATGCGCGAAATTTTTGTCCCAAAATTCGAAAAAAATACAGGAGCAAAAGTAAACCTTCATCCCGGATGGTGGGAAGGGTTAGCCAAATTAAAAACCGCACCATCAAATAATCCACCTTTTGATCTTATGATTTGCGATGCAACTCAAGGTTACCCTGCGATTAGAGAAGGGCTATTTGCAAAACTTAATCTTAATAATATTCCAAATCACAAAAACCTTTACGAACCAACACTTAATAACTGGGTATTCAAAGAAGGGCACGGTTTAACTTATCCAGATTCTGTAATGACACTTGCCTATAACAAAAATCTAGTAACAGAAGAACCTTCTAAATGGGAAGATCTAATTAAACCTAATCTAAAAAACAAAATAGGATTTTACAGTTCATTTTATCTTTCCTTATTTACCTTCGCATGCATGAAAGCAGGATCTGAAAATCGACATGGTACCGCACACGAAATGATAAACAATAATTTAGACGAAGTGCTACGCTTCGCTCGGAATTACAGAGATAACATAAAATTATGGTGGCCTACATCAAATGACATGATAATTGCGTTAGCAAATAAAGATATCACCGCAGGCAACATGCATAGCCCCGAATACATAAAAGCAATACGAGAAAAAAACTCATTAGGGGCGAATGTTCCCGTTAACGACAGAGCGTTTGTTCAAGTTTTTTGGACTATTCCTGCAGAATCAAAAAATAAAGAATTAGCTGAAATAGCAATAAATGAGCTTTTCTCATATGAAATGCAACTCGAATTCTGCCGCAGAGGATCCGCAACTTCCATACTAGCTGTAGCAGAAACCATGTCAAAGGAAGATTCTTTCTGGAAAAACATATATCCACACACAAAAGATCAATTTAACTCACTCAAATATTACCCTTACGATACATATTCAAAAAACTGGAAGGATATATCTGAAACCTGGGATCGTACAATATTGCGAAAAGGTTAATTAAAGTATGATAAACAAAATTAAACTTGAGAATCTCACTTATTGCTACAAAGATAAAAAAGCTGTAGACAATATATCTTTATCTTTGCATTCTGGAAAATTTCTTACAATTTTAGGCCCATCAGGTTGTGGAAAAACAACAGTTTTAAAACTCATAGGTGGTTATCTTTTTCCAACAAAAGGATCAATTTATATCGATGATACTGATATCACCTCCACTGGTCCGTGTTTTAGAAAAATAGGAATGGTGTTTCAAAATTATGCACTTTTTCCACATCTTAGCGCGCGAAAAAACATTGCATTTCCGCTTGAAATAAGAAAACTAACTAAAAACGAATGTGAAAAAAAAGTTAACGCTATTAGTGAATTAATAGGATTAACCCAAAAAGAAATAGAACGCAAACCTTCAGAACTTTCAGGAGGGCAACAACAAAGAGTAGCTCTAGCACGAGCTTTAATCTTTGAGCCTCATTTACTGCTTTTAGATGAACCACTTGCGAATCTGGATAAAACATTAAGAACAAATCTTCGTAAGGAAATACGAAGATTACAAAAAGAAATTAATATCACAACAATTATGGTTACCCATGACCACGAAGAGGCGTTATCAAGCTCGGACCTTATCGGTGTTATGGATCAAGGTAAACTATTAGAAGTTAATGACCCGAAAATTATTTACGACAAACCTAACTCAGTTTTTGTTGCTAATTTCCTTGGTGAAACAAACATAATTCAAGCTGATTTCTTCAACATCTCAAAAAACGGAATGGTTCATATAAGGCCAGAGAACATAAAAATCGGAGATCAAGCTAATGAATGTAATTGGAAAAAAAAAGGGATTATAACTGGTATCACATTTATGGGTGCTGATTTCCTAATCGATTTAAAAACAAACGAAGACGTTCACTTTAAAATTCTTACGAGAAATCCACCTTCATTTCCTATCGGATCAACTACAACCATGGGAATTGATATTGAATCCGTCTGGTTGATCCCTAACAACCTTGAAGACATATAATGAACAAAATAATAATACCATACATTTTTATAATTCCCGCATTAAGTTTAATAACACTGACAATTATTACACCACTATTTTTAATGATTCGAGTCAGCTTATTAAAACCGCCAGAAGGAACAGGATTTTATATACCAGATACATTCTCGCTTCATAATTACCAATCAGTTTTCGACACATATGGGGTAAGCATCTTAATTGATACTACTTTTTTCGCATTAGAAGTTTCATTATTTTCAATATTATTTGGTTTTGGGTTTGCGATATTAATGCAAGAATTATCAAATTTTTTGCGAATCATTTGTTTCATCTGTTTACTTCTACCAAAATTTATCAGCCCATTAATAGTTTTTTTTGGTTTACAACGATTACTTGGCAATTATGGCATAATCAATGAATCATTAATTACAACACATTTAATAAATGAACCTCTAGACCTTATTAGAAATCATTTTAGCGCATTAATTGGAGAAATATATTTAACTATTCCTTTCGTAACATTATTTCTATTTTCTCAATTAAATTCAATTAATAAAGAAACCTATAATGCCGCGAAAGGGCTAGGCGCAAACAATTATCAAGTTTTCAGAAAAATCACATTACCAATGTGCTACCCTGGAATAATTATCATCTGGCAGCTTTCAATAGCTTGGAATTTAGGGTCTTTTTTAGGCCCCTTATTTTTAGGTAACCCATCAAATACAACAATTTCGTGCGAAATTTATCATCAAGCCTTTGAAATAGGAAATTGGCCCTTAGCATCAACATGGGGAGTATTAATGACAGCAACCATAATGATGTTTCTTTGGTTACCAAAATTACCAATTTCATTTATGTTTAAAGATGACTCAAAATGAAAACAACCTTAATCGCAGTTTTACTTTTAAGTACTTTAGTTTTAATTATTTTACCAATCGCAACAAGTTTAAGTATTGCGTTTACACCTGACTCATTTTTAACCATCCCAACCAACAACTGGACTTTAAAATGGTTCTATGATTTTTGTAATCAATCACGTTGGACTGAATCATTTATACGAAGTTTAATAATGGCAACACTCTCTACTTTTTTAGGTTTAACACTAGGAATGCCTATGGCTTACGCAATGACTAGGTTTAACATTCCTTTAAAAAAACTAATCAATGGAACGATTTTACTACCTTTAATAATACCACCCATAATTTTAGGAATGGGGGCACTTCCGCTGTTTTACGAAATGAGACTTAACGGCACAAAAACTGAGGTAGTTCTAATGCACAGTTGCTTAATTTTACCAATCATATATTTAATTCTTAAAAATAAAATTCAGAATATAAACCCAGAAATAGAAAATGTCGCAATGGGGCTTGGTGCTGGGATTTTCGAAACCTTGTGGTTCATCACTTTACCTTTATTATATCCAGCTATTGTAATATCTGGAATTTGTGGATTTGCAATTTCAATCAATGAAACAATGGTAACACTATTTATGGCAGGGCCAACAAACGAAACAATCGCAACAATGACTTGGTCACAATTAAAAGAAGCACCAACCCCACTAATAGCTGTGGCTTCTTTCATTAATTTGATTACTATTTTAATTGGATCTGTTGCTATTAAATTTGCTTCTTTAACGTTTTCAAGCAACAACAATCAAACAAAAAGAATCTAACAACAAATCTATAGCTCAAAAAATCAAAAAAAGGAGACAATCTAATAAATCATTTATCAGCGGAAACTTTTTTTTGGTATTCGGACTTCAAATAAATCGGATCCAACAATTTATCTTTAGACTGCCTAGCTCTGATAGGATCATTTTTGACTTTGTCGAATAAAATAGAAAGGTGGTAAAGTGCTTTTGCATGCTCATCGGTATCTTGGTTGTAAAGTGTGTCAACAATTAAAAAAGACCAAAAAGCTTGACCTTCTAGATTCTTTTTCAAATAAAATTCACCAAGCAAATTAAAAGCTTTACTTCTAGTAAAAATCTCATCGCTTGAATCAATAACTTTGTTTAAATCAACTTCGATTGTGCTTAACTGATCGTTAAGCAAGTTTGCTTGGGTTTTTACCAAAAGGACCTGCGCTCTCCTAGGATCGCCTTCTAAAATAAAAGATTCAACTTCTTTTAATTTCGCTTCCGCTTCAGCCAAACGATTAGTACGTATCAGTAATTTAAGAACTAAAAAATCTGAATCAGTTTTCAATTCTTGGGGCACTCCTGGAAGTTTACCTAGCCCTTGATAGAGTTTTAATGCTGCATCAAAATTTCCTTTAATTTCTTGCAGTTCCGCTTCAATTTTTAAAGAGCTCAAAGTCATCCAAGAATCAGGGTTATTAATACGGAAACTACTAAGCGCTTTGATTGCATCAGGAAATGTTTCGGGTTTAATTTTTGCCAAATCAGATTTTATTTTTGCTATTCGAAAAGCAAGGTATTTTGAAAGCCTTAAATCAGCTTTAACTTTCGGTAATAAATCTGATATATCACTTATCGATTCTTCATAAAGTTTTATACGATCAGCCTCTTTTGTTGCAGGTAGATTTGCCCGAACTTCTTTACCCAAAGCACTTTTTAATTCGATAGAGCCAATTGCAGTGCTGGAATAATTAACATTGATAATATCAACCGCAGGGATAAGTTTAGGTGCAGGTTCTTTTTGAACTTTAATCAATAAACCTTTAATACTATCGCCTGTAATTAAACCATTTAATTCGTTTTCACCTTTTTTAGTTTTATCAATAAATTTAACTGAATCCTGTGCAAATATTGAAAAAACAAAAAGATGTAAAAAACTAAATCCTACTGCGAATCTAACAATATATCTAAACATTACTTTTTATCTCCCGTCTTAGGTGCTGATTTCCCGCTATCAGTTTTATTTCCAGAACTAGCTCGTTTAGCTTTTAAAACATCAAAAGCTTCTTTGAGTTCTTTTTCATTTGTAAGTAAATCATCAAATCGTTTTTTAGAATCAATACTTCCGAAATCAGGCTGAGATGTCTCAAGTTTTTCAATTAACCCAGCGGCATCTGATATCCCTTTCGCTTTCTTTGCAGCATCGGTTGAGGTTGTTCCGAATTTTAGAAGCCCAAAGACCATATGATAATAAGCTTCAAGGTACTTCTCTTTAATTTGATTATCACTGGATTTACCTACCAGTGCCTTAACAATTGAATTCGCCATAGTAGACGAAAGGCTAAATTTGTCTTGAGCCTCTACCAGTTTAACTTTTTCCATGAGGGTGTCGATATCTTTTCCACCCCAACCAGGAATTTCTTTGGTCCCAATAATCTCATCCATCAACTTGGTAGCATCTTCAAATTTTTTCAAATAGCGCAATTCTCTTGCTTGTTGGAGTTGAATCCCTCTATAAACAGCTGTGGCTTTTGCATCATTGCTATCCTTCGGTTTTTCTGATTTTTTAAGCAAATCCAAAGCTTTCTCATTTAAGCCCATGGTTGAATAATTTAGAGAAATAAGCCTTACGAGATCATTAGTCATAACCTTCTTTTTTGAAGAATCTTCCTTCGTTACATCGTCAAGAATAGTTGTAAAACCTTTGACCGCGGTTTCGAGAGCTTTAGGATCACCTTTTTTACGAAGATCCTTAATTTGTTCGCCAATAAGTGAGTTAAGTTGCAATAAAACAACATTTGCTGTTCCGGACGCTTCTGCATCGGATGATAAATATTGAAGTGCTTTAACAACTTTACGAGCTTTTTCTATATCCCCAATCGTGATATTAGCTTGTAAAGCCATACCAAACAATGCAGAGCCAAGCTGCAAATTTTGCTTAATTTCAGGCATTTTTCCATCACTTGCTTTTTCAACCAAAGGATCAAGTAATTTGGAAACATCAGCAAGTTTTGATTGGCTAAAACTAGCATTCGCAAGGCCATACAGTGCGAATAATTCAAGATTCCCAACATTGGTAGCAATCGCTTTACGAATTTCCTGATCTTTAGCCTGATCTATATCAAGCCGATTATTAGGCATAGCTAATTCAGCAGACAAATTTACTGATAGTTTTTGTAAATCAATATAACGCTTTGCAATGTAATATTCGCCACCAAGTTTTGCTTTGGCGATAAAATAAACCTTGATCAAAGATGGGTCCGAACCTTCTAAAGGTAAAACGATTGACTCAAAAGCTTTAATAGCTTTGGGCCTATTTTTTCCGTCTTTAGTTTCACCTTCTGCTGCAAGAGCTGCATTCCCAAGTTCATACATACAGAAAGGAAATCCTGTATACGAAGGTGTAACCTGTTCTAACGTCGAAACCGCTTCAGTGTATTTTTTATCTTTAACCAAGAACATTGCAATTTGATGACGAGCACTATCGCCTGGGATATCCGTTGGCCATCGTTCCACCATCATCTTAGCAAACAAAGCCATATCGTTTTTAGCAGCTTTTAGCATTTCTTCAGTTGCGCCAGATTTTTCTAATTCCCCAATTTTTTGAGTAAAAGAACCTAAAGTATAAAGAGAAGCAGTTGAAGCTTGAGAAGATCTAGGGTCATCAATAACAAATTGTTTACCCACCGCAATTGCGTCATCAAATTGTTTTTCAGTGAAATAGTAAAAAGTAAGCATTGCACGAGCGTTATTTACTTCGAACTGATTAAGGCCCGTACCTTTTTTCATGGTTTCTTTGGCTTCTTTAGTCTCAAGCCCTTGCTTAAGAGAAGCAATCACAGTTTCAGCATGCCCTTTTCTTTTCTTTTCTAAATCATCAGGATTGGTATTTTTGGCTTCTTCAGCGATAATCTGGGAAATCTCATATTGGGCCCTGGTAAAGCAATCCTCAAAAGATTTCAAATCTGTAACTTTTTTAGTAAAAGCGCCTTGCTCTTTCATGAGACTAATTTTTAAATTTCTGGCCTCATCTGTGTATTCATTTTCCGCCTGCTCGATTTCAGTTAATTGTTTACGAGCGAGTGTTAGCAACTCAGCTTTCCTCTGAGGATTAGTAGCAACCGCTTTACCACGATATTGTTCGATATAACTTTTCGCAAGCAACATGCGAATACCATAGCCCTCCGGTGTTTTCACATACGCTTTATAATCATCAAGCCATTTATTACCGTTTGTTTGAATAATTTTATCAACATCTTTTTCTGTAGGATCAGGAGCATCCTTAAGCACTTGCAAAAAGAAATATCTTGCCAGCCGTTTGGCATCATTGGCTGCTTTATTAGTGGGGGAAACAGAAAGGATTTCAATTAGTTTGGGTCTAGCCTTCTTAGGTTCACCATTCTCCATTAAATAAAGAGCTATCCAAGCTCTAGCTTTCCAGCTTTGGGGGTCATTGTCCCCACGATCAGCCAACTTTTCCATTGCTTTAATGGCTTCGGTAATGATGTTACCTCTTAAAACCCGATCCTTATCTTTACCTGTATCAACAATTGATTTAGCCTCATCATAAAAAGATAAAGCAACATCCATTTCGCCGATTGAAATTTTATCCATCAAAGATTTTGACTCAGCAAGTTCAGCAGGAGTCATTCCAGTTAAAGTTGCAAGCTTATCTTGCATTTCTTTGATTGCGCTTTTCATTTGCGTTCTGGAATCAAGAATCAAAGCTTTAGCTTCATTACCCTTGGCAACTTTTTCGTCATTAGTCCGAAGCGAAGAAATTTCAGAAATCTTCGTTTTCGCCATCTGAATAGATAAATTGGCAAGATCAAGTTTAGCCTCAGAAACCCTAGGACTCTTAGGATTAGCACTGATAAACTTTTTAATCTCAACCATGACTCCGAGATAAAGTTTTTGTCTTCGAGTTTTATCTGGTTCTGCAATCGCTTTTGATAATTGAGTTCTTGCCATTTCAAGTGGAATATTAACTTTTAATTCAGGAGAAGCCATTTTTTCAATGATTTTCAAATAATCCAAAGCGAGGTCAATATCGCCTCGTTTTCGTAATCCATCTACAAAATCCAAATCAATTCTTTCTTTGACCGTTTGGGCAAAAACCAGAATAGGTGTAACCAATATCAAACAAAGAAAAATAGCAACAATTCGTTTCATGACTAACCCAGCCCTAGCATTAAAGGTAAAAACAAACGGATAGAAACCTGACTTTACAATAATATCTTCACTGTTAATTCATTATTTCAAACACAAGTCCACAGGTATAGCAAAAACCTGAAAAACAGGAGCAAAGTTTATTTCTTTTTAAAGTTTTTATCAGAGGAGATTGCAATACCAACATAACCAAAGGATTTTTCTGGTTCGGCAGCTTTGTTCAAGGCCGCCTTAAACCAAGTAGAATATTTTGGATTCATGCCAACATTGCGATAAGCCATTGATTTGCTCAAAGAGCCAGCTTCCATTTTATTCGCATCTTCGATCGTTGCAGAAGTGATGTCATCTTTAACGAGAAATGAAGCAAGCAAAAACCTTGATTTAATTTGTTTGTAATCTTTCATTGCCTGTGGAACTTTATCAGCAGCTTTAAACCAAGATTCGGATGAAATCTTTAAGTTTTGAGAGATAGCAGAAAGCACTATGTAGGATTGAACACAATCAATATTCGGCATCACACCTTCACTAATAATACGATTCAATTCCTCTTTAAGCACTGAAACATCTTTGTCTAGAACTGTTGCAAGAAAAGAAACCTTAGATAAGCAATTTAATCGAAAAACCGCATCAGCGTTTTTAAAATTTGATGACCCGATTAAAGTTTCCAATTTGTCATTAATCAAATCAACACAAAGCAAACAAAATATATCAGCTTCATTGTTAGAATCTTTAGCAAAAACAAAGGGTAAAGGTTTATCTTTTTCTGCGATTGTAAAAAATGCAGCAGCAAAAGGAGAAACAGGGGTAGTCGGAGCAGAAGTGTAACGGGTTCGTATAGATTCTAAGATTTGCTTTGAAGCTTCGATTTTTTGAGCTTTAAACAACTCAATACCAACCACAGCTAAAAAATCAGAGTGATCATCAATTTTTTTATCTTTAGAAACAGCAGAACCAGAAAGAACTTGCGAAGCAAACGCAAGTGCACGATCTGTTTCACCGTTAGCAATAAATGAAGCCGTAGCCTCTTTTAATGCAATGAGTTTAATCTCTGGAATGGTAAAAGACTCGAAAGGTTGCTTTAAAAACTTCTGAACTTCATCCCATTTTAATTTTTTATTATCCCGGACATCATCCTTACCACCACCCAATTCGACTATGGATCTGGATAATTCGAGTAATGCAAAATCTTTTTCAAACAAAGAGCTAGCTTTATCCAAAGAAGCTAAAGCAGATTGAAGAGTTTTTTTTATTTTTGAAGCAGGAATTTCAGGATTTTCTGACAAGCGATAAGAGGCAATTCCAGCAAGGAGAACAGCCTTGATTTCACCAGAAGCGTTAGCAAGTTCACCACTTTTTATATTAAGTTCGATTTTGGCAATTTGTGAATCCCCGTTAACTTTGCCCTGATAGGAATTATAATAAAGGAACCCTAATAATCCGGAGACAAGCACAACTAAAACCGTTACAGCGCGTTTAATTTTTTCAGCACGCGTTAAAGGTTCATACTCTTCGACAATAGCACCTGCCTCGAGCAAAGCATCGCGGGAAACGGTATCCATGGTAGAATTCCATGTCCCCTCAAGCTCTGGCTCTTCTTTTCGTAAAGCACCAGAAGGCCGTTTATCAGGTTCTTTTTTCCAATCTGGGCCAGAACTTTTTACCACTGCTGGCATAGGAACCTTAAGAATTCTCCTACAACCAGGGCACGGGGCCTGCTTTCCGCCTAAATCGATGGGCAGCGAAATTTTTTCATCACAAAAAGTACATTCAAACTGAATGAATTGAGGAACTACATCTTCTTCTTGTTTAGTTTCTTCAAGTGCTAAAGCCGCCATCGCTTCAATATCTTGTTCCGCCTGGCTTTTGGTTTTAACCGAAGATTGGGGGGGGGTAATTTCAGGAGGTATGCTAACTGCAGGTAAAGCAGGTACGACTAAAGAAACTTTGCAATTTGGACAAGGAATAGTTTTACCTGCAAATTTATCAGCAGCTTTAAACTTTTTTTTGCAAGCATTACAAGAAAACTGGACAGGCATGTGCAACAATCCTCGTAAATCAACCTAAACAATAAAGCTGAAACTAAGATTAATGATTATCTAATGACAGGAAGAGCAAATTTCTTTTCATTGGTACCAAGCCCTTTTTCCACTATCAAGTTTCCGCTCTGAGTTTCTTCAATTTCCCATTTTTCAACTTCTTCAAGAAGAGCATCCACCATTTCGCTTTCGAGTACATGGCGCACAATTTCGCCTCTTTTAAAGATAACGCCTTTACCCTTACCAGCTGCAATACCTAAATCTGCTTCGCGAGCCTCCCCAGGCCCATTAACAATACAGCCAAGGATACTAATTTTAATCGGAGTCGTTTTTCCTGCGAGCCGTTTTTCAACTTGGGCAATAATTCCTTCGAGATCAATTTCAAGGCGGCCACAAGTAGGACATGCGATAAGTTCAGGTTTTCGGACACGTCTTTGAGTTGCTTGAAGAATATCAAAAGCTGCCTGAATTTCAGGAACAGGATCACCCAATAAACTAATTCGAATGGTATCGCCTATACCATCAAGCAACAATGGAGCCAATCCACAGGCAGATTTGGTGACAGCGTAAGGAGGTTTGCCAGCTTCGGTTATGCCAATATGAGTTGGGTAATCTGCTTGTTTTGCAAATATGCGATAGGCTTCAACTGCCGTAAGGACATCGCTTGATTTTAAAGAAACAATAATGTTTTTCACACCTTCAGATTCAGCTATTTCAAGATAGCGAAGGGCACTTTCAACCATCGCAGGAGGGCAGGGGAACCCGTATTTTTCAACAAGTTCTTTTTCCAAACTTCCTGCGTTAACACCAATACGAATGGGTAAACCTTTATCCTTGGCTTTTCGAAGAACTTGCCTATATCGATCATAACCACCAATATTACCAGGATTAATACGAATTTTATCAATCGGATGATCCATTGCCTGAAGTGCCATTTTGTAATCAAAATGAATATCACAAATCAGAGGGATACCAATCTTCTTTCGAATCTCCCCCAAAGCATGAGCATCTTCAGCCTTAGGCACAGTAACCCGAACTAATTCACAACCAGCTTCTTCGAGGGCATGAATCTGCTTGATTACTTCTTCCACAAAGTGGGTATCGGGAGTAGTCATCGATTGAACAAGAATCGGATTATTACCACCAATCACACGATTGCCAATCATTACTTCACGAGTTTTATGCCTAGTAAAAGGATGCTTATAAGACATATGAATGGAGTCCTTTCAATAAGGAAAAGCCGCGGATCTTCCATGGCTTGAAGTATATACGAAAATAAAGATCATTCCAAATACAAACATAAGCTAAGTTGAAGCAAGTACCAATTATTTTCCAACACAAAACCGACTAAACATGCGATCTAAAAGATCATCCGTAAAAACATGCCCAGTAATCTGGCCTAAATTCTCAATTGCTTCCCTTAACTCCAAGGCTAAAATTTCCAAAGGTTCTTCAAAAAGAACACAATGGTGGGCCCTACGTAAATTATCAAGACACAGATTGGCATACCCATCTATTCTAGCAAGGCCTGAAGCAGATGCAGAACCATTTTTTTGATGAATAATATCAATTATATTTTTCTTTAAAAGTTCGATGCCATGGGATGTAACAGAACTAGTAGGAATCCAATCATCAGGCCCATTGGAAACGTCAATTTTAGTAGCAACTTTAAGCAATGATTTTTCATCAGCCTTTAAAAAAAGCCCTAAAACTTGCTGATGCTCCTTGTCAGCACAATAAACAATAACATCTGCAAGACCTATCTCTTTAAAAGCTAAATTCTGAGCCTGTTGCTCAATAAAATCTCGTCCATCTTCAATGCCAGGCGCATCAACAAGCTCGAAAAAAGAATCATCCCAATCAATCCTAGAAGTAACCATATCTCGGGTAGTACCTGGAATCGGGCTAACAAGAGATTTTTGCCCACTAACTAAAATATTGAACAATGAAGATTTACCAGCATTCGGAGGACCAACGATTATAACTCGAATTTTTTCATCGCCAACTCCTCGCGACTGAAGTTTTTTGACCAAAACAATTATTTGGGCAAGCATATCGCCAATTGTCTTAAGTATCGCATCAGAACTGATAATCAGAATGTCTTCAGTTGAAAAATCTAGATTAGCTTCCACATCTGCAAGAAGATTCAGTAAATCATCTTTAACCTTGTGCAAAGGATCAAAAACACCCCCAGCAAGTTTACCCAAAGCTTTATACAGTCCATCTGAAGTAGAAGCTTCTATTACCTGATGAATTGCATCCACTTGCGCAATATCAACTTTGCCATTGAGAAAAGCACGGAGTGTGAACTCCCCAGGTTTAGCAGGCCTGAAGCCACATTCAAAGAGTTTTGAAAATACCAAGTCAACAACCCAAGAATTGGAAATGAGATGTAATTCAATAACATCTTGGCCGGTGTAGGAAGCAGGAGATTTCCAAAAATAGAAATCAATTGCAACCGAACGAAAATCATCCAACAAAAAACTGGCAGGAACAAGCCCTTTAGAAATGTTAAGAATAGGTATTTTAAAATGAATAAAAGAAGAAACGCAGTCCAAGGCCTTATCGCCAGTAATACGGATGATCTGCCTAGCACCATAACCCGCAGGCGAAGAGCAAGCGCAAATCAAGTCATGTGAAAGAAGTATTTCCCGTTTCAAAATAGGTAACCCCAAACATGGGTTATTTTTTCTCGGCTTGTTTTAGAATATCATTAAACCAATCACGCCAACGATCTAGAGCAGTTTTTTCGGTATTACTCTTTTCTAAAGCCTTATTAGCGAGTTCTTTCCGTAAATTTTTAGCAGACTTCCCATTGTTATTGGAATCTAATTTTGAAATATCGGCGCCATTGGCCGATGCTAATAAAGGCTGTTGCCCAGTTTTGGTTTTAGGCAGCAATTTTCTTTCAGCAAGGCCCCACAAACTGCTAGCAATAAAATAAATGCAAAGGCCTGCAGCAACCTTGTAAAACATAAAACCCATAAAGACCATCATATAAGTCATCATTTTTTGTTGTGCTTCTTGTTGTTCATCCGTGGGAGGGGGAGTAAACATTTTTTGCTGTAAAACCATCAAGCTAATAGCAAAAATTGGAAGAAGGTTAAAATAAGGCCCAAGATAAAAAAAGCCTCCATAATCTTCTGGATTACTGATTAGAGGGATTGATGCGCCCCAATTAATGAGCATATCAGGTGCAGCTAGGTTGATAATCCAAGTAGGCCAGAAAGTCGCAAGACGAAAATGGATGCTTTCCTGCAAGGCAAAATAAAGCCCCATAAAAACAGGCATTTGAATTAGAACCACCCAGCAAGTGCCAAAAGGGTTGACATTATATTTGCGATATAATTCCATTTGGGCCAAGCCAATCGCTTGCTTATCACCCTTCAATTTTTCCTGCATCTTTTTCAACTCAGGGGCAAGTTCTTGCATCTTAATACTCATGATTGCTTGCTTCCTGCTTAAAGGAAACATCAGACCACGAATTAGAATGGTAAGAAAAATGATACAAAGACCAAAGTTGGGGAGGATAAGATAAACTTTCCACAAAATCCAATGCATCATGTTTGTGCATTTAATAACAATATCAGTCCAAAAAATAGAGGCACAAAAAGATCCAATCCAACCAGGGGATTGATAATCAGTCATGGTGTTTAACCCGAGCTTATTCGTATATCTGGAAACCTGATCCGAATTAACCATTGCGTTATTGCTAAAATCACCAAGCAAACTAGTTTTAACCGGGCCATTATAAAGCAAATATTTATGAGTTACAGGTTTTCCTGCAACAAGATTAAACTGCTTGGACGTAAGCCTTACGGTGATATCATTATCAAATAATGGTTGTGCCTGAGTTTCTTTCCGAACATCTATAACAGCGTACATGGGCTTTTTATCAGGAGTGGCAATATGCCGATAATAAATTGCTATTTGTCTGCCTAATCCAAACTGAGACTCCATCTTCTCGAAAGATTCTTTACTATCAAACCAAAAAGTTTCATCTTTACCATCAACACGAAGATTAAGGCTCCGATTTAAGGGATCAATTTTAGAAATAATCCCGCGTGCAAAAGTTGCATCGAGAGTGGGACGAACTTTTTCAATGATTTTTTGATCTGTCTGATCTTCATCAATAACAACCATTGAAGAAAAATACTGGATAGCAACGCCTGCATACCGAAACCAATGGTTTAACTGATTATTTACAAGAACTTCACTTCCGCCCATCCAACTAGAAATCTGCCTACCATCCTGAAGATCGCGATAAACATTATTTCGGTCATCAACTTGTGCAATTAAAGCATTTCTAAAAATATTTGTATACCAATCGCCTTCAACAGGAAGACTTCTGGGGCCTGTAACTTGGTATCGAAAAGGAATAACAGCCGTGTCGTCAGTAGAAAAAACCAATTCCATGCCAACATGGTAATCGTTCTTCGAAAGAGTAAAAGTTTTAGAAATAAGAATGTTTTGCAATTTCGTTTCAAAAACAAGCTTTTGAGAAGCAATCCCTCTGGTATCAACTTCTTCGGTGGGGCCTGAGACGATTTTCCATTCAGTTTTCCCTAAAAGATCCATTGGTTGGTCGCCAAATTGATCTTTAAAATCAAAATGATAGAGATAATTTGCGCCAGCATGCCAGCGGGATTCTAGAGGCATTAAATCTAGACTTTTAGGTTTTTTCTCACTTTGATTAATCCAAACAGGTCTACCAAGATTATCAGCCTGCTGAAATTTATTGAGTACCACTTTGCGGACACAAGCGCCAAACGAATCAAAAGTAATTCCCAGATGAAAACCTGATGAAGAATCTTCGCTGCCAAGGGTTACAAAATTTCCACGTTCTTTGAAAGGAGCAAGAGACAAACCATTATCAATCGCATTATCATTTAATTTAATTGGGGGTTTTTCTACAAAAGGTTCGGTAACTTCAGGTTTTTTTTTAGGAGCAGGCCAAATAGACTCACGGATTTGAATCCATGCTGCAAAAAGCAGGAAAGATGCTGTAAAAAACAAAAGGAAATTCTTATTATTCTTCATATTTATATTGAATGGATTTAAGGAAAAAAAAGTATAGGAATTCGCCTATGCTTAAATTAGCGACCTTCTTTAAGACGATCACCCAGAAAATTTTCCAACTCGGGAATCGCATAGATCTTTTTAGCAGTAACCTCAAAGTCATAAGGTACTCTGCGATAACTGATTCGATTATTTTCAAGAATAACATAACAAGATTTTGGATTGCTATCGCGAGGCTGGCCCACCGAACCCACATTACAAAGGGTTTTACGATTATCTAACGAATAGGAGAAATCAAATTCTTCTGGGCTTTGAAATTGATAAAGATCGGTACCTTCCTGCTGCACGAAAATTCCAGGCACATGGGTGTGGCCTTGAAAACAATATTTTCCAACAAGGGAAAAGATTCTTTCCATTTTTCTGTTGTTATAAATATCTTCTGGAAAAACATATTCATTTAAAGGGTTTCGTGCAGAACCATGAACAAAAAGGAGTTCTTCTTCACGGTGCAAGCGAGGGCGAGCAGAAAGAAAATTCCAGCGTTTGGAGCGTTCCTCAGGGGAACCCCCGGTCTCTAATTGTTTTCTGGTCCAAAAAATAGCACGCTCTGCCGAAGGGTTAAACCCATCGGGATCAAATAATGCGCCCTGATCATGGTTCCCTAATAGAACCACCTTACAATTCATGACTAAATCGACACATTCACAAGGGTTAGGGCCATATCCCACAACATCGCCTAGGCAATAAATCTCGTCAACACCTTGAGATTTGATGTCTTCGAGTACATTACGAAATGCTTCAATATTTCCATGAATATCGCTGATAATCGCTTTTTTCACATTTTCACCAACCAAATTAGAAACAAGTACAGGTCAGTATCAATTCAATACAAAAACTCATCTTAGCTGATTTATACTGTTCTGCCATGGTTTTAAACACAATAAGTCGAGACTTACCTTTAAGTTGCATTAATTCCCGATATTAATTCTGGTTCCAGTCTCAAAAGATTCAAAAGTAATTTCAGGAAAAATCTCAGTAACCTTATGAGAATCTAATGGACTTAAGTCGTTTCTATTAGGGACTTTACCTTCAATTGAAAGTGCATACACTCCTTCAATTGGGGACTCCAATTCAATTAAGTGTTCAAAAATAGCAAAGGTTTTGCTTCGAAAAATGCAAAAAGGATCAATTCCAGTTTCTTTAACTACGGAAAATTGATCTGCAAGATTACGACCTGGTAAAGGCTTCTCATTTAAAAGCAATAAAATATTAAGCTTAGCTTTAGCCTTCGGGGCGGTTTCGCCCTCAACCGTAGTGGTAGACCACTCTACCCCTTCCCGCCAACGAACCCTGACCCGGATCTTTTTTCCTTGTGGAATTTTATCCAATATTTTCCCATCTTTTTCGAATTGAATTACTAGTCTTTCATCACGCCATTTGTCATTTGATTTACTATTTCGAAATTCCATCATTCCATTGTGATTAGAATCAGAAAAGGCCCCGCGCCATGAAACTCGCTCGAATAAAGAATCGGGCATAAGCCAAGCCGCAGTTTTAAATTTTGAATCATCTGAAAACAAAGAAAGGGCCAAATTCTGATATGCAGGAAGTTGGGATGAAACGTTTTCTAGAACAACAAATAATTTGTGTGATTTGAACTCCATCAATTGCTCGCGGAGTTTCAGAATACGATTGATTTTTTCATGAAGTTCAAAGTTATCCTTATCCCATTTAGCTTTATTTTCTTTATAAACTTCCCTTCGTTTTACAATTTCAGGTTCTTCGCCAAATTGATCAATTAAAAATGTTCTTTCAGATTGAAGGTATTGGTTAAGCCCCTGAAGAAACCTTTTAGAAACATCAGTTTCAGAATAACGACTTAACAAAGCATAAGAAGCTTTTAAATCACGGTTAGCAAACCCAGAAACCTCATCTAACATTGTTGGAATTGCAGGATCAATTCTTACCAGCACGATTTTAGTACTAGGATATATCTTGGCTATTTCGAGTGCTTTTTTTGTATGAAACCCAATGTTTTCTTTGTTTTTTGAATACGGCATTTCTTCCATTGCGAAATCTCGAGTTCGCGTAAGATCAACTAATTCGGCATGTGTTTGAATTTCGCCAAAAGCTTTTTCCCACCCTAAAAATTCAGTCCCAACAATTGCAATTGATGCTGGTGCCCCAACTCCACGCAAATTACGCGCTGGTTGCGATGCCCCTTCATTAGAAAACATATTCAACAGATTATTCTGCTTGATCGAGTAATTTGTTTTAATTTGGGTTTCAGCAGTGGTAACAAACATAACCGATGGAAGTGCTGCAAGATTTTTGATGGAAGCAGGGGTTGCAAGGATTTCAAATAAAGCTCCATTGGCACCTTCAACAACGGCATCATTCAGATTGGAGAATAGTTCATTTATTTCGTTAGGGCCAGGAGGTTGATGATTTAAAACCAGCAGCCATTTTTCAAGTTTCTGATCAGTAGCTTCCAATTTTTTTCTTGCAGCAGGGCTCATTTTTCGCAAAGAATTTTCTTTGATGTCTTCAATAACTCTCGCCTTTACCAATGGCCAATCAGGATGAACCTTGACAACACGGGGGAAAGCAAAAGGAGTTACAAAAACACCAGCGGTTTTTAATGCTTCGGGAAATATTTTGGTATCAATGATGGGCAATGATTTCCCGATGAGATTTCCAGTAATTCGTGTGAACAATTCTGGGTTATAAGAAACAGCATCAATAAAACCAATTTTGAATAAGCTGCTTTTAAGATCATCCCAGAATTCAAGTTGTTTCTTAGCTTGCATGTATTGTGGGAACTCAATTTCAATCCTTACTGGCTCTTCAGATTTATAAGGATCCTCAATTCCAACCGGCCAACTGGTTACAGAATAAATCCACCTCGGATTGATACAATTGCTTTCCTTTCCGCTTGGTACAGTTCCATCAAACGAACTAATAGTTTCATCTTGTAATTTTTCAAACAGATTTTCATCAGTTGAAGTGAAGCCTGATGCTTTAAGAAATTTAAGCAACTCATCAACTTGCCTTAGTCTTTCAACACCATAAACTTGAATTCTAAATTTGACCCTAATGTTAATTTTATTTGCCAAAACAGGCGCATCTTGCCCCATCAACGAAATTGGCAAAACAAGTAGAATCAGAAGAAAGCTTATTAATTTCTTATTCATCTTAACTTCTCGTTATCATTACATATCAAACCAAGATATTATGACATATTATTTTAAAGTAGAGCTGTCTGAATTACGGTAATCACAAAGTAATTTAATATTTAAAAAAGAAATACCATGAAATTCGGTCAGGGACAAAAAGTTATCATCACCGGTGCTTCAACAGGTATCGGAAGGGCAATAGCTATAGAATTAGCTAAAGGTGGAGCACAGTTGGGACTTATTGCAAGAAGAGAAGAACTACTTTTAGAACTTGTAAACGAAATACAAACCCTTGGTGGCAAAGCTTTTTACAGGGTTGCAGACATATCAGAACGAAAAGAAACGCTAATTGGGATTTCGGAATTAGTAAACTGCATGGGCGGAATAGACATACTTATTGCCAACGCAGGAGTTGGAGCCCCAACAACGATCCAGCCTTTTAATGTTGAAACCCAAGAAAAAATGATCAAAGTTAATTTGCTAGGTGTTATTTATTGCATCGAGGCTATTTTACAAACCATGCTTGCTTCAGAGAAAGGACAAATCGTTGCAATTTCAAGCCTAGCAGGGTTTAAAGGGTTACCAGGCGAGTCGGGTTACACCGCATCCAAAGCAGGCCTAAATACATTCATGGAAGGAATGCGAATACAATTGCGCCCAAAAAACATTTTTGTTAGCACCATTTGCCCAGGATTTATAAAAACGCCAATGACAGAAGTAAATAATGAGGAAGACATGCCTTGGCTAATGGATGCAGAAACCGCAGCAAAGATAATAATAAAAGCAATTCAACGAAAAACAAAAGTACTTCGATTCCCATGGCAAACTTCGCTGCTTATGCGAATTACAGGTTGGCTTCCCGACTGGTTGATCGAGCGTGCCATGAAAAAGTACAACGAAAACCCACCCATGCCTAAAAACTCACTGTAAAAATCAGGCCTTTATTTAGAAAATCGAGATGCAATTTCACCAAACAAATGAGCCATCGACTTTATCAGTTTTATCCAGTCGCCTTCATGCAAACTTTCGTTAGGGGCATGAGCGTTGCTATCTGGGTCTTCAATACCTAGCAATAGAGCAGGGGCCCCGCCAAGCAATTCAACTAATGGTCGGACAAACCCAATTGTTCCACCACACCCTATGCCTACAGGTTTCGCTTTAAAGCCTTTTTCAAGAGCAGCAATTGCGGCTTCAAAAGCGGGCCCTTTAGGGTCGGTCATCCACCAATCAACTGAACTACCATGCGCAGTAACCTTAACCTCTACGCCCCAAGGAGCATTGGCAGAAAGAGCTTTGCGCAATAATTCTTCAACATGCTTTGGATCTTGATCAGGAACAATCCTACAACTTACGAGAGCTGAAGCAGTAGGGAGTACTTGATTAGATGCACCTTTAATATTGCTAGCTTCAATGGCAATAAGAGTAACTGCGGGGTGGCGCCAAGTTTGCTCATAAATACTTTTCCCTTTTTGCAAGGCAAACTTAACGTGATCGGGAACACCCAAAGATTTTCTTAAAGCATCTGAATCCACAGGTAAAGATTCAATCACCGTTCTTTCTAAATCAGTCAAGGGTTTGACAGAATCATAAAAACCTTGAATTGGAATAGGCCCATCTTCCCAGCAAAGCCTTGATAAAACCTTGGCGAGAGCAAGTGCAGAATCAGCAAAAGCTCCGCCTGCCATTCCAGAATGCACAGGAATCAAAGCACTTTTAACTTCTACAAGCAAAGTTACAATGCCACGAAGAGAATAAGTGATCGATGGTAAACCCACCCTGATATTTTCGGTATCACAAACAACGATAATATCTGCCTGGATACGGCTACGGTTTTCGCTGAAGAATTTGACAAGGTTTTTAGAGCCGACCTCTTCTTCTCCCTCAACAAGCATTTTTATATTTACAGGAAGTTTACCAGCAGTTTTAAGCCAAGAAGCAATAGCTGCAAGTTGAGCAACCGAAGCGCCCTTATCATCAGCAGCGCCCCGGCCAAAAAGCCGGCCTTCTCTTGCAGTCAATTCCCAAGGCGGGCTAAGCCAAAGATGTTCATAATTGATGGGTTGTACATCATGATGTGAATAAAGGAATAGCGTAGGCTGATTTGGCGCACCCAACCATTCGCCATAAGCAAAAGGATTGGAATCCCCTGTTCTAAGAATTTCCACATTGTTAAGGCCAGCTTTTTTCATTTGCTGGCAAACAACTTCGGCAGAAAGTTCAATTTCTTTTTGATGCTCACCATCAGTACTAATACTAGGAATCTTGACCAAGTCTCTTAAATCAGAAATAAGGCTAGCATGATTATTATCGATCCATGCTTCAGCATTTTTCAACTCAGTTTCAAACATCTTAAATTCCTGTAGTTAAAGTCCAAGCATTGCGAGGATTTTTGGGATAAAAACTAAACATCCAATAATAGAAGTAAAAACACTAGCAAGCAAAACGGCTCCTGCCGCAATATCTAAAACCTGAAAATTGTTTGCACGGATATCTTCTGGCAATATTGCATAAAGCATCTCGATTGAACTATTTAAAAGTTCTACCACCAGTACAAACCCAATACAACCAATCAACAACGACCACTCAACCAAATCGCATCTTAATACAACTGCAAAAGCTACAACCATGGATGCAAAAAAAAAATGAACAAAGAAACTAGAATGGCCCCGCATCCCAAGTTTCATACCCTTAAAAGCGCAATGGAATTTATCTTTCCAAGGCCTTTTCAAATTCTTTCGCTCATCAGCATTCAAAGTAAAATATCCCATAATTCTCGTAGGGAAATATAACTTCCACAAACAAACAGAACAGTTAACAAATAATAACAGATGATTCACGAAAAAGAAATGACTGCAATTTACCGGGCAAGAACACTACCATTATTAGAAAAATTACTAGATGGGCCAACAAAACGCCCGCCGCCTGAAGCAATGGTCGGAAGAATTTCAAAAGTAAACCCAAAATTGTTCTGCATTGCGTTATAGGTAAAACCAAGGCTGACCTGAAGATCAGTACCAACTCTGGTAAGCACAAGCGCGTTGCTAACACTTTGAAAAGATGCAAAATCATAAGTGCTACTCCCAGTAACGGCATACTTGGGGCTAAAAATGTAAGTCGCAGCACCGGTTAACGCCTTACTTTCTACAGGGTCGATACTTCGATAACCAAGATAAAAATTAGTGCGGTCAGATCGGTTTAAGTAGCCACCGAGAGTAAATACTCTTGCACCGTTATCCATTGGGTCAACCCATCCAGTGCTTGTAAAACTGGTACGGTCGCCAATATTCCAAAGGTAATCGTATTGAAGAAAAGCGAGATAATTGCCAAAATTATCTGTGTTCTTTTCAGGGAAGAAGGAACCGGAAAGATCAAGAACCATCCAATCTACAACATGCTGGCTACCAGGAAAACCACGTTTAGTCTGCAAGCGCTGCCTGATATCCGCCTGAATAACCTGAATCTGGTTAAGCGTATCAATGCGCGTATCAATATTTCTACGAATTGCATAAATCTGGGGATCAAAATAAGGATTGTTAGTCGTAAGAAGATTACTGTTAAACGTATTAGGATAGATCGTTGGCTGATTACGAATATCACGCAAAGCCTGATCCGAAGCGTCATCATTCAATCGATCAAGCTGTGCAAAATTCGAATATTGAGCGGAAGAAGAAGCATTAAAGTAGTTGATACTATTTACAACTTTATGATTAATCCCATTAACATTAAACAGTTCAGATTTAAATTCTGGATATGCTGCAGTAAAAGGCAAGCTGGCACGAATACCACCGCCACCCCAAGCTCTGCCTAATGCATCCCCTGAAAGATCGTTAGTATAAAGAGCTAGATCACCTTTGATGTATGGTGTTATTTTCAGGCCACCCAAATTAAATGGCGCGCTTAATTCTTCACTAACATTAAATCTACCTGTACTATTTTGCACATCTGTGAGTGGACTAACAACTGGTGTTCCATCATTGGTAATCAACAAATTGCCATAAGCAGCACCGCCCCAAGTGCTGGAGGTGAAAATATCAAACAGAGGTTGACCTAAAATAAACCCATCAAGCCTGGGCAACCAATTCGTTTCATTTATCCAAGGGCGTGTTCTGACTTCACCCATAACATACCAACCCATATTCTGATCTGTCTGCCTAAGATAAGCCCAAGTGTCTTGATTTATCCCGTTATCCCATTCAGGTTTAAAAAACTGTTCAATGTAGTTACGGTCACTTATCCCAGAACCCTGTCCAAGAAAAGTAAATCCATTTGGCATATCGGAAATACCTTGGCGCCAAAGAATTCTGCCGCGATATTGTGGATGTGGTTCACCCTCCATACGCCCACCACCAAGGTTATCTAAACCATTGTCAATGAGGCCATAAGCTTTGGCGAGGCCGTTGACTTTACCTGGGATGCCAAAAAAATCTGGAGCCAGATAATCAAAGTCCGAACCCAAACCAGGGCCACGCTTGGTCAAATAATCTACATCAAATCGCCATCTTGTATTTTGGTAAGGTTGAATGCCCAAAAGGTCAAACGCATTGAGTGTAAGACCGAACTGACCACCAAAAATGTTGTTAAAACCTAAATTAACCCCCTCAATCGGGCCTAAAGGATCACGACCATCCCCCTGAAGGTATGGCAAATAAAAGATCGGGAAGTTTTCCAACTCAATAAACATGTTTTTGGCACGAACATAACTTTCTTTCTGATCAAGCTCCTTCTCCGTATTCCTATCAACAAATCGTTTACCAAAGATAGAAAATTTAGGAATTGTTCGTTCTTCGATCGTTGCTTCTGCCACATAAATCTTTAAGCCTGGATCAGCAGGCATCTTGCTTGAAAAAACTTCTGCTTTAACAACTTTGTATTGATTGGCTGCAAGTTGTTGTATTTCTTTAGCGCGAACAAATAATGGATCTGTAAGTTTTGGTTGATAAAACTCCAACTCACCATTCAACGCAACTGCAGTATTGCGACCAATATCGTAATAAAATTCGTCAGCACGTATAATCCGCACTTCGCCCGCATCAGCTCCTTTTTTATTCCCTGGCTTTGCAGGGTCTTGCTGTCTAACTTCAACATGCCCGGACAAATACAACTCTAATTCCTTACCCGATTGATTAGTTTGCTTCTTAAGATTCCCAATAATCTCTTGTGGATTAGCACCTTTAGTCCAAATGACCAAACGATCTGCTTCAATATCAACCAAGCCAATCCCTGTAACATCCTTGACATTCATGATAACACCACCCGAAACAATTACCGCTTGCTCACCATTTCCCAAAGGCTCCATCCTGATGTTGAACCCAGATGAACCACGCGGCGAAACGCTATACTGACGAGCAGGTGTATCAATACCTGATGGTGTAATTGGTAAGGTAATACCACCCGGAATTCCAATGGGCGGGGTAACTTGAACCGTGCCAGGAAGTGGATTTTGCAAAACCGGGGCAGGATTACCAGGAACAACTCCTGGGTTATTCTGAAAAGAAGTTGTGACTAGTGCAGGGGCAACTGGAGCTACAACCGGCAAAGCAATGTCGGGAACATTTTCCGTAGGAAGCTGAGATACCGGCTTGGGTTTTTCTTCACTAGGCTTGGCTGGAGGAATCACTTTCTCAGGTATAATCTTTTGTGATTTTTGCTGCTCAGTAACAGCTTTAGCTTTACCTTCCTGAGCTGCTTTAAAAAGGGGATCTACTGAACAATCTTTTTGTTCAACTTTACTTTTAACTGCATTAAAACGAAATTCTCCGCGAGTTGCCAAATCAATAAAAGCAGTTTTGGCATTTCGCACCTCTGCGGAACTATCGATTTTGACATTCCCATCCACATATATTCCAAGTTCCCAAATGCCACGCATTTTATAGGATTCGATATCAGCCACAATCAATGCTTGATCCCCTCGGATTTGCAAAACACTTTGCTCAAGGAAGATATGGCCTTTTAACAACAAATAATACTTAGATTTATCCGACCAAGAAGAAATGGAATCAGCATCGACTCGAATAGGCTTTGAATCACCAGGGATTTTTCGTTGAAAAGAGGCGAAAGGTTCAATTGGAGCCGAAGTCTTACCTTGAGCTGTCTTTTTATCAGGAGCAATAACCTGAAATGCCTGCAACTGCCCAAAGCAGTAAAAAGCAGCAAGCAAAAAAGCAGAAAACAGCAAGTAAGGCTTTTTTCGCAACAACACTTAAATCAGCCTCCCCCGAGATATCGCAAACGCAAGGCAATCCGAATCTACCGAAAAAATACTCTGCGTGGGGGGCTTAATAACTTGGAAAAGAAAAGATGACAAGCTCAAAAGTAAAAGAAAAAAAGCTAGGGGCGAGAACATCACCCCTAGCTATACAACCTAAAGTACCAAAACCTAATTATCGATCTCGACTACTTCTTCCTCTGCGGAAAGGAGCTTCACCTTGAGGCCCCCTATCTGAATTGGAAGGAGTAAATCGTCCACCCCTGCGCAATGGTGGCGGTTCAGGAAGAGGATGAATTTTAAGTTCATTACCATTGGCATCAACACAAAAGACTTCGAGCAATTCAGGGGGCACACCAATTTCGCCTCGAACAGAAATGCCCACTTTAGCCTCGTCCTCGAGTTTGCCTAGCTCTTTTCTTTTGTTATTTAAAAGATAGTCAGCGGTTTCTGCAGCCACGCGTACTCGAACCGTAGCAACGGCTTCTTTAAAGGCTGCAAGTTGCACCAAACGCATAACCTCAATCCCCATACTTTCACTTGTTTTAACTTGAGCCATACCTTTGCAATAAGGGCAATCATGGTAGACACTGCGCTTAAGCGAAGGCCTGATTCTTTGTCTAGTCATTTCGATAATGCCAAAAGGTGAAATCCTAAGGATTTTGGTTTTAGCACGATCCCGCATAACATTATCACGCATGGCATTTTCAACAGCCCTACGGTGTTTTTCATCCCGCATGTCAATAAAGTCATTGACAATAACGCCCCCAAGATCTCGAAGCCGAAGTTGCCTGGTGATCTCTCTTGCCGCCTGCATATTCATACGAAAAGCAGTGTCTTCAGCGTTACTTTCAGATCTAAAATTTCCACTATTAACATCAATTGCAACCAAGGCCTCGGTTTGTTCAATGACAATAGATCCACCCATAGGAAGAGGGATTTTTTTCATTTGAATTTTGGCGAGTTCTTCCTCAATCGCATAGTGATGGAACAAAGGCCTCTTACTGTCGTGAAATTTAACCCTATCAGCAAATCTAGGCATCACAAACTGCAGGAACTCTTGTGCGTGCTCAAATGCGGTTTTCTCATCCACAACAATTTCGTCTATATCACTAGTAAAGGTATCGCGTATAGTACGAGTGACCATGTCACTTTCTTCGTATATTCCCGCAGGGCCTTTTACCTTTACGATGCGCTTTGCAACGACCTGCCATAGCCTTGCAAGATAAGCCAGATCTCTCTGAAGTTCAGTTTTATTACGATCAATTCCAGCGGTACGAATAATAAACCCAACACCTTTAGGTGGTTTAAGGTCTACAAAAATATCTTTAAGCCTTCTTCGCTGATCTTCATCAGTAATTTTTCTTGAAACACCAACCCGATGCAATCCAGGCATAAGAACCAAATACCTGCCGGCAATACTAATATAGGTACTAAGGGTGGGGCCTTTATTGCCAATGCCATCTTTAATTACCTGAACAAGAACTTCCTGCCCCTTCTTGAAAACCTCTTGGATCATAGGCTTGGGATTACCCAAAAGTCTCCCGCCTCTAGTGTTACCTCGCATCGGTTTTCCGCTACTTCGGCCCTGATCGCGAGCGCCTTCCCTAGACCCGGAAGAATAGCCACCACCCGAGGGCCTGCGCTGATTTCCGCCTCGATTACCACCCCTGCTACGATTATCACCACCGCGTTGATCGCGCTGTGGGCCGCGAGAATCACGCTGCCCGTGGGCGTCGCGAGACTGGGGGTCTTGGCCGTCTTCATCCTGATTATCGTCATCCTGTTCAACATTTTCATCTGAGTCAAATGATTGGTCAACCTCTTGTGTATCCGCTTCAACATCATCATCAAAGTTATCATTTGGAGTGAAAGGTTGTTGGTTTTGCTGAAAAACAGGTTCATCGAATGAATCAGATTCATCGGGAGAAGATTTATGAGCGGGGGGATTGGATCGAGCAGGCCTTGAGAAAAGTAAATCATCACTTTCGGTTTCTCCCGGCCCATCGGAATCAGAATCGCCATCACTTGTGATTCTATTTGCAGAAGGCATCACCGGAGGAGTATCGTTATCATCGGGCCCAAAATCGTCTTCATCATTAGACAACCCAGCACCAAAAGTAACCGAGTCATCGGAATTCGAACTAATCGAAGAATCCGAATCATGATCTATAAAATCGCTCCTGTTTTCAAAGGCAAGATCGTCTTGCTCTTCGAATAACTCACCGCCAAATTCAGGTGCATTGGAAATGGGAAGTTGTTCTTCCAAAGGCAAGTTTTCAACATCTGGAATATTGCCCTTTTCAAAAGGCTTGCTTCGTGGCCCACGGATTGAACCACCATTGGAGCCGCCGCCATTGGAACTACCACGCCTTGGCCTGCGATCTTCGCTCTCTTCGTCATTGTTATCTTCTTTGAACCCATCAAGATGCTTGTAATAAGTTGGCTCCACATCGGAAACATGCAAGAAACCATTTCGACCTATACCAAAATCAACAAAGGCAGCCTGTATACTTGGTTCAATATTTACGATCTTTCCTTTATAAATATTTCCCACATAACTTTCATGAGTATTTCTCTCAACATAAAGCTCTTCGAGGATGCCATTTTCAAGAATTGCAATGCGGCACTCTTCGGGCTGCAAAACATTGATCAACATAACTTTTTTCATCAGATTCTAAGCCTTTCGTTTTCAAATTAAAATTTGGGATTCAACCCCAACTGCTCCAAAGAGGAATCAGAGGGATTCTGGGCATCAAGGCCCAACAAGGAAAATATTTCAGAAGGCTTCACTGTTCCTTTGTCAGCAAATTGAAGCCTTGTAGATGATTTGTAATAAAAAACCATGGTCGAATGAAGACCGTGGCGAATTCTGCAATTATGTTTCCCTGAGCTCTGAAAAAAGCAAAAGGAATGTTTTGCAAACATAGGCGTTTTTATAAGGGCGTTTTTTTTAATGTAGCCATCATTAATATTTAAATTTTTATCTGCAAAATTAGATTGCAAAGAGAGAGCCTTAACAACCTTGGATTGAGGAGAAAAGTGCTTTAAAATACCTTGACGGCATAAAGGATTAGAATCATTTTGATTTAGCGAACGAGTAGGAACTTTTAAAAAGTTTTTCTGGTTGCTCGCTAGGGGTAAAGAAATCCCCAGTAATAATTTCATGCAAAATATTTCCGCACAAGGCGGGAATAAACATTGCAGAAGCTGAAGTAATCCAGAGTTTCTGCACCGTCAGCATTAATCTGCCTGAAAATCATCATCCATTAAGAAAACAGTATCTGCCTTAAATCTTTGGTAACAAAATCTTGATGCTCTAGAGGCAAATAGAAGGTTTCCTTGGTACAAACTCATTGCTTGTTTAATACATCAATGAGTCAGGCAAAAGCTTCCGGGTCTGTTCCCGCAAATAATTGTTTACATCACGCGCAGTTTGTTGGCGCATAGCTTCTTTGGCAACATTTTCAGCATCTTTAAGGTTCACCATCCGGATAAATTGCTTTATCTCCGGTATGCTATGAGGTGAAACACTTAACTGCCTGATTCCTAAGCCAAGAAACAACATCGTATATATCAGGTCTCCACTCATCTCGCCACACACATTCAAGGCAACATTGGAGTGTTTCGCAGACTTAACAACCATTTCAATCAACCGTAAAACGGCAGGATCTCCTGGGTTGTATAACGAGGCAACATCCTCGTTCGACCTATCTGCTGCTAAAGTGTACTGTACCAAATCATTTGTGCCAATGGAAAAGAAACTCACTTCTTTTGCCATTAATTCTGAAAGAATGGCAGCAGAAGGAACTTCAATCATAGTTCCAATGGGAATATCCTTATTAAAAGGCACTTTTTCATCAAAAAGGTCTTCTTTGACCTCCGAAACGATCATTTTAGCCTGTCGAAGTTCTAAAACCGTTGAGATCATAGGAAAAAGCAACTGAATATTACCATATACACTGGCTCGCAAAATCGCCCTGAGTTGAGTTTTAAATAAGCCAATATTTCTAAGGCAAAGCCTAATACTTCGAAGACCAAGGAACGGATTCTTTTCGGGGATATGCAAATTAGAATAAGCAGCCAATTTGTCGCCACCTAAATCCAAAGTCCGGATCACCACCGGCCTATCCTTCCCCATGGCTTGAACCACTTCCTTGTAAGCCTCAAATTGCTCATCTTCAGTAGGAACAGCATCTTTCCCCATGAAAAGAAATTCCGTTCGATAAAGCCCTATTCCCTGCGCCCCTTTATCAAGACAATGCTTGGTTTCATGTGGAAACTCTATATTCCCAAGAAGCTTAATCTCAACACCATCCTGAGTAATCGCAGGAAGATCGCGAAGGCTTTCAAGGGAGGCATCTAAGGATACGATATCCGTCTGGGTTTTTTGGTACCTTCGCAAGGTCTCAGCATCGGGGTCGATGATAAGGAGGCCGGCATTACCATCCACAATCACAATATCCCCGCCAGTCACCTCGGAAATAAATTTTCCCAAGCCAACAACAGCTGGTATTTCTAGTGCCCCAGCCAAAATAGAGGTGTGACTTGTCCTACCACCAGCCTCCGTCGCAAAAGCATGCACCAGTTTGGTGTTTAACTTTGCAGTCTCACTAGGGGAAAGATCATGTGCAAGAATGACTACAGGCTCATTTAAGGAATTAATCCCCTCCTTGCGTTGCCCGATCAACTTTCCAAGAATTTGTTTTTCAATGTCAAATAGGTCTGTGGCGCGCGATGCCATTCTTGCATCAGGAAGGCTTTGTATTTCTTTAATATGCTTACGCATTACCAGACTAAGTGCATATTCTGCGGTAAAGAATTTTTTCGAAATCAGTGATTCAATTTCGCCAAGAAGAAATGGATCTTCAATCATCTGGGCATGAGCGCCCAAGATAGCACCGTACTGCGTACCAACTTTAGTTGCTATTATAGCTTGATTTGAGCGCACCTCAATTGCTGCGTCTCGAATCCCAACTTTAAGTCGTTCAAATTCATCTACCACTTCAGAAGCAGTGATCGACCTTTGGGGAATCAAATACCCTTCGGTGTCAAGCAACAAAGCAGGGCCTATGACAACCCCTGGATAAACTGGTATTCCTCGATAAACTTCCATCAGCACCTTATTCCAAACAAATAAACAACATCAATCTAAAATAGAAATATCTTCCTCGGAGAGGACTTTTTCAAGTTCTTGCAAAGCCAAATGAGAGTCAGATCCAAAAACTTCGAGAGTCACTTCGCTATCTTCACCTGCAGCAACAAGCATAAGTTCGAACATGCTTTTGCCATTAAAAACCTGACCTTCCCAAACCAATTTAACTTCAGAAACGAAACGAGATGCAGCCTCAACAAATGCAGCTTTAGGCCGCATATGAAACCCATTTGGATTTTTAATTTTAACAACTCTCTTCAGAAGTTCTTGACTCGCATCTTCCACCAAAAGATCTCCAATAATTTCCCCAACCAAAACTTACAAACTAAATTTTTGAGTACTGATTCATCTGCTCAAACAATTGATCGGCAGTGGTACAGGCCCTTAAAGCCTTTACCAAAGGATCATCACGAAGTACTCTCGAAACAGTTTCAAGAGCTCGCAAATGGACTACAGGTTGATCAACAGGGGAAATTATCAACACAAATACAAAGACTGGTTCGCCATCTCTGCTGCCAAAACTAACCCCTGAAGGAGAAATACCCAAAACCCCAACTAGTTTATCTACGCCACTATATTTCGTATGAGGAATAGCAATTCCATCACCAATACCAGTTGAACCTAGCAATTCTCTTTTTAGCACGGCTTTGATTATGTCTTCAACATCCACATCCTTAAAGCAACCATTGCGACAGAGGCTTTCTAAAAGCTCTCGAATCACGCCTTCTTTATCGGTGGCATTAAGTTTTGGAACTATGGCAGAACGCACTATGAAGTCCGACATTCGCATTTTGATTCACCATCCCTCTCATCTAAAATGCAATATTTAAAGCGATTTGGGAAGTTCACCCATTGGCGGTGTTTTACGATGAT
>Ga0194055_10000359_pt1 | contig 36020 bp, 28 predicted proteins | sample SepL449m_MetaG_FD_155482 | JGI IMG/M metagenome (GOLD analysis project Ga0194055, IMG submission 155482) | Anoxic zone freshwater microbial communities from boreal shield lake in IISD Experimental Lakes Area, Ontario, Canada - Sep2016-L442-9m | ecosystem: Environmental > Aquatic > Freshwater >... | reverse complement strand
ATTGCGGACGCCGCTGAATTCGATTCTGGGTTTCAGCGACGTCCTGTTGTCCAATCCTGTCAATTTGAACGATAAGCAGCGCCGCTATGTCGGGCACATCCAGTCATCCGGACGGACGCTGCTGAACCTGATCAACGACGTCCTCGATCTGGCCAAGATCGAGAGCGGTAAGATGGAGGTCCATCCGACCGAGTTCCTGATGGCGGATCTAGTGGAGCGGTGCGTCGGAGCGATGCTGCCCTTGGCCGAGAAAAAGAACCTGGATCTTGGCCTGGATGTCGACCCGGAACTTCCTGTCATCTCGCAAGATCTGGGGAAACTGCAGCAGATCCTCAGCAATCTGCTTTCCAATGCCATCAAATTCACGCCTGAGGGTGGTCGAGTCCGTGTGCGAGCAGAAGTGGTGGATGAAGCACGGTTTACGCTGACTGTCACAGACACCGGCATCGGGATTCCACTGGAAGATCAGGAACGGATTTTCGAAAAATTCCGCCAGGGAGCCGCCGTTCCAGGACAGCGTGAGACATTAACGCGCGAGTACGAAGGAACAGGGCTGGGGCTGTCGATCACCAAGGAACTTGCCAAGTTACTGGGTGGCGAAATCCGACTGCAGAGTGAGTTCGGCAAGGGAAGTGTTTTCGTTGTGGAATTACCGATCCGTATCACCACTGAAGGGGCCGTTCCCGAAGCCAGAACACGACTGGTTTCGGAGGCATTGAATGCAGACGCTGACCGGCCTGTCTCTGAAGTTTGACATCCAAACTCGTCCGCCAGCACAGCCGACCAGTTCGCTCCGAGCTGCTATTTCCAGATTCCCAGGCAAAGGAATCCCGCCACTGGGGAGAACGACCGGCCCGTGTGCTAATGTCGAACTGACGAGAATGGGCAGGTTCGGGGTTTTCTGGAGCTTGACGACGCTGTACACTTATGGCGCTCCGCGCAGGGACCGTGCGGCGGCAAGTGTGCTGAATCACCAATGCGAGGATGCTGAATCTGGCAGATGTCTGTTCGCTTTTTCCAAGACGGAAGAAGTGAAGGATCATGTCAGGTTGCTTCCCGAGACAGTACGTTTGAGTTGAATCGTCTCTGCGTCGACACTCGCCATTGGACGTGTGACGCGGGAATGGGAGTCCGTGAATCGGAAAGGATGCCTTCATGGCCGCGAAGCCTCTTCGCTTATTGCATGCCGCAAACTTGCGGCTCGATTGTCCGCTACAGCAGTTCGGCACCTGGTCCGACGACGTGCGCGATCTGCTGGAATCCGCGACTTTCACGGCATTTGAACGTTTGATCAGCGTTGCCATTGAGCGAGATATCGATGCACTGCTGATTACCGGCAACAGTTTTGATGCGTCCGTCGCCAGCCTCTCGGCGGAAGTCGCTCTCCGGACTGGTTTTGAGCGACTGAATGAACGGTCAATCCCCGTATTTGTCACGCCCGGTCGGCTTGATCCTGCGGGTGCCTGGCACGATCTGCCATCGCTTCCTGAAAACGTCACGATTCTGGCAACGGCCGATGATTCCCCGATCGATCTGATGGATCGCGGTCGACTTCTCGCCACGCTGGTTCCCGTCACTTCGGAAACGGCCGTCGAGCCGCAGGAACTGGAGAATATCTTCGCGTCTCGAGCCGCCAATCCCGCAGACCACCCATTTGTCGTGGGACTGGCAACGCCCATGCGAGAATCCTCGCGGAACCTTGCTCGATTTGCTGCGCTCGACTGGCTCGCCTGCCCGGCAGGTGACGACGTTGCGGCGAATCTGCCGCTGACAGATGGCACGATCAACGCCCAGTCGGGACCTCAGGGCCTTTCCATCGACGAAGCCGGACCACGTGGAGCAACTTATCTGGAAGTCGACGCTCAACGCCGGATCAAACAGTCGCAGATTAATCTCAGTCCGATCCGCTGGGAACGGATCACTCAGTCGTTGGATCGAGTCGCCAGCCGTGATGATCTACTCGAACGAATGATGGCGGCCGTCGAACGGTTGTCATCACCTCCGGGTGAACTGATGAGAATCATTCACTGGAAGCTGGATCGGACGACGGGCGAAACTCGCGGTTGGGAAATGGAATCGGCCATTCAGGAGTTGTCGAGCAGTCTGACGGAGCTGACAGATCAGCCGAAAGGGTTGCGGTACATTCACCAGATCCAGCCGCTCGAGCCCGATTTGTCGCTCATCGAAGCGGCTCATCGCGAACTGCTGACAGAGTTTCTGCTGGCACTGGATCGGCGTTCACCGGTCGAACGCCCTTCGATGAACAAGTGGCTGGCTGATGCTCGATTGGGCGAAGTCCTGAAGTCGAGCCATTGGGAACAGTGGGCCGACACGGTTGCGCCGGAAGTGATCGCCGAACGAGCTCAGCAGTTGGGATGGCAATGGTTCGCCGCAATTGGCAAACGTTGAGATGTGATTCAAAACAAGAGTATTAGCACGAGTGACGGCTGCGAACTGGTTCCTGATCGAACCAACGAATCACAGCCACCGAACAATTCACCAGTGGGGTTTCCCGATGCGGATCACCGGGATTGAAATTGAACGATTTGGTGTCTGGCAGGACTACAAGCAGCCCTTGCATCGCTCGGGACTGACGGTGTTCTACGGACCGAACGAAGCTGGCAAAACAACGCTGCTGCGGTTCATTCGCGGAGTCCTTTACGGATTCCACGATGAAGAAGTGCCAAATCCCAAGAAGCGTAATCGCCGCGAGCCTCGTTCAGGCCTGTTGCGAGTGGAGCATCGGGGTCGTCCCTACGAAATCCGTCGGACAGCGTATGGCGATGATTCTGGTTTGCTCTCTGTCGAGGGGATTGCGGCGGGGGAATCCACGACCGCCTTCATGGAAGACCTGCTCTCATCAACCGACGAAAAGCTGTTCGAATCTGTCTTCGCCGTCGGACTGCCCGAGCTTCAGCAGTTCGCCACACTGAATGCCGATCAGGTCGCCGAGCATCTGTACGGCATGACACTGGGCCCCCAGGGCCGGTTGTTAATGGACCTTCCCAACCGGATTGAGAAAGAATTTCAGCGACTCGTCACCTCCGAACAACCCAAGGCCATTCTTCCCTCGCTGTTGAAGCGTCAGGAAGAACTATCGCGGCAATTGTCTGGGGGCGTTCGCCAGCGTGATCGTTACCGGGAACTGCATCGCAAGAAACTGGAACTGGATGACCGAATTCAGAAGCGGCGCGAGCGTCAGTCGCAGTTGCAGGCGAACCTGCGCGGCCTGAGCTTTATGGAGCGAGTTCATCCCCCCTGGCACCGCTGCCGGGAATGCCGTCACGAACTCAACTCACTCCCCGATTTCAGCGCATTTCCAGCCGACGGCGTGCAACGTCTGGAGCGGTTGGACCACGAGATTTCCACGGCGACGAAGACTCGCGAAGGGTTGCTCAACGATCTCGCACAAGTCAACGAAAAGCTGTCGGGGATCCGGATCAATCCCGAGATCCGTCGGTTCTCGGGCGCAGTGCAGATGCTGACCGAACAGCGAGTCCTGACTAAAGACTACGAAGCCAAGATCGCAGAACTGGAACGCAAGGCGACAAAACAAGAACAGGAACTGGTCGAACACCTCGCGGGCCTCGGGCGCAACTGGTCGTTGCAACGTCTGGATGCAGTGCAGGACACTCCCGAAGCACGCGCGAAGTTTGTCGAAGCATCGCGAGAATATCAGTCGATCGTTGGCAAGACGCGTCGTGCCCAGCGCCGCTATAAGCGAGCCAGTACGGCCTGCCGTGATCGTGAAATGGCCTTGCGCACCGAATTGCAGTCGCACGGCATTGCCGCAGAAGATCTCGATTCGTCGCTGCAGATTGCTCAGGAACGTTTGACGCAATTGTCAGACCTCAGCCGCTGGCATGCTGAAGCCGCGGAACTGCAGCACCGGACGACCACACTGGATCAACAGATGGAACGCCTGCATGACCGGCCGGGCCTGCCCGACTGGATCTATGGCATTCTCTCGTGGTTCACCCTGGCGGGGGTGGCGCTGTTCATCGCTGGTCTTTATGCCGCCGTGACGACCGGTTGGATCGTCGGTTTGATCTTCATCATCCTGTCGCTCTTCTCCGCTGGTACCGCGGTTGCCTTCCGGACTCACCACGAGCAGGAAGTACAGCAGCAGGTCTCGGAGTTGCGTGACCTGCGTCTGAAGAATGAAACCGAACGCCACACGTTGCTTGAGCAGATCCTGAGCTATGTCGACAAGAGTGGCCTGCGCGAGTGGTTTGGTCGCGATTTTCAATTGGAAGACCTGCAGCACGGTGAATTGCTTGGAGTGGCAACGCGACGCGCGGCCAGCCTGCAGCAGGCACAGACTGACTATCAACGAATTTTGCAGGTCCGACGACGATTAAGTCTTTTCCGGGGCAAACTGCAGATTCAGCAACGTGATCTGGCAAACGCCCGCAAGAGCTGGTGTCAGACGCTGGCATACCTGGGATTGGATGAGACCGCCGACCCCGACTCGGCGATTGAGCATTGGAACAAGGTTTCCGCCGCACGTGATCGCCGTCGCAAACACCTCGAAACGCGTGATCAGTCGCAGGACATTCGATTGTCGTATGACCGATTCCGCAAACAGGTGGAAGACCTCGGGCGGCGGATGCAGCGACCGAAACAGAACGCCGCAAATCCGTTTGAACTGGTCGACGCCTGGGATCGCGAATTGCGAGCCGCCCGGGAGGCGAGTCAGGAACGGAAGCGATTAAAAACTCAGTCGATCCAATACCGTCGGGAAGCCGCTGACTGGCAGCGCAAGCTGGATGCTCTTCACGAAAATCAAAGTGCCCTGCTGGCCCTGGCAGGGGTATCGCATCGCTCACAACTGGATAAGCGTCTGGAATTGATGGAGCGTCGCAAGCACGTTGAAGCACTGCTGGAACAATCCGAGCGAGATCTGGAACACATCGTCAAATCGGAACCTGATGTCGCGATCGTCGAAGACGAACTGTTACGGTTCAATCCGAATGATGTGACAGGGATGGCTCGCCAGTACAGTCGTGAGCTCGAAGAGATCGAACAGCAACTGCAACAAGGTTTCGAACAACTCGGAACGATCAAGCAGGAATTGAAGACACTGGAAGCGGACCGCAGCAGCACCCGCATCCGCGCCGAATTGTCACAAGTAGAAACACAGCTCCGTTCGGCTTGGGAAAACTGGTTCGCGGCCTCGCTGGCCAACGACGCTATTGACGATGTGGCGACTCAATTCGAGCAGGCCAATCAGCCGGAAATGCTCGCTGCCGCAATCCCGTTCCTGCAGAAACTGACTCTGGGCAAGTATCACCACCTTTGGACGCCGCTTGGTCGCAAACACCTGTACGTCGACGACGACGCAGGTGAATCCCGCCCAGCCGAAAAACTCAGCGGTGGGACGCGTGAGCAACTGTTCCTGGCGATCCGCCTGGCGATGGTGAAAGCCTTCTCGAACAACGGGATTGAACTCCCGATGGTCCTGGATGACGTCACCGTCAACTTCGACCAGCAACGATCCGAAGCCGCAGCCGACACGCTGATTAATTTCACTCAGGAAGGCCAGCAACTGCTGGTCTTCACGAGCCATCTGCATTACGCACAGTTGTTCCAGCAGCGGAAAGTGGAACCGATCTGGTTGCCAGCACGTCATCCGTCACAGGTAATTGACCCTGTTGAAGAACGTCGGGCGGGATAGGCCAATTGGTTCCCGAGAATTGATTCGGCATCCATAGTCGTGGTTCGCTCTGCGAACCAACGTCTCTTGATGAATTTTCGGAAGCGCCAATCGGAGTGCGGTAACAGAGGCGTTGGTTCGCAGGAGCGAACCACGACTCTCTTGGATTTTCTTATCGCATCGGACTGTGACGGTTTCTGCATTCTGCCAAAATCCCGCATTACGGGTATTGAATCCAGTTTTCAGACGTGATGAAATTCAGCGGTTATTGTGTACTCATCCGTGTTGGCATCGTTTGAATACCTCCGGAAACCAAATGGCGATCGAACTTCAGGACTTCTCGTGGAAGAGGATGGCCGAAGCTGTGGATGCCGTTCATATACGCACCCGTCGTGCCGCGTCGGCGTTGCAAGAGGCTGGGATTCCGTATTCTGTGGCTGGTGGAAATGCGGTTGCCGCATGGGTAGCTCGCGTCGACAGAGCCGCCGTTCGAAACACCCAGGACATCGATATTCTCGTGAACCGCGCCGACTTCGACACAATCAAGGTCGCTCTGGAACGGGCGGGATTTGTCTATCAGGACGTTTTTGGAGTCAATTGCTTTCTTGATGGTCCAGCAGCCCGCCCGCGAGACGCAATTCAACTGATTTTTGCAGGTGAAAAAGTCCGTCTGGACCATCCAACAGTTTCCGCAGATGTCACCGATGTTGTTACAGCGGATGATTTTCAAGTGGTGTCGCTCGATGCACTTGTGCGAATGAAACTGAATTCGTTTCGACGAAAAGATCAGGTCCATCTGCTGGACTTGTTGAGTGTTGGGCTGATCGACAGTTCCTGGCTGGCGCGTCTGGTACCAGCCCATGCTGCTCGTCTTCAGGAATTGATTGACGACCCTGAGGGATGATTTCGACGGTCAGTCTGGCATCCCGGCAGATTTCGAAGCGGCATTCGGAAGTTCCCGAGGTTACCTGTTTCGCTCAACAGACGACTTCCGATATACTTTCAGGCGCGCGAAGGTCTGCGAGGATGTGCACCGGTAGTTGAAGAGGAGGCCTTCGATCGGGTGGTTTGGTGGGGTCAGGAGACCCGCGCCGAACGTGTCGTCGTTGCGGCAGGGTCGAGAGATCGGCGCCCAACTGTGGAGGTTCTTGATGGCTGCGAAGATCTGCTGGTTTTGCGGACTATGCCTGATTCTCGGCCAGGGAATCGGGTTCGCCGAGGACTTGCCGAAGTTTTCCGACGCCGAACGCAACCATTGGGCATTTCAGCCCGTCAAGCGGCCAGGCATTCCCGCCATCGGTCCAACTGCCGGTTCTCAGCCCCAAAATGAAGTTGATGCTTTCATCCTGGCAACTCTTCAGAAGGATAGGCTCGGGCTTTCCACTCCGGCCGACAAATTGACGCTGCTGCGTCGAGTGACGTTTGATCTGGTCGGGCTGCCGCCGACCCCGACGGAAGCGGCTGAGTTTCTTGCGGACGATTCTCCCGATGCTTACCCGCGACTCGTCGAACGACTGCTTGCTAGCCCGCATTACGGAGAAGCCTGGGGCCGCCTGTGGCTCGATCTGGTTCGATTTGCTGAGACCGCAGGGTTTAACGCTGATCCCGCTCGGCCGTTGGCCTACAAGTATCGTGACTATGTCATTCGCGCCTTCAATCGCGGAGTTTCCTACGACCGCTTTTTGCAAGAGCAACTCGCTGGTGACGAACTGTTTCCAGATGACGCTGAAGCTCTGACGGCGACCGGTTATTGTCGCATGTGGGCGGACGAGAGTAACGCATCGAACATTCATCTCGCGCGACAACTGGCTCTCAACGACCTGACAGGCAATCTCGGGGCCGTAGTTCTGGGGTTGTCGATCGGATGTGCCCAATGCCACGATCACAAGTTTGATCCGTTGCTGCAAACCGATTTCTACCAGTTGCAGGCGTTCTTTTCGGGAATCGTGCTCGAAGACAAGGTTCCGGTGGGGACTCACGACCAACTGGCGATCTATCAGAAGCAGCGACAGGACTGGCTCGATCAGACGGCCGCAGTCCGTCACGAACTGCATGCGATTGAACGCGAAGCCCGCATCAAGATGGCGGGCGACCGTCGCATGAAGTTCCCTCAAGATGTCCTCGCCGCTATAGACTGTCTGCCCGAAGAACGAACCACAATGCAGCGCCAACTGGCGTTCTGGTCTGAACGGCAGATGGAATACAAGAACGACGATCTTCCCAAGCATCTCTCTGAAGAAGCGAAGGCCCGCCGCAACGAACTGCTGAAGCAACTTGTCGACGCAGGTGCCAATCAGCCAAAGCCTCCCCGCGAAGCGAGTCTGATGGCAGTGGCGGAACTTTCTGTCGATCCCCCAGTGACGCGACTGCTCGATTCCGGCAGCTATGACAAGCCACTGCAGGAACTCGCTCCCCATTACCCTGTCATTCTGCGTCGAGATGCCACACTGCAGCCACCCACGTTTACGGCCCCGAACAGCCGGTCATCGGGACGGCGGTCGGAACTGGCACGCTGGCTGACGGCGAGTGATCATCCGCTGACGTATCGTGTCTGGGTGAATCGGATCTGGCAGGGTCATTTCGGGCGAGGCCTGGTCGACAATGCCAATGACTTTGGTCTGCTGACTCCACCCCCGACTCACCCGGAATTGCTCGATTGGTTAACCGCCGAATTCATCGCCAGTGGCTATCAGACCAAGCATCTGCATCGGCTGATTGTGTTGTCAGCGACATATCAGCAGCGTGGCGATGCGAAGACCGATGATCGTCAGGCGGTTGAAATTCCTGTCGCGATGAATCCACCGCCGGTCACCTCACTGGCCAGCTTCCCGCGTCAACGACTGTCGTCAGAACGAATTCGCGACGCCTGGCTCATGAGTGCCGGTACGTTGAACGACACCATGTTCGGTCCCGGCGTTCGACCCGAGTTGCCCCCCAACTTCGCGGGTGCCGCGAATTGGAAGCTGAGCGAACCCGTCGATCGAACACGGCGATCAGTCTACATCTACGCCAAACGTAACCTGCCGTATCCACTGATGGCCGCATTTGATTTTCCCGACATGCACGACTCGTGCGGGTGTCGTACCAGAACGACGATCGCTCCACAGGCTCTGATGTTGCTGAACAGTGGCTTGATCCTGAATGCTGCCCGACAACTGGCAGATCGAGCGAAACAGGAAGCCGGTTCTGCGGATCCAGATGCTCAGATGATCCAAGCGTGGAAAACGACATTTGGTCGCCAACCAAACGAACGGGAACTGTTGGCCGCTCGAAAATTCATGGCCGATCAACAACAGGTGATCGCCGGTTCGGATACGAAGCGAACGGGTGAAGATGCTGGCCGGATCAAGCCGTCGGATGCCGATGACGCATTTGTTGACCTGTGTCATGCCCTGCTCAATGCGAACGAGTTCTTGTTTATTGATTGATTTGATCCGCCAACAGATTTCCAAAAGTCCCTCATCGGGTGTTGTTATGCGAGAATTCGATTTCCTCCACCGATTGACCGCTCCCTCGCGTCGCGATTTTCTACGACACGCCGGTGGGGGATTTGGCGCGATTGCTCTGGCGGGAATGATGGCCGGAGAGCAGCCACGTGCTGCTGCTGGGGAAGTTACTGCGCGGCGACCTCACTTCTTCGGTAAAGCTCGCAGCGTCATCTTCCTGTTCATGGATGGCGGGCCGAGTCACCTGGATACGTTTGATCCAAAACCACTCGTGAACGAGATGGCTGGAAAGCCGTTGCCAAAATCGATCAAACGAGTGATCACTCCGATGGGGGTGTCGGAAAACCCCTTGCTCGCCAGCAAGCGGACATGGAAGAACTACGGCGAATGCGGAATGCCCGTTTCCGACTGGTACGCACACGTCGGAGAATGTGCCGACGATTTGTGTGTCATCCGGTCCTGTACGTCGGATGCGCTGAACCATGTGGGTGGTGTCTGCCAGATGAACACCGGAAGTATTCTAGCGGGACGTCCGAGTCTAGGGGCCTGGGTCAATTACGGACTCGGTTCTGAGAACCAGAATCTTCCGGGGTTTGTGGTCCTGATGGATAGTGATCGTGAACCACCCGGCGGAAACCGCGTCTGGGGTTCAGGTTTCATGCCGGCAACTCATCAGGGAACAAAATTCCTGCCGGGCAAGCGTCCGATCCTGTATCTGGATACTCCAGAAGGGATCAGCGATCAACGCCAGTTGAGCAAGCTCGGTTTTATTGACAAGCTCAATCGCGAACATCTGGCGCTCCGTCCGCAGGACACCGAACTGGAAGCGAGAATCGCGTCGTATGAACTTGCCTATCGCATGCAGTCTCAGGCTCCTGAGGCGGTAGATCTGGCAAGCGAGACTCAACAGACGCAAGATGCCTACGGCATGAATGACAAGCGGACTCAGGCATTTGGGCAGAACTGCTTGCTGGCTCGTCGACTTGTCGAACGAGGTGTCAGGTTCGTGCAGTTGTATTCCGGTTCGGGAAGCAAGTGGGACGCTCACAGCAAGATCGAAGAGAACCACAGCCTGCACTGTGGAGAAACTGACAAGCCAATCGCCGGGTTGTTGAAAGATCTGAAGCAGCGCGGCCTGCTGGACGAGACCCTCGTCGTCTGGGGTGGTGAATTTGGTCGAACCCCGATGAGCGAAAAGGGTGACGGTCGCGATCACAATCCCTATGGCTTCACGATGTGGCTGGCTGGCGGCGGAGTTCAAGGTGGCCAGATTCTCGGGTCCACCGACGAATTCGGAATGCATGCTGTCGAAGGCAAGACGCACATCCATTCGCTGCACGCCACGATCCTGGCGGCGCTGGGAGTTGATCACACGGAACTGACATACCGACTTCAAGGCCGTTCCGAACGAGCCACTGTGAATGAAGGTGAAGTCGTCAGCCGTGCGTTTGGGTGAGAGACCGGCAGAATCTGCTGATCGTTTCGTGCCGTGCGCGACAAACGGATCGTCGGTGTTACCTTCGATTCAACTCGCACATTCGGCATAACCGATAAAGCCGATATGGCCGTTATACCTTCACAATTCGATCTGCTCTCCAAGCTGGTGGATGTCACCGTCCTGCGCCACAAGGTGTTGTCGCAGAATGTGGCCAACGTCAACACGCCCGGCTATCACAAGCTGGATGTTTCGTTTGATGACACGCTGGCTCAGCACATGACGCGTCACGGCGAAAACGGCGTCAACCAGTTACAACCGACGATCGTGGAAGACACAACTTCTTCGGCTCGACTGGATGGCAACAATGTCGACATTGACGGTGAGATGATGCGGCTGAACAAGAACACCTTACTGAACAACGCTTACATTCAAATCATTGCGACGAAGACGGCCATCATGCGGCGAGCGATCAACGGTCAATAGACTGTGTTTGAATATCCAGCCTGGCGGGGGAGATTTCCATGGGTTTCGATACCTCGTTGTCGGCGTTCAATATCAGTGCTTCCGGCCTGACGGCGGAACGACTGCGCATGGAAGTTGTCGCGAACAACATCGCGAATGCGGAAGTCACACGTACACCGGAAGGTGGTCCGTATCGCCGCAAGGACGTTGTCTTTGAAGCGGTACTCCATCCCGACAAGCCGGGCGCGCGTGCAGGTCAGTCATCGGGCCTGGGGGGTGTTCGCACCGTGGGTGTCATCGATGATTCCTCCGAACTCCCAAAGCGACATTCTCCTGGTCATCCGGACGCGGACGCCGATGGCTTTGTCACGATGCCGAATGTCAATCTTCCCATTGAAATGGTGAACCTGATCACCACGACGCGTGCCTACGAAGCGAACTTGAAAGCGGCACAATCGTTCGTAGACATGAACCAGCAGGCGCTTTCGATCGTCCGCGGTTGACGATTCAAAACAATTTGAGTTGAGGTGATTGAGGATACTCGACACTTCTGGATAAGGCTGACAGCGATGAACGTGACGCCCGCGGGAATGATTGGAAGCCTGCCGATCGCTTCGCCTTTGTCGGGAGTTCAACCGACAACAAACGGTGGAATGTTTGGTAATGTCGTGGAGAAATTCATCCAGGACACGAACAATCAGCAATTGCAGGCCGACTTGTCGGTGCAGCGACTGGCGACTGGAGAAAGTGACAGTGTCCACGAAACGATGCTGGCTCTGGCAAAAGCAGATCTCAGCCTGCGAGTCTTCATGGAGGTTCGTAACAAGGTGATTGACGCCTATCAGGAAGTCATGCGGATGCAGATGTAATTGAGTTCATCGGAAATGATCGCGGCAGGAATCGTGTCCTTGCCGTTGGAAATGGTTCATGAAGATTCTGGTAACGGTACTGCTGACAGCACTTTTCGTCTTTGCTTTGGCAACGGCGTGGGTGGACTACGTCCAGCCACAACTGAAGCAGGCTTCAACATCAACCACGGAAAAAACGACTGTCGCCGAGATTCCAGCCGCAAAAAAGCGGGTTCGAAAGCCACCACGAGAAGTCGATTCTGAGCTGGTTCCCGTCCCCACCGATGACGTGTCGTCACCTGACGTGAAAAGGGATCGGCAACCTGTGGCGATGTCGAAACCGGTGGCCGATCAACTCGCTGTCGTCAAGCAACAAGAGGCCGATCTGGTCGCACGCCAGGAAACGTTGCGAATGATCTACGACGACATTCGCACCGAGCTTGCGACGGTCGATGAATTACGAAAACGCGCATCGGATGATCTGCTGGAATCCGAACGCCGCGGAACAAATTCGACGAATCGAAAGGCCTCTGGACCAGTTCTCCGTTCCAGACCCGCGCCGCCAGTTGTGCGATCTGAAAGCGATAACGGTACCAGCCGTGCCAGTGCTCTGGTCCTGCGCCAGATGGTTGGCGATGGAAAGCTGACGGCAGCAGTTTCGATGCTGAAGTCCTACAAGGAGCGTGACGCCGCTCGGATTCTTGAAGCGATGGACACGATCGACCCCAAACTGGCGGATCGACTGGCGACACTGATGCAGAGTCGAGACGATGTCATTCGACGCTGACGTCAATAAACAGGATGCCAAGCACCAGGCTAATGATGATGGTGCGGTGTTTCGATGGTCGTGGGGATAGGAGCGCGGGATTCACGTTCGTGCAGAAGCTCTTCGACCGCACGATGGCGCGATTCGACACCGGGTTGCGGGTAGATCCCGCCCGCCAGAATCAGTGCAGCCAGCAAGAGAACAGCAAACCGCTCTCGCGTGCGGATTTGCAAAGAAACCGCCGACGCATACTGCGTTCCCGTAAAGAGGATGAAGTAAGTTTTTACCAGCGCCACTCCGTTGAGCGCCCCGGCAATCACGACTGCCACTCCAATGTACGGGTAGGCTTCGACCGCACCATCGACGAGCAATTCCGTACCGATGAACCCGACGGTGCCGGGAAACCCGACGCTGGCCAGTCCTGTCAGGATAAAGCAAATCGCCAGTTCGGGAGCATGTTCGTAAAGACCGTGAAAGTGAGTCAGCGACAATCGGCCGCGCCGGGCTTCCAGTGCTCGCAGAGTCAGTCCGAAGCCACCCAGTGCCATTCCGACCGACAACCATAGACAAAGCGCACCCGTCAGCGCCATGGGAGTGACAATTTCCAGACCGACAAGTACCAGGGCCGAGTGACTGAGAAACAGGTAACAGAACAACCGACGGGCCTCGATCTGAATCAGTGCCATTCCCGACGCGTAGACGGCTGTGAACAGTGAGGCCAGTCCGATGCTCCGCAGCATCCAGTCAGGTGCGATCGGCATGACGAGTCGTACAGCCGCGTAGGCACCAGCGATCGGGGTCACGAACAGCAGTGCTGTTCCGAATGACGCGTGTTCGAATAAATCAGTCATCCAGCAATGAAAGGGGGCAATGCCACTTCGAATCAGGATGGCACCGAGCAGCGGGATCACGACCCACAGGGTATGGATCCGATCGGTCCCCTCAATTTCAGCAAATGTCCATCCAACGATCAGTAGCAGCACGAACAATGTCATGTGGATGATGTACACATGAGTTGGCTTGCCCCGTTCACGCAATTCAAGAAACGGTGGGATTATGCCAACCGCCAGCATCCCGATGATCCCCCACGGTTCCTTGCAACTGTACATGGCCAGGATGATCGCTTCTGAAACCAGGTTCCACGCAAACGAGAATCGTCGAATCTTCGTGTGCAACGTGGCAAGAATGACGAGGAAATAGAGAAGCGCAGCCAGCGGCAACAGAGGGGCGCTCAGTTCATCCATGATCAATAATTCGCGGCCCGCCAGGTGAGACAGCAGGTGCAGCGAGTCATCGGCTTGCTTGGCATCCAGAAAATCGAAGTCCAGCCAGGCCCCTGTGGTGGCAATCAAAGCCAGTCCCGAACACAACAATGCTCGATTGCGGGCAATGTGCGGAACCTTGACCCGGCTGACCCAGACGGCACCAATCAGGCAGAACAGGATGGAGAGTTCCAGCCAGGGCAAATGCAAATCTGTCATAGGAATTCTTCCAGCGAACCGGGGGTTCCATCCGCTTCATCCGACTCGCGAGACTTGCCACCTGAAAGATAGTCAGTCCAACGCCGTTCCATTCGATCACAAAAACGAAAAACGGCAACGAACGGGGCGACGATATAGTCGTCGATCATCGCATCCAGATAACCTCGTTCGATGGCGAATCGATACAGCCAGATCTGCAGCGTATGCGGCAGCAGCGAACGCCAGAAACTTGATGACTTTGGCAGCCGATCCCCGATCGCATTTTCCAGCAGCCGACGATCCTGAAGCAGCGTTGGTGCTCGCACGAATTGCAGCGTCCGCAAGCAGCCGTTTCCCAGGATGTGGAAGAGTGGAATGTATCGCAGCCCAAACCCGATCTCTGCGACAATCAATGCCACCTGAGTCAGGGATGCGAAGCAGATGGCAGATTTGATGTCTGTCTGCACTCGCCCTGCAATAGTCGCATAGACCGCAGTCGAAAGGCCCAGGGTAACAATCAACGCGCACAACAGGGGAGACTTTTCCAGAATCGGACTGATTCGCAGCAGCAGGAACGCCCCCAGGTGCACTGACAAGGCACCGTAGAAGACGGCACTGGAAGGTGTTGGCCCTTCCATCGCACGTGGCAGCCAGCCGGAAAACGGGATCAGTGCCGACTTGCCAGCGGCAGCCAGCAGCATCAATAGCCCGACGACCAGTGCTTCATGGTCTGAAACTTCAGTCCTTCCATAGGGCCACGATTCAGAACCCAGAACGTTTTCGAAGTCGGTGTGCCCGAAATGATGTAACGTCAGGGCGGCAATCAACAGTGCCGCATCGGAAACCCGGTAGACACACCAGACGCGTAATCCATTCCGGACCGGGGCGGGCCGCTCGTGGAAAAACGCGACGAGCAAAGCCGACGACAGGCCGACAAGTTCCCACCCTGCGAACAATGTTTCAACCGTTCCCGCCAGCGATGTCACCGTCATTCCCAGCAGAAACACCGCATTCAACACGAAGAAACGGTTGTAGCCCGGTTCGCGATGCATGTAACGACTGGCAAAGGCAAAAATCGTTCCGCACAGGACGAAGGACAGGATGATAAAGGGAATCGACAAGCGATCGTAAATCAGCTTGAAGTGGAATTCATATTCCGGAATGTGAACCCATTTGCCACCTTCAATCGTGACGTGAGGGTTGCTCATCGGCAGCATCAGGGCGAGCATCAGAACGGACGAAGTCAGACCGACAATCATCGTTGTCTTGAGGAGTGCGTTGATCACTTCCTCGGGCAACCGTCGACTGAGCAGTGAGGAGAGTCCCAGCACGCACAGCAAAACGATCGGGCAGATGACAATGCACCATCCCAGTGCAGTCACCAGTTGTTCGGCACTCGGCATAGCGGAACTTACTCCGTTCGGTTCGAACAATGACCGGGGCCAGCCGAGTTTCCCCGAAGCCCGATGACAAAGACAGACGCGATCCGGACAATACGATTCCCTGAAGTACCGAATCACCAATGAATCGTATCTGACCAGAGAAACAAGTTCTACGTCCGACAGGGCCGTTGAGGGAAGCCGTTTAGATTACAACCCGTTCAGAATTGGGGATTTCCGGGGTGGCTGTTCCCACAAGCCGCGAAAAGTTGACGCGACATCCCGTAGCGAGTCCTGAAAATGACCGTGAAAGCAGTGAATCGCTGCCCTGTTCGATTCAGATTCAGGAACGTGACGTCTGCTCGTCGTAGATGCGGGCGATATCTTCGACAGTCACCGTAATCTCACGAGTGAAACCAGTGTGCGAGCGATAATAGCAGACTTTCGCTGCCTTTTCGGGCGACTGATGAACGGTTCGAGCCAGCAGGGCCTGATCTTCCTCGGACAGTTTTCCCACGGCTGGGTCCCAGAATGTCCGGGTTTCCATCACGAGCGAATCGACGCGAGGATCGAATTTGTTGTAATCGGCCATCGGGATTTACTGTTCAAAATCAAGAAAGACCACTCACCAGCGGCAGAACAGACTGCCAGTTCTTCCTTCATGCTAGCCGGGGAGAAACGCCGAGGCAATCGATCGCCGTTTTCAATCTGAGAGACTTCAAACCGGGTGGCCGGGACTGGAGCGTCTTCGCGAAGTCCCGGAATACACAATTACGCTCAAGACCGGCTATGAGAATGACGGCACATGAGAAATCGATGGCGGGGCTTCCGCAAAACCGGTGAACCCCCGCCTGCCAATTTCGTAGTTAAGCGTGGCCACCACCACCCGACAGGTTTCCCTTCGGTGGATGAAAGAACAGCAGCAGCAAGACCGCCGCAACGAGTGCTGCCCCCGACGGATACAAAAGCAGTGTCTTGTACTCAACAACATCATTGGTGGTGTATTGCTTCTGCAGGAACGGCCAGATGTAACGACTGGCGATCGGCCCCAGTCCCAGAATCAGGAAGTTAAACAACCCCTGAGCACTGGTTCGTGCATCCTTCGGGAAAACTTCGTCGACCAGGATATACAAAGTCGCGAAGAAGAACGCATAGCAGACACCATGCAAGACATTGACCGCCACGGCGCAGTACGGGTTGGGAACCAGCGCAAACACGGCAAAACGGACGGTATGTCCCAGGATTCCGATGATCATCGTGTATCGCCATCCCAGGTTCTTCAGGACGTATCCCAGGAATGCCATCGTGCCGATTTCCGCAATCTGGCCAACGCTCATGGCAGGCTGAATCCAGTTTGAGGGGACCCCGACTTTTTCGAGATATGTAAACGCGAAAAAGAAGAATCCGTCGTGGATCGTTGCATCGATAAACGTGACCAGGAACAGCACCAGCAGGAACGGATGCTTGAGCAGCTTCATGGCTTCCAGCCACGCGAGAGAATTTTCATTTTCTTTCGCGGGCTTGGGGGGAGTATGAGGCAGGGTCAGGCTGAGTGCCGCGAGCAGCAATGACGCAATTCCAGCCGTCAGGAACGCAGCACACTTGCCTCGATTCAACTCGGCCCCGGTCAGGCTGGTTCCCAGAGCGGCCCCGAGCCAGTTGACGAATCCGCCCGCGGCTTCCATGGTCGGGATCTTCGCCCAGTCGGCAAGAATGAAAATGAATGGCCAGCTCGCTGCAATCCAGCCGATCGTGCCCCACAACCGCACAGGGCCGAATTCCTTCTGAGGATCGGTCATGCTCGCGAACGCAATCGTGTTGGTGACCGAAATCGTCGGCACATAAAACAGACAGTGCACCGCCATACAGGCGAAAAACATCCAGTAGTTATCGGCAGGGGCATCACTACTGAATTTCATCCAGGAGAGTGCACCAAATCCCAGCATCGACAATCCACCCATCAGGTGGCTGAACGCCAGAAATCGCTCGGCCGAGAAATTACGGTCGACGAACTGGTTTCCAAAAAACATCGCGATGATTGCAGAAATCGGGAAGGCGATGTTCAAACCGAACTGCTGCGATTCGTTAAATCCAAGAGCCCCCGCACCGAAGAAACCAAAACTCGGCGGTAACCAGGCCCCCCAGATGAAAAACTGAAGGAACATCATGGCATACAGCTTGTAAGTCACTGACCGCTGCATCGGGCGAGCCCCCTGTTTGGGTATGTGGTTTTGCGGAAGGATCGAATCAGACCAAGATGATGCCTTGGTCAGCCAGTTCCAGCAAGGGAAGAGGCGATCGCTTCCGAAAAACGGTGCAGAGACCGGCTCATGACAACTGCACCTGACGGCACGCTCACCGGACCGATCACGTTTCCGCAGCGGGTTGAGCAGCGGCCGGAGCACTGGTAGCAGCAAGGGCGTACATCGGATTGTTACCAAATTTCTGACTGCATTTGGGGCACTTCGCTTTCGCGATCCCCTTGCCGTTCAATCCGCCGATCTTTTCTTTCTTCCGAGCTTCTTCTGCCACAATCAGACCACATCCCGAACATTTCCAGCCGCTGATTTCCAGCTTCAGATGCGGGTCCTTCTCGTAGTATTCCAACAATTGCAGGGACTGAACGGAGGCTTCTGAATAGTGGCATTTGAAGGTTTCGAAGTACTCCGTCATCGGGATTTCCGAATTCGCCCCAAACGCTTCAATTCCGCAAACTGTCTGCAGCGCCAATGCAAACGCCCGGAACTCAGACAACGAGAAGGACAGGTACTGAGTACTCTTGTCATCAGCGGCTCGTGGCAGTCGAACAGCGATTCGTCCCGTTCCAAAAATTGGAATATTGCCGAACATCGATTCGACGCCGACAGGAACAGGCTGCGCGAGGACCAGTTGTGAAAATGTTTCGGCGGGGATGACGCGCTTCGCTGCTGCGGTCACTCCGTCCGGCGCGGCACTCGGATTTCTAAAGTATTCCAGCATGGCGGTACGGACAGCAGGCTTCTTCTTGGCGTTGCTTCCGAAAAGTCCCCCCGCTGTGACCAGAGTTACGACGAGAATTTCGCTGCTGCTGAATCCGATGTCGACGGCCTGGAAATCATTCAGCAGGCTGTCTGCTTTGATTTTCAGCTTCTCGGGGACGACTTGATGCAGGTGAACGTCATCCAGCCATCGCGCATAGCGTCCGGTCGGCACCATGCCGGCACCAGAGACCGCACTGATTTCGATATCGGTCTTTTTCTTCGCCTTGGGAGACGTCTTCTGGGGAACGATGAAAGCCGAAGCACACTTGGGGCACTTCCCGGATTTTCCTCGAAATCGCTCCCGAACGCGAATGCGATGGCCCTGCGGGCAGTAGACAACGAACGTGTCCTTGGTCTTAATCCCCTTACGCAACTGACGAATTTCAGCCTCTTCGTCCGCCGCGATCTTCAGCAGCTCATCTTCCGGAGCAGCCTTCGGCGCAGCATCCCTGGCCGGCGCTTCGTCGAGTGACTCAATCGGTGCTGGTGCTTCAGGTTCGTCGGGCACCGACGACATCAGCGGGATTGCGTCGATTTCCGGAGTCGGGATAGGAGCACTGGTATAGCGAGGAGCCTCCTCAATCGGCGACAAGGCAAATGTGGAGGCTGATGGGGCAGAACTCCCGTCGTCGGATCGGAGCTGGAACGTATCTGACAGATCGAACGCGGAATCGTCCGCTTCCGACATGTGAACTTCATCCGACAGTTCAAAATCGTCCGCGTCGTCTTCTTCGCGCCCCATCGGCAAGGCATCGGGTGACAACACACTGCGCCGGGTCATCGAATCAATTTCTGTGACCGACGACGCATCCAGTTCGGGAAGATCGAACTGCTGCGATTGAGTATTGCTAGAAGATTCAATGCGTCGCCGATACGACGCTTCGATGTCAGGTCGCATGAAGGATCCGCAGTTCCAGCAGCGAACGAGCCCTTTTCGGCAGGTTTCGCCACAGGAAGCACAAATGTCCATGTCCGAGTCGACTGCCTGATCTGTCGGCAGGACCTGGAGTTGCGACGTTTCAAGCTGGGCCGCGTTAAGGACATGGCCACAGGCATGACATTCTGCCGTGCCTTCCAGAAGGAACGTACTACAAGCCGGGCAATTGATGATCTGGATGGCCATGACGCAAACAACCCCGAAGGTTCATGAGACGGAGAAGAATTGGAGTCGACCCAAAGTAATTGGACATGAAAAGCTATCAATCAAACAATCATGCCAGTCCATCACATCGACTAAACCAGCATCAGTTCTCGCTGCAATTTAACATGGGCGAGATCTGATTACACTCCGGAATCTTGATATAACCTGCGATGAGGATTCCGACATTGCCAACGGTAATGTTTGTGACGGAAATGACTGACGAATTCCGACGAAGCCTGCCGGATAGGTGTTTACGGTGCAAGTCTGCCCCAGCCAATAGAACACGGAAGAATTCTGGAACACTCATTTCCGCTGATTTTCACTGATTCAGACAGAGAAAGAAATGGTTTCGACTGGATACTCGGATTCGCTTCCAACTGTTCTCGATGAGCGTGAATCAGCGGAGATCAGTGTTCCAAATCCCCTTCTCCAGACCCCGGCAGTGGCGGCGTTGATCGGCCCCGTTCGCGGTTCGCCGATTGGAGCCAGACCACCGAACGAGCCGGGCTGGGAATCAGTCGTACAACAAAGTGTTTCCTGAGGCCCAACGAACCCTCTTGGGCCGCGACCACAGCAGCCAAAAAGTGGCTGTGTCGTTGATTTTGATCGCGGTCCGGTGGTTCCTGTCACCGCGCTGTGCGGGTTCCTTGCACCACCAGACAGCGCCCCAAAATAGCCCCAGCCCTTGGAGGCGCGGAAGAAATGCTCGCGCGCCCCACGCCGCAGCAAAGACGGGGGTCGGGTGTTCGTTTTTTCGAAATTGGCGGAGAGGCGCGGTCATTTCACACAATCGTCCATTGCCCGCCAATTTCGAAAAAACGAACACCCGACCCCTTGCTTGTCCTGCCCCGACCCGCCCGGCCCCACGCAGAACAACGCCATTTGGCTTTTACTCCAAAGGAGTTACGCCCCATAGCCCAGGGTTGCGAGCGCAGCGAGCTACCCTGGGCTATGGTTTGGGCTGGATTTGAACCCCAACGGGGTTCCGCCATTCCTATCGTCCCGGCGGCGGAGCGACGGGGCTGCGGTACGCGTGCGTTGCCCCTTGGCCCGGAAGACATGCGCTGTTCAACTGTCGAATGAAACGTCGCAAGAAATCCCGGCAACGCGACGAACTCCGATTCGCTGATCGTGACAACACAGTATCGCGATTTATGCGCCGAACCTTGCTCGCAGGACTCGAGGTCGACCTGCCAGATCTTTGCGAACAGTGATGTCTTTGTACTGTGCTGCAGCCACGAGCCGCTGACACGCCGGATCGGCCTGTTCGGGCGAAAGTTCCATCAGGAACAGAGCATTCGGTGCCGCAAAGCTCGGCGCCGCCGATACCAGTCGATCAATGATAGTGAAGCCCGTCGGACCACCATCCAGTGCCAGTCGCGGTTCATGCTTGGCCACTTCGGGATCCAAGGTGTCGATCTCGGCGGTGGGAATATAGGGCGGATTACTCACCAGAATGTCGAAGCGTGAATCTTTGGGCAGGGCGTCCAATAAATCACCCTGATGAAATTCAATCAGATCCCCAACCCCGTGCTTTTCTGCGTTTTCCTTCGCGATCGCCAGCGCCGCGGGGCTGATATCGGTCGCAGTAAATTTCACATTCAATTTTTGGCCAAGGCAATGTTTCGCCGCCGAGACAGCGATACACCCTGATCCGGTACACAGATCCAGGACGCGAATCGCCGTAGTGTCACCCGCTTCCTGTCGAGCGGCCGAAAGCTGTTTGATCTCTTCCGTCAGTTCGATCACAAGCGTCTCGGTGTCAGGTCGTGGAATGAGAACGTCCCGCGTCACTTTAAAGTCGAGACTGAAGAATTCGCGATGTCCGACGAGATAGGCGACCGGTTCAGCCTGAGCTCGGCGCTGAACCAGTTCGCGCATCGTTGCTCGAACGGCATCAGTCAGGGGTTGATCGTATGCCGTGTACAACTGAATCCGCTGGCAGCCGCGAGCCTGCGCCAGCAGGATTTCCGCATCCAGCCTGGGCGTGTCGCTGCCGTTCTTTTTCAGATGAGCAGTCGTCCACTCCAGCACCTTGCGAATCGTCCACTCATTTGCGGGAGTCGGGGTTGGTGGAGTGGCATCAGCGGACACAAGTCACCATCGATTCAGGGGGATTCGTCAAGAGGCCACGTTACCGCGTAATCGCTCTTCACGGTCAAACGAGACCATGGCCTGAATGACATCATCCAGGTCGCCGGTGATGATTTGATCCAGCTTGTGAACGGTCAGGTTAATGCGATGGTCGGTCAGGCGGTTCTGCGGAAAATTGTATGTCCGAATCCGTTCGTTACGCTCACCCGATCCCACCAGAGTTCGGCGCTGGGCTGAACGCTCCTGATTCAACGTGTCCTGTCGCTGTTCCATCAGCCGGCTGCGAAGAACTCGCATCGCTTTGGCTTTGTTCTTGTGCTGACTCTTTTCATCCTGAATTCGGACGACAATACCCGTTGGCATATGGGTGATCCGGACCGCCGATTCGGTCTTGTTCACTTTCTGACCGCCGGGGCCACCCGCCCGCATTGTATCGATCTGCAGGTCTTCGTCACGAATCTCGACATCAATGTCGGTCGCTTCGGGCATGACAGCCACTGTTGCTGCGCTGGTATGAACGCGTCCTTGTGTTTCCGTTTCGGGAACACGTTGAACGCGGTGTCCGCCGCTTTCGAACTGCAACTGGTGAAAGGCACCTTCGCCGGTGATGGACAGCACCGCTTCTTTCAAGCCCCCCAGTTCCGTTGTCGAAATTTCCAGGACTTCGAACTTCCAGCCTTTTTTCTCGACAAACCGCGTGTACATTTCGAACAGGTCACGAGCGAACAGAGCGGCTTCATCACCCCCGGTTCCCGCTCGAATTTCCATGATCAGACTGCCACGGGTGAGTGAATCACCGGCAGTGACCATGTCTTCCAGTTCGACTCGCATGGCGTCAAACTTCGCCTGCAGTTCGGTACATTCGGCCTGGGCGTATTCGCGAGTTTCCGCGTCTTCGGCCGATTCGAACATCTCTCGAGCGGTTGCCAGATCGGCTTCGAGCTGGTTGAACTGGCGGACGGTGAGAGCGACTTTACCGAGTCCGCCATGTTCGCGCTGGATTTCCAGCATCCGCGAAGTGTCAGCCAGGACTGCGGGGTCCTGGAGTTGACGTTCCAGTTCTTCGTAGCGAGTCAGCTTGGCCTGGAGCACGGGGAACATGATAAGAGAGCCGTAAGAATCAGGGGGTGGTCGATGGCCATTGCCTCAATGAGCGAGGGCGAGGCCATTACGGCAAACGGACAGCGGTTCGTGCGAGCCGCCAGCCTGCATCGGTGTGCCTTAGGTGACACGGCTAAACGATTTTGGTTCAGCCAGGCAGACCAAAGTCGGCAGAGGTGATTCGGCGAAGGTTTCCCAACAATCGAATCACCTACCGATGTTTGGCGCAGTTGATGAACTGCGCCATGAGCGGATCAAAGCTACCCCTGAGCAGCTTCGCCTTCGGTCTTTTCGTCCTTCTTGCCCCAGTTGTATTTGCGCTGGAACTTTTCGACGCGACCGGCGGTGTCGATGAACTTCTGCTTCCCCGTGAAGAACGGGTGCGATGCAGAACTGATATCTACCATCACCAGCGGATACGTCTTTCCGTCCACTTCGCAGGTCCGTTCGGATCTGATCGTTGAACGAGTCAGAAACTGTGCTCCCGTGGAGGAGTCCTGAAAGACTACCTCTTGATACTTGGGATGAATGCCTTCTTTCATGATCCGCGTGCCTGCAAGTTTTGAGTCAGTTAAGGTCTGGCCATCGGTCCCGACTAGTGGAAAACCGAAATCCGTCCGGCCGTTCATTCCCCGCAACAACCCTTGGGGAATCCGACATTTTAGGGGGCTGGGACTTGAACTGCAAGCGACTCTGCAGGGGTGAATCAAATCGAGACGAAACTGAGAATTGTCCGCAATGCTCATCCAGAAAAAGGTTTGCGCAGATTCGGCAAAATCTGCCGGTGTTCAATTGCCGCCTCGCCACGGTGATCTGCGGTGACCTTTCTGCCTTTAGCGATCGTTTCGGTTCCGTAGACGTCGATCTGCCTCACAAAATCTTTACCACAGGACTCTTGCCGACACCGATACCGAAAAGACCTGGAGTCCTACAGAGCGTTCACTGGATGGGCCTGACGGAAAGTGATTTATGTCGCCGCCACACCAGCCATGGAGTGGTCATGGCCTGGTCGGTTTGTGGCACCGCACAGATTCGTGGCACACAGACAGGTCGGTCCCTGCGACTGGACGGTCGCATGGAAGTCAGTGGAAAAACACGCAAGAGGAGTTTTGAGATGTTTGGCCTCAGGAAACTGCGATTTGTCGACATCGGGACAGGCCTGTCCATGATGATCGCCTCCGCCGGGTTGCTCGCTGCGAGCGCCCTGCACGCCGCAGATCCCGGATGCGCTTACCCAAGTGGTCCCGGGGTCTGTAATGACAAGATTTTTGAAGATGCTGCCGAGCGACTGAAGAACCTGCACCCCGCAGTCTGCACCGCTCCCGGATGTGCACCAGCACAAGCGGCCCCCTGCGTTCCAGCCGCTCCAGAATGCGGTGGCGATGGTGCTGCGGCTCCAACACCATGGGGCCTGACAGACGTGTTTGACGACAGTTGCGGTCGCAATCACTTCAAAGACAACGGCTGGAAGCTGGGTGGTAACCTGGCTCAGAGCTATACCTACAACTTCCAGAGCCCCACGAACCGCTACAACGGTCCTGTCACCTGGACTGACCAGTCCAACCAGTACCAGTTGAACCAGTTCTGGCTGTATGCCGAAAAGGCGACCAGCACCGAAAACAAAGACTTCGACTTCGGTGGTCGCATCGACATGCTGTACGGCACAAACGCTCGTTTGACGACCGAATCCGGACTGGAAACCTCGCGCTGGGCAACCGGCGGCGTGTACGGCGTTGCCCTGCCGAACATGTACGTTGAAGCAGCCTACAAGAAGATGAAGATCAAGGCTGGTCACTTCATCTCGCCGATCGGTTACTTCACGGTCGACACGACCCAGAACTTCTTCAACACGATTCCTTATACCTATCAGTGGGGGGAACCTTTCACCCATACGGGTATCATGGCGTCATACCAGTTGACGGACAATCTGGCCGTCAGTAGCGGTGTGACTCGTGGTTGGGATAACTTCGATCGCCACAACCCGAATCTCGGATACCTCGGTACCTGGTCGTACACATTCGCCAATAAGTCGAACCTGGCTCAGGTCATCGTCTGGTCGAATGAACCTAATCAGCAGCTCAGCTTTACGTCACGGTACTATCAGTCCTTGGTATACACCAAGCCAATCAATGATAACCTGACCTACGTCGGGCAGAGTGACTTCGGTACTCAGGATCAGGCGATGTACGATGGTCGCCGAGCCAACTGGTACGGCGTCAATCAGTACCTGATTTACAAGATGAACGATAAGTGGAGCTGGGGTGCAAACTTCGAATGGTGGCGTGATGAAGAAGGCTTCCGCGTCGCTGGCTTCCTGCCAGGCGGTCCTTACGCTCACAATATGGCACCCAGCGGGATCACCGGAAATTACTCCGGCGTTCCGTTTGCCACCCTGCCCGGCGGTTACAACGGGAACTTCTATCAGTTCACCGTCGGACCCAAGTGGCATCCAACCGGCAATCCAAACCTGTTCATTCGTCCAAACCTGCGTTACGACTTCTACACGGGCGGAACGGATTCGTTCCTCAACGGTGGTCGCGTGATGCCGTATGACAGCGGCACTAAAATGTCGCAAGGTTTGTTAGTGACGGATGTTTGCTGGATCTTCTAAGCGAAAACGGTCCCAGACCGTTCAGCAATAGGATGATAAAGCCACCCGAGGTGACCCCCTCGGGTGGTTTTGTTCTTTGGCCTTGGAATTTCGGAAACGGGAAAAACATGACTGTTTTGCAAGAATCCCATCAAATCTTAAGCCAAATTCCAGAGTTTCCGGATTCTTTCATCAACTTTGACCGCAGTGCCGATAATTCCGATCAGGTAAGCGAGCGCGGTCGTATCGTTCCACCGGTTGTTTGCATCGGTGATCGCAATCGACGTGATCGCAATCGGGAGGCACCTGGATGTTTGCAACGTTTTGTTCGATGCTGGTGATCTATCTCAACGGGATTTCTTTTCACAGCGGCCCACCCATTGTCGAACAGGCGAGAAACACCATTGTATTTGACGCATGGATGACCAGTGAGCGGCGGATCCGTCCGTTGACATCCCTGCGGTCTTTGATCGCGATTCCTGCGTTCTCCTGGAAAAGTCAGTCGGCCCTCGATCAAAGTTTTCGGGCCAATTGGCTGGTGATCGCTGGTGCGATGATGGTGCTCGCACTGATGTCTTCGCGAAGTGCCTTGGCGCAAGACCCGCGCATACCAGGGCAGGGGTTTCAGCACGCGGCCTACGCACCACTTCCCATTCCCCCTTCACCCGGAACAATCTTTACAGATACTCCCCCTCAGGAAATTGCTCCTCTCATGTCAGCCCCCACTGGACACGCCAGTGGCTATCCGCGGCAAATGCCGTGGGGGAACGGGCACATCATGATCGCTGATCCGGCCGACTTTCCACGGGTGAAGGCCTTTGATGTCCATTCACCTGGAAGCCTGTGGAATAACATGCGACCGAATCTGTTTGGGATTGAAAGCTCGGATGAGTGGGACTTCTACAATCTGATCAACACGGATCGGCCTGACTTCACGGATGCGACGTACTCGGTCGGAAAAGGGGTGACGATTCTGGAGTCAGGTTATACGTATCGAAAGAGTGAAGATTCGGAACTTCACCTCGATCGTCGTCAGCTTCCAGAAACCCTGCTGCGAGTCGGTGTCACCGACGAACTGGAAATTCGCTTCAAGTACGTCGGTTATGTGATGACCAGCATCAGCGACCAGACGACAGGCCTGAAAACGTCTGCGTTTGGCAACGACGACCTGCAGGTCAGCATCAAGTACGAAGTCTTGCAGCAGGATGATTGGCGTCCGATGGTCACCTTCCTTGGTGGAACGACGATTCCCTCGGGAACCGGCGGAATTTCCGCGTACCAGACACAGCCGTTTGCCAACGTCGTTCTAGGCTGGGGATTCCGCCGCTGGCTCTATCTGAAGCTCAGTACGGGTGTGGACTTCGTCAAGACAAACGACGTGACCAAGGTCGTGGAAGGATCGCTTCAAGAAGGCCCGCTAGGACTGAATCAGGTCGACAACATCACGCAGTGGCATCAGTCCGCTTCCCTGTTGTTTCAGGCCACCAAACGCGTTGGTGGTTTCGTGGAATGGTTCAGTTTCTTCAGCAACAATTCAGGGGACAACCGCGCGTCGAACTTTGTGGATACCGGTCTGTTCATTTATCTCACCCCGAATATCCAGGCCGACGTTCGCATCGGTGAACGTATCAGCGATCGAGTGAATTCCGTATTCACAGGAGCAGGACTCTCGTTGCGGTTCTAGTAATTCCAGATCACTCACCGTGAACAATCTGACAGCCGGACTGACTTCATTCAGCCCGGCTGTTCTTGTCTCCCGACCTTCAACAAATTCACTTGATGAACAGCGGTTCCAACAGCGTTCGCAGAGCCTGTCGGGCGCGGTGCAACCGAGTCTTGACGACTGAGGTTGAAACCTGCAACAGTTCGGCCGTCTGATCAGTATCCAGGCCTTCGATATCGCGTAGCAGCACGACCACTCGAAAGTCTTCAGGCAATCGATCGATCGACTCGCGAATCTGTACTCGCAACTCTTCACGTTGCAGCGGTTCATCCGACGGTCCCGACCAGCGGTTGACAGGTTCCACATGATGGCCAGTCTGGTCAAACTTCGGCAGCAGATCGTCGATCAGGATTTCCGGTCGCCGCGTCCGGGTACGCAGCTTTGTCAGCGATGCATTGACGACGATCCGGTGTAACCATGTTCCTAATGACGACTGGCCACCAAAACGATCCAGCGATCGAAACGCCAAAAGGAATCCTTCCTGCACGGCATCGGCAGCGGCCTCGTCATCTCGCAGGATGCGTTTCGCCACGACAAGCATGCGGCCGGAATGCGAACGCACAAATTCTGCAAACGCCTCTTCGTTTCCTGCACGCATCCGTGTCAGCAAGTCGTCGTCCGGATTGACGGTGGTCATTGATTTCCCTCCGAAACAATTCGGCAAAGTCGCGTTGAAACCGATTGAAGAACGTCGAAACCCATCGTCCGCGGTGTGATTCGCACGTCAGGAATCGTGATGGTCAGAGGGGATGGGAATCAGTCGCTTGAACACGTCGTGCCGCCAGAATCGCCTTCACCAGATCTTCCGGGACGCTCTCTTCCTGACTCGTGGCGGGATCTTTCAGATTGCAGATGGCGTGGTCAGTTTTCTGATAGGAATCGAGATACCGCCGACAGTCGCGACACAAGAGGAGGTGCAGCCGAAACACCAGACGCTGCGACCATGGCAACGTACGATCCAGATATTCACTCAGAAAGTCTGCGATGTCTTTGCAGGTCATCATGTCCGGTTTCCCAAACTGGCGGGCCAAGTCAAATCGCGCAGAAGATAACGGCAACGAGCGGATTGTTTGACGTTGCAATTCTACTCCAACGGAGTCATGTCCCATAGCTGGGACAGCCCAATCGAGACAGGATACAACACAGATTCCGATCTGACCTTGCGGCCCAACGGCCATTGAATGATCAAGAATGGATTTCTCACAGAGTCGCGGAGACACGGAGGGAAGAGAGCAGATCTCGCGTCATCAGTTGTGCGCGAAGCGGCATCTCATCTCTGTGTCTCCGTGCCTGTGTGAGAACCCGAAACAAACAAGTCAGCACCGAGTACGATGCTCGTCAGATGCCGACTTCACTCAAGTGGCTCGGCTCGTTTTACAAACTGCTTTTCTGCAATTGGGCGCCTGATGTTCATCGCATGTACGACTGCCAGGTTGTAAAGAAAAAAGACGAGAAGAGGAGACCTTCGGTCGTCGGTTTCGGCGGGGTCGGGAGACGTCGGGAGACCCGCGCAGGACAAAGGCGCGATTCGTGCATCAGGGCTCGGCTTGAGGTTTCTTGTGCTGCGCACCCAGCTTGAAGAAAGCTGGGCCACCCTGCGAAGCGGATGCCCCCGTGAACGCGGTACGCCGTCACATCAAGAATTCCGGGCCTTCCGCAAAGCCTTCAGACCCGGCCACCCCCTGCAATCGTCGGCCGCTCGTGGGCCTTCAGCCCACAGGGAATGACAGGTTTCGATAAAACCAAAGGGCCAAAGACGCCGGGGTGAGACGTCTGGCGAGTAGCTGTCAGGCACAATGACTGTTATCATCTTTCGCCTATGCGTTCTGAGTCTTGAGATCTCCGATTCGACGGGAGTCTGTGGATGTTATTGCGATTGTGGGCCGGAAGTGCCTTGGCCTGTTTGAACCTCGTGGGAATGGCCATCGCGGCCGAACCAACCTCTACTCATCCTCGCGTACCTGGTTTTGAGCGGTTCTATGCCGCCGCACCTGATCCCGACGACGAAGATGCTCCCAAGCTGGACCCGATTACGGGGGGACGGCTGTTGCTCGGGGAACTCAATTGTACTGCCTGCCATGCGGCCACGGGTGACATCAAGAATGTTATCAGCAACAAGCAGGCACCGATCCTCGACGAAATCGGCAATCGAGCCCGCGTTGACTGGCTGCGCGATTTCATCAGCAAGCCTCATTCGACAAAGCCGGGCACCACGATGCCCGATCTGATCGCCGGACTCCCTGAGGCCGAGCGGGCTGCGACTGTCGAAGCGTTGGTTCACTTCTTGGCATCGACCGGTACAACAACCGACGCTCATCCCGATAAAGCTGGAGCCAAACGCGGCGAAGCCCTGTTCCAGAAATCGGGCTGTGTTGCTTGTCACCAGCCTCTCGATGCCAAGATCGCGGACATTCCCACCTCGGTCTCGCTCCCTGACCTCGGTAAGAAGTATTCGGTTCCCAGCCTGATGGCGTTTCTGAAAGATCCCGTGAAGGTCCGTCCTTCGGGCCGGATGCCTGCGCTGGGATTGAAGGACGAAGAGTTCCGCGACATCGCCCATTACTTTGTGACCGATGTTCAATTGGTTTCCAATGTGAAGTTTGCCGTCTATGACGGGAACTGGAATGACACCCCGGACTTCAGCAAACTGAAACCGGTCTCGGAAGGGACGTGCGCGGGGCTCGATCTGACCGTCGCAGGCAAGACGGGAAATTTTGGAGTTCAGTTCAAAGCGTTTTTGAAGATCACCAAGGGAGGAAAGTACGACTTCCATCTTGGTTCGGATGACGGCAGCCGTCTGACGATCAATGACAGTGTGGTCGTTGAAAATGGCGGGGTCCACCCTCATACGGTCAAGTCGGGCTCGAAGATGCTCGAACCAGGTTTCCATCCGATTGTCGTGGATTACTTCCAGGGCGGGGGTGAATGGACCGTCGACCTGGAGATTTCTGGTCCGGGCCTCAACAAGCAACCGGCGAATGGGTTTCTGTTTCTCGAAGCCAAAGACCCCGCCCCAACTGCGGTGCGTCCCGGTTTTACCGTTGAGGCGTCACTCGCCGAAAAGGGTCGCGGCCTGTTCGCATCGCTCGGCTGCGCTTCCTGCCATCAGATGAAACTGAACAACGAATCGATCACATCGACACTCAAGGCCAAGCCGCTGGGTGATCTCAAGGAAGCAACGGGCTGCCTGGCTGACAACGTTGCGGGCAAGCTGCCACGTTTTGGGTTGAATGCAAAACAACGAACGGCCCTGGTGATGGCACTCAAGGGTTCGGCAGAAGAACCTGCGACCGAGAAAGTCCATCGCACGCTGGCGTCGCTGAATTGTTATGCCTGTCACAAGCGAGGCCAGATTGGCGGGGTTGAAGAGGCCCGCAATCCGTTCTTCGAATCGTTGCAGAAAGAAATGGGCGACGAAGGCCGGTTGCCTCCTTTGATTACAGGCGTTGGTGACAAGCTGCGACCAGACTGGCTGAAGCATGTTCTGTTGAACGGAGCCGAAGACCGTAAGAACTATATGGTCGTCCGCATGCCGAAATTTGGCGGAAACAACGTGGCACCACTGGTCGAGGCGTTTGCCGCCGTCGATCTGAATCTGGAACCGCTCCCCAAAGTCGAATTCCCGGAACCTGAATATCGAATCAAGGCGGCAGGCCGTCATCTGGTTGGTGGCCAGGCATTGAGCTGCATCAAGTGCCATGACTTTGGGCCTCATCCTTCCACAGGTGTGCGAGCGATCAACCTGACGACGATGCACCAGCGATTGCGTCCCGAATGGGTCAATCGTTACCTGCGCGATCCACAGGTCTATCGTCCTGGAACGCGTATGCCTGCTGCATGGCCATTCGGCAAAGCAAGTATTCGTGATGTCCTGAATGCCGATGTGGATCTGCAGATTGCGGCCGTCGCACTCTACCTGGCTGATGGAGGCAAAGCTGCGGTACCGGTTGGTCTGGTTCGCGAGCCGATGGAACTGAAACCGATCGATGAACCGATCATCTACCGTAACTTCATCGAAGGGGGCGGTTCCCGCGCGATCGGAGTCGGGTATCCAGAACGCGTGAATCTCGCATGGGATGCCAACGAGATGCGTCTAGCCTTGATCTGGCACGGTGCCTTCATTGACGCTTCGCGACACTGGACCGGACGTGGTGTTGGATTCGAAGCACCGCTGGGCGACCATTTGATCGCTTTGCCACCAAACGCACCTCTCGCAAAGCTCGCTTCGCCCAACGATCCGTGGCCAAACACCCTGGCACGAGAAAGCGGCTTCCGTTTCCAGGGCTATCGACTGGATGACAAGCAGCGACCCGGATTCCGTTATTCATTCGCTGGTCTGTCGATCGAAGATCACTCCGTTCCTGTTACGAAGGCGGATGAAAAATTTGCTGGTCTGGAACGAACATTGACGATTACCGGGAATGCCGCAGAACCCGTTTACTATCGTGCGGCTCTGGCTGGAAAAATCGAAAAGATTTCCGATACCGAATTCCGGATCGATGGTTTCCTGACCATCAAACTGACCGGGGCCGACGGCGTGATTATTCGTCAGGCTGGAAACCAATCGGAATTGCTCGTCCCCGTGAAACTGGTCGGGGGTAAGCTGGTCTTGAAACAATCGTACGTCTGGTAGTTTCAATTCGCGGACACGATTGCCGTTAGCTCACTACGAAATCAACGTTATCGCGATAAGGATAAGATATGCGTCTTTCAGTTTCTGGTTTTGCCTTTCTGCTGGCTGTCGGGACCTCGCTTGTTTCCCTCGCGGCTGACAAACCGCTCGTGGAGAATGATTTCTACCGGCTGATCCCGTTTGACGTTCCGAAAGAGATCATGCTGGAAGCGGGCGGGATTGAGTTATTACCGGACGGGAAATTGGCGATCTCGACTCGCCGCGGCGAAATCTGGATGGTGGACAAGCCGTTCGCAGATCCTCCGAAAGAAGTGAAATGGACTCGCTTCGCTCACGGTTTGCATGAAGTGCTGGGGATCGCCCAGCGTGATGGTTGGCTCTATGCCACTCAGCGCGGTGAAGTTTCGCGATTGAAGGACACCAACGGTGACGGCAAGGCCGATCAGTATGAAACCGTCAACGATGACTGGCAGATCAACGGTGACTATCACGAATACGCGTTTGGATCGAAGTTTGATCGTGATGGAAACATCTGGGTGGTCCTCTGCCTGACCGGTTCCTTCAGCAGCGAATGCAAATACCGCGGCTGGTGCCTGCGAATCACTCCCGATGGCAAGTCGATCGCGACCTGCAGCGGAATCCGATCCCCTGGCGGGATCGGGATGAATGCCCTCGGAGAAATGTTTTATACGGACAATCAGGGGCCCTGGAACGGGACCTGCGAACTGAAGCATCTGATCCCCGGCAAGTTCGTCGGTCATCCCGGCGGGTTCAAATGGTATGACCTGCCCGAAGTGAAAGCGGTGATGGGTCCCAAGCCAACCGAACCCGTCAGCGGCAGCCGTTTCATGACTGAAGCGGCTAAGATTCCTGAGTACGAACCGCCGATCATCATGTTCCCGTACAGCAAGATGGGAAAGTCTGCCAGCGGTGTTGCCTGTGACACGACCGGTGGCAAATTCGGCCCCTTCCAGAATCAGATGTTTGTCGGAGACCAGAGCGACAGCACAGTGATGCGCTGCTTCCTGGAAAAGATCGACGGACATTATCAGGGGGCCTGTTTCCGCTTCCGCGAGGGATTCGGTTCGGGAACACTCGCAATGGAAATGACGGCCGATGGTTCGATGTTTGTCGGTGGAACTAACCGCGGCTGGGGTTCCCGAGGTCCCAAGCCCGGTGCTTTGGAGCGTCTCGTCTGGACGGGCAAGGTTCCGTTTGAAATTCACGAAATGCGAGCCAAACCCGACGGTTTCGAACTGACGTTCACTCAACCTGTCGACCCTGCCACTGCAGGTGATGTGAAGAGTTATACGATGTCGAGCTACACCTACATCTTCCAGTCCGCCTACGGCAGCCCGGAAGTCGATCAGGCAACCCCCACGATCACGTCGGCAAAGGTCGCCGCCGATGGCAAGAGCGTCCGACTCGTTGTCGATGGCCTGAAAGCCGGCAACATCCACGAACTCACCGCTGGCGGCCTCAAGTCCGCAGAAGGACTTCCCCTGTTGCATAAGGAAGCGTTTTACACGCTGAATCGGATTCCCAAGTAGTTGAAGGGGAACACTGATCTTCACTAATTTTCGCTGATCAAATCCAAAGACCAATTCAGGACATGACGGGGTGCGAATTCTTGAACGCCCTGCATTTCGATCAGTGTCGATCAGCGAAGATTAGTGCTCCAAATTCACTCGAGCTCGACATCCGGCGGTTCGCAATTACAGTTCATCGTCGTCAGGCGTCAGTTTGAGAAAATCGTTTTCACAGATCGGCTGAGAATATGGCAAACTCACGCCATACTTCTGAAGTACCGTCTGATAGTGAAGAAGTCGGTCGACCAGCGAGTGCAAGAGATCCTCAACCTCGCCGAGAAAGTCCTCATGCGAGGTTGTTCCATCGCGTACGGCTTCCGCGATCGTCTTTGCGGTCTCGCATAGAATCGATAACGAGTCGCCTTGAATGACGGAGCCCGGGAAATTGCGGCCAGGTGGCTTAATGACCGCGTAGTTGGACTCTGTCGAGTAAACTTCCAGAAGTTCTCGCGGCACTGGACCGCAAATCGGTTTCTGCGTGAGTTCAACCCGATTTCCATCGGGATCAGCGACGATGGCACGAATACCCCACGGCGAATCCTTGGGTTCCGAAACGATCTCGATCTGCGCGTTACGGCAGGTATCAACGACATTCACGACGGACGTGACAACAAAACCAAGCCTTGTCTGAGTTGGTAGGTATTTGTCGGTCGCTGGATACAACTCCAGCACGGTGCCTCCGAGGGTACATGCGAAGTGTTCCGGTCCGTTGTTGTGAGATTCTCGTTCAAAGTGCAAACCGAGCTTCGAATAGAATTCTGCAGACTGATCGATGTTTGCAACGCGGATGACGATCAGTGCCAGAGTTGGAAGATCTGAAATGATCGCATTGCTGTCGTGATCGCTGGGTGATTGAACATTCATTTGGCGAGACCCGATGTGCGATTCGAACGGACATTGCCACAGAAGTCTATGATAGACGGCATCCACATCGGCACTGGCGATCCACGGCGATCGCCAGTGGACACCCTGAAATGCGGCGGGTGGCACCCAACGCGGGTAACGATATTCGTAGCTGAATTCGTGAGAATTCAGGAGTTTTCAACCATCTCCGAACTCTCACGAGTTCGGCTACCGGTGTTTCTTCTGCTCAAAATATCGTTACTCGCATTGAGTGCACCCTGCCGCAAATCATCGCCGTGGTGGCGGGTTGCTTTGTTCTGACAACGATTCATAGAACTGCTTCACCAGTTGCTGGTACTTGGGGAGCATTCGTTCGCCGTACGTGTTCAGCAGTTGCTCGCGCATGTGTGGCGGAAGATGGCCCCAGACATCCATTTCCAGCTTCTTTTTACGAGCTTCCTCTTCGGCAGCTTTGCGTTCGGAATCGGTCCGCTCGTCAGATCCCTGTGCGTCCTTGCGGTCTTTGCCACCCGATTTATTCAACTGGGCGTTTTGTGACCCCATTTGCCCTTTGGCCTGTTCGGATTTGCCAAGCTGTCCCTTGGCCTGCATTTTTTGCATCTGTCCCTGTCCAGACTTCCCTGCGCGGGAGGATGCACCTCCGCCGCCCCCACCGCCACCGCCGGATGGGGGTGGGTTCTGTAGTTGATTGATCAGGTCGTCCAGATCCTTGATGACCTGCTTCTGAACTTTACGGGTCTCTTCGCCGGTTTCATCGCCGTCGAGTTTTTCACCTGCGTTCCTCATCCCTTTGGTAATCCGGTCCAGCTTGTTTTCTTTTTCCTTTTCCGCCGCACCTTCGTCCAGATCCTTGAACAGTTCCTTGGAGACCTTGTCCAGAATCGAAGGGTTCGCAGGCTTTTTCACTTTATCCGGGGCCGAAGGTTTTTCCGGTTCGGTGTCGCTTTCTTTTGCCTTCTCCAGATCCTTTACGGGTGCTGGATCGACTTTCGGCGCGTCATCGGCGAACGACAGACCGCTCGCCAGAAGGATCACGAAAACGATGGATGCATTCAGCAGATGCCCGGCGATGCCGCCGTTCGCTCCACGTAATGACAGGCCGAGCACCTTTGTGGCGTCGTTCAATCGCAGGAAATTTGACATCGAAATCAATCCTCTTTCGCACCAGGTTGTTTGCCGGTGGAATTCTTTTCGGGACGCTTGCCTGGTTCGAAGTTGTCCAGATCGAGGGAATCGAGATCCGACTTCTTTTTCCTGGGTTTCGGTTTGGCTTCAGGTTCAACCGGCTTTTCTCCGTTGCCGGCAGGATCGACAACAGGCTTATCCTTGGGCGATTCTCTGTGCGGCTTCTTCGTGCCTTTGGGATCTTCGCGGTCAGGTTCACTCTGCAACATCCTGGCGATCACGTCGCGGGTCAGATCTGCCAACTCGGATTGTTCACGTGCCAGTTCCTCCAATTCCGCGGCCGCTGATTCTGGAAACTTGCCGTCCTTGTCTTTCAGACTGTCGAGCAGCTGAGTTCGTTCCAGGAATTCTTCCTGCAGCGCCTTTAAAAGCTTGAGTTGTGCCAGTTGAGGCAACGATTCTCCGGGGGGCTGCCCCTGTTCTGGTTTCGGCTGGTCGTCTGGATTCTGTCCCTGACCGGGTGGCGGAGGCGACTGTTCTCCATTGGCCTGTGGCTTTCGTTCTTCGGGCTTCAATACCGCCAGCAGGCTTTCAATTTTCTTGACAGCATCCCGTTGCAGTGCCAGAGCGGCCGCGTCTACCTTCTTTTCCGACAGACGATCTGCCGACAACTTCAGACTGCGTG
>Ga0194055_10000358_pt1 | contig 36064 bp, 31 predicted proteins | sample SepL449m_MetaG_FD_155482 | JGI IMG/M metagenome (GOLD analysis project Ga0194055, IMG submission 155482) | Anoxic zone freshwater microbial communities from boreal shield lake in IISD Experimental Lakes Area, Ontario, Canada - Sep2016-L442-9m | ecosystem: Environmental > Aquatic > Freshwater >... | reverse complement strand
TCGCTGCGCTGACCGAGCCTTTGGCTGTTGGCGTGCACGCCGTTGCCAAGAGCCGTATTGCGGTCGGCGACGCCGCCATCGTGATGGGCCTTGGCCCAGTTGGCTTGGCATGTATTGCCGAACTCCGCATGCGCGGCATTGGCCCCATCATCGCTGCCGACTTCTCGCCACGACGCCGTGCGCTCGCCGAGAAGCTCGGCGTCGACATCGCGGTCGACCCACGCGAGACCACCGCTATCGATGCATGGCGCAAGATCGACGGCTCGCGTCCGCTGGTCATCTTCGAGGCTGTGGGCGTACCCGGAATGATCAACGAAGCAATGCGAGTTGCGCCCAAAGACACTCGCATCCTCGTGGTTGGTGTGTGCATGCAACAAGACCACATTCATCCGATGCTCGGCATTCAGGGTGAGCTCAACATCCAATTCGCTCTGGGCTACGAGCCCGCCGAATTCTCGTCCGCGCTCGAGGCAATCGCCGAGGGCAAAGTAGACCTTTCATCGTGGATCACCGGCACGGTCAACATCGATGGCGTGCCGCAGGCCTTCACCGATCTGGCCAACCCTGAGGCGCACGCCAAGATTCTCGTCAAGCCCTAAGGACTCATCGGATGAGTGATTCGATCGTCAACGGCGACGCCCCGAGCGACCTGACCTTTCCCCGGCAATACGCGCGTACTCAGCGGCTCTCATTGGGCGATCCGCGCTCGGTCACTGTTTCGCCCGACGGGCTGCGCGTGGTGTTTTGTCGCAGCGCCAGCGGCGACGACCCGGTGAACTGTTTGTGGGTGCTCGATGTACCAACTGGCACCGAGCGACTCGTGGCCGACCCACGGCAACTGCTGGCTGCGGCCGACAGCAACGAGCCTGCCGAAGAAAGGGCCCGACGCGAACGCACCCGCGAGGGCGCTGGCGGCGTGGTGAGTTACGCCACCGACTCGGCAGTAACGGTCGCTTCATTTTCATTGGGCGGGCGGCTGTTTGGTGCCGGCCTCATCAGCGGCACAGCGCGAGAAATGACTGTTACTGGCCCGGTGTTCGATCCGCGACCAGACCCAACTGCAGCGCGTGTTGCATACGTGTGCGGCGCCGCACTTCGCATCGGCGAGCTCGACAACAGCAGTTGGGAGTTGGCGTCCGAGCCCGACCATCCCAATGTCACCTGGGGCAGCGCCGAGTTCGTCGCCGCCGAAGAAATGGGCCGCCAACGCGGTTATTGGTGGTCTCCCGATGGCGCCGCGATAGCAGTACAGCGAGCCGACACATCGCCTGTCTCGATCTGGCATATCGCCGACCCAGCGCATCCCGAGACCGTGCCGACCCAACATCGATATCCCGCTGCAGGCACCGACAACGCCTTGGTGTCGTTGTTCGTCATCACGCTTGGGCAACGCGCTGCCGCGAGCCGTGTGCAGATGCACTGGGATACCGACAGCTTTCCGTATCTCGCCAATGTCACGTGGGCCACCAACGATCGGCTGCTGCTCACTGTGCAGTCGCGTGACCAATCGCGACTCTTAGTGCTCGAAGCCGATCCCACAACTGGCGTCACCAACGCAGTGTTCGCTGATCACGATGACCAATGGGTCGACCTCGTTGCTGGCACACCAGCCGTGCTCAGCGATGGTCGCTTAGTGATGGCCGCCGATCGCGCCGGCGCCCGACGACTGCTCGTTGATGGCACCGTGGTATCGCCAGCCGATCAACAGGTGCGATCGGTCACGGCGGTTGCTGGCAACGCCATCACATTTGCGGCCAACCCCATCGATGACCCCACAGTGCAACACGTGTGGCAATGGTCGGACGGCCACGGATGCACCTGTCTCACAACCGAAGCAGGCGTGCACGCGGCAACCGTGGGCGGCAACACCGTTGCGATCCGTTCGGCCACACTTGCCGCGCACGGTGCCACACTTCGGGTCGGTCACACCACTATCACGTCGTATGCCCAGACCCCATTGGTCGAACCCAACGTGTCGATCCATCGAGTCGGCGACGACAAGTTGGCGGTTGCGGTGGTGCTGCCGCACGGCGTCATCAACGGTCCGCTGCCCGTGCTGGTCGACCCATATGGCGGCCCACACAGCCAGCGCGTTGTCAGCGCCCGAAGCGCTTACCTTTCGTCGCAATGGTTTGCCGATCAAGGATTTGCGGTCATCATCACCGACGGCCGCGGCACCCCCGGCCGCGGCACCGAGTGGGAGCGAGCGGTGCATCTCGACCTCGCCGGGCCAGTGCTCGACGATCAGGTCCGCGCCCTCGAAGAAGTCACCAACATCTTGGCCCGCGACGGCATTCAGCTCGACCGCGAACGGGTCGGCATTCGTGGCTGGAGTTTTGGTGGCTATCTCGCAGCGCTCGCCGTGATGCAGCGACCCGACATCTTTCACGCAGCCGTCGCCGGTGCACCCGTGACCGAATGGCGTTTGTACGACACGCACTACACCGAGCGCTATCTCGGCGATCCCTTCACCGATCCCGAGCCATACGATCGCTCGTCGCTGCTCGACATCGCCCATTTGCTCACTCGGCCGCTGCTGCTCATTCACGGTCTGGCCGACGACAACGTGGTTGCAGCACACACGTTGCGGCTCTCATCAGCCCTTTTGGCCGCCGGAAAACCGCACGAAGTGCTGCCGTTGTCGGGCGTCACGCACATGACACCGCAAGAGATCGTGGCCGAGAACCTGCTCCTGCACCAGCTCGAATTTTTGCGTCGGGTATTACGGATCCAGACCTGAGCCAGAGGCTACGTTGGCAAGGTGACTTCGACTTTGGAACACCTCTACGCCAACGTGGCGGTGCATGCCACGCAAGACCGCGAACACGAGGCAGCCGTCGAATTGCTCTTGCTCGTGATGATCGTCGATCACCACATCAGCGAAGAAGAACTCAACGAAATCCGCCGCATTAGCGAAGATTCGGGTTGGGAGAACGACACGTTCTCGTTCGATCGATACTTCGGCCAAGCGATGGCCACGGTTCGCCATGCAGTTGCTACTGACACCATCGACGAGTTCCTCGACTCGGTCGATCTGCGCATCACCAGCAAGGTGCTGCGCGCATCGCTGTTCTCCGCCGCTCGCGATGTTGCTGGCATCGACCGCACGCTCGATCTGCACGAGCGAAATCTGCTCGAACTGCTCGCCGCTCGTTTCGACTAACTCAGCTACGCCCTAGCAGCGCCTACCGCCGCGCTACAGCGATTCGATCGCGTCCCGCAAGATCGCTTCGAATCTCCGCGTCGGCGAGCCCGGCCTTATTGAGCAGCTCGATCACTGCTGCCCCTTGGTCGGCGCCGATCTCAAGCACCAAGTATCCGCCGGGGCGCAACCACGCAGCTGCGTCGGCAACCAGAACGCGAATGTCGCGGAGGCCATCGACGCCGCCGAACAACGCGAGATGTGGCTCCCATTCGGCCACGTGAGCTTCGACATCGGGATCATCGAGAGCGATGTACGGAGGATTCGCAACAACGAGATCGAGACGACCGCGAAGGTCGCTGGGCAACGCAAGGAACCACGAGCCCTGCACAATGCGCACGCTCTGGGCATTGCGACCGATGCCAGCAAGGTTGGCCGAAGCAACATCAACCGCATCGGATGACACATCGGCCAGCCATACCTGCGCAGAATCAACCGGCAATTCGGCAGCCAGTGATAGGCCGATGGCTCCACTGCCCGTGCCCAAGTCGGCAATCAGCAACCGTTCACCTGCATCCTCAGCGGTGCGCAACGATCGAGCCAATTCGATGGCTGCTTCGCAGACCCATTCGGTTTCGGGCCGCGGGATGAGCACTCGTTGGTCGACCATCAGGTCGAGTCGACGAAACTGCCAACGGCCGAGCACGTATTGCAGCGGCTCGCCAGCGGCACGACGGGCAAGCATCGCGTCGAGGTGAGCCACCATGCCATGCATTGCTGGCTCATCAAGCTCGGCCAAAAACTCGGGGCCATCGCATCCGCTGGCCACTTCGCACATCCAACGCGCGTGGTGACGGTCGCCCAACGCGCTGGTGGTCTGCGCCCACAGCTCACGCCACGTGACGTGTTCGCTGTCAGTCATCACCATTGGCAAGTTGACGAGTGCGCTCGTCGGCCGCCAGCGCCTCGACGACATCGGTGAGGTTGCCAGCAAGCACTTCTTGCAAGCGATAGATCGTGAACCCAATGCGGTGATCGGTGAGCCGGTTCTCTTTGTAGTTGTAGGTGCGAATCTTTTCGCCGCGCCCACCGGTGCCAACCTGCGACTTGCGCTCGGCCGAGGCCTTTGCGTCGGCTTCGTCTTGCGCCGCCTGCAACAAGCGCGCCCGCAACACAGTCATCGCCCGCGCCCTGTTTTGTAACTGGCTGCGCTCGTCTTGCATCGCCACAGCAATGCCCGTGGGCTTGTGCGTAATGCGCACTGCCGAGTCGGTGGTGTTCACGCCCTGCCCCCCCGGGCCGCTCGCGCGATACACATCGATCTGCAGATCTTTTTCGTCGATGTCGATCTCGACTTCTTCGGCTTCGGCCAAAATGAGCACCGTCGCCGACGACGTATGAATACGGCCCTGGCTCTCGGTAACCGGCACACGCTGCACGCGGTGAGTGCCGCCTTCGTACTTGAGGTGGCTCCACGAAGAGTCACCCTTCACCATGAACGTGATCTGGTTGAACCCGCCAAGGTCGCTGACATCGGTAGACAACACATCGATGCTCCAACCCTGCTGGGTGGCGTAGCCCGAGTACATCTCAAAGAGGTCACGAGCAAACAAGTTGGCTTCTTCGCCACCTTCGGCGCCACGGATCTCGACGATGACTGCCTTGCCGTCGTTGGGGTCACGAGGCAACAACAACAGGCGAATCTCGGCTTCGATGCGCTCGATCTCGGCCTCGGAAACCGTGAGGTCTTGGCGCAGCGCATCGCGCTCGTCGGCGCTCGCAAACGTGAGTAGCTCGCGTGCGGCATCGGCGTCTTCGTGCACAGCGCGCAGCGCGCGAATCAACGTGACGATAGGCGTGAGCTCTTTGTACCGCGTGGTCTTGATGCGCAACAGCGCACCGTCGGTGAGAATTGCGGGGTCGGAAAGCTCGGCCTCAACGGTGAGGTATTCGTCTTCTACGGCAGCCAATCGATCAATCACAGCGCAAGCAGGCTACGTCGCCGCCGAGTGTTCCTTGCGATCTAGACCCAAGTGAGTACCGAGATTGACCCTTGAGCCAACTGGGCAACCCGCTGCGTCACCGGCGACGCATCCCGCTCGGGCACAAGCAACACCAACTCGGCGTCAGGCCCGTACATCTGGCGGGCATCGAGGGCAAAGGGCACCAGATCGAGGTCGATGCCCACCGAGCACACCACCACAACCGACGTTCCATCGGCGGTCTCGCCCAAAGCCACACACGGAATCGGATCTTTCAGGTTCGGACGCGGCACCGGTGGATCTGCCGAGCGAAGATGCAGCGCGCCGACCCGCGAGGGATCGTTGATGGCCAACCAGCGCAAGAACCGTTCGGCGCCCAAACGGTTGAGCGGATGAAGCGGTGCGTCTACCTGACGATGGCCTCTCACGGCATCGACTACGCCAGCAAGCGCTTCGACCGTTGGCTTGTTGCCGTGCAGCATCATGAACGACTCGCGATCGTGTGCACCAACGCCGACCTCAAGGCGAACCTCGCCCGAATACGCATCGGTGACCACGCGACACACCTCGAGCCCGCGAATCTCGCCGGCGAGCACGCCGTGTTCTACAACAGGTTCAGCACCGCCCTGTTCGATAACCGCGCGCCAGATCTCATGGGCCGGATCGATGGCACCAGCCACTGGATACGGCTCATGATGAGCCGCCACGAGCGAACGACCCTGCGCTTGCCACACAGTGATGGGCATCTCAAAGAGCGTTGCACGCCGAGCCAGAATGCCGGTCGACGACTCGGCGATGACGGCCAGCGAACGCACGTGGCCGTGGCGAGTTGCCCACGCCAGCGCAGCGCCCAGGCCGCGCTCGGGCTGTTCGTCGAGCAATACCCATGCGCAGCCGCCCACGATCAACGCTGCACCGCGGCCAAACGATGCCTCTGTTTGTGCCTCGGCCACGCTTGGCAGGGCCTCGGCCCCAAGGTGATCACTGACCAGCGCTCTGAGCTTCATCGACAGCAGCGCTGCGCGGCGCGTTGGGTCAGTAGGTGCGGCCGATGTAGTCACCTCGCCAGACTACGAGCCGAAAGCGTCGACAGCATCGGAGACATCACGCCACGGCGTGCCGCGGCACGCCGAAAACGCCAGATGCCACTCGATCTCTCGATCGAATGGCATCTGCACAACTCAAAAACCTGCAGCAGCGCTGCAAGGAATTACTGACCCTTGCGGGCTCCGTAACGCTTGTTGAAGCGCTCGACGCGACCGCCAGCATCGACGAGCTTTTGCTTGCCGGTGAAGTACGGGTGACACTCGTTGCACAATTCGAGGCTGAGCGTGCCAGTGCGAGTGCTCTGCGTGAGGAAAACATTGCCGCACGTGCACTTCACGGTGACATCGGCGTAAACAGGGTGGATGTCGGTCTTCATGACGATCTCCAAAATAGAACGGACGGGAAATGATAGCGGCCGAAAGGAATTTCCGACCTTGGCGTTCCTTACATCGATGGTTGCTTAGAAATCTCGGCCAAGAACTCGTCGTTGGTACGGAATGTACGCAAACGATCGATGAGCAACTCAAGACCAGGGGCCGCGTTTCCGTCGGCCGCCAGACCTGACAACACACGGCGTAGCTTCCACACCATCTGTAGTTGTTTGCGGTCGAACAGCAATTCTTCGTGACGGGTACTCGACGCATCGACATCGATGGCCGGATAGATGCGGCGCTCGGCGAGACGACGATCGAGACGCAGCTCCATGTTGCCGGTGCCCTTGAACTCTTCGAAGATCGCGTCGTCCATCCGGCTGTTGGTCTCGACAAGAGCCGTCGCCAAGATGGTGAGTGATCCGCCTTCTTCGATGTTGCGAGCCGCACCAAAGAACTTCTTGGGTGGGTACAGCGCACCGGCGTCGATACCGCCCGACATGATTCGACCCGTGGCCGGCGCAGCCAAGTTGTAGGCACGGCTGAGGCGGGTGATGCCGTCGAGAATGATCACGACGTCTTCACCGTTTTCGACCATGCGCTTGGCCTTCTCGATGCAGAGCTCGGCAACGTGAGTGTGCTCGTCGCTCGGACGATCGAAGGTACTCGCAATGACTTCGCCCTTTACGGTGCGGCGCATGTCGGTGACTTCTTCGGGGCGCTCGTCGATGAGCAACACGATGAGCTTGATCTCCGGATTGTTGCGCTCGATCGAGGTCGCGATGGTCTTCATGATCGTGGTCTTGCCGGCCTTTGGCGGCGACACGATGATGCCGCGCTGACCCTTACCGATTGGACTGATGAGGTCGATAATTCGAGCCGTCATGTTGTTTGGATCAGACGGATTCTCGAGGTGCAACTTCGTGTCGGGGAACAGCGGAGTGAGGTCTTCGAAGCGAGGGCGGGTGCGTGCCTTTTCGGGATCGCCACCGTTCACCGTGTGGATTTCGAGCAGTGCCGGGTTCTTCTCGTTGCGACCTGCTGGTCGGCTGAGGCCCGTAACAAAGTCACCCTTGCGCAAGCCGAACTGACGGGTGAGTTTCACCGGGATGTAGGCGTCCTCTCGACTGGCGAGATAACCGTTGACACGCAAGAAGCCGTAGCCCTCGTCGCGCAGATCGAGATAACCCGACACCTGCACTGGCTCGAGCGATGTTGGACCCTCGGTGCCTTCGCCCCCACCAGAGCGATCGCCGCGGTCGTTGCGGTCGTATCGGTCGTTGCGGTCATATCGATCGTTGCGATCGTTGCGGTTCTGACGCTGTCCGGCATTGCGTTGTCCGTCGTGCCGTTGTCCATCGTTACGCGGGCCGTCGTTACGCGGGCCGTCGCTGCGCGGACCATCTGGGCGTGGGCCGTCTGCGCGTGGGCCGTCTGCGCGTGGACCATCGGGGCGATCACCCTCGGCGCCTTCACCGCGGTTCTTGTTGCGGCGGCGACGACGGCGACGATTGGCGCTGAGCCCATCGCCTTCTGCGCCTTCGGCTCCGTCTTCACCTTCGCCATCGGCATCGCCATCTGCCGAGCCCGTTGCGGCAGGCGTGGCGCCAGCGGCGGTGGTTTCGGTGCTGATGCCCTGGCGAATCAGTTCAGCTTCCCAGTCGGGCAACGGCTCGCCGTCGGGGCCGAGAATAATGTCGGCTGCCACTGCAGGCACTGGCTGAGGAGCAACGCGGCGAGGAGCGCCTTGTCGACCAGCAGGGGCTGGACGCGACCTCTCAGCGGCAGGTGCCGGCGCAGCTGCTTTGCTTGCATCGGAAGCGATCGGCTCTGCTGCGGCGGGGGCCGCAGCAGGCGCTGGCGTAGAGGCAGGGGGCGCTGAAGCCGTCGGCACCGCGCCGGTCTGCTCAAGAATCTTCTGAATCAGGTCGGCCTTTTTTGCGCGTGACGTGCTCTTCACGCCGAGCGCCGAGGCAATTGCGACCAACTGCTCGCGATCTTTTGATTCGAGCACCGACTGTTCGAGGGCATCCGCAGCCACGGGATCCAACTTTCCAAGAAATGTCCCAAAATCGGGACTGAGGGCTATGTCGGCAAGACGCGAGAGGTGCACACGCACAACTGACGTTGGTAGACCCGCCAACAGCAACAAGAGATTCACACAGCCACGGTTCCGCCAGCGAAATTGTCGCGGGGCGCATCGGAAAGTGCGGCTCGGAACACCGAGCAACACGAACCCTACACATCACATCGGCTGAGATGCAACAACTGCGCCACATCGCGCCGTTGGTCTCGTTGCGCGCGTTGGTCAGCGGGCGACAGCTCGCTCAACGAATGTCTGCACCGCAGCGAGATCGTTGGCAACCAGATTTGTGCGCTCTGGGCGATCGAGCAGATCGGCGAGATGCGGCGGCAGCGACGGCCGCACACCCGTTGCGGCATACACCGCGTCGGGGAACTTGGCGGGATGCGCTGTGGCCAACGTGACCACCGCATGCCCATCGAGATGTGCACCGAGGCTGCGCACTGCAGCCGTACCAGTAGCCGTATGCGGATCGATGAATTGTCCGCTCGATTCGTACACGCGACGGATCTCATCGACGATGCCAGCGTCGTCGACCTTGGCCGCGCGAAATGCTGGGCTGATCCATGTAGCCATCTGATCGGGCTCCACCGTGAGCGAACCGCTGTGCCGGAACCGCTGCAGTTGCTCAGCGGTCATACCGCCATCGCGACCGTTCATCTCGAACAGCAAACGCTCGAAGTTTGAAGACACCTGAATGTCCATCGATGGGCTCAACGTGGGCACCACATCGCGAGCGGTCATGTCGTTGTCGTTGATGAACCGAGTGAGGATGTCGTTTGAGTTGGAAGCCACGATGAAGTTCGCGATGGGCGCGCCCATCGTGCGAGAAATCCATCCGCTGAGCACGTTGCCGAAGTTGCCTGTGGGCACGCTGAATGTGGTCTGGTTGGTGGCTGTGGCACCAAGCGAACGCGTTGCCGTCACGTAATACACGATCTGCGCCATGACCCGCGCCCAGTTGATGCTGTTCACTGCCGACAGGTTCATGCGATCACGAAACGCCGTGTCGTTGAACATCGCCTTTACGAGATCCTGGCAATCGTCGAACGTGCCCTCGACAGCCACCGTGTGCACGTTGGGCGAGTCGACCGTGGTCATCTGCTTGCGCTGCACATCGCTGGTGCGACCATGCGGATACAGGATCACGATGTCTACGTTGCTGCAATTCTTCACGCCATCGATGGCGGCACTACCTGTGTCGCCACTGGTGGCACCCACGATGGTGACGCGTTGACCGCGCTGGGCAAGCACGTAATCAAACAGTCGACCCACCAACTGCAGCGCCACGTCTTTGAATGCCAACGTAGGTCCGTGGAACTGCTCGAGCAGCCATTCGTTCGCTCCGATCTGAACCAGAGGCACTACTGCGTCGTGACGAAACGTTGCGTATGCATCGCTGCACAACCGGGCGAACACATCGGCGTCGATCTCACCAGCGACAAACGGCGCCATCACCGCAGCAGCAGCCTCGGCGTAACTGGTGACGTGGGTGAGATCGGGAAGGCTCGGCCACTCGGCCGGCATATAGAGCCCCCCGTCGTTGGCGAGACCGGCAAGCAGCACATCGCAGAACCCGAGCTCGGGCGCTGCTCCGCGGGTAGACACATAGCGCATGGGGCTCAGGCTCCGATGACGCGCAGGAGACTGCCGACCCGCTTGACCGTGTCGAGGTCACGCAACTCGCGTACGCAGTTCTGGAGCGACGACTCTTTAGCCGTGTGGGTGATGAACACCAGACGGGCATCGTCACGCAGACCTTCTTGTTCGGCAGCGCGGATGCTCACGTCGTTGCGCGCAAACACCCCCGTGACCGAGTGCAAAACGCCGGGTCGATCAGCAACGTCGAGGCTGAGCAAGTACTCGCTGTTGGTCTCATCGATCGGGCGAATCACTGCCCGGCCGAACGAGCCAAGCGAACCATGCGTTCCCTGCGACAGGTTGACCGCTGCGTCGATGACATCGCCGAGCACTGCAGAAGCGGTGGGCATTCCACCAGCACCGCGTCCGTAGAACATCAGCGAGCCAACGGCTTCGCCTTCGATGAACACTGCGTTGTAGCTCTCACGCACGCTGGCGAGCGGATGTTGCTTGGGCACCATCGCGGGGTGGACTCGCACCGACACATCGCCGGTGGCTGAATCTTGCTCGCAGATGGCAAGCAACTTAACCACGAAGCCAAGCCGCGATGCCATGGCGATGTCGCCAGCCGTAACACCGCTGATGCCCTCGTGATACACATCGCCAGCCACCACCTTTGTACCGAACGCAATGGTGGCGATGATGGCCGCCTTGGCGCCAGCGTCGAAGCCTTCGACATCGGCAGTTGGGTCACGCTCGGCGAAACCAAGGCGCTGAGCCTCTGACAGCGCCGCCGAATAGTCGGCTCCCTGTTCGGTCATCTTGGTGAGAATGAAGTTGGTGGTGCCGTTGACAATGCCGAGCACTCGACGAATCGGCTCGCCGCGCAGACTTTCGCGCAGCGCGCGAATGAGCGGGATTCCGCCCGCAACGGCCGCCTCGAACAGAAGGTCGACGCCGGCCGCATCGGCCGCCGCGTACAACTCGGTGCCCACGTTGGCGAGCAGTTCTTTGTTGGCCGTGACCACTGGCTTACCGGCGGTGAGCGCAGCGACAATCAGCTCTCGGGCTGGTTCGATGCCGCCGATGACCTCGACCACGAGATCTACTTCGGGATCATCAACCACGGCTCGCGCATCGCGAACCAGTACACCGTGGGCGAGAGCCACTTCTCGTTCGCGGGACACGTTGCGCACCGCAACGCGTGTCACCTCGAGACGAATGCCCGTGCGCGCTTCGATTGCCGCTGCCTGTTCGGTTACGAGTTGCACAAACGCCGCTCCGACGTTGCCGCAACCCAACACACCAATACGAACGTGATTGCCTGTCATAGCCACGGGTGCAGGCTACGCGTAGACAGGCGCTCTCGTAAGTTCATTACTCAATAATTGCGCCAACGGTTTGACGCACCACAGGCTTGCGTACTGCTGGCTGAACAAAGACCGTCATGACCGTAATGAGGTAGCCGATATGCACGACCAGTTGCAGCCAGGTTGTCGTGAGGCTGATGCTCAGCGTGCCCTTGAGCAGCGACCCGATCCAGCCATCGGGTGAAATATGCCCAGAGAGATCGAAAGCAATCGCGTGTGCGCCGGGCAAGAAACCCGCTTCTTGCAGATCGCTCACGCCATATGCCAGCACGCCGGCAGCGATAACGATGAGCGCCATGCCGGTGACCCGAAAGAAGACCGCAAGGTTCAGGGTGACGGTGCGCTTGTAGATGAGGTAGCCCGCCACCACAGCCGACGCGATGCCGAGCACGGCTCCGAACAGGGCCGACGTTTCTGACCCGGCGGCCTTGACTGTGGGCCACAGGAAAAGTGCCGTCTCGAGTCCTTCTCGGCCCACGGCGAGAAACGCTGCAAGTGCTAACGCCCACCAGCCAACCTGCGACGCGGCATCAACCTTTGCCTGCAGATCGCTGGCGATCAGCGAGGCTTGGGTGCGCATCCAAAACACCATCCGCGTCACCATCGCCACTGCAAACACCGACATCAGTCCGGCAAACGCGGGTTCGGCGGTGTCGCTGAGAGAGTGCGACGTGAAGGTAAGCAGTGCGCCGACTCCAAGGCTGAGGCCAACTGCCAGAGCAACGCCGATCCAGATTGCGCTCAGCGAATCGGCTCGGCCAGAGCGGCGCAGGTACGACACCAAGATGCCCACGATCAACGCAGCTTCGAGGCCCTCGCGAAGCCCAGTGAGAAACGTTTGCAACATAGATCACCCTCGTGCGTGCGGGGCTGCCTCACTACAGGCAGCGACTACGAAACGAAGCGTATGTAAGGCTTGCCTAACATTGCAACTTGTAGAGGAGATTTTCCTAACCCACATCGCAGGCAAGGAGATCGTCGTATGTCTCGCGCCGAATGACGAGCCGCGCCTGACCCTTGCTGACGAACACCACAGGCGGACGCGCCACCTTGTTGTAGTTGCTTCCCATGCTGTGCCCGTACGCACCAGTGACCGGGGTGGCAAGTAAGTCGCCGACTCGGATGTCGTTGGGCACCGCTGCCTCGAAGATCAAGATGTCGCCGCTCTCGCAGTGCTTGCCGACGAGACGTGCCGAACTGGGGCGCTCGGCCGCAACATCGCGCGGCAAGAACGCCTCGTAACCGCTGCCGTACAACACAGGCCGCGGGTTGTCGCTCATGCCACCGTCGACCGAGATGTAGGTGCGAATGCCAGGGATCTCTTTCACCGTGCCCACTGTGTAGACGGTGAGCGCTGCCGAGGCCACGATCGAGCGGCCGGGCTCGATGCTGACGCGAGCGCGCACGTTGAGTGCCGCGCATGCGTCGAGCAGCACGTTGCCCCAATCCGTAATGGTGGGTACTTCCTCGCCGCTTGTGTACGCCACGCCAAGACCGCCGCCGAGCACCAACTCGGGCAGGCCGAATGGCTCGGCGAACTTGGCCATCACCTCGGCAGCCTTGGCGAAACTCGATGCCTCGAACACGTTTGAGCCGATGTGACAGTGCAACCCGACGAGATGCATTGAGGCCGACGTGGTCGCCCGATCAACCGCACGCGCCGCATCGCCATTGCCAAGGTTAAAACCAAACTTGCTGTCGTCTTGACCGGTAGCGATGAACTCGTGAGTGTGCGCGTGCACGCCCGGCGTGATGCGCAACAGAACCTCGGGGCAGGGCAACCCTTCGGCATGCAGCGCATCGAGACGATCCATCTCATCAAAGCTGTCGACCACAATGTGATGCACGCCTGCAGTGATCGCGTGACGCAACTCTTGGGCGCTCTTGTTGTTGCCATGCATCACGCATGCCGATGCTGGAACACCGGCAGCCAACACGATGTGCAGTTCGCCGCCGGTAGCCACGTCGAGCAACAGGCCTTCTTCATAGGCCAACAAGGCCATTGCCTTACACAAGAAGGCCTTGCTCGCATAAACCACGTTGCGACGACCGAACGCCTGCACGGCCTCGCGGCATCGGGCGCGTAGGTGATCCTCGTCGTACACGAACAGGGGCGTGCCGTAGGTGGCGGCAAGCTCGGCAACCGAGCAACCGCCGATGAGCAACGAACCATCAGCACCGACGGTTGCGTTGTCGGACAACAACGACATGGGAACTGCGGTGGTCATATCTACATCCGCTCTGGTGCTGAAATGCCGAGAAGGTCGAGACCCTTTTCCATCACCCGCGCCGTGATATCGCACAGCGCAAGGCGACTCTGCTTGGTTGCTTCGTCGGCAGCCTTGAGCACGGGGCAGTGCTCGTAAAAACCGGTGAAGTCTTGGGCCAGATCGAACAGGTAGGTGCACAAGCGATGCGGGCTGTAGCGATCGATGGTGTCCCAAACCGCAGTGTCAAAGGCAAGCAGCCGCAACGCCAGCGCGCGCTCTTGCGGAGTAGCGAGCACCGGCACCGAGTTTCGAACCGAGGCGCGATCGACCTCGGCGCGACGGAAGATGCTGCAGATGCGCGCATGCGCGTATTGCAGATACGGCGCAGTGTTGCCATCGAACGACAACATGCGATCCCACTCGAACACGTAGTCCTTGATGCGATCGGTTGACAGGTCGGCGTACTTCACCGCGCCGATACCGATTGCATGCGCAACAGCCGTGCGCTCGGCCACTGGCAGATCGGGGTTCTTGTCGACCACTGCAGCCTCGGCGCGCTCGAGAGCCTCGTTGAGCAGTTCGTTGAGTTTCAGCGACTCGCCACTGCGGCTCTTGAGCATCTTGCGATCGGCGCCGAGCACGTTGCCAAACGCCACGTGCACCGCCACTCCAGGAGTCAGCCAGCCGGCCATCTCAGACACCGCGAACACCATCGCCAAATGCTGAGCCTGTGGCGCACCAACCACGTAGACCATGCGATCGACCTTGAGCCGCTCGACTCGATCGATGACACACGCAAGGTCGGTGGTTGCGTAGTTGTAGCCACCCACAGAGTTCTGCACGATGAGCGGCAATGGCTCGCCCTCGCGATTCAGGTATCCGGCCGGGAACACCACCTGAGCGCCATCGCTCTCGCGCAGCAGACCCACGTCGCGAAGCCTGGTGACGACACCGGGCAGCATCGGGTTGTACATGCTCTCGGGTGCCAGATCGGCGTCGGTGAGTAGCACGCCAAGCGTTGCGTACACCGTGTTGAAGTAACGAGTGCTCTCGGCCACGAGCACGCCCCACAAACGAAGCGTCTCGGCGTCGCCGCCTTGCAACAGCACCACACGCTGACGGGCGCGATCGCCGAATACCTCACCGGCTTCGAACTTGGCGCGGGCCGCTTTATAGAAACCAGCGAGATCGCCCACCGACAGTTCGCTGGCCGCTTCGGTTTCGCCGAGGTCGAGCATGTGCTCGATCAACATGCCAAACGGAGTACCCCAATCGCCGATGTGATTTTCTTTGGTAACCCGGTGCCCAACAAAGGTGAGCATGCGCACGATGGCATCGCCAATGACCGTGGTGCGCAGATGCCCAACGTGCATTTCTTTGGCCACGTTGGGATGCGAGTAGTCGACAACAATGTGCTCGGCCGTGGGCGTTGAACGCACACCAAGGTGGCTGTCGTTGGCCGCTGCCGCAAGCTGAGACGCCAAGAACTCGTTGGTAAACGTGAGGTTCAAAAAGCCGGGGCCGGCAATCTCGATGTCGCTGCACACACCGACGAGCAGATCTCGGGCGATGGCCAACACTGCTTCGGCAACCTGCCGAGGATTCTGACCAAGCTGCTTGGCGATAGCCAACGCACCGTTGGCTTGCGCATCGGCGCGGTCGCTGGGTCGCACTACCGGATCTACGCCGGGGCCGCCAACGGCAGCAAAGGCCGGAGCCAGCAGTTCAGAGACGGTGACGATCGGATCAGCCATGGACTGCCATTCTGCCCGTTCGGCCGCGTGAACGCGAAGTGCATTCAAAACGCGCATTCGAAACCAACCGCCGCGGTCCTTCGACAAACTCGCGCCTCGACCGCTAACGTGGGCAGGCGTTTATCCAGCCCTCGTAGCTCAGGGGATAGAGCATTGGTTTCCGGAACCATGTGCGGGAGTTCGAATCTCTCCGAGGGCGCTTTCCATCTTCGGTGATTCCTGCCGGGCCATTGGCCCCAGCCCCGAGATAGTGGTTCGTCCCCCTTCACGGTCGTAAGGTGTGACCCGTGAATAGCACCAAGGCCCACATCGCCGCCCTCTCCCTGCTCGATCGCGCACTCATCGCGGTTACCGACGACGAGATGGCAGCCCTACTCGCCGGCCTTCCCGAAGACCACACCACTGCGGTCAAGCGCATCTGCGATCTTCGCGACGAAGACACCGATCTCGTCGAAGCCGTGCGCATTGCGGCCCACAAGGGTCGCCTCAACGGCGACCTGCAGCGCCTCGGTGTGGTGCTCTCCGATGCGTGCTTGGCCGATTGCCTCGAGCAGCTCGGCGACGCAGCAGACATGCCCACCGAAGAAGAACTGCTGGCAGTTATCCCCGGCCTCATCGAACGTCACGGGCTCGGCATCGTGCGCGTGATGCTTGCCGCAACCGTGGTTGGCGAAGCCCCCGTGTCGGCGATGATCGTTGGCCTGCTGAAGACCGACGAAACCGTGAAGCTCGCTCCGGTTGAGCTCAAGCCACTGGCTCCGCTGTTGCCACCAAAGGCCGACGACGAAGAGCGTCTGCGTCTGAAGGCTCAGCGCAAAGAGCGCAAAGCACAAGAGCAGGCCGAGGCCAAGCTGCGTCGCGACCAAGTCGCTCGCGCCCGCAACCGCGTCTAGTTGCTGCGAGAAACCGAGGCTGTCGCGGCGGCTACTAAACGTTCGTGACTGAGTAGCCACGATTTCGTATCGATGCCCGCCGCGAATCCGGTGAGAGAACCATCGGCGCCCACCACGCGATGGCACGGCACCACGATCGAAAGTGGATTGCGCCCATTGGCTGCGCCCACTGCTCGCGCTTTGCGCGAGTCGCCCATACGCCTGGCCTGCTCGCCGTAACTCACGGTCTCGGCAAACGGTATTGATCGCAATGCCATCCATGCCGCCTGCTGAAAATCGGTTCCCTGCGGATCGAGCGCAAGATCGAACTCGGTTCGGGTGCCAGCGAAGTACTCGTCGAGCTGTGCGCGTGTCATCGCGAGCACGCCGTTGGGATCGACCTCACCACCAGCGCGATCAGGCAGAGGTACGCGGTTTGGTTTCTCTGTGTGCCAGAGCACAGCGCGCAGCCCAGCATCGGATGCGACAAGCGTGAGCACACCGACCGGAGTCGACATCGTGGTTTCGTACAACATCGGTACCAACCCTTCTGTGTGACCGAGCGCAAGCACTACGCATCGGTGCGGTGTGAAACGAGCTCAGCTCAGCTGGGCTCTTTGGGCAGACCCAGCACTCGCTCGCCAACGATGTTGCGCTGGATCTGGCTGGTGCCACCCCAGATGGTCTCGCTGCGGCTGAAGAAGAACGAGCTCATCATTGGGCTCACTGGGTATCCGGGACGGCGCTTATCGCGTGCGGCGCCTGGCCACGTACCAGTTGATGGGCCAGCGTCGACCAGCATTGCGCCAGCCCCGGTGATGTCGAGCGCAAGCAGCATTGCTTCTTGGTGCATCTCGGACCAATACATCTTGTTCGAAGCGCCGAGTGCAACAACGCCAGGGTCGCGGCTGTTGTTGAGCGTGGCGCTGAGCGAACGCAGGCCGTTCACGCGCAGGATCTGAATCTTCGTATAGAACTTGACGAGGCGCTGGCGAATGCTGGGATCGTCGATGAGTCCGTTGCTCTTGGCCATCTCGGTCATCAACCGGTGCTCTTCTTCGAAGCGGCGGTAACCAGTGGTTGCGCTCATGCCACGCTCGAACGCCAGCGTCGAGTTGGCGACCTTCCAGCCGTTGTTCACGCCACCAACGACATTGTCCTTGGGGCAATGCGCGTTGTCGAAGAACACTTCGCAGAACTCGGCGGTGCCGTCGGGCTGGGTGATGCCGCGAACTTCGACACCGGGCTGATCCATTGGCACGAGCAGATACGAGATGCCCTTGTGCTTGGGCGCATCAAGGTCGGTGCGGGTGAGCAAGAAGCAGTAGTCGGCGTGATGGCCCTGAGTGGTCCACACCTTTTGGCCGTTAATGATCCACTCGTCGCCATCGAGCACGGCCGAGGTCTTGAGGCTGGCGAGGTCGGAACCAGAGTTGGGCTCAGAGAAGCCTTGGCACCATGCCATCGTGCCATTGAGGATCTTGGGGAGGAAGTGCTTCTTTTGCTCTTCGGTGCCCCACTGCAGAATCGTTGGGCCCACCAATGTGTCGCCAAAAAAATCTGCGCGAAGTGGCGCTTTTGCCCGAGCAAACTCTTCGCTGAGCACAACGCCCTGCATCGTGGTGAGGCCCTTGCCGCCGTAGTCAATAGGCCAAGTGGCGCAGATCCAGCCACCTTCGAACAACGTTGACGGCCACGTAGCGTTGAACTCCTTGCGCTGCTCGGCGGTCATCTCGAAGCCCTTGTCGAACCAGCCAGCAGGCAGGTTTGTCTCGAGCCAACCTCGGATCTCGGTGCGGAATGTCTCGTCGGCGGTGGAATAGCTCAGGTCCATTTCACGAGTTTGGCCGACAACGCGCTTCGGTTCCAAGCGGAGCCGAAAATGTGCCAGATCCTGTTTACACACCGTTCACACGGCACACACCGACACGTAACGGCAGACCCGTACGGTATGACTCGTAGTACAGCCCGCTCTTGGCTCACCCTTACCAGTGTCTACCGTCCCCCCGGCGGCCGCTGGATGCCAAGAGCGGGCTGCCTCCTTTTTCTCGCAGCGCGCAGCCGCAGCCACGAACCTGACCACATGCGCCACCTGATTGACTTCGGCAAACAACCGCGCACCGTCATCAACCTCGAAACCGGCCATCGTGAAGCGTTTGTCAAGGCGTTCCACCAGTCGTACGGGCGAAACCACTCTCCGTGAATGACTACCACTCTGCGTGGGAGGTCTGGTAATGTGCCACCAGTCATTCACTTCGAGAGGGATACGCGATGGACATCACCGACCTACAGCACGGACGACTCGTTCACGGTCACCAAGTCGACACCGCTGCTGCACGCGAGCACCAGCGCCAACGACGTCTCACTCGCCTCGTCGTGTTCTTAGGTCTTCCGCTGGCATGGATTTGGTATCGAGAGCTCACCGGCAATCCCGTGAGCCCAGGTCTGCCGAGCATCGTGCGCAGCAGCCCCGAACTGTCGTTGCTCGTGGTGCTTCTGGTGCTGATGGCCGCGATGACCCTCATCCCCTACCTCGGGGCGGGCAAGTCGCCGCACACCATGCTGCGGGCATCGGATTCAAAAATTCGCTTGGCCGATGTGGTGGGCGCAGAGGCCACACGCCGCGAGGCCATCGACACGCTGAACTTGTTCCTCAACCATCAGACCTTTGCCGATGAACTCGGCGGATCACCTCGCCGTGGTGTGCTGTTCGAGGGTCTACCTGGCACGGGCAAGACCTATCTCGCCAAAGCACTTGCTGCCGAAGCAGGCGTTCCGTTCTTGTTCGTCTCGGCAAGCGAGTTTCAGTCGATGTTCTTCGGTCAAACGAACAAGAAGGTTCGCTCGTTCTTCAAAGCAATGCGTAAAGCCGCTCGAGCCGAAGGTGGCGCCATCGGCTTCATCGAAGAGTTCGATGCCATCGGCGGCGCACGCAGTGGCATGAGTTCAAACTCGTCACGCGAAGGCAGCGTCGGCATTGTGAACGAGTTGCTCGTGCAGATGCAGAGCTTCGATCTGCCCACCGGCTGGCAGAAGATGAAGAGCAAGTGGATCGACCGCGTGAACTCGCTGTTGCCAGAAGGCACCGCCATCCCGCGCTCGAAGCCCAGCACTGCAAACGTGTTGCTCATCGCCGCCACCAACCGCGCCGCCGATCTTGACCCAGCACTGCTGCGCCCAGGCCGCTTCGACCGAGTTATTCACTTCGACCTTCCTCCGCACTCAGATCGCATGGAGATTGCCGAGTATTACCTCAACAAGAAGTCACACACGCCTGCCGTTACCGCCAAGACGATCGCCGACCTCTCCGCTGGCTACACCCCGGTGCGCATCGAACGAATTCTCGATGAGGCATTGATCATCGCTCTGCGCCATGGTCGACGGGCGTTGACAGTAGAAGACGTGATCGAGGCGCAACTCATCACCGATGTCGGCCTGTCGCACGAAGTGGGTTATCACCCCGACGAGCGTCGTCGAGTTGCGGTACACGAAGCGGGTCACGCGCTTACAGCTGCAGTCGCGGGCCGCGATATTCGCATCGCCTCAATTCTGCGCCGCGGCGGCGCACTCGGCCTTGTGGCACACACCGAGGCCAACGAGCGCCACCTGCGTACACCTACCGAGGCGTTCAACCTGATGGCAATCGCGCTGGCCGGACGCGCTGCCGAAATCCAAGAGTTCGGTGAAGCCAGCAGCGGTATCGCATCAGACCTTCAGGTGGCCACCACAATCGCTGCCCAGCTTGTTGGCCAGCTCGGTGCCGGCGACAGCTTGATCAGCCTTGAGGCCGCCGCTATGCCAACCGCCGCCAACTTGGTGGCCAAGGTGCTGGCCGATGAAGCGTCACGACAGAAGGTGGACCAGATGTTGTTCGACGCCGCCGATGCAGCAGCGTGTCTGATACTTGAACATCGCTATGCGTTGATCAATCTCACCAACGCCTTGCTCGACTACGACGAGCTCACGGGCGCCGAAGTAAAGGCCATCGTGGTCGAAGCGGTGCGGGCCACAACGGCCTGACCGCTAGCCGTCTGATCAGCTCGCTGCTGCTGCTTGCATCGCTGTCCACACACGTTGCGAGGTGCACGGCATATCGATGTGGCGCACACCGAGGTGGGCCACCGCGTCGACAACGGCGCTCTGAACTGCGGGGGTAGCACCAATGGTGCCGCTCTCGCCGATGCCCTTAGCACCGAGGTCGTTGAGTGGCGACGCTGTCTCGGCGTGCACGGTTTGGAAGCTCGGAAGCTCGGCTGCCGAGACAATGCCATAGTCGGCGAAGTTAGAGGTGAGCGGGTTGCCGTCGGCGTCGTAGACGAACTCTTCGAACAACGCTTGGGCGACGCCCTGAGCAAGGCCACCGTGAATCTGGCCTTCGGCCAGCAACGGGTTGATGATCTTGCCGGCATCGTCGACCGCAACGAGTTGACGCAACACCGCGCGACCAGTTTCGGTATCGAGCTCAACCACAGCAAGGTGCGCACCCGACGGGAAGCTGCCCCCGGCCTGCTCGAAGTCGCCCTCGCCGAACAGCGTGAGGCTTGAACTCTGCGCTGCCGCTGCGACCTCGGTCCATGTACGGCTGATGGCTGGCGCTCCGGCCACGTGAAAGACGCCATCGGTAATGACGACATCGGCAACATCGGCTTCGAGCAAACGGGCCGCAACCGAGCGCGCCTGATCGGCAACCAGCGTTGCTGCTCGCGCAACGTTGGTACCGCCCAACTGCACTGAGCGCGAACCACCCGTGACGGACCCGCGAGCAACGAGATCGGTGTCACCATGGATCACCGTGATGCTGTCCATCGGCACGCCCAACGTGTCGGCAACGAGCATCGCCCATGTGGTGCGATGGCCTTGGCCATACGGCGTTGTGCCCGTGACCACGCGCACTGCAACACCATCGCCGGTTGACGAAGGGGTGACCTCTACCTGTCCGAGCTCGCCGCCGCCCGACATGGCGGTGACCTCTACGTAAATCGATACGCCGATACCCAACTGCACGATGTCGCCACGATCTCGTCGCTGCTGCTTCTCTGCGCGCAACGCTGCGTAGTCGACCGCCGCGAGCAACTTGTCGAGACCACCTTCGTAATCGCCGCTGTCATATGTGGTGCCGGTGACGGTGGTGAAGGGGAACCGATCAGCAGCGACGAGATTGCGACGACGAACCTCAACCGGGTCCATGCCAATTTCGGTGGCGAAGAGATCCATTGCCCGCTCGATCGCGGCCGCTGCTTCGGGTCGGCCCGCGCCGCGGTACGCAACAATCGGAACCGTGTTGGTCACTACGGCTGTGGAGCTGAGTTCGGCAGCCGCGATGTCGTACACACCGGTGAGCATCATTCGGGTCATGAACGGCAGGATCGCTCCGATGCGCGGGTACGCCCCGGCGTCTTGCACGACATCGAGTTGATATGCGGTAACGCGACCGTCGCGTGACCCACCGATGGTGAGTTTCTGTGTCTGCGCACGACCATGACCCAAACCGTTCATGCTCTCGCTGCGCGTCTCGGTGTAACGCACGGGTCGACCCACTGCGCGGGCAAGCCATGGCACCAGCGTCTCTTCGGGGTACACCGACGCCTTTGCTCCGAAGCCGCCACCGACGTCGGGTGTGATCACCCGAACCATCGCTGGGTCGAGCGAATACCACTCGCAGATTCGCTCTTGCACAGGGTGCGCACCTTGGCTGGACTGCCAATGGGTGAGCCGGCCATCGGCATCCCAGCGGCTCGCTGCGACACGTCCCTCTAATGGTGATGGTGCGACGCGCTGGTTCACGATGTTGGCGCTGACGACTACTTCGCATGCGCTGAAATCGACGGGCGCTGCCGCAGGCATGGCCATGCAAACGTTAGAACCGTGGCCAGGAAACAGCAGCGACTCGTCGGTGAGCGCTTGTGTCACCGTGATGGCGCCAGGCAACGGGTCGTAGGAAACGATGACCAGTTGCACCGCGTCGGTTGCCTGCTCGCGCGTCTCGGCCACGATGGCCACGATCGGTTCACCCACGTAGCGAACCGTGTCGGATGCCAGCGCAGAACGCGGAAGGGTGGCAGGCAGAAACGGAAGGTCGAGCGGAAACGGACCGAGATCGATGTCGCTGTTCACGAAGATGCCAACGACCCCGGGCGCTTCAAGCGCCTCGCTGGTGTCGATGTCGGTGATGCGAGCGTGGGCCATTTGTGACCGCACGTACACCACGTGCGTAGCGCCTTCGAGATGAAGGTTGTCGATAAACGTGCCGTGACCTGTGAGCAACGCTGGGTCTTCACCACGAACAACCCGCTGACCAATGATCCCCATCGCGTTGACTCCTCTTTCGTCTGGTTTGAGTTCAGTACGCGCAGACATAGGCAAGAACCAATGACAACGCCTAGATTCACATCATGACTATGACTGAACCGGCACCACCAAAAGCAGAACGTTGGACTGCGCAGTGGAAGGAACTCTACGCCGAAGTTGTAACCACCGGCTTATGCACCGGCTGCGCCGGCTGCGTAGTGACATGTCCTCACGATGTCATCGGCTACGAACACTCCGAGGGTAAGTACTTGCCGTTTCATCTCGAAGAAGAGCTCGGTCTCGATAACTGCACCCACGGCGAAAAGGGTTGCACCACGTGCACCCGCGCATGCCCCCGCTTTCGTGCGTGGGAACCAGCCGCCGACATGCACCTCTTTGGTCGCGTTCGCGAGCCCGAAGAAATGGGCGGCATCTGGCGTGCGTTGTATCTCACCCGCGCCAGCGACGACATGGTCCACAAGATCGGCCAAGACGGCGGCCTCGTGTCGGCAATGCTCATCTGGCTGATGGAGCACGATTACATCGAAGCCGCAATGGTCAGTGGCGTCGAGCCCGACGATGCCTGGAAAGCCAAGCCCGTGCTGGCTCGCAACACCGCCGAAGTGCTCGCCACTGCTGGCAGCCGCTACACCTACTGCGCCAACCCACTCGCCTTGCGCGATGCCAAAGAGCAAGGGCTCTCACGCCTGGCTTTGGTGGGCATGGGATGTCAGACCTCGTCGCCCCCAACCATGTGGGACCGCAAGGCGGGCAAGGTCTCGAAGCCGTTCTTGTTCAACATCGGTCTGCTCTGCTCGAAGACATTCGACGACGCCATCTTCCCCGAGCTGTTCGAAGCCAAGTACGGCCTGAAGAAGGCTGACATGGTGAAGATGAACATCAAGGGCGTGTTCCAGATTTGGATGAAGGACGGCTCGTACCACGAGATCGATCTCAAGGAATGCCACAAGTGGACCCGCGAGGGTTGCAAGAGCTGTCCCGACTTTTCTGCTGAGCACGCCGACGTATCAACAGGCGGCATCGGCGAAGACAACGACTGGACCCTCACCATCGTGCGTACCGAGTTGGGCGAAGAGGTCATCAACCGCATGATCGCCGACGGATCCATCATCGCCCGCCCCGCACAGGACGATAAAGAAGCAATGCGTTTGCTGCGTCTGCTGTCGATTGTGAGCCGCCGCCGCTGGCCAGAGTTCGCCGACCGCGCACCTTCAATTGGTGTGCCTCCTCCGAAGAAGAAGGCCGACGCCCCGGCCCCCGCCGCTCACTAACTCGGCTTCGCGGCAGCACCGCATCGGCGTCACGCGCTGTTAACAAAACAGAGACCACAGCGAAATGCTCGACATTTAGGTTGCCTCCATCACCTTGACCCTGAGGTGTATTGAGAGAGGGAATCTTGTGAACAGCATCACCTTGAAAGAGAGGTTGCGCGACAAAGACCGTCGACGGTTCTTCTTCGCGTTCCTCGGCGGAAAGGCCATCGGCCTGCTCGTAGCCGGGCTCGCCATTGTTGGTTTCGGACCGTGGCTGATCGGCAGTGCAGCGCACGCTGTTGCGCCAAACGCCGACGTACCAATCGGCGATGTCGTCAACGCCACCAACACGGCATGGGTCATGGTTGCCACGTTCCTCGTGTTCTTCATGCAGGCCGGCTTCATGATGCTCGAAGCAGGTTTCGCACGTACGCGTGAAGTGGTCAACGTGCTTCAAGAGTGCATCGTTGACACCTGTTTGTGCGCCTTGTTGTTCTGGGCCTTTGGCTTTGCATTCATGTTCGGTGTTGGCAACAGCTTCATCGGACACGAGTTCTTCTTCTTGAACGGCGCTCCATCAACGTACGGTTCAACCGGCATCGGCTTCATGGCCTTCTTCTTGTTTCAGTTCGCGTTCGCGGACACATGCTCGACCATTACGTCGGGTGCAATGGTCGGTCGTACAGGGTTCAAGGGCGATCTCCTGTACAGCATCGGCGTCAGCGGTTTCATCTACCCAATCTTCGGTCACTGGATCTGGGGCCCAGGCGGTTTCTTGCAGACAGCACACGGTGGTGTTTGGATGCGTGACTTCGCTGGCAGCACCGTGGTGCACACGATCGGCGGCATCGTTGCACTGGCTGGTTCAATGGCTCTTGGTCCACGCCTTGGCCGCAAGTTCAAGCGTGACGGTGGTGGGCTTCCCCCGGGCCACGACCTCACCATTGCTGCTATCGGTGGTGTGATCTTGTGGTTCGGTTGGTACGGCTTCAACCCCGGCAGCACCCTGTCGGCGCTCGACTTCGAAGGCATCGGCCGTGTGGCCACCAACACCACGTTGGCAGCCGCCGCAGGTGGTCTCGTCGCGATGGCGTGGGTCTATCCACGTTTCAAAAAGTGGGACATGGGCATCACCATCAACGGCTTCCTCGGTGGCCTCGTGGCCATCACCTGCCCGTGCTATTGGGTGAACCCATTTGGGTCCGTAGTGATCGGCGCAGTCGCTGGCATCGTGGTGGTGCTCGGCATCGACTTCATCGAGCACATGCGCATCGATGATCCGATCGGCGCCGTTGCAGTACATGGTTTCGCCGGTATCTGGGGAACATGGAGCCTCGGTCTGTTCGCAACTGGTCAGTGGAACGACGTGAAGGGCTTGTTCTGGGGCGGCGGGTTCAAGCAGCTCTGGGCCCAGGTCTGGGGCAACACCTTGGTCGTAATCGTCACGTTTGTGGTCTCATACGCCTTGTTCAAGGCCGTTGCGCTCACCAAGACGCTGCGAGTTTCAGAAGAGGGCGAGCTCGAGGGACTCGACATCCACGAGCACGGCTCACCTGCCTACCACCCTGAATCTGCGTTCATGGGCAAGGGGTACTGATCACCATGAGTACCGTTACAACAACCCGTGCTTTCAACATCGATAAGGGGTCACCATGCTCGAAATGATCACCGCAATCATCAAGCCACACAAGCTCGATGACGTGAAAGAAGCGCTCCTCGCCAACGGTGTCGAGGGCATGACGGTCACTGAGGTTCGCGGCTTCGGCCGCCAGCGCGGCAAGACCGAAAACTTCAGAGGCTCCGAGTACAACATCGACTTCATCCCCAAGATGAAAATCGAAATCGTTGTTCCCGCAGAGAGCGTTGACCGACTCATTGCCATCATCGGCGAGGCGGCTCAGACCGGCAAGATCGGCGATGGCAAGGTCTGGTCCACAGGGGTCGGCAAGCTGCTACGCGTGCGTACCGGCGAGATGGGCAGCGAAGCAATCTGATGTGATGACGCTCTGGCATGAGGGACGCGAGTCCCTCATGCCAGACTGGCGTGTATGCCATTGCATCCCCAAGCTCACATGTTGATTCAGACGCTCGCTCAGCTCGGCGTTCCTCCCCTTGAGTTGGGAACCCCGCAGCAGGCTCGAGCGGGTCGCTTAGCCGGCGGGCAACCTTCGGAACATGTGCACGAGGTCCGCGATCTCGATGCCGGCGGAGTCCCGGCCCGCTTGTACCGGCCAAGTGCCGCTCACGACCTTGGTTTGTTGGTCTACTTTCACGGCGGCGGCTGGGTCATCGGCGACCTTGAGTCACACGACACCGTATGCCGCGCACTTGCGAATCGCAGCGGTCATGCGGTGCTCAGCGTCGATTACCGTCTCGCCCCCGAGCACCCGTTTCCTGCAGCGTTGGGTGACTCCATTCAGGCCACCCGATGGGCACATGCGAATGCAGCCGAACTGGGTTGCGATGCAAACCGCATCGCCGTCGGCGGAGACTCTGCCGGGGCCAACCTGGCTGCGGTTGTCGCCCAGATCGCACCGATTCCGCTGTGCCATCAGATGCTCATCTACCCGGTCACCGATTGCCGTCGCGTCTCGCCGTCGTATTCCGAAAACGCCACCGGCTATTTCCTCACCGCTGCGGGCATGGAGTGGTTCGTCGACCATTACCTGTCGGGCGGCCAAGGCTCGCCCGAAGACCCACGCGTCTCGCCGTTACTCGCCGACGACGCAACGCTGCGGGCTACCCCACCAGCGCTCGTGATCACCGCCGAGTTTGACCCATTGCGAGACGAAGGCGAGCAATACGCCGCCCGTCTCGCAGACCTCGGTGTCCCAACCACGCACGTTCGTTTCAGCGGAATGATTCACGCGTTCTTCAGCATGCCCGAGATGATCGACGACGCGAAGGTTGCCCACGCGGTGGCCGCCGAAGCATTGAAAACAGCCTTCAGCAAATAGCGATCAGCGTGCCCCGAGCCCAAGGGCGCGGGTGAACACCGCATCGAGCATCGGTTCGGTCAAGCGACCCGTGAAAGTGTTTTGCTGGCTCGGATGAAACGAGCACAACAACGTGAGTCCCGAATCGGTGCTCGTCTCAACGAGGTGGCCAAACTTGGGTCGCGGCCGCACGCCAAACTCTGAGCATGCTGCCTCATACGCGAACCCGCCGAGGCACACCACAACCTTGGCGTTGCGCAACAACGCGAACTCGCGCTGCAAGAACGGCCGACACGAATCGCGCTCGCTGGTCTCGGGTTTGTTACCGGGAGGCGCACACTTCACTGCAGCCGTGACCCACGCATTGGTGAGTTCGAGGCCGTCGTCGCGTGAGTGCGACAACGCCTGATTCGCCAAGCCGGCTCTGTGCATCGCACGAAATAACCAATCACCGCTTCGATCGCCGGTGAACACTCGACCGGTGCGATTCGCTCCGTGAGCAGCGGGCGCCAGACCCAACACAATGATCGACGCATTCGGGTCGCCGAACCCAGGAATCGGCCGTCCCCAATACTCTTCGTCGCGATACGAAGCCCGTTTGTCGATCGATACCTGCTCGCGCCATTCAACGAGTCGCGGGCACGCGCGACAGTCGATCACGCGGCGACGAAGTTGGTCGAGTGTCTTCGACGTGTCCGAAGTTGCAGAACTCATCCCGCCGACAGTAGGCCGTATTCACCGAACCATGGCTAAATTTGCAGGTACATGCCGAAGAAGCCTCCCGCCGGTCCGTCGCCAACGCTTGTGTTGTTGGTTCGTCACGGACAGACCCCCACCACGGGCAAGTTGTTGCCCGGCCGCGCCCCTGGTCTTCACCTTGCCGATCAGGGCCGTGCACAAGCCCAAGTGGCCGCCGATCGCATCGCAGCCTTGGCCAAGGTGGATGCCATCTATGCCTCGCCGCTCGAGCGGGCACGCGAAACCGCAGCACCCATCGCGAAGGCACTCGGCCAAAAAGTGCGCATCGACAAGGGTCTGCTCGAATGCGATTTCGGCGACTGGACCGGTGCCGAGCTGTCAGCACTGATGAAGCTGCCCGAGTGGACCACCGTGCAGCGGTCGCCATCCACGTTTCGCTTTCCCAACGGCGAGAGCTTTCTCGAAATGCAAACGCGCATGGTCAGCACACTCGACCGGCTACGTGCAGCTCACCCTGGCGGAACAATTGTGTGCGTCTCGCACGCCGACCCAATCAAGGCCGCTGTCGCCCACGCCATGGGCACACACATCGACCTGTTTCAGCGCATCGTGATCTCTACGTGTTCCATCAGCGCGATTGCATACTCCGCAGGCGGACCAATCGTGCTCAACGTCAACTCAACCGGTGGTTCGCTCAGCGAGCTTCGGCCAAGCTGAGTCGGTTCACACGTGGGAGTCTTTTTCCAGTTCGACGATGTCGACACGTTCGCAACCGTGGCGCAAGGCGCACCGGGCCAGCGCGTGTTCTTTCTCTATGCGCGCCAAGGCAACATCAGCGTGGCTGTGAAATGCGAGAAGCAACAAGCCGCCGCCATCGCCGACTTTCTGCGCAAAGCAATGGCCGACCTCGAGCCGTCGACAGAACTGCCACGATCACTTTCATTCGAGACTCCGCAGTCGTTTGAACCATCGTTCGTACTCGGGCCGATTGCGCTCGGCTACGACCGCGAGAACGACCGACTCTTAGTTCAACTCGAAGAGATCATCGCGGTCGACGAAGACGGCGAACCCGACGAAGAAGCCTTCGACGATCGCGGTCAAGTGCGCGTGTTGTTGCAGCGCGATCAGGCATTGGCCTTCTGCGCGCATACCGACTCGGTGGTGTCGGCGGGTCGGGCACCATGCGCGTTCTGCGGCAGGCCGATGGAACCCAACGGGCACCCATGTCCAACGATGAACTAATCCACGACCTGCTCAACTCAGGCGAGATCGAAATCGTCGGCCGCATGCCCTGGAGCAGCAACGCCACATTTTTGGTGAATCTCACCGGCGAACACGGTGCCGGCCAAGCGATCTACAAGCCATTGCGTGGCGAACGCCCGCTCTGGGATTTCGAACCCGGACTCCACCGCCGAGAAGTGGCCGCATACCGTCTCAGTGAGGCAATGGGATTTGGGGTCGTGCCACACACCGTGCTTCGCGACGGACCCGTTGGCGAAGGCTCAATGCAATGGTTCGTCGAAGCCGATCATCAAGAGCACTACTTCACCATTTTTGAAAAACGCGAAGACCTTCACCAGCAGCTTCGGTTGATGGCCGTGCTCGACATTGTGGCCAACAACACCGATCGCAAGAGTGGCCACTGTTTGCTTGGATACGACGAACGAGTGTGGGGCATCGACCATGGCTTGTGCTTCGCCGCCGAGTTCAAACTGCGCACGGTGATCTGGGAGTTCGGTGGCGAGCCGCTACCCGACGAATCCATTGCGCCGCTGCAACGTCTGCTCGAGGCCGTGCCGCTTGACATTGCAGCGCTGTTGGTCGACGAAGAAGTGACAGCCATCCAAGAGCGCGCCGAATGGCTGCTGCAGCAAGGCGAGTTCCCTATCGACGAGTCCGGACGTAGGTATCCGTGGCCGCTGGTCTAGACGGCGTCGACGAACAGCTCGATGCGCTCATTACCGCTGCCGATATCGATGGGTTGATTCGCCTCATCGACGCGCGCTGCGCGTCAGCCAACTGGGAAGGGCTCCTGCAGCTGCGCGACCGAGCCCGCTGGGCCGTGTCCACCGGCCGCCAACTCTGGCCCGCAGCAACGCTGGCCGAGTACCGCTTAGCGCTGCTCGCGCCCGCCGAATGGGCCGCGCAGGTGCTCGACGAAGACACCGGCAAGTTCAGCATCGGCCCGCTTACTGAGGTGATCGCGCAGACACATACGTGGCAATCGTTGGCATCGTTGTTACCAACCGGGCCACGCGCTGCTTTTGTGGCCCACGAGCGCGTGATCCGTGGCGAAGTAATCGATTCATCAGAGTTACCTGATGTGCTCGAAATGCCGTTCGCATTACAGCCGTGGGAACCCCCGTATCCGCTCGCGGTATACGAGTCCGATACGGCCACCTTCGAGGCGCCCGAGCTGCCCGCTTCGTCGAGCGAACTCGCGCTGCAATTCGACCGCAGCGCTGCGCCGAGCTACGTCGAAATCATCGACGACGACGACGTGGCCCTTGCGGTTCGTCAACTCGTTGAGGCATGGACTGCTGAATCAAACGGCAAAGCCGAGGTGGTGTGTGTCGAAGGCAGCGCCATCGATGCCGTAGCAGCCCTCGGTATCTCACACGGTCACATAACTGCGATCACTCCGGCGCACGCGCTGCAATGGCTCACCTGGGCTGGCGCGAGTGGCGGCGCATTCGGACGACGCCGAGGCACCGCGTTGGGACGCTTTGGCGCGTGGTGGCTCGTGGCCGCGCTCGGAGGCATCAGCAACGATTGGCCAACGAATCCCGACGTACTCGGCGCGTTGGTCAGCGAGTTGCAATGGTTCTGGTGGGACGCTGCCGAGCCGGTGCTGGGTTGGCAGTTGCAACTCGCTGTTGAGTTGCCCGCAGAGGGCCTTGCGTGGGCCATCAGCGCCCGCGACGCCACCTAGACCAGCGTTGTGGCTCATGCGCTCAATTACGGCGTGAGCGACCCAAAGACATCGACGATTATGTGGGTCTTCACTGAGGTGAACACGCACAACGTGCCTGCAGACGACACCGCCGAGATCACCAAGTTCGGCAAGGTCTGGCCGCCCGCATAGTTCACGTTCGACACATTGGGACGCACCCCGCCACACGGGTACACCGTGACAAAGCCACTGAGCGCCGGGCCATCAACGGTCACGTTCAGAACTACTGCTGCGGGCGAAGCGGCAAGGCCTGCCCGACCGCCCACGTTGAGCACCAGCGTGCTGTTTACCGAACGCACGCCATCGCCAGCGAATTGCTGGTCGATGGTGGACATGCCGGGTCGGGTATCGAGCAACCGCGCTGGCTGAGCCAGCGGCGCAAACTTGCCCGGCGACAGTTCGCCGAACGTGTCGATGATGACATGAGCTTCACCCGATGAAAAAACACACACCGACCCATTGGCTCCAACCGCGGTGATGACCGCATTGGCAACGGTGACGCCGGGAACGTAGTTGAGATTCGAAGTCTTTGGTTGCTCGGTGCCGCACGCCCACAGTGTGAGGTAGCCGTTTGTAGTGGCGCCATCGATGGTCACGTTGAGTACGGCCGTCTGACCCGACGCACTCATTGCGCCTCGGCCTGCAACTGGCACCTCAAGGGTCGAGCCAGTTGTCATTGCCCCACCACCGGTCATTTGACCATCGGTGGTTGGTTCTCCCGGGCGCGTATCGAGCAGGCGGGCGGGCGCTGGCACCGGCGTGAATGTTGTCGACGACAGCACCCCAAAGACGTCGACCACAAGATGTGTCGGCGCCTGGTTATAGATGCAAATGCTTCCGGTGGCGCTGAGCTTGGTGACAACGCTGTTCGAGATGATCTGGCCAGCGCTCACGTTGAGGTTCGATGTACTTGGCCGTTGGCCACAGGGATACACAGTGATGTAGCCCTCGCCGAGCGCAACCGCTGTCAGGTTGAGGGCCACTGCCGTGGCGTTTGCTGGCACCACACCGCGTCCAGCAATCTGTACTTCAAGAGTCGAATCGCTGGGGCGTGATCCGCGTCCGGCTTGCTGGCCATCGATGGTGGTCATCCCGGCGCGAGTATCGACAAATCTGGCCGGCAACGCCGACACAAGGGCTGGCAACGGCGGCGGCACCACGTTTGGAGTGAGTTGCGGGTAGCCCGGATTCGGGTTGCCCGCCATCGCTGCGTCGACCGCTGTCCATGTAGCTGCGTCGTCGTTGCCAAGCGCCCAGAAGGCAACCCCGCCGATGCCTTTCGACTTGGCCAGAGCAATGCGCGCATACACGCCATCGGGATCCATATAGAACACCGTGTGGATCACATTGCAACGCACGCTGACGCCGTTGATATCTGTTCCGCCGATTGAGTCGGTGTAGGTAAACGTTCGTTCTTGCAGCGACCCGTTCCAGAGCGGCGTGGCACCCTTGCGTTGCGCCAACGCCGGGAACTGCGACGTCTCGTAGCTCTTCTTCGAAAGCTTCATGTCGCTGGGCACCACCGTGGGGCAGCTGCCATCGATGTTGGTGATCCAGTCGGTGCCATACAGCGGGATGCCCATCACGATCTTTGAGGGCTGGCCAGACACTGCAATCGCAGCATCGATACTGTTGCTCACCCACAGGTATGGCGCCATCGGACCGGCCGAACTGGTGCTGTACGAATAGGTCATCACTCTGATGCGATCGACCGTCTGGCCGAGCATTGCGTAGTCGTATACCCAGTAGCCGCTGATGCCCGAAGTACCACCGTCGTAGATAGGCGGCACGCTGACCTCGAGCGTCTTGCCAAGGGAATGCAACGCTGTCGAAAGTTCGGTGATGAACGCCGCCCACTGCGGCCGAGTGGTGGTCCAGCTAGAGCGCCCATCAGAGAACGCGAACTGTTCATAATCGAGGTCGACGCCGTCGTAGCCACCGTCGAGCACAAACGCCAGCAACTGCCAGATATGACTCGTGCGAGCGGCGGGGTCGGTCAAGATGCCAGCCATTACATGGGCCCCATTGCCATCGACAACTGTGGGGATCAGCGGCTTACCGGCCGCGCGAGTGGCGTCTTTGTAGGCCTGAATCTTGCTAGCCGCAGATGCGTTGGTGGCGATAGTGCCATCGCCTTGGGCCGAGAAGAAGAACGGCGACAACTCGCCGAACTGAGCCGAATGAGCGGTGTACGAACCAAGGGCGTCGAGCGGCTGCCACCAGGGCGCCCACCCAGAGACATCGAACACTCCACCGGTTGCAGCGGCCGGCGCCGCCGAAAAGTTGGTCGGGGCCACCACACACGCAACCGCAGCGAACAGGCTTACGGCGCACATCGCGGCGACGCGCTTGACCATTCGGTGCGCGAGACCATGCGTTGAGTTGGAAGGCATGGCGAAAGCGTAGGCCACCCGATCATCGGTCTCCCCGCGGCCGTCACTCATGGTGACCAACCTGCCTGAAAAATGCGAAATGGCAGTTGATCCAGCCCCTTGCGGGAACGGGATCAACTGCCATCACGACAGTGCCATCAGGCGTCAGGAGCGAGCCTGCAACGCCTCAATCAGCTTGGGAAGAACCTTGTGAACATCGCCGACGATGCCCAGATCGGCGATGCCGAAGATCGGTGCTTCTTTGTCCTTGTTGATCGCAATGATGTTCTTGGCACCCTTCATGCCAACCATGTGCTGGGTGGCGCCCGAGATACCCGCTGCGATGTACACGCTTGGCTTGACGACCTTGCCGGTCTGTCCAACTTGGTAGCTGTACGGCACCCAGCCGGCATCGACGATTGCTCGTGATGCGCCCGGGGCGCCCTTGAGCAACTTGGCGAGCTGCTCGATCATTTCGTACTTCACTGCTTCGCCGAGGCCACGGCCACCCGACACGACGATGTTTGCTTCGTCGAGCTTTGGTCCGCTGGTCTCTTCGACATGCACTGCCGTGACTGTTGCTCCACCAGTTACGCCGAGGTCGGGTACTGGAGCTGCGACCACAGCGGCTGCAGCGCCACCGGCGGACTCAGCAGCGAAGCTCTTTGGACGGAATGCTGCGAGGTGTGGACCCGAGCCGGTGAAGCCGGTGGCGACCAACACGTTGCCGCCGAACACCGGCGTGGTCACGTTGACCGAATCGCCATCGACAGCGATGTCGATGTTGTTGGTGAGCACAGTGCGGTCGAGCTTCACCGAGAGGCGGCTGACAACGTCGCGGCCCTCGTAGCTCTGCGGGAAGATGATGAGGTCGGGGACGTTGCCGCCATCGATCACTGCCTTCATCGCTGACGACACAGCAACGCCGGGCAACTTGCCGCCCAGATCGCCGGTTGCGTACACCGTTGTTGCACCGTATTCGCCAAGCGCTGCAGCCACTGCTGCGCCATCGCTACCGACGAATGCCGAGAGCGTGCCGCCGAGGCTGCGTGCCTTGGTGAGGAGTTCGAGCGTGCCCGTGGTGGGTGCTCCGTTTGCGACCTGCGCAAAAACCCAGATGTTGTTCAATGCCATGACGGACCTCAGATCACTTTCAGGTTTTCGAGGAAGGCAACGATCTTGGTGAAGGTCTCGCCATCGTCTTCAATGATTTCGCCAGCAGCGCGGGCCTCGGCCTGCGTTACGGAGACGACTGCTTGGCCCGAGCCAGCCCAACCGACTGGCGTGACGCCAAGGTCGGCTGCGGTGACCTGCTCGACCGGCTTCGACTTCGCGGCCATGATGCCCTTGAAGCTTGGGTAGCGAGGCTCAACGACGCCGGCGGTGACGCTGATGACAGCTGGCAATGCGCAGGTGACTTCGTCGTAGCCCTCTTCGGTCTGACGATGCGCCTCGAGCGTGCCACCGGTGATGGTGACCTTCTTGGCAAAGGTGACCGAAGCAAGGCCGAGAACCTCGGCGAGTTGCTCGGGCACGGTGCCGGTGTAGCCATCGCTTGACTCAGTGGCTGCGATGATCAAATCGGCGCCGCCCAGACGTTGCACTGCAGCAGCAAGCACCTTGGCTGTTGTGAGCGCATCAGAGCCCAACAACGCCGGGTCGCTAATGAGTACACCCTTGGCTGCACCCATTGCGAGAGCGGTGCGCATGCCCGACACTTCGCCGTTGGGGGCCATCGAGATAAGGCTCACTTCGCCGCCGCCAGCCGCGTCGACCAGCTGGAGAGCCATTTCGACGCCGTAGCTGTCGGACTCATCAAGGATGAGCTTCCCGTCGCGCTTGAGCGTATTGGTAGAGGGATCCAGCGCGCCCGGGGTTGCCGGGTCGGGGATCTGTTTGACACAAACGATCACGTTCATAGGTTCTCTATTGTTACCGACCCGCGAGCGCTGTTCCTAACCGACGTACCAAGTCTGTCGCCGCTGCTACCCTCGGGGTCTTGCGGATCTTGCTCGTTGTCAACGCGTTCGCGTCGTCCGTGACGGCCCGAAACACCGTGGTGGTGCACCAGATTCTGTCGCGCGGCAACGACGTTGAGATCGTCGAAACGAATCGACGAGGCCACGCCACCCGATTCTCGCAAGACGCGGCCCGACGTGGTTTCGACATGGTCATCGGCTTTGGCGGCGATGGCACACTCAACGAAGTGGCCACCGGCGTTGCTGGCACCGACACCGCGCTCGGGGCACTTCCGGGCGGCAGCACCAACGTATTTGCCCGAACGCTGGGCATGCCCAACGATCCGGTGCTTGCGGTACAGCAACTGGCTGACGGCATCAACAGCAACAACATCGAGCCCATCGGCCTCGGCAAGGTCAACGGTCGCTACTTCTGCTTTCACACCGGCGTTGGCTACGACGCAGCTGTGGTGAAAGAAGTCGAGAACCACGGCTCGCTCAAGCGCTGGGCCGGGCACCCGCTGTTTATTTACGCAGCGGTTCGCACGTGGGCCTCGAAATACGACCGCAAAAATCCACACTTCGAGCTCGCCTTCGCCAACGGCGACCGCGTGCTCGACGGGTACTTCACCGTGGTGCTCAACACCAACCCATACACCTACCTGGGCAACCGGCCGCTCGATCTGTCCCCGGCAGCCAATCTCGATCGCGGCCTCGTTGCCGTCACGTTCAAAACCATGCAGGCCACCACCATCTTGAAATCGTTGGGCGGCGCACTACGCGGTGGCGGCGTGAAGCCAACTCCATCGCTCGACGTTCACGAAGATGTCGAGAAGCTCTCGATCACCAGTCATCAACCCTTCCCCTATCAGGTCGATGGCGACTACCTCGGCGAGACCACCGACTTGCAGTTCGAGCACGTGCGCAACGCCGTGCGCCTCGTTCGTCCGGGCCTTGCGGGCGCATCGCCCGACAATCTCTAGCCCGCCGCGAGAATCTCGAGGGCAACGTCGGGCACGTTGGTGCAAATGCCATCGATGCCCCATTCGATCAGCTCGCGCATTCGCTCAGGATCGTCGCAGGTCCAAGTATTCACCTGAATGCCGGCTTGATGACATCGATCGATCACGTCGCGCGAGAGCAGCCGAACCCACGGATGCAGCGCCGAGTGT
>Ga0194055_10000356_pt1 | contig 36313 bp, 32 predicted proteins | sample SepL449m_MetaG_FD_155482 | JGI IMG/M metagenome (GOLD analysis project Ga0194055, IMG submission 155482) | Anoxic zone freshwater microbial communities from boreal shield lake in IISD Experimental Lakes Area, Ontario, Canada - Sep2016-L442-9m | ecosystem: Environmental > Aquatic > Freshwater >... | reverse complement strand
CCTCATAAATACAATCAATGTATTTGTATATCGAATTATTAGTGTTAGGTAATGTAAAATATATCATATATTACATTACAAAAATATGTTTATGTTATTATAGAAACAATATTTTATCAACAGCGGTTCTCACGCAAAATGCCCGGTGAACTATGATGCCTAGAATAAATATGACAAGTGCGTTCAACCAAAACGGATAACCATCAATCAAAGATAAAATGAAAGAGCATATCAATACAACAGCGGTATCATATATCGCAATATTGTATATACGATATTTTCTCATCCCTGTACTCTGTCCAGCTTCTCCAAATAAATTTTTGTATTTCGCTAAAAAAGGAAAAGTACACTCACTCATTCTGAAAATATTTTGTATATTTATTACAATTATTTTTCTTCGACTACCTGTTTCGTTTCCGGTTTTCCAATTTTGAAACGTATCTTTTGCGGTTCTTCGGATGATTGTGTAGGTGGTTCTGGAACCGTGATAGATTCGCTACCTGATGCCAAAATGGTCACGCGTTTCCCTTTGGGTTTCCCCACTTTGATCTTCTTTTCCGATTTTTCGGGTGTTTCGTTGAACAGTTCATGTTCAATGGAGGACAAAGTCGGTAATTCGATCTCATGACGCATCATTTGTTTAAACACCTTTTCAGTATTCACCCTTGTCGTCTTTCTAAAGACGAAATATCGGTTCAAAAAGGAAATACGTTTTTCATCCGTTGTTAACAGCGGCGCAGTACCATAATCATTTTTTGCGGATGGTTTGCGGGCGATTTCGGATGTCATTGTATTAAACATTTCACTGAACAATCCGGTTGCTGCTGGTAAACCCATTTTACGAGCAGCGGTATCTTCGACTAAAACAAACCCATAATCGGAAAGTGCGGACACAAGGTAATTGAAATTCACCAAATATTCCCGAAATGTTTTGTTAATCGTTTCTTGATACACATGAATCGGATAACCAATACTGGTATCGTCAGGAGCAAAACCAGTTTGTGAATATTGTTTAGTCAATTCGAATATTTTGCGTTTCCCGTCGAAAATAGTGACAGCCTCTCCCTCGTTTTTATTGCTTAACATTTTAAACACAGTTTCACCGTCGTAACATGTTCCTATAAAATGACCATTTAGTCGCGTACATTCCGAAACATTTCGCAAAAATGTGTGAAGAGTATGTTTGTTTTCCCAGAAATAATGAAGAGCGAATTGACACGAACTCACATGGAAACCATCAGAGGCTTTTCCATATTGATTGTAGACTCCTTGACCCAATTGTTTCACGTCTTTCGGTCCATTTCCAAACACGGCCATTGTAATTTCCTTGTCTTTGGGTGTGGCAAGCGCATCACCATTTCGAATCAGTTTCGCACTGGTACCATTCACAAATAATGCATGGGGCATATGATTGTTTCGTTTTCGATACGTCAAATAACGGGCACAAGCCCCATCCAGACGGTTATGGATATTATCACGAGATATATCAATACCAAATACAAAATCCAAATCAGACTGGACCCATTTCGAAATATCACCGGCTTTACCCACCGCATAATCAATCAATGTATCTTTACGGTTAGATACACCCATAATCAATTTGCGTTTTATGAATAAATTGTGGAAATCTCGCAAAGAGCGCGTGTTTTTTTCGGAACGTTCGCTCTTATCGCGATTGTAATACACACCTTCTCCTGCTTCTTCTTTTACGCCCTCTTCTTCACCACAAATTTCCAAAAATTCGGGTATTCCCTTGCCTTCTGTAATTATTTCTTTGGTGATGGGTCGATGAATGGACTGCCAGTTCGAATTTGCCACATGATACGCATTTCCAAAATTGTTCATCCCGTTACGTAATTCCGCCGTTTTGTCATAACGGACACGAAGTGGTACCCATTTCCACCCATCGGACTTGGTCATATCGTAACTGAATTCGACAATCATGTGGTCTTCGAAAAATTCGCCGTCAATCGTGTAAAGCGACAGATTATGGTGTTTGTCCTCACGTAATATGATGTTGGCATAACACGCATTTTCATCGGAAGGATTTGTAGGTTGAAATTTCACAGGTTTATAGGCAAATTCATTGTCAGTAGACTCCGGTGAAGGCAGTTTATTATCAAGAATGTCTTGGAAAGGTTGTAGATACCCGTCACGTTTTTCATTGAAACCACATCGTAATTCCAATATTTTATACTGAACAAAATTCTGTAGTCCTTCGGCATTTTTCCCGTCTTGAAAAATATGATGAATCTCGTCTTTGCCTGATTTATCTTTTTTGATGGAGACCAGGAAATCGATGGTATTGTATTCGGGTGGCTTCCATTTGAATGAGCGTTCCCAAGATATTTTTTGGAGAGGACCTGATTCACCTATTTTGCTAGAACCTACCCCAGTATTGGAAGGTGTAAAAATCAAACCATCCGTGTTATAAGGATAAATACCGTCGTCAATGTCCGACATGATGCGTGAACACGCTTGGAAAATCGTCACATCAGGACTAGTAATACAAAAATTTTTACATTTGACAGTAAATCCACAACTCTTTATATTTAACATATCCGAAGAACTCATGACAGATACAGGTTTCAAACGCCCGATAAATTGTTGTAATAATTGTAAACGAAAACGAACCTGTTCCGGTTTGTCGTCCGTTTTTTTCCTCTTGGTATCTTCTTCTATTTCTTCGGCCATCTGGTCAGGGTTCTGTAGGAACCCAACAACTAACTCAGAAGGTGACTTCGTCACCGGATGAGTTTGGATGATATCATTGGATGGCGCAAAGGCAAAATCTCGTGTACTTTTTTTGTGAATAAAATACACATCAAAAGCGGCATATAAATGAATCACCTGTTTACGTTTGTCATATTTAATGAATTCACCGTCCAAAATACTTTCAAAAAGACTCTTGTCTTCTGTTTTAGTACCGGTAAATATAACATTCATGTTGTTGTCAATCATGTATATTTTACCGTCTTTGTCGATAAGTAAGAGACGACGTTCTCCGTCCGCTTTATCCGTAACTGTATAATTAACTTGAATATTGGGAAGGTTATTTTGTTGTGTAGATGGGTCCATAACGTTCTCCATTTGTAGTGTCATAGACGACGGGCCAATGAAATCTCGATTTTGAACACGGCCAATTTGGTAGTCGTCTCCTTTCACAATACGCATGTAATCAAACAATACATCGTCTTTTTCGGCATAAGAAATAGGGTAATGTGTTCCCTGAAGACCCGACAAAATAATACGTATGGATTTTCGGATTAAATCTACCAGTTTTTTAACAGTGTTGTATTCCGTACCCGCTCCTACACGGTTATTGTCTATTTCCATTTCGATTTCATATTTTTCCACGCCACTGAACACACCCGATTCCTGAATGTCGTATGTTTTTGAAAATTCGCCTTTTGTGGTATTGGAACTACGAACAATACTGATGTCGGCGAAAATAGGCAAATCGGGGTGATACAGCCGAACACGGTTCAAGTATCGGAAACTTTTGAGTTTTTCGGTCCATTTCTCCAAAATACCGCGAATAAAATCGGAACGGGCGGTAGATACTTGTTCCAATTGATAAGCCACTTTCAGATTAAAATCCTCGAAAATAACTGGTTGAACACGTTCACCGGCATATTCAGGGGTGGTTTTTTGTGTGAATTTAATTTTATCATAGGTTGTCGAAGGCATATCCAGCAGTTTTTGAATACTGTTGGTCCTGCAATATTCTTGGATAAGGTCGAGGCCGACAACTTCCGCGCGAATATTTGACATGGACATTCTACCACGACTATCCATATATTCATGGAAAATACGGAGACTATGAAACCCTTCTGGTAAATCGGTTTTAAATCCATAGGAATACAGGAATTTTACCACATTGTCATAATCGATTTTGGATAATGGACGAAATTTACGGGTATTGGAATGAAAACGTATCTCGAGCTCATTGATTTTACGTTCATTATGTTGAATAGGATTACTTGCTAAATAAGCAGCCAGCAATTTATCTAGCGCTTCTTTCGGGTTGGATTTCCCACGCATTTTATCCGAACCTTTGTCCATTTTTTCAATAGGTTCCCTATTCATATTTTAAATTGATTCAATATATTATATATTACGATATTATTATATTTATTATGAAGCGATTGTTTTGTATCAATTTTCAAGACATAATCTCTATGTATTTATGTTGTGTAGATTTTTCCGCACACCTTTGGTCTCGGAAAAATTACTAACAACGAAGGTCGAAGACCGGTTAGAGACCCCTTGTGGTGTTGTTTGCCACAAAAAATTGATATAAAGATTTGTCATGTAACATAATGTAATACGATGGTTTTTCATCTCGAAGTTTTTGGTAACAATGATTTATTCAAACAGGTATCTGACATTCATTTGTTGGAACCTTACATGTATACGGGGAACCAAGGTGGAGGCCCTTTGGGCCTCAGACCCGTACGCCCCTCAGAGCGCCCGAAGGGCGCTCAAGGGTTGAGACCCCCCTTTGGGGGTCTCTTACCCCTCCTTCCTGTTAAAACAGCAGAAGAAAACGACGGTATAACAACAGAAGATAACAACGGTATAACAACAGAAGATAACAGGAAGGTGGGGGCGTACGGGTCTGTAGATTTTTCGCACACCAAAGGTGTCGAAAAAGTTACTAACTTCGTAGGACAAAGTCCGGAGAAGTTTGAGGCCCAAAGGGTCTCCACCTTGAGCACCGAAGGTGCTCTGAGGGGAACCTTGGTTCCCCGTATTCCCCGTAAAAAAGACAATATGCCAGGTATTTTCCCCAAAAAACCCGACAATCTATTTTGGTGCGTTTATATTGCGTTTTACGGGTACGATACTTATCATGAAATTGGTCATAGATATGGTAACATTGAAATGGAAGAAAAACAAAAAATGGTGGAACTGATGAAGAAATCACCGTCCGTCGCCAAGCAATCTTCGAAAAAAATCACCAAAGTCTTGTTTCAAGAAATCATGTCGGATTTTATGACAAATAAAAAAATGACCATGGATATGTTGACCATGATGGCACTATATCACAACAAACATTTTATGATTGCGCATTTAACTGATAGTTGTGAATCCGAACCCTATTACATTACCATTACGGGAGACCAGGAATCAACACCATTATTGTTGTACAAGCGCGGTAAATACGATTATAGCTTCATGTTAGAGCCGGAACCCAGTATGTTGGAAGACATTGTAAATACGCGATTCAAATACGAGAACCATGATATGCCACTGAAAGCCGTATCAAATTATAAAACCAGTGATTTAGAACACATATTTGATGTGTTGGAAATCGAGAAAGAAGAGGAGAGGAAATACAAAAAGGAGGATTATTACAAAAGTATTATGTTGAGATGCGGATTCGTCTAGAATACACAACATCCTCTGTTTCGTCATCATCTGTTAGTTCATATATTTTTGGGTCTATTTCTGGAAAAAAAGTATCATAATCACGCACAGGAATTTTCATATAATTCAGAAGCAATTCGGAACAACTCGGATGTATGATTCCATCACGGTACAATTGTTCTCCACCAATAACAAATATTTTGTGTATTTTTCCTTGATGATGTGCTATTTTTTCCAACGCATCGTCCAATGATTCAGCTAATAAAATATCCTTGTATGAATTATTCATGTTTCTTGAGCATACTACATTCAATCTTCCTTTTAAGGGTCGAGAACCCAAGCTTTCAAATGTTTTTCTTCCCATAATGACCACATTCATGTATTCATCGGAAGGTACATCTGTAGTAGTGATGCGGAAAAAAGCCATGTCTTCTTTGGATTTCCATGGAATGGTTCCTTGGTACCCTATTCCGCGTGTTTTTTCACACATGGCGGCTATGATGGTAAATTTTTTACTAGACATATACATTTTGTATATGTCTACTATTATGATACTTCTATATCACTGTTGTCAAAAAATGCGTCTTTGAATTCTTTTTTTTGAGATTCAAATTCCGACAACGAATTTTCTTGATCATGAACGTAATTCAAATAATCACGTATTTCATTCAATGTATTCTCGGGTAAAAAAGTCAAATTAACAAATACACCGCTCTTGTTTTCGTTTATTTTGACATCTTGATTGTTTTTCAAGATTTTCAAGATTTCAATTTGGTGATTTTTGGACATGACCTCAATTTTCTTTTTCATGTTCTCTAAATCTAAATAAAATGCGTTTTTTTCGTTATTCATGCGTATGTTATATAACAATTAAAATGTATCTATATTATTTTACACAAAATGTTTTATTCATCCTCATCGTCGTCCTCATCATCATCATCCTCATCAGAACCACCCATATGATGACCATGTGGAAATGTTTCGTCGTGTTCTCCCATTTCATCACCGCCTCTCTTTTTATTCTCAATGGGTCGGTTCATCAATTTTCCAATAACACAAATATATGGGTCATTTAATTCATAACGGATACCAATGACTTTTACATAAATCGTCATGTTCTCCTTGATTGTTTGAAAATGACGATCCATGTTGTGGTGGTCACGGGCCACAAAAACAGTCACAGGTACGGTCTCATTGTCCAACACCTCGGCGTGAATACCCGCCTTGGTAATTGTCTTACTCTGACATTCAATTAACATGCCTTCCACAGGATGAGATATTTTACATGTGAACACCGTCTGAAATTCAATATATTCTGTGTTAATGACTCCATTGGAATAACTCATTACACGCACGGAACCAGGACGAATAAAACCTTCTTCAATACATTTTCCTTCAATCGTCATGGACAATTTTTTCTGTAGGTTCTCCTTGATATTTTTCCCAATCTCGGTAATTTTCAACACAATTTTTTTCGTTAATAGACCATCCGTATAAACACCATATATTTTGTCATGATTCACTTGAGTTCGTTTCTTAGGAATTCGCAACATGATTGTTATATTTATTATAGTATTACATTTTTATTATTCAATTTTTGCGCGAGTATTTCAATATACCGTTCAAGAGAATCTGTTCGTTGGTCAACAACCATGTTTTTTCCCCCTTTTTTTCCCGCTGAAATTCGCGAATCAAACATTCCAAAACAACTGCCAACCGATTTTTACCTTCACCAAAAAACGTCTTGACATTTTCCACAGTATACATGGGTTCTCCTAATATCGCGTTTATTTTTGTAATAAGTTCTTTGCTAAGTGCTTGACTGACTCGTGCGCCTCGTTTATTCACACTATCATTCAAGTCACGTATTTTGAACACATATTCATTCTGACCGTCTACCCACGACATAAACCCGATTGTTTGATTCATCGCATCTTTGATTAAGATGTATTTATCACGGTAACCATCGGAACGCAAAATGACATTCGCATCTGTGAATTCGGCCTCCTTCCATGTTTCTCTGGCAAACAACTCTGGACTTCGTCCTTCGTTGTTAGTAACTTCTTTGACATCTTCGGTGTACGAAGAATCTACATATTGTACGTAAATTTTTGGAGAACCTGCTCCGTCAGAGAAAGTAATTCCTAACAATCCTCTGTCAGTAACCACCATTTTGTCGTCGAAATATTCCTTCATGTAGGTGTCAATGTTCTCAATAGGGCGCCAGTTCGCAGAATATATTCGTTGGAGAACCTCTTTTTTTTTTGTAAACGGAAATTCGTCCAAAATATGGTATACAACATGTTTTTGTATGTCTTCCAATGATATTCCATGCTGCTCAATGAGATGTTGCGTAACCATACTCATATTTTTGTACCAGTTTTTCTCCCCGGACGTGATTTTTACGTCTTTCAAAAAAGTCAAATTGTAATTTTCCTCAATCTCTTTCATCACGTCTTCATAAGAATTTGTGTCATCCATTGTTTCTTCGGATGCTTTTACTAATTCCTCCTCGTTTTGCTTCTCTGATGTCCTACGGACATCTAACAACTCTGGACTTCGTCCTTCGTTGTTAGACCGAATCGAAGCTACCTTTGTTGTTAGTTTGGCACTAGATTCCGGTTTTTTATCGGGTATTTCTACCAGAATACTGTGCGATTTTATATCAATTGGGCGTGTGCGGTCATAAATTGATGCTTGTTCGTCTGTGATTTCCATAGGTTGAAATACATAGTACTCGCCGTGATTGATCAAGCGTCCCATTCGATCATATCGATCAATTAAATACTCATTTTTACTATCAATTAAAAACGTGAGAGCCGCGTAAATTTGTTCAATGGGGTATTCTTTCACAATGTTGATAGAACGGATCAATTCGTCTTCTTTGAAGAACATTTTACCTTGTTTTTGTCCTGGAATATCACGGAACAAATCGCGTATTCTCTTGACAATCTTGGCACGATTTCCCTGTAAAAACTCTTCATTGTATGTGGTTTGTGTTGATTGAACGTTTTCCAAATCGATGCTGGGAGAACATGTGTAATTACAATTATCCATATAATCACATATTTCTGTGAATGGTTTGTCTCCCACTGTATAATCTACGGTTTCGCCGCTAGCAGTTTCGATTTGAATCACATTGGTTTTCAACAATTCCTTTAATTTTTCAGCAGTAAAATTCGTCTGTGCGATATTTAAATTACAATCCACAGCTGTTTCTTTGAGAACCCGGGTAACTTTACCTATTTTTGTGGACTTTTGTTCCGCCAATCGATAAATATAGAGGTCCGCCGTCTCCGTTTCTCCAGATTGTGTACCGTGAAGATAAATTTCCACATTACGTTGCTCAAACGGGAGTTGACAATGACTGAGATTACGTACACCACGTCCAATGATTTGTTCAATACGACTCATATTAAACCACGGTTCCATCACATGTACTTGACGAATATTTTTGAAATCAACACCTTCTCCAGCGGCTTTGGAAATCAGAACAACCTTTACAAATTCACCCTCTTTGTTTTTAGGTTGATTTAAATGTTTGATATCAGCGTCATTATTGGGTGAAAAAACCGGGTCGCCTGTGATCATGACATAACGTACGGGTCTAAATGTACCCGTATCAGAATACGCTTCGGTTTTCGTTTTCATAGTGAGAGCATCGACAGGTTCGGTAGGTGGGTCTTTAAACAATGATTTTGTATAAGATTCAGAACCATACCGCGAGAATCCCATCTCTTCCAATGCCAGCGCAATTGGAACTAACCCAGCGTCAATCCATTGGGAATAAATCAACACTATCCCTTTTGATTTTTTGATTATTTCGCATATTTTGGCGATTTTTGCGCTATATTTACCAATGTTCTCCGGACTAAAAATTCGACCGTATTTGGCGTCCTTATAATCATAATTGTAACGTTGGGGATGTTCTCCCTTAGATTCTTTGAAAGATACAATATTGGATAATCCTTGAGAACCAATCATGTTAGAAATAAGATAATTGTATTCTTCAGGAGCCGTTTTTGTATTTCGTTCTTCGAATTCGGAGAACGGATACACAATATTGAGTGCTTCTAATGGTTGTTGTAGAGCGATGTAACCAAACGAATCCAGATGAATGGCGGTGGTTTCCGTTTCGGCATTTTGTAATACAGGATTGTATTTACGCATATGCTCTATGATGAAATCGTAGGCTAATTTCTGATGGGTGTCTTCCGAGAACTTGTGTAGAAAAATAGGGATATGTTGAATAGCGTTGTCTTTGCCCATGGGTTTACCGTTCATTTGTAGGGTTGGATATGTGGTATTTTTAAACCCACTTTCTTCAGGATACACGCGAAAAGGGAACGAGTATGGGTTTTCACCACGAACATACGAAATATATCCGGTCAATTTGCGAATCAGTACATCACGTCCACCTTCCGGATGTTTGTCGTCTTTCACATGAAAATCGCCGGTTCTATTGAAAATATCGCTAATCTTTACAGGTGCTCTATTATCATTTAAATTCATTAAATTTAGTAACCAAATAATTTCTTCGTGGGAATTGTACATGGGTGTCGCTGACAGAAGTAACAATCGCATATTATCTGATTGCTTCGCAACTTCCATGAGTAATTCTGCCGTTTTTTTATTCTTGTTCTCATTGGTAATGCGAATATTATGAACCTCGTCAATAATAATGAGACGATTGTTAAACACTGATTTGATTTTCTGTTTTTTAATTCTAGCCTTTTCTTCGCGTGAATATGAAACACCTTTTACTTCGGTTGAATCTTGAATAAAATTACCGAATTGTGTATATCCCATGAATACGTATTGTTCCGATATGATTGTTTTAATCTGATTAACTATGCGTTCTTTGGATAACGATTTAAGGTAAGTTGGATTCATTTCAGACAACAATGCTTCGCCTACACAGGATTGTATGGACCATATTCCGTTCTCCAATTTCAATTTCGTTTCGTCAAATAGTTGTAGACGAAAATTATCTTGAACATTGGGAGATGCCACAATAAAAATGGATTTGCGCATACCAATTTGTTTCATATGTATACGTGTTTCTTCTGATACACCAATCGCCGCACATGTTTTTCCACTTCCTAGACCAAAATACATTAATAAACTGTTATAAGGTGTGTTAAATGACATGAAATTTTTCACAAATATTTGGTGTGGTAAAAGTTCGAATTCAGAGTTACATAATATGTCTGCTTGTGTTTTCACGTCGTATATTTTCCCATCATATTTGGTATCAAAAAATTCCTTGTGTTTGGCAAGTTTGATATTGAACTCGGGATCATCCAATTCGGGATACAAAAAATCGGATTTGTTGTAAGCAGAAAAGAGGGGCGCAACTTCCTCCGGTTCTTTGGGTGCTTCTTCCTCTTCCTCTTCTTCTTCTTTTTCTTGTGTTGCTTCTTCCTCTTCTTCTTTTTCGGGTTCTGGTTCTGGTTCTGGTTCTTGTGTTGATTCTTCCTCTTCCTCTTCTTTTTCTGGTTCTAGTTCTGGTTCTTGTGTTGCTTCTTCCTCTTCTTCCTCTTCTTCTTTTTCTGGTTCTGGTTCTTGGGTCGAACCAAACGGTAATCCTGGTACAAGAATAGATACCTCATTCTTATTTTCAGATAATTTGGGAACAACTTTGATGCGCGGCACCTTAGTTTCCGTACGTTTTGCTTCCGTCTCTGGCTCAAACAACTCCACAAGGGTGGATACCCCTTTGGGGTCTCTAACCGGTCTTCGACCTTCGTTGTTAGTAATTTTTCCGACACCAAAGGTCTGCGGAAAATCTACATTGAGTGCCGGTACATTTTTTCTAGTTTTTCTGGCATTTTTCGGTAAATCGTCAAATACTCGGTATTTTATGTTTTTTTTTTCGAAATAATCCACATATTCTTGCCAACGATTTTGCTCTACAAGAAGATTTTTGAGACCAAGGGGTACCATTTTTCCTTCAGGATTTTGCGGGTCTTCACCGCACTCTGACGGCTTACGTAATACATAATTTTTACCATCCCATCTATAATATTTGGGTCCTCGTTCTTTCCTTTTTTTCACCGATATATTTCTTTTCATATTTTCTTCTGAATTTTCCATGAAATGAATATATCTATATATGATAACTATAGATATATTATGACGATATATTTCATACAATATGACGACTTACAATTCCACGGTGTATATTGGTAAGTATACGTATTTTTTCTAAATTATATGGTCTAAAACACGCAATACAATCTTCATATGATTTCCACTCTATCTTACTCACTTCGGATTTTTGGTAATCCCCCATATACAGTGTTGTTTCATAATCCATGTACATTAAAAAATATTTGTGTTTGTATGATTTATAATTAGAGCCCAAGAATATTTCTTCAAATGGTAGTACATTTTGTATATAAGTTAATTTGTTGGAATGATAACCCGTCTCCTCCGTAAATTCGCGAAGCGCGCAATCAAAATCATTTTCTTGGTTGTTTCTGCGACCTTTGGGAAATCCCCATTCGGGTTCTTCCCAAGTATCAAATTGCTCGCTTTCTTTTATCAAACTCTGTAATGTATATTCATATTCTAGATCTGGCTCCGTTTTCTTACACCTTTGCCGATTTAAATCGTACCTCACAGTATCTTCAAACAACTCCGGTCTTCGACCTTCGTTGTTAGTAATTTTTCCGACACCAAAGGTGTGCGGAAAATCTTCAGTTGGCGATTCCATTGGTAAAGCAACGTTACCACGCGCATCTTCAACGTGCGAAGGTGTAATATGATCCGGTATTCCCTTGGTGTGCGAAAAATCTACAGTTTCATGACAAATCCCTTTTATAAGCATATTGTATTTCTCTCGGGAAATAATTTCTTCCGATTTATACTGACTGCTATATTTTGAATTACCCCAAATGTCACACCACAATTTATTAAAATCATGACTACATAACCGTTCTTTTTCATCTCGTGTCATTTGCTTCAACATATTCATAATATAATCCTTGTTGTTAACTGAATATTTTCCCCTCATAAAATCAATATAACCCAGGGTATCTTTTCTTCGAATCAATAAATATTCCAAACAACTCCGGTCTTTGACCTTTGTTGTTTGGAGATTTTTCTCCGCTATCGATTCATCTAACTCCGAAACACGCTTGTGGTCAGAAAAGCGTAGCTTCTCAACTACTAAGTTCGAAGGTAGCTTCGCTACCGGAGAACTTTGGGTGGATGAGTTTCTTATACGAAATGCTATTATTCCTATACTAGTAATTGGCATTTTACACTGATGAAAAAGATGACCCGGCTTTCCACAATTGTTACAATTATTTGTACTTGAATATTTGTTTCTATGTCCTGAAAATCCGTCTTGAGGGGTGTATTTTTTATACGATTCAAACAAACTCCTCCGCAAGCAAGCTTGCTCCGGAGTTAGGATATTTTTCTCCGCTGTCGCTACGGAAAAATGCTCCAACTCCGTTCTTCGTTCTTCGTTGTTAGGATATTCTCCAAAATAATTATTTTTTACGTTTTTTCTATCGTACATAATTTGTGCGAATCTACTGCTATATTATATTCATACCCATTTATATACATTTTATAAAAATATGTCATCATACTCATCGTTTTCAAGTGAGGTGTGGGGACCCCATTATTGGTTTTTTCTACACACAATCGCCCATGCTTATCCAGAAAATCCGAACAAAGTAACAAAAAGAAAATATTACGATTTTATTCAAAATATGCCTGTATTTATTCCTATATCAGAAATGGGAGACAAATTTAGTCAATTATTAGATAAATATCCTGTCTCGCCTTATCTAGACAATCGTGATTCGTTTATTCGCTGGGTACATTTTATTCATAACAAATACAACCTCTTGCTAGGAAAGGAGGAAATCACGTTGTATGATGGAATTGACAAATATTTTGAACAATATAAACCAAAATTTATACAAATACATGATAAAATACACGGTAGAAAACATTATATCTATGCGGGAGCCATTTTGTCTTTATTGTTATTCATTTATGTTTTCTACAGATAATATATTACTATATACTCTCCATGCGAATAGAACTGGTTATTTTATTAATCACTGGGCTAGTTATTGCCAATATGTATACCGAAGGAAAATATTTGAAAATCGCGCTTTCTTGGAAAAAATATTACAAAATGATCGGCGTGGCATTTGTAGGATTAGCTCTTTGCTGGCTGTTTCGAAAAAATCCCGAACATGCCCGCACAATTTTAAACAATTCCAACGAATATATCAAATATTTGCCTGTGGATAAAAACGTCACCGGTATTATGGCACCGCTTCTTAATTTCTCGGCAAATTCGCAATACGGGGACGGTGGACGTACCGTTGGAGGTGGTACGTCGGACATTCAACCACAATATAAAAACCGTTTGTTTGAATCGGGTAAAGCCAGTGGACAAAAAGCGACAAAACGTTCAGTAAGTGAAACGAAAAAAAAATTTGTCGCTGCTAGACAAAACTGGCACTGTGGGGATTGTAAAAATCAATTATCGGCTTGGTTTGAAGTAGATCATACCGTTCGTTTAGAAAATGGCGGCAGCAATCATATTGATAATTTAGTTGCTTTATGTCGTGAATGTCACGGGAAAAAAACGGCCATCGAAAATTTATAACTGCGGGGCATTAGTTTCCGAATAGGCTAGCCTATTGGATGTCTCATAGCACCCAACTCAGAAAAAATTGATTTAATTTACTGAGTATACTTAGTTAATAACAATAAAGAAACAATGCTTATTTCAAATATTGAGACCCTCGAAAAGAAGTTAAAAACGTACTGCGAGACAGCAAACTTTCCCGTACCATTTGACGATATAATATTTTATTACTATATCGGTCATGATGTATTCACATTGGATGTTGATGGATTTAGAATAACGATTCCGAAACGACAAACATGGAAAAATATTCTGAAACAATTCTTAGAAATGACTACTGAGTACTGTAAACTGGCAAGAACGTTTCTCGATTATATTCATGACAACATCCCTCACGAAAGTATGTACGTACATTTGAAACGTGAACAGGATCGAATCACGCTACATGTTGAACATGCGAAATTCATATCATCAACGCACGCAGAAATCGAATTAAATTTGAACGACATCCGAACAATAGGTTCTGATGTAGTAAAATGGAAACAATTGAAAAAACGAATTTTACATCTCCTCGTTTTCGACCAAGATTGTCCTGTTTGTTTTTCCAAAGACGTCAAAATAATGACGAGTTGTGGTGTATGCCACCAAGATGTATGTCTATCTTGCACAATAAAGAACATCCGTACGAGTAGGAAACTGGCATGTCCGTTTTGTAGAAATGAGTGCCTTGGATATCTCTGTCCAGAAGAATACATAAAATCCATCTTACAAGATTACTTGAATTAAACCGTTCAATTAGATCAGTGGATCTCACTGTTAGATAGATATACATCATCCTGGGCTTACGTACAGCATAGAGGTTAATGGATGTTTTGGGCCTCTTAGGGAAACCTTGGTCACGCAAAATATTATTGTATTGTATAGTAAAATAATATTCAAGGTTATACATGTCGAATATCAAAAAAGACGAAACAATATATGAAACATATGCTAGAGAATTCAACGAAAATATAATACAAACCATGAAAAGTAAAACAGTAAATGGCCTCAAATCACCCGATCTTACCCCATGTTTAATTATTTTAATCGTCATCTCCATCATTCTCATTACATTTATTTTTTTTATTTATGAATTATCCACAAAATTACAAAAACTACAAATTAATAATATTATGGATTTGTTTACCTCTGCGGATTTATTAAAAGGAACCAATTCACAAGACATTGATGATTTTAAAAAAAATTGTAAATATGTTTTTTTAATTGTATTTATGCTATTTTTTGCCCTATTATGTATTATTTTAATGAACAATAAACGTAATCGTAAAACCATTATGGCAGGAATGGTCTCAACCATTGGACTGTTGTTTGTGGTAATGTTTTATTACAACAATTCATCTTCCGCTTCTAGCAAAGCTTACACGTCCATCATGAACAAAATATTTATCGCTATCACTTTTTTAATTGCTATAGTAGCACTTGCTCTATCTTACAAATTATTTGCGAACCGTTTACGCAACCAGCCAGGTATTACAGGATTTATTTTGGATCTGATCTTTTTGATTCCATGTTTATTTAGTGATTTTTTAGAGTATATTTTGAAACAATTCAATATGACATCAAACTCGGTGTTTGTATTATTTATTATTGAAATATTATTGATCATTGGATATTTAACCATTCCCACTGTCGTAAATGCGAATATGACAGCTAATTCGATTCCTCTATTGGCAAATTCGGTATTTTTGATGACACCCCGAACATTAACTACAGAAATGTTACCGACCATTACTATTACGGACCCAATTACGAATGTAATAACGACAACCAGTAACAAAAAATATAGTATTTCTATGTGGGTGTATTTAAATCAACAATTACATAACTCCGGTTCATTGACCAACAATATATTTAGTTATGGGTCGGACAACTTCGGTTTCAAACCCCAAATTTCTTATTCAAATTCGTCCAACAATCAAACGTTGAAAGATATTTACCAGATCACATTTTCTGGATTTTCTAATCCCGATTTGAATCCAAATAAACAGTCAAATAGTTTGTTGTTGGAATTACCAGGCCAAAAATGGAATAACATTGTATTTAATTATAGCGGGTCCAATGTACAGTTATATCTTAATGGAGATTTGGTACGTATATTTACATTTGGTCCGGAACACCCTAATCCTCAGTATGATACGTCCGACGTGATAAATGTGGGCGATGTAAATGGTCTAGATGGAGCCATTTGTAATATTACTTACTACAATGAACCATTGACCAATTTCCAGATACGTATGATGTATAAATTACTCTCTGCGAATAACCCGCCTGTTCTCAGTTCTGTGGCTTCACCTTCATGGACACCAACCTCATTGTCCGTATAATTTTTTATCCGCTGTCGCTACGGAAAAATGGTCCAAAGTTGAGAAGTTACGCTTCTCTGACCAAACAACTCCGGACTTCGTCCTCTGTTGTTAGAACCGAAAACTTAGCCTTTGGCTCTGTTTTCTTGTTCAAACTCAAAAAAAATATAGAGCAATAGTATACTAGAATTATACATTGTAATGGCAAAATCAAGTAAAGTTACCGGAGGTATGAGCGGAACAGGAATTATTATTACGATTATATCCGTTATTGCTATTTTTGTGGTTGTTTACTACATATACGTTTACTTCTTTACTGGGGTGAATACCTTGGCAAGTGGGTCACTTAATTTGAATTCGAATCCAGCTCCATCACCTATTTTGGCAGAAACATTAACCAACCCCGAATCAACCAAATACGCTTATGGTCTTTGGGTCTATGTGAATACCTGGGATACAACCAAGACCAAGGTTATTTTTAGCAGATATAGTGACATAATTTTATATTTAGATAAAACTACAGGGGTACTTAATTGCGCGATTGGGGCTGCTGGAACCCCTTTCTACACACCAGCACCCACTCCTGATTCCACATTAAACCCTGATATTTTAACCAGCGATTTTAAACAAAAAACAACAAACAACATCTTTGTTACAAATAATTTCCCGCTCCAAACTTGGGTATACATTGTGGTGAATGTCAACAATACTGTAGCTGATATATATTTGAACGGTAAATTGGTGAAATCGGTACAGATTAATCAGACCGCTCCCGATAAGGTATCCAATATTTTCTACGGAAGTGGTTACGACGCGGTTATTAATAAGTTTATACGTTGGTCAACTCCCGTGGATCCCAACACCGTTTGGAACTATTATACCAGTGGTAATGGTTCGAGTGGAGTATCAGGAGCATTGGGTGGTGCTTATAGCGCAGCAGTCACTATTTCCAAGAACAATGCGGTTTCAAGTCAATTTAAATTATTTTAAAATATGTAGATTTTCCGTACACCTTTGGTGTCGGAAAAATTACTAACAACGAAGGTCGAAGACCGGTTAGAGACCCCTCAACATCCCGAAGGGATGTAAGGTGGGAGACCCCAAAGGGGTCTCTTACCAAAGGGGTCTCCACCCTTGTGGAGTTGTTTGGGAACTCAATATTCCTGTATAAATTTATTATAACATAATATTATATTAGTATAATATTATCATAATATGAGTGAAAACAATATTTCTCAACAAATTTCTAATAATGTGAGTGAATTGGGCAAAAATATTAGTGATGGAACAAAATCGGTTGGGGAAGGTTTTAGCAACGTACGTGATAGTGTTAATTCATCCGTACAAGATTTTTCCGAAAATGTTTCGGAATACTCCTCCAGTGATTATTTAAAATCCAACGGTATAATTGCCAAATTCGCATTTTTAATTTTAGTATTAATCGCCTTCTTAATATTTATGAAACTCGGTAGTGTATTGATTTCATACATGTTACAGCCATCTTCGAGCCCATATTTGATACCAAACATGATCGGAGGAAGCGATAGTAAAACGATTTCTCAAGATCCCACCAAGGCCGACTCCGTACAAATTCTTCGTTCAAACAATCAAATGACCGGCATGGAATTTACCTGGTCCACATGGTTATTTATAGACAAAATCGAAACGGATAGGTATTATCATATTTTCACCAAGGGGGGTAATGGCGGTGGTAATGAACAATTTGATAGTAATGGTATCATGAAGGTAAACAACGGCCCCGGTGTTTATATCAAGGGTTCTAAAGATGCGAATACAAATACAACCTGTATGCTACATATTGTGATGAATACAGCCACAGCCACACCCACTAGTGATATTTCTACCATTTCCGATACAGTAGATGTAAATAATATCCCCATGGGCAGCTGGGTCAATGTCATCATTCGCTTACAAAACAAAATTATGGACGTTTATATCAATGGCGTTATAGCCAAGCGTACGGCATTTACAAATGTCCCTTTACAAAACTATGACGATGTTTACGTATGTTGTAATAGAGGATTTAGTGGTAAATTGTCAAGTTTACGGTATTTTAATCACGCATTGAACGTTTTTGAAATCAATAATGTCGTTTCTTCGGGCCCCAATTTAACATTCAATACGGGAGGTAATTATGTACAAAATTATTTGTCCAGTATGTGGTATACTAGCGCATAAAGATATGTATCTACAGGATATATAGATATAGATACATGTCAACGAATGATCAAAATAATATTTGCGCAGTTGTAGCTCAAAGACAACGTTTTTTATCTCTGCTACCTCCGCCACCTAGATATACACCTCAATCTTTTTATCCACAATTTACGAAACCACAACTAGATATGCGCAGAAAAGCCGAAATATTACAATATACAAAAAATAGCACTCAAGGATCCAAATTAACCAAATCGCAAAGATTTTCGCAATTGGTCAGTGCCACAAATAAATCGTCGGTCATTTGTCAAAAAAATTTCAATGTTCTTACCCCATCCTCTTCCTGTAATGTACCTGGACCTCCAGTTTATCTACAGTATGACCCTACCATACCTTTGTATAATTATGCGACACAGCAAGACGCCTATGCCGATTTTACACAAGCTCTACCTCCCACGTTATGGGTATCCCATTTTACTACTGGGTCATTCGTCGCCGGAAACAAGACTGAAACGTTGTTATTTACGCTTACTGTTCAGGACGTGGAACAATCTCAATATACCTTTGATTTAAATGTACCTATTGGTGTTTATGTTTCCGGCACAGGTACAGGTGTCCCGACTATGGGCAACATTACTATATCCAAAGCCACATTGAATGTTTATTTCTATGGTTCTACCAATACTACACCTTATTATACACATGCTTATGATTCAACAATCGTAGGTACATCACATCCGTCACTCATGGATATTTCTTTTTCATTTGTTACCAATAATAATATTGCGCCTTTCAATGGCAGCCAATTTCTGGGTAATCTCTATTTCCCGGGAATTACATTGAAAACAGAATATGGGTTTGTCTATGATTTTAAGCTTACTTTTACCTTAAATAACAATACCACAAATCAGAGTAATTTGGCCAATTTTTATTATGGTTCTTACATGAATGTTCCACAGTATGATACGTCAGGTAATAATTGTACAATTACACCTCAAATTCCACCCGTGATGGGCAATTATTTGCCTTTTCAGTTGAGTTCTCCAACCTAATTTTTATGAGGGTTCTTGCTACGCAAACAATGAATCGTTTTCTACAACTATATAGATTACCGTAGGTGTTTGGTATCGGGCATTTTTATGGCGTAATATTTGACAATATCGTGTTTCCATTCGATATTATCCGGTAATTGTTCCAAATCAAAGGTTAATTCGTCCATAATATTAAATGCCCAATAACATATGCCTTCCAGTCCTAACCATAAATAAAATGCTTGTACAGCTTCACTTTCCATGTTATGTAAAATCACTTTGTCCAATAAAAAATGGGGAAAACTAAAATTTACCTTATGAATATTCGGTATGTCTTTTCCGCTGCTAAAAAAATCTCCGTTTGTAAATGATTCTAGATTGTATTTTTTTATCAAGTAAATCACATGATTAACATAAATCATGGTTGTATTGTATATTTTTTTAATTTTATCCGCTTCTTTGACCTTATATGATTTTTGACCTACTAAATTAGTTTTTAACTTCTCCGGTGTTTCGCACCTCTCATCAAAAAATGTTTCATTTTCTTCTTCACTTGCTATTATAGTACGACACAAATACTTTTTAATATTATCGAAATTATCAAAAATAGATTTGTCCATGGTATATTGTATTTCATCCTTGGTAAAATACATAAAATCATGTAATTTGGCATCTAGTTTGTTTTTTTTGCAACATAATATGTTATATTTATTAAACAGAACAATACGATCTATTTTTTCATTGTGATATACCGGCAAACCTTTTCGGTCTGTAGATTCTTCGTACACCGAAGGTGTAGAAGAAGTTACTAACAACGAAGGACGAAGTCCCAAGGACGGTCGGAGACCGTCCTCAGCGCCACTGAAAGTGGCGCTAGGTTGCGAACTTCGTTCGCTAACCAGGGTGGATGCGCCTATTTCCGTAGGAGAGCATTTACCGGAGTTGTTTGGTCCCAACCTAACTCCAGAGGTAGCTTCGCTTCTGCTGCTACGCAAAAGCGAGGAGGAGTTTGAACCAAAAAGAGTAGACGAAGTCGGAGCTTTTGATTCTGATGATTTTTCGATATTCGATGTTAGGATATTTTGGTATAAAAAAATACGCATTTTTTCTTCATTTAATCTATTTTTATTCGCGGATAATTCCACTTCCAATGCTTTATATTGAAAATCATATAATTTTGGAGACACATAGCTCCCTCCTCTTACACAATCAATACCATATTTCATCATGTATTTTTTTACTACCTTATCAATTTCAAAAATATCAGATATCCAACATGTTTCGACAATTTGTTGAGGCTTATAGAGTCGTGGAAATTCAAACAAATATTCAATTTCATTTTTAATTAATTCCATCGGATGTTGGTCGGCATTCAGTCTGATATTATCTAAATAATATTCGGCAAACTTCTCTGGACTTTGTCCTACGAAATTAGTAATTTTTTCGAGACCTTTGTAGATTTTCCGTACACCTTTGGTGTCGGAAAAATTACTAACAACGAAGGTCGAAGACCTGAGTTGTTTGGTGTGCGAAAAATCTACAGTATCTGTGGAATAAACAAAATATCTGTTTTGTTCCAACGATATTACATATATTGTTTTATTCATGTATACAAAATTATATTGTGTATAAGTGAATATCGCTTTATGTTCGTTATATTTGTTAATCTCTATTTTTGTTGATACAATATTTGGGGGAATAAAACACCATATTGTGTGTAATAACCTGTTTTAGATGCTGGGGGTGCGTTTGTAGTTAAGGTAGGATTCAAGCACATTTGTTGTGTAGGAAATAATTGTCCCGACATACATTTACTTGCATCGTTTACTTCAACACACCCGTTGCGTTTTTCATATTCGCCTGCCAAACACCATTGTGATTTGCCACTCGATATCGGATTTTGTACAGGATTTGCGGTCGTATCCGGTTGGGGTGTGGCCATGGGTGTGGCCATAGGTGTGGCCATAGGTGTGGCCATAGGTGTGGCCATAGGTGTGGCCATAGGTGTGGCCTTGGGTGAGGGTAAATATGTGGGTGTAGATACTTTATCATGAACCGCAGGTGCGGGGGTAGGTACATAAATTATGGTGGGTTTAGGTGGGGGTTGAGGGGTTGGATGCATACTTAATACGTTCCCAATAGCATCCAATACGGCAGATGGGTATGTTTTAACCACAGGAGGCAAAGACGGTATGTCTTGTTTATTAACCGTTCCCAATAACAAATTACCGACATCGTGTGCCGTACCATCCGCAATATTTATACCGAAATGTGACACATTCGCGGCCAAGTCAGACGTGGTATTTATAATATTTCCTGACGCATATCCAAAAAGAGAGAACAGTGGTTGTAATAAATACACAATATATTGAACAATGACTCCTATGACTAAGAAAAGATTTATTCCTAAAACCGACAAAACCAGTATTACTATGAGTAATAATATTAAAAAATCTTTGTACTCGTAGGACATCGAAGTATTTGGTGTAATATTTGTGGTTCCATTATCCATGTTCAGTTATACAATAGTGGAATATTTATTTTGTGAGACCCCATTCGTTTATTACAAACCTTTTTTTTATCAGCGGATTGTAATAAAATACGATGACTGCCTTTAATTTTATGGAGACATTTTTCTTTCTGAGTTTAGGAATCACATTTGTTTTGTTGCTGTTGTTAGTCTATCATTTCAAACAAAGAATTACAAAAACAGAAGAAAAAGTAGATACATTGTTTGATATCATACAAAGTTTAGCCAAGGAAACTTCTGATTTACGGTCACATATTACCGTTTCAAACAACTCCGGACTTTGTCCTTCGTTGTTAGATGTCCGTAGGACATCAAACTCTTCTGGTAACGAAACTAACTTTGGAGTTAGGTTGGGATCAATGTATCAACCACCAGTTTTTTCCGGAAATCAAATGTTCTCACAGTTTCATATGATGAATACAAATATGGATGAAAACGAGGACAACATGAATATTCATATTCAAGAGTTGGATTTAGGCGAAGAAAATGAGATTGAGAACTTGGATGAAATCATGGATATAACCGAACATATTGAGGAGGATGAAGAGGATGAGGAGGATGAAGATGAAGACGAGGATGAGGAAGATGAAGATGAAGATGAAGACGAGGATGATGAGGATGATAACGTAATAGAACAACCATTTATCAAAATTAAAATAGAAGATGATATTTTACCCGAGACCAATGAAACAAACAACATTGAGGATATTCATCCAAACTCTTCAGGTAACGAAGATACTATTGCGCCGCAAGAAGTAGGGTTGGTACTAGAGGATAACAATATGATTATAGGTGAACATGCTTCGGATGAAATGAAATCTTACAAAAAAATGAGCCTGAATATGTTAAAACAGTTGGTAGTTTCAAAGAGTTTAGTCAAAGATGCTTCCAAGTTAAAAAAAAATGAGATTCTTGAGCTATTATCTGCGGTGGACCAAGGACCTGCATTATCATAAATGATAATGTTACATAATTATATATTCGATGTCCTTTGTTATTGATCCTTCAGTTACCGCATATTATCCGAATAAAATTGTAGATAGTTCTCTCTTACCCCAACAATATCTAACTTATGGAAATGAAAGTTCCGCATTTTTCAAAACGGTTGCTCCATGGTATCAACCCGGAGGCACAGAAAATCAAGCACTCATACAAAACTACGGTATTACTTCCAACCAACAATATCGCAAATATATGACTTCTCACAGTGAAAGTGTCAAGCAATATAACAACAAAAGTTTTGTCACAACCATAAAGTAACATAGAAATATATTGTTTTACTACAATATATTTGCTAAACCATGCTTCCGAGTACTCCTTGGAAAGTAATCAGTTTTGATGTAGGTATTAAAAATATGGCCTACTGTGTTTTTACAAGAAATAACGAAGATATATTGGAGATCATAGATTGGAATGTCATAGATTTGATAGACGCACCACCACAAATACATAAAACATGCGAATGTATATTAAAAAACAAAAAAACGTGTGGTAAAAAAGCCAAATTCTATTACGCAGAACAATGTTTTTGTGATAAACATGCCAAAGAAAGTACCATGTTGTTACCTACCCGAGAACGTTCTCCAAAACACATCAAAAAATCAAAATTAGGAGAACTACAGGCAATGGTTCTCCGGGAAAACATTCCGGAAACATCTTTGACAGACAAACGCAGCATACTCATCGAAAAAATAACATCTTATTACGCCAGTCATTGTTTGATCCCATTCATTTATACTACGAAACGTGCAGATGATTGTAGTATTATTAGCATTGGTCAGCGTATTAAACAATCATTCAATACTATACCAGCGATGAATGATGTTACGCATGTTCTCATTGAGAACCAAATATCCACCATTGCTCCACGTATGTCAATCATTCAAGGGTTAGTTACACAGTATTTTATTATGAAAAATGAGGGTGATTTTGTGTTGGAATTCATTTCTTCGAAAAATAAATTGAAAAATTTTGTTGGTAAAACGATCCCTACCAAAGAAACAACCGCTTCACAGAAGTATAGACAACATAAAACGGATTCTATTGTGTATGCCAAACAATTGTTAGAAAAATATCCCGAATTTCAACGCTGGTTGCCGGTTCTCGATACTTCCAAAAAAGATGATCTAGCCGATTGTTTTCTTCAAGGAATGTGGTATTTTACAGAGAACCAATGCCCCACGTAAAAATGTTATTTATGCGGAGGAACTTAAACATAAAAATTATATTACTATAATAATATTCTTATCATGGAAACCATCAACTTGAATCTCGACGATTTAGAACCAATCAATATTGATTTTGGAGAACCTACTCCCTCCCAAAGAACGGTCAATTTTGGGTCGGGTATTGAATTATTAATCAATGACAAGAATCGCAGTTCCAATCATGCCACAACCATCGATATGAAGGATTTAGACAATTTGGAGAACGAACTAAATAATTTGTCAGACGGTGTGGATGCTGCTGCCGCAAATGCCGGAAAAACCAATGGGGGTGAAAGCAAAGTATTTGGTGGATTCTCCAATTTCTTCGGCGGTTTTGGCGGTGCCAAGAAAGATGAATCGGTGAAAATTATTACGGAAGAAGATGCCAGTGATTCACGTGTTGGACAAGCGACGGCAGATTCCATGGGTGGCAACACCAAGACTTGGGACGGATATAGCAAAGTCAACGACGTTCCACCGAGAACTACCTTTCATTCATCATCTGCTCATTTATCCGAACGTGAAAAACGCAGAAAAAAACGTACCATGATCCGCAATTTGGAAGAATGGTACGAAAAAGGCATCATCAAAACTTCGTCACGTTTCACCATGGATTCGAATTACGAAGAAGTAGAAGATGAATATGAAGGAGCATTGGAAGACAAACGCAAACGTGATGCTGTTAGACTACAACAAAATTGGATGATTACTGCGATTAACACCATCGAATATGGTAATTCCATGTTTAATCCGTTTGATATTAATTTGGATGGATGGGGTGAATCGGTCAGTGAGGATATTGACAGTTACAGCGATATTTTCGAACAACTTCATGACAAATACAAGGGCGGAAAGATGAGTCCCGAATTGGCTTTGTTACTGAAGCTGGGTTTCAGTGCGAGTGTCATTCATTTCAGTAACAAGGCGCTCTCTAACGCCGCTCCTGGTGTCAGTGAAATCATGCGCCAGAGTCCGGAATTGATGCGCATGTTTACCAATGCAACGGTAGATTCCATGAAACAACAGGCGCCTGGCATGGCATTTGCTAGCGAGTTGCTGAATAATAACCGTCCAGGACCTATGACTGGTGCCCCTCCCGCACCACAAGAGACGCGTAACCAACCTGCCCCTCCAGCTAGTGCGCGACCTGGTATGCAATTCACGGCACAAGATGGCGCACCATTTAGTAATCGTCCCGACATTGCCATGGGACGGGGGGCTATGTTCCACGAAGGAGGGGTAGAAATGAATGGGGGATACCAAAATATGAATACGCAGCAATCTACCATGTCCATGCCACCACCCCAACCGTCTCAACCTTCCGCCACGCAACAACAAATGTTCAGTCAACCGCGCCCCGAAATGTCGGGTCCTAAAATGACAGATATTGATAACATTTTGTCGGGGCTGAAGACGAAAACTGTGGATATTCATCAGGAACCTACACAGGAATTCAATGAAAACGATTCCATGATTAGTATTTCGAGTTTGAAAGATTTACAAAATTCGGCGATGCCCAAACGTACCAACCGCCGTAAACCCAGGTCGGACCGTAATGTGATTTCTTTGGATATCTAGACAAAAAAAAGCTCATTATTATATTACACAAAATATTAGGAATGTAGTATTACAGCAACTGTATGTCTACCTTAAAATACCACACAATTACTTTCAATATAAACATAACAAGAATCATATTCAAAACAACGTCGGCGGTGTTTTGAATGTACCGTAGAATACGTCTGGGTCCAATAGCATACATAATACTAAGAAACCACCACAAATACGCCATGGATAGAATTTCGTGTATTTTTTTATGGTTTTTTTCCATATCTATTATCATTTTTTCCTTTGCCCATTGTTGTACCTCTGTGACGGTGGCGTTATCTCTTAACACCCACATTTCTTATTGTGTAATTGAAATTATATTGTATTTGTGTTTGCAGTAATATAATTTCAATTTTCATCATTTTTCTAATTTTCATCATTTTTCAAGGGAGTAATAAAACGTGTCACGTCATACTCCTTCCATAATTCCAAATATCTTACACGTACAATGTCTACCATTTGTTCTGGTTTCAGTACATGGTTTTCCTTCAACAATTGCGCACACTCTACAATAAATTCCTTGGATTTTACCAATATTTCTACTGCGGCATCATTTGCCTTGACCAACAACATGTTGACCTCTTGATCGATCAAAAATTTGGACTGATCACTCAAGTCAGGATAAATATTTTGTTTGCCCATTCCATACTGAACAATCATGTTCTGCGCCAATTTGTAAGCCTCGTCCAAGTCTTTGCGTGCCCCGGTGGTAACCGAAAAGCCGAAAAACAATTCCTCGGCAATTCGTCCTCCTAGTAACACCATCAAATGAGAAAACAATCCCTCTTTGGTATAAATATTTACGTCTTCATCGTTGCTTTCAAAGATGGTGTATCCGGGCGTTTTGGGAGACCACAAATTCAGTGCAATTTTGGACAGTCGTGGATGAGCATCGGAAAAGAATCCAACCACTGCGTGTCCCATCTCGTGAATAACAATGCGTTGAATAATGTCGTCGGAATATTTGGATTCGGTAGACTGCCATCCGGCCAATACACGATTGGCAATGTATTCCAAATCTTCCATTGTAATTATTTCGCGGTTTTCACGTAGAGCACGTAACATGGCCTCATTCAACAGATTCTCAATTTGCGCACCGGAAAACCCTCCCGACATTTCCACCAATGTTTCCAAGGATACATCATGTGACAATGGTTTCCCACTCAAATGAATCTGGAGTATGGAACGGCGGGTTTCTGTATCAGGATTACCCATAAATATATTCTTGTCCATTCGACCAGGACGTACGAGAGCAGAATCCAGGAGATCCATACGGTTGGTCGCACCAATCACAAAAATTCCATTAGAATGCTTGAACCCGTCCAAGTTAATCAACAGTTGGTTCAATGTCTGGTCTTTTTCAGAATTGGAACTCACCATATCGTTTCCACGCTTGCGAGCCAGTGCGTCAATCTCATCAATGAAAATGATACAAGGTTTGTTTTCTTCTGCTAATTTAAACAATTCGCGTACACGTGCGGCTCCAACTCCCACATATTTCTCGGAAAATTCACTACCTGAAACTGGAATAAACGACACATTGAGCTCCCCACTGAATCCCTTGGCCATCAGCGTTTTCCCGTTGCCTGGTGGACCCTCGAAAATGATGCCTTTGGGGGTACGTACATTGTATTTGCGGTATTTTTCATAATTAATGAGAATGTCGGCCGTTTGTAGTAATTCCGTTTTAATTTTATCGTATCCGCCTACATCATCAAATGTATAGGAAGACTGTTTAATAATCTGGAAATTACCGTCACCGCCAAACTCATCCGCATCTTTACTACCCATCCCTTGTGGCTTACCATTTCTGCGTCCTTGTGAGGCAAACATATGTGGATGTTTGTATCGAAACACACCCATTGGATCAATGGAACCGTATTCCGATTGTTTATTATCATATTGTCCTTCTACACCTTCCGCACTACTACTACGTTCCATACGGTCAATTGCGTCCAATTGTTTTTTAAACTCTTCAAACGAATTCATATCTATTTCTGATTGGGCATCTTCCTCATATTGTTGCTCTAATTCATTATTCATATTTTCCAGAAGTTCCGTCACATTCAACATAGGACGTTTTGTGTATTTATTTTTATAAGGAGAATATCGACTGTTTTTTAAATAAAACAATTTTTCCAATTTTTCCACATTTATTTTGTCTAAATGACTATAATCTTTTCTTGAGAAACTAGGCATTTTTCCTGAAAAAGCATCGGTAGCTACCACACCACATAACCATATTAAAATAGCTAAAATCATCCCTAAATATATCTATTAATCGCTTACGTTCTATATGATTTTGTTAAATAACAAAATTATATGTCTTAATCAATAATTTAATCTCTATTCTGGGTTAGGTTGCCTCAACAGCCCTTTGGGCTGTAAGGTTGAGCCCCCTTTGGGGCTCTGACCCTAGGGCAACCTAACCCAGAATTGGATAGGCTTTATTCTGGTCATATTGTTAGCATAATCCGGCCAGAATAGAGGTTAAACTTCTGGTATTTCCTCTAACGGCACTTCATCCTCACCAAACTCCCCTCCGCGTTTCTTACGCATAGATTTACGCTTAGAACCACGTTTACGCATGGTTTTACGTTTGCTCATTTTATTGGTAGATGTCTTACCACGACTCCTCCACACCTTGGCGGCTTTCTTCATAGCATCGCCCAATTTCACATTCTTCATGGTTTTCTTCATTTCCATGTAATGCTTTTTCACAAAATCGGTCCACTTACTCATTTTATACATTATACGCACATTTTTTTTGAATACCAAAAATTGACAGTTTTCAAGAGCGCAATGGAAAAAAACTATTGGTAACCATCCATGTACCTACCCATGTACCTATAATGGTCCACATGTTCTCTAATGTCGTAGAAAAATGCTGTATAGACCAACGTAACGCACGACAATGAGGGGTTGATACAATAAACGGTGACACGAATATTCCGTGCCAACCACTCGGTGTACAATATGTAACATATGTATGTGAACTGTAATAATGTACCACGATTACGGTAACATAGAACCCACTCAATGCCAGCATATTACATATTACTTTCTGTGTTTCCAATTTTCGAAGGAATTCCATAGTTATTATTACATAATTTCTATAATTCCATTTTTTGTAGTTTTTTATTTTGTAATTCCAAGAATCCATAAAAATCTCTATAAAAAGTATTTTGAGATTTTGAAAATCGGACATTTTAAAATGTCCATTTTTCAAAAAAGCTGGCGGACTTTTGTTTTTCCCTTTTTCAGATTTTTGTAAAATGGGATTTGTGAGCATGATGGTAACAATACAGATTTTGTAATTTCATGTTATGCTGTAAAAGAATTTGGACGCAACTGTTCTTATTTTATCGCTTTTTTTTAATTTATCAACCAAATATATATTTAAAAATAACTTTAGTTGATTATAATATGTCTACAAAAATAAAAACAACATACAATTGTGACGTTTGTGACCGCATATGGAGCAGACGGTATGAATATGACAGACACTTAAGAAGCATAAAACACGAGAAAATGCGACTAAAAAGTTCAGAATGTCGCACAAATAGTTCAGAATGTCGCACAAATAGTTCAGAATGTCGCAAAACCGTCGAAAAAACACCTAAAAAAACAATTTTATCAACATTTTGCTGTGATTACTGCCAATTTACGTGTAATACTAAAAAGGAAGCGGAAAAACATCGCAAGTCAAAACAACATATTAAAAATGAGAACAAAGAAGAAGACTTTTTAGAAATTGTGAACCGATACACATGTGTGAAATGCGACAAATATTACAATATATATGCTTCGTGTTGGAAACATTCAAAAACTTGTCAAGGTAAACCAATAGAACCAACGATAGTTGAACAAATACATTGCTCAGGTTCTCCGTTGGAAACTCAGAATGTGATTTTTGAAGTTGTTGATCCCAACCTAACTCCAGCTTCGCTTATGCTGCTACGCAAAAACGAGGAGGAGTTAGATGTCCTACGGACATCTAACAACGAAGGACAAAGTCCCAAGGACGGACTTCGTCCGTCCTGGGTGGATTCGCCTACGGCGAATTTACCGGAGTTGTATGAAGAAGTATCCATAGAAATGGACGGAACAATCTCTCATAAAGCATCAATTACCAATGACGAACTCGCCATATTGAAAAAAGAAATATATAAAGAAGTTTGTGAATCCGTTGTGGGAAAAATATTGGAGAACAACCAGATAATGATGGAAAAAATGAGTGAAACCATGGCACAAACACAAACTTTGATACAAACAAAAAACACCAATAACAATACCTTCATTCAAAACAATAATAATATCACTAACAATCATTGTACAATAAATATGTTTCTGAACGAAAAATGCAAAGATGCCATGAACATTTTTGATTTCATTAGTAACATGAACATTACATTTGACCACTTGTATCATCAAGCCGACCACGGATTTCAAAAGGGATTAACCAATATTCTGTTGGATAATCTGAAATTATTGAGTGTTTATAACCGTCCCATTCATTTCACCGACATAAAACGTGAAATCATGTACATCAAAGATAACGACGAATGGACCAAGCACGAAGACAAAGAAAAACTCGTGGAAGCATTGGAATGGGCAGCCAAACAAGGTGTAAATTGTTTTGTGGACTGGCGAGAAGCAACGGCTGCTGAGAACGAGGATTTAGATAGTCCAACGGGACAAATGTGGATGAAATTGATGCAGACCGTAGTACATCCCCATGATGATCGTATGAAAGCCTATCCGAAAATCGTGAAAGAGATTGCGCGCAAGGTCCATTTAAGGAAAGAAGACCAAACATGAGAATATACAAAAAATATGTATCGGGTTCTCCTAATTATTTGAGAACATATCTATACTTTGTAACCTCATAACCCATTTGATACACTGTATAAATGACTTCTTTTAGTCCGATATACGATTCATCAAACACAATTAGTGTATCTTTGTAGGATAACAATACGTGTGTGGTTCCGTAAGAAGTAATGATTTTCGATGGAATGGTGCGTAGCAATGGATAACGAAAGTCTGTTTTGGGTATTTGGTTCATAAACCGTCCATGTCTGTATTTTATGGAACCTTCGTATTCAATAATCTTTTTTACCACATCAAGTGGTAGATTGAACCAAAAAGAGTAGACGAAGTCGGAGCTTTTGGTTCTGAATCCAGAGAACGAAGTTCGACAGATTCTGTTAGATAATGACATAGTTTGTGAATATTATCTATTGGAGGACGAAAACACATAATAATTTCAATTTTTATAGAGTAAAAAACACTCCGACATAATATGTATATATTGTAATATGGGTGTAATAAGTAAAAACATCAGTCATTACGGGGACATCGCCGCCATCCCTTTTTTCGCACTTTTATGTTACTATTTTTACATGATAGAAATCAAAACGCCTTTGGAATACGTGTTGATGTTGTTCTGCTTCGCAGGATTCGTGTTGGATTGTTTTTTCACGTCACAATTTTTGACAAAAACAACATAAAGATTTTTGTATTATACACTACAATACAAAAATGGCATTGTTATTTTTAAATACGGTGAAATATTGGTCAAAAAAAATAGTAATTGCGGCAGGTATGTCGGTGTTGAAAATGTATTCAAATGTGTATATTTTCACGTATAAACGTTGTTTACAACTATATGATTCGAACAAAATCATTAAAGATATTTGTAATAATATATTTATATGGACACATCCAATTAAGGAGTGGTTTTTTTTAAAAAAAATGGAGCCGTTTTACGAACCATGGTGTTCACTGTCATACCATAACAATAATAAAATACACGAACAATACATAAACTTACACAAACCTCATCACCATCTCTCCTTTTTCGGAAATCATATATGGTTTTGGTTATATCCAGTAGATACAGATAATAACGAACATGTACATGAATGGATTCAAACTATAATAAGAGACGTACGGAGTATATGGACATCACCCGACCCCATTTTAATGATTATAAAACGGAACCATCAATATATTTCCAGAGTACTTAATTATGAAAAAATCTCAGACAAAAACACCAATATATCATTAGAAAAGACGCGTAAACATTTGTTGTGCGTAGAATACATTCATCCAAAAATGGCACAATCCATCTATTTAGACATTCATCCAGGATATTATGTGGAAGGAAATGAGATATTTTCCAAATTATTTGTAGAACGATGTTTACGGTATCAAAATTCTGCGTATGTATTTGATTCAGACTACACATTGAAAATCATGGATAGTATGATGCGTACGGTGGAGATGAACAGTAATGAATATATGATTGTAGATAAAAATAATTATATAATACATAAACAGTAAATGTCAACATCACCAGGTTTGGCATCACACAGAATGAATAATGAATCAATATCATCAGAAGCGCCGCCACCACCGCCATCGCCATCATTGTCACCATCATCAATATCATCATCGTCGTCATCCGAAAATTCAGTTCATCTTAATTTATTTTCATCGTCAAAAATATCTAGCGAGTTAATAAAACAAATAAAAAAAAATATTCCACAAAGTCCGGAAGGCGCGTTAAATTATGTAAACGAAATACGAAGTAATGTATTGTCATTTATTAAGAATAATATTAAAAATATATACACAAATGTTGTTACTAAACGAGAATATAATACTGTTTTACAAACTTTATCAAAACAACTTGACGAATATAATGATTTCAAAGTATTACGTTTAGTTAAAGAAAATATTGATATTGAATTAATTCCTTTAAAAGGACAAGTTGATATGGTTTTAAAAGAATTATTACCGTTAATCATGAATGCCATATCAAATCTAACAACAATTAGTATTCATATGCCGTCATCAATTAACGAAATATCTATATTACAAGATTGGTCAAAAAAAGGAATGACGAAACTTATAGAATCGTTTATGACGAAAGGTATTGTTTTTGTTGAAAATACACCAACATTAGGTACATTCTCATTATATTACAATATATTTAAAGAAGAAACAATAAAAATGAAAGAGAGATTGGAAGCGTTAATAGTTCATCTAAAAAATATACATTTTAATACAGATTTGTTGAAAAATTCTATATTTTTAGCACAGATTCAGAAATTTACACTATTTTTTGAAAAAGAATTAGATGATTTATTTTCAGAAATACAAAAATTAATTGATACATTCAAGCGTTCAACACCACGTCACATAGCCATGTTCAGATATGTAAAAAAAAAGAGTTTTCAAGAAAGACAAATACAACGCCGTAAAACAAAGAAGGTAAAAAATAAAGGAGTTACAGCGTCACAAGATTATTATAGTGGTGGTAATTGTACCACATATCGAAGAACACAAAAATCAAAAAGACCAAGAACAAGAAGAAATAGAAAATAAAACCAATATAAAGTTATAATGTATAGCATATATACGGGAGTGTAATGACGGACACGCAATATACTCCCACCCCATGCCACACATTGATTGGTAAATGGGATTTATATTACCATTTACCACACGACAAAAATTGGGATCTTTCCAGTTATAAAATCATCGCAAGTGAAATCAATAGCATGGAAACCGTCATCGCTCTCAATGAAACGATTTCAGAGTCTATTGTTAAACATACGATGCTTTTTATTATGCGAACTGGAATTACCCCTCAGTGGGAAGATCCCAAAAACCGCACAGGAGGTGCGTTTTCATTCAAAGTGATCAATCGACAAGTTCACGAAGTTTGGAAAACACTTTTTTATGCGTTATGTGGCGAAACACTTTTCGATGAGGAAATCATAAATCAACATGTGACAGGTATTACCGTCTCACCTAAGAAAAATTTCTGTATCATAAAAATTTGGTTGGATACTTGTCAATACCAGGATCCCAATGTTTTGATAGATATCGTTCATTTACAAAAACAGGGTTGTTTGTTTAAAAAACATGAACCAGAATTTTAGTATATTATTCAAAAAAATATCATTATATTTTATCTATTGATGCAAAATAAAAATTCTTATGTATTATTTAAAACATGTATAAATTCACCACGTCCATATGATAATATACCTAACTATTCGAATACATCTAATATTGTATATAAAAACAATCCAATATTACATTTTGTACCAATGAAAGGAGAACAAATCATAGAACCACATTCAAACAACTCCGCAAGGGTGGAGACCCCTTTGGTAAGAGACACCTTTGGTGTCTCCCACCTTACATCCTTTCGGGATGTTGAGGGGTCTCTAACCGGACTTTGTCCTTCGGTGTTTAGGAATAATTTGGAAGATTTTTCTGTAGCGAAAGTGGATAACAAAAAGACAAAAACAAATAAGAATCGTGTTAAATTCGCCCCCATTTTTAATAAAATAATAATAATACACGGTCTATCATTTTATAATGAAAATAATATTAAGAAAGACATATGGTGGACGGTAGCAGAATTAAACACCATGCGTAATTTATTAATAGCGGAGGTAAACCGTTTGAGAATGATAAATCCCCAGCGGACAATTCAACAATGTATTCGTGAAATTTGTACAAAATAATATTTTTGAAATATCGAAAAATATTATTTTCAACTTGGAGGCAAAGGAGCCACACAATTCAATATGCTTCCCAGAGAAGCCACATCATATTTCACAATTAATGGCAAATCATTTTCCAAATACATTTCCAAATGACTACATAATGGCGTACACTTGATGAAATGACTCAAACTCTTCAGAGAAAACTCGCCTTGGACCACCACAGTCGCGTCGGGTTTCTGAATAAATTCCATGTTACCGACCGCTTCGGACCTCATAATTCTTGAACTAGCAAAACTGCCCTCACACGAAAAAATAAGATCACTACCGACTGATTTGATCTCAATACGGTCTGAAATGCCGTTCAAATCGCGAATAATTTTCTGAAAATCGGTGGTAGGCATATTAATGGCTGTAGTATATTCCACGTCGGGTACTTCCAGTTCTTCAGTATCCGGGTCAATTAACCGCAATTTTTGATTATAGCATTGTTTGATGTCACCATTATCGTACTGTAGACCCAAATGCGACACCACACCGTCATGATAATCATTCTTGTCAATGTACATGGACAATGTATCATCGTTCGACATGGTAGAAATGACTTTGAATAAATGGAGTGTATTGGTACACACAATGATTTTGTCGGGTTCACAATAGTAATGTTCGAATTTATCGGCGTGTAACATGACATTTACTAATATTGTATGTGTTTTATCGAAATTAATGATTTTCATGCCTTCTTTGGTGAATGTAATGGTAGCGTCTGTAAGAATATCTTTAATTGCCGTAATCATATTACGTATCGGCTGTATTTGAACAGTTTTTAATAACAAAACAACATTGTTTTCATCCATGTTTTCTTTAAGATAAAGTCAGTAAAAACTTTATATTCTTTCCGAAAGAATAAGATTATTGTACTTTTAGCGATTCATTTTTACAGTTCGTATGTAGAAAGCATCTCCCCAACCATGAGAAGTACGTCCGTCTTCACTATACCAAGCAGTTTCCGCACGAATAAATCCAAATCTCGTCAAATAATCATCAATTTCTGTTACAATAGCGCAATTTTCGTAGACGTATTCGGAATTTACTTCGGTGTATATGTAATCGACATTTAATAAATAGTCTTCCATACCTTTGAGTGCTTTCAATTCTGCGCCTTGAATATCTAAATTTAAAAAATTGTAGGAAATATCATAGTTATAAATAAAATCTGACAATAATTTTGTTTCAGCAGTAAAATATGAATTATAAACAATATGCGGATATCGTTCGGCATGTGTACCTAATTTTAAAATAGACGATGATTGACCATTGCTAGCACAATTAAACGTAATCTGTTCCCTTGTGTCGGATACGACCGCATTTTCAATCAAAATATCAGGATAAGCGTTTTTACATGAATCTACTTTTTCGGGTATAGCTTCCACCCATAAAATTTTGTTGATAGGTAGATAGTTTTTGTATAAATTTAATTCTTCACAATCATGTGCTCCAACGTGTAATATACCTGTAAAATGAATATTATATTTAGCAACCAATTTATGAATGTCAATAAGCATTGATATAATGTATACCAATGTTTATTTCTATATTTATTTTGTCAATTATTTATGTTTACGAGTTCTCTTTGTTTTTTTAGCTTTTTTCGTATTGTTTTTTGCTTTTTTGCCTTTTCGGGAATTTTTGCGATTTTTTGATGATTTACGTTTTCCACCTGTTTTGGATTGTTCTGTAGGCGCAGGTGGTTGTTCCGTAGGAGCAGGTGTTTCTTCGGTAGGAGCAGGCGTTTCTTCGGTAGGCGCAGGCGTTTCTTCGGTAGGCGCAGGCGTTTCTTCGGTAGGCGCAGGCGTTTCTTCAGTAGGCGCA
>Ga0194055_10000354_pt1 | contig 36389 bp, 36 predicted proteins | sample SepL449m_MetaG_FD_155482 | JGI IMG/M metagenome (GOLD analysis project Ga0194055, IMG submission 155482) | Anoxic zone freshwater microbial communities from boreal shield lake in IISD Experimental Lakes Area, Ontario, Canada - Sep2016-L442-9m | ecosystem: Environmental > Aquatic > Freshwater >... | reverse complement strand
TGGCGTTACCTTGATAACTCCTGGAGTTCGACCTGTCGGATCAGCAGCAGGAGATCAGAAGAGATTTATGACCCCTGCGCAGGCAATTGAAGCTGGGGCAAATTATTTGGTGATTGGGCGGCCAATAACTGGGCAACCGAGTTTGGACGCGATGGCAGATGCCGCAGCCGCTATCTTGAAGTCAATCTAGTTTTTATTTATATGATATTGAAATGAGTAGTAATCCACCCAAACTTTCACTGGATCAGTTGAAAGCCGCTGGCCGAAAAGCGGTACTTGCTCGAGGCGAACGAGCACAATTTAAGGCTTTACTCCGAAATGGCGAGCGGGATATTTTCGATGCCATCGCTGATCCTCGTGATTCAATAGCACGTTTGAAAGTAGTGGAAGTCCTGGAAGCGATTCCTGGTGTGGGCGTTACAAAGGTTAAAGCGATCATGGAGCGGGCGGATATCTCACTTACCCGTAGAATTGGCGGTCTAGGTAGCAAACAAACCCTGGCGCTGCGAAATGAGAAGATTTTGAATCGCGTTAATTCCAAAGCGGAAAAGCAAGGAACTCTCATTGTTATGTCCGGTCCGGGTGGCGTTGGCAAGAGCACTATCACTTCTGAATTACGAAGCAATTCTCATATTTGGATTTCAATTTCCGCAACTACACGTGAACCAAGGCCCGGTGAGACTAATGGCGTTGATTATTATTTTTTAAATGATGCAGAGTTCGATGAGATGATAAATCGTGGCGATTTTCTAGAATGGGCGCAATTTGCCGGAGCGAGATATGGAACTCCGAAGAAACCGGTAAAAGATGCGCTAAAAATTGGAAAGCATGTTCTTCTTGAAATTGAAATTGCGGGCGCGAGACAGATCCGCAAAGTAGCTCCGGAAGCCATGTTGGTATTTATAGCGCCACCTTCTTGGGAGGAACTCGTTTCCAGATTAACCGCTAGAGGTACGGATTCCCCCGAAAGGCGAGCAGCCAGGCTTGCTTTGGCACAAGAAGAGATGGCAGCGGCGAGCGAATTCGATGAAATAATCGTAAATACCGAGGTTCATGAGGTGGCCGCAGTACTGCTATCCTTGGCCTCATCACGCCAGTTGTAATTAAACGGCTCGGAACAACACTTTTTTAGAAAGGCTTCCTTATGACCAGCATGGACGGCATTACAAATCCACCGATCGATGAGTTGTTAGATAAAGCTGGTTCAAAATATAGCCTCGTTCTGTATGCAGCGAAGCGTGCGCGCCAGATCAATGCCTACTATTCGCAACTTGGTGAAGGTTTACTGGAATATGTTGGTCCGCTAGTTGAAACCTACGTCCATGAAAAACCTCTTTCAATCGCGCTTCGTGAAATTAACGAAGGTCTTTTAACGATTGAAAACTTAGAACCTGTTGCTCCAGAAGTAACCGCTTAAATTTAATAAGAGCATGTCCCTTCAAGGTCGTGAGGTAATTCTCGGCGTTGGTGGGGGTATATCCGCTTATAAATCTGCTGAGTTGCTGCGCCGGCTGCAAGATCTTGGTTTACAAATTTCAGTTGTTCCCACGCGGGCCAGTTTAAATTTTGTCGGAAAAGCTACCTGGGAAGCGCTCTCGCATCGCCCAGTAAATGAAAATCTTTGGAACAACATCTCTGATGTTGCACATATTAAATCTGCTCGGATAGCAGATGTCATCATTGTTGCGCCAACGACAGCAGATCTGCTTGCAAAATTTGCTCATGGCATAGCTGATGATTTGCTCACAAATATTTTTATCGCAAGCAGCGCCCCTAAAATTCTTGTTCCCGCGATGCACACAGAAATGTGGGAGAACGCAGCAACCCAGAAAAATGTTCAGACACTGCGTGAACGTGGCATCTTGGTGATTGAACCAGATACCGGACGTTTGACCGGTGATGATGTTGGTTCTGGCCGTTATCCAGAAGTAGCCCGACTTATCTCGGAAATTTCAGCTTTTCTTGATCTAACATCTGACCTTTTAGGTCTTAAAGTTTTGATTAGTGCCGGTGGAACACATGAGGCCATCGATCCAGTTCGATTCATCGCTAATCGATCAACTGGAAAACAAGGTTACGCCTTCGCAATCGCAGCACGTAATCGCGGTGCTCGAGTAGTTCTTGTAAGTGCGAATGTTGCACTAGCAGATCCACAAGGAATCGAAATTGTTAAAGTAGAGAGTGCGCAGGAAATGGCAAAAGCTCTTAGCGATAATTTTTCAGATTGCAATATTTTGGTTATGTCGGCAGCCGTTGCGGATGCCAAACCGGCCAAACTTGCGAAGCAAAAATTATCGAAGTCAGATTATTCATCGATAGAATTAGTCGAGAATCTAGATATCTTGAAATCTCTAACATCAGCGAAGAAGAAGCAAGTTGTGATCGCTTTTGCAGCTGAAACTGGTGAAGATTCGCTAGAGCGAGCAAGAGGCAAAATCTCAGCAAAAGGCGCGGATCTATTATATTTGAATGATGTCAGCGAAGGTGCAATTTTTGGTCAAGATGAGACCGAGGGATGGATATTGAATTCTTCAGGAGATGTATCAAAATTTGAGACCGCAGGTAAAGACACGCTGGCAAATGAATTACTAAATCAAGCCCTTGTTACACGAGTTAAGTTAGGTTATGCCAATGACTAAGCGACTATTCACTTCGGAATCTGTTACCGAAGGACACCCGGACAAGATGGCCGATCAAATCTCTGATGCAATTTTGGATTCACTTTTGAGTCAAGATGCAAAGAGTCGAGTAGCGGTAGAAACCTTGATAACCACTGGTCAAGTTCACGTCGCTGGCGAAGTCACGACGAACGGTTATGCAGATGTGATGACAATTGTTCGCGATACAGTTTTGCGTATCGGATATGACTCATCAGAAAAAGGTTTCGACGGTAATTCTTGCGGTGTGTCGCTATCTATCGGACAACAATCTGGTGACATTGCACAGGGTGTTGACTCTGCCTTTGAAAAACGTGTTTCTGATTCCGTGGACCCGTTAGATCTTCAAGGGGCTGGCGACCAAGGTTTGATGTTCGGTTACGCCTGTGATGACACTCCTGAATTAATGCCACTTCCTATTTCGTTAGCACATCGACTCTCTATGCAACTTTCCAAGGTACGTAAAAATGAGGAAGTTGGTTATCTTAGGCCGGATGGCAAGACACAGGTAACTATCGAGTATGACGGTGATCGCGCGGTTGCTCTGAGTACGATTGTAATTTCAACTCAACATGCACCGGAAGTTGATCTAGATAAGACTTTAACTCCTGATTTGAAGAAATTAGTGATAGACCCAATCATTTCGGATTTGAACATTGATACTTCGGATGTCCGAATTCTCATAAACCCAACTGGACGTTTCGTAATTGGCGGTCCGATGGGCGACGCCGGGCTGACCGGCCGCAAAATTATTGTTGACACTTATGGTGGTATGGCCAGGCACGGTGGCGGGGCTTTCTCCGGAAAAGATCCTTCTAAAGTTGACCGCAGCGCCGCATATGCAATGCGTTGGATAGCTAAAAATGTGGTGGCTGCTGGATTGGCAAAGCGTTGTGAAGTTCAGGTTGCATATGCAATCGGTAAGGCACAACCAGTCGGACTCTTTGTTGAAACTTTTGGCACAAATACTATTCCAGAGGCCCGCATAGTTGACGCCGTGATGAATACCTTTGACCTGCGCCCAGCCGCAATCATTAGAGATTTAGATTTATTGCGTCCAATTTACTCTTTAACAAGTTCTTATGGTCACTTCGGTCGCGAACTACCAGAGTTCACCTGGGAACGTGCCGATCGTGTTAAGAATCTGCAAGAAGCATCTTCTAGGTAGTACCTGGAGGTAATTTATGGCGATAGTTAAACCACTACGCCTGAAAGTTCAGCGAACTCCAACTGAAAATAAAATCGCACCCAATCTAGGGGTAGCTAAAGTTTTAGTAGATACTGGAATTTTCCATTTAAATGGAACTTACGATTACGCGGTTCCGATTGGGCTAGATACAAAAGCACAACCGGGGACGTTGATAGAAGTTCCATTTGGTTCTAAAGTTTGTTCCGGGTACATAGTTTCACGCCACAGCGAAGCAACAGTTACTGGTAAATTGAAATTTATCTCTAAGGTCTTATCTCCGATACCAATTTTTACGCAAGATTTGCATGCACTTTTAGAAGATGTTGCCAAGCTTTTGGCGTGTGGAGTATGGGACTTGGTCCGAAGTGCAATACCGCCCCGAGTAGCAAAAGTAGAAAACGATTTTTCCGGGCGTAGGCCACCTGTGGATTTAGAAGCCAGAGAATCTAGATCACCACGCAGCGTTCTAAAAGTATCGAGTACGGACCTTTTGAAACTGATATCGCAATCAATGTCCCAGGTATCTAATGGGTCGCAAGTTCTTGTAATCGTCCCGGATGAGCGTGAAGTGGAATTTGTAAGGAACCGGCTGACAGCAGCAACAAGTGCACTTGCGCCAGCTTTGTATTTAACTTCAAAATTAGAAAAGAGTGATCGTTACCGCAACTTCCTGGAGACGATATTTAGTTCGCCAACGTTGATCGTTGGTACTCGAAGTGCGATTTTTACGCCATTGCGTGCTGGTTCGAGAATCATAGTTTTGAGTGATGGCGATGAATCAATGTACGAAAAACGCGCGCCAGGTTGGAATGTTAGAGATGTCGCGCTGATTAGGGCAAAGGAGAACGAAATTGTTTTTATATCTTCCTCGCCAAGTTTGGAAGTTGCGCTGGCTATTACCGAGACAGAAGACGTTTTGGTTCCGTTGAAAACATATTATTTTGAAGGCTCGCGTAAATCTGATATTGCTATCGTTAAAGAGGGTTTAAAAAAGGGTAATGTGCTGGTTGTTCTTCCACAGCCTGGCTACGTAAATACTTTCTCTTGTCAGAAATGTAGAAATCTTGCAGTATGTGAATGCGGTGGTCGTTTAGCGGTGACCAGTGCCAAGAGCCCCCCTAGCTGCGTCTTATGTTCAAGGCAATATCCGAACTGGGTTTGTACGTATTGTTCTTCTGACGTTAAACGTATCGTGGGGAAGGGTTCGGATCGTTTTGCTGAGGAACTAACTAAATCCATCCCTGGTTACCAAGTTTTAACAAGCAAAGGTAGTTCTCGACTAGATGTCTTGCCGGAAAGTTCGAAAGGTCCATTTCTAGTTATTGCCACATACGGTTGCGAACCAATAGGGGATTATCAGGCGTTAATTTTACATTCCTTGGAAAATCTTACGAATAGAACACATTTGCGCGCTAGTGAAGAAGCGCGGGCTCGGATTTTTGACGATATATCTCTAGTGCTCCCAGGCGGAGAAATTTATCTCGCCTTAACGCCAGAGCATCCGATAGCGCGTGCATTGAAGAAGGATTCTAAGAGCGCGGCATACGATTTGGCGCATGCCGAGATTGCTGAAAGGCAAGGCGCAAATTTGCCGCCAGTTGTATTAATGGCCTGCGTTATTGGAACAAAAGCCGATATCTCTCAACTCGCGCGTTCGATTGATGGCCTAGAGATTTTCAGTAGTAGCGTAGTTCAAACTGATAAATCAACGTTGGATGATGCGGCCAAATTGGTGATCCGATCAAGGGGAGTAGACCAATTAGTTTTTGCTAAATTTTTCGAAGATTTGGCACGCTATCGCTCCTTAAAAGGCTTACGGCCCTTCAATATAAGACTGCAGCCGTATTCAATTTAGGTATCGGGTGCCCGCTCCATTAGAATTGCATTGTGAGTATCCAAAACATCAGACATTTCGGCGATCCTGTTCTTACTACCAGGGCGGCAGAAGTCAGCGTTTTTGATAAGGAATTGCGCAACTTAGTATCGGACTTAACCGAAACAATGCACGATGCTCCCGGCGCTGGACTAGCCGCACCACAGATCGGCGTATCCCTACGAGTATTTGTTTGGGATATTGATGATGAACCAGGGCATTTAATTAACCCAGTTTTAGATTTAAGTTCAGAATTGCAAGAGGGTGAGGAAGGTTGCTTGAGTTTTCCTGGTTTACTTTACGAAACTCCTCGCGCATTTCGGGCGGTTGCAAAGGGTATGAATATGCACGGCGAACCGGTTCTCATTGAAGGTAGTGAACTTCTAGCGCGAGTTTTGCAACATGAAACAGACCATCTAGATGGAATCGTATTTATAGACCGGCTTTCTGCCGAGAATCGCAAGCAAGCAATGCGAGATATTCGGGAATCTGATTGGTTTAACCAGAACCAAGTTGCTGGGAAGCAAATTCAATTCAAAGTTAGTCCCCACAGTACAAATGGGATGGGGATGTAGCTGGTGCAAATCTCCGTCGCTTCTTCCTCGCTGGTTTCGATCCCGGTTATTGAAAGCATTCTTGGGAGCGAACACACCCTTGGCTCGATCATCACAAATCCAGACAAGATCTCCGGACGGGGCCAGAAAATTGCGCCAAATGAATTGGCTGCCTGGGCTGGCGAAAAAGGTTTAGAAGTTGCAAAACCAGCAGATACTTCCGAATTGAATCGTCATTTGCTTAGCGCTCAACCTCAATTAATTGTCACGGTTGCATATGGTCGAATAATTCCAGTCGAGCTCTTGCATGGACCACGATTTGGTTGGATAAATGTGCATTTCTCAATTCTGCCTAAACTCAGGGGGGCAGCTCCCGTGCAATGGGCAATTTTGAATGGCGATACCACCACCGGTTACACAATCTTTAAATTGGATAAAGGAATGGACACTGGTCCGGTCTATTTATCTAAAGAGGTCGACATCGGACCAACCGATACGACACCTTTTCTACTTGATAAATTGGCGCACCTAGCAACTCCTGATGTTTTGGAATTGATTTCAGTCATTGGGAAAACCAAGGCAACTCCTCAACCACTTTCGGGTGCTACTTATGCGCCCAAAATTTCAAAAGAGATGGCTCATTTAGATTGGCGCGCGCCAGCGGAGGAAATTTTACGTCGTGGTCGCGCCTTAGAAGAGAACCCGGGTATTTGGACAACTTTCAATGGTGAACGGATATCTCTCTTCGGTCTTTCTGAATCATTAGCACCTAATAGCCTGCATCAACCGGGGGAAATCGAATTAGTAGCGGGCGAATTATTGGTTCGAACCTCAGATAGCGTTTTGGCGGTTTCACAAGTGACGCCAGCCGGGAAAAAGCGAATGAGCGCGGCAGATTTTGCGAGAGGTGCTCGGTTAGAAAAGGGATCTAAATTTGAGTAATGGCGAGAAGGGGCGTTCGGGAGGAAAACCGAAACCGGATGCTTCCCGTTTGCTTGCTTTTGATTTAATTTCGCAAGTTAACCGCGAAGGTGCTTTTGCCAATATTCGCCTGCCAGAATTGTTGCGCGCTAGCGAACTCGAACAACGAGATCGAGCATTTGTAACCGAACTTTCTTACGGAACACTTCGAATGCAAGGTAAACATGATTTTGCGATCCGCGCCAAAATTGACCGTCCATTTGAAGAATTGGACCCAAAAATCGTAGATTTACTGCGAATGGGTATTCATCAAATTTTTGAAATGCGAGTTCCGCTTCATGCCGCCGTAAGTGAAACTGTGGAATTGGCGCGCAAGGTTGTGGGAGAGTCAAAGGGTTCCTATGTGAACGCCTTGCTACGCAGCATTAGCTCTGATGAGCTAATTTATGAGAATTTGGCGAGCGACCCAAAAATTTCTGATCTGCAAAAGATGAGTGTCCTATATTCACATCCAGAATGGATCATCAGCGCTTTCCATGATCAACTTCGGAACTGGGACGCCGTAAAAGAGCTTTTGCAAGCCAATAATTTGCCGGCAAAACCAAATATCGTTGTTTGGCCAGGTAAATCTACGGTTGCTGAGATCCTGGAGACTGGTGGCAGTGTTCTAGCACTTAGTGATTACGGGGTTGAGTCAGATCACCTACCTAATGAATACCCAGCCATAAGAGATAAGCGCGCAGGAATTCAAGATGTTGGTTCACAATTAGTAACGGAAATATTCTATGCAACTAGAGATCTTGGAAATGGTGAATCTTGGTTAGACCTCTGTGCTGGGCCAGGTGGTAAAGCAGCACTTTTGTACAACCTTCTGTTAAACGATGGAAGTAATTCAGATTTTCTTGCAAACGAGCCGACTGCACACCGAGCCGAATTAGTAGCCAGAGTGATACCGCGTGATCGTATTGTTGAATTTGATGGTCGAGATAATAAGAGCTTTGGCCGGAGTTTCGATCGTATTTTGATTGATGCTCCTTGTACGGGTTTAGGTGCGCTGCGAAGACGTCCAGAAGCTAGGTGGCGTAAAACCCTGCAGGATTTAAAGGAATTAGTTCCGTTGCAGCGGGCGCTGATAGACAGCGCATATGAAATGTTGGAACCGGGAGGCGTAATTGGGTACGCAACGTGTTCACCGCACCTTGCTGAAACAACGGCGCAAGTACTAGATGCGCAACATCGCCACAAAGACTTGCAGGTTTTGGATATTTCAAAGATCTCACCTAGGGGTTCGACGGGGGTAAAGGCAGATGGCACGCTGCAACTTTGGACCCACTTGAACCAGAGTGATGCTATGTTTCTAGCGTTGCTTCGCAAACCATTGTAGGGAGCGCCATGATTAGAGTTTGTCCAAGTATTCTTAATGTAGAACGCGCTATTTTGAGCGAAACCATCGCCTCAATTGAGTCCAGCGCGGACTTGCTGCATTTGGATGTCATGGATAATGTTTTCGTTCCAAATCAAACCTTTACATTTGCGCAATCAGAGAAAATTATCAAGGAAACTTCCCTTCCAGTAGATGCACATCTGATGATCAGCGACCCTGATGACCAAGCGTTCAAATACGCCCAAGCTGGCGCCGCTAGTGTCACATTTCATCTCGAGGCCAGTGCTAATCCCTTAAAAACAATCGAGGCGATCAAGGAGCACGGCGCTCGAGTGGGTATCGCCCTTAAACCAGATACCGGCTTTGAAAAACTCGCGCCTCTGCTTGAATTTATCGACATGGCTCTCATCATGACCGTGGAACCAGGGTTTGGTGGACAATCCTTTATGCAAACAATGATGGGTAAAGTTGAAGAGGCTCGCAAAGAGATCGATGCCCTTAATTTCAAAGAGATTTGGTTGCAAGTTGATGGCGGAATTTCTTTGGAGACGATTCTGATTGCCAGAGCAGCAGGGGCTGACACTTTTGTGGCTGGAAATGCCGTTTTCAAGGCTGATAACCCGATTACGGCAATAGATCTATTGCGCCGCACCGCCGCAACTTACTAGGGTAAAATTTCGCTATGAAACGTTTTGAAGAATTATGGAGCGAACTTTCGCAAACGGCGAAAACGCGCCCAGCTAATTCCAAAACCATAGCGGCCCTTGATGCCGGCATACACAGTATCGGTAAAAAAATCATTGAAGAAGCTGGTGAGGTTTGGATCGCAGCCGAATATCAAGATGATAAGCAATTGGCTCTTGAGATAAGCCAACTTTTGTATCACCTTCAAGTTTTGATGCTTGCGCGTGGTCTAACGCTAGAAGATGTATATAAAGAACTTTAAAAGACTTTAAAAGACGAGCAAAAACTTCGAAGCTTAAATAACCTAGAGATCGGAATCAAGTGACACTTAGAATCGCAGTCCCCAACAAGGGTTCTTTGGCAGATAGCTCAGCGCAAATGTTGCGTGAAGCTGGTTATCGTCAACGCACGGATCAACGTGATCTCACACTTCTTGATCCAGAAAATGATGTGGAATTTTATTATTTACGACCACGCGATATCGCGGTTTATGTTGGCAGTGGTGAACTAGAAGCTGGTATCACTGGCCGCGATCTGCTAATCGACAGTGGTGCGCCTGCAACAGAAATATCAGCGTTGGATTTTGGAAAAAGCACTTTTCGGTTTGCTGGGCCAGTTTCCGCTAAATTTGAAGAGAGGGACCTCTCGGGTAAAAGAATTGCAACTGCATACCCAGGGCTGTTGGCGCAATATCTCCAAAAAGCTGGGGTGGTGGCCGAGATTGTTCGCCTTGATGGCGCGGTCGAGAGTTCAATCAAATTGGGTGTTGCAGATGTAATTGCGGATGTAGTTTCTACCGGCGGAACGTTACGCGCAGCTGGCTTATCAATCTTCGGTAATATTTTGCTCCAGAGTGAAGCAATCTTGGTTGAACGAAACGGAACCTCACGAAATAAGGCAGTTGAAACTCTGATGAGAAGGTTAAACGGAGTTGTGATAGCACGCCAATATGTTTTGGTTGATTATGACGTTAAGTCTTCAGACTTGGAGCGAGCTTGTGAATTGACTCCAGGTATCGAATCGCCAACTATTTCACCTTTACAAAAAAGTGATTGGAACGCTGTTCGAGCCATGGTCAAGCGTTCGGATGTAAATCGAATCATGGATGAGCTTTGGGAGGTTGGGGCGCGCGGTATTTTGGTAACTGATATCCACGCTTGCCGACTCTGATTTTTTAACGCAAAAAATTATTGTGTTAAGTCCGCTTTGACGATCTCATCTCGCGTAATACCCATAAGGTAAAGAACCGTATCTAAATAAGGTGAATTAATTGAACTATCCGCGGCTGCTTTAACTGCAGGCTTGGCGTTGAAAGCGATGCCCAAACCAGCAGCTTCCAGCATGCCCAAATCATTTGCGCCATCACCAATAGCTATTGTTTGATTCAAAGAAACGCCTTCTTGTTCGGCAAATTTCTTCAACGCCTGCGCCTTGGCATCTCGGTCAATAAGTAGGCCAGTCGTACGTCCAGTTAATTTGCCGTTTGCGATCTCCAGAGTATTTGCTTGATAGAAATCAATCTGTAGCTCGTTCAGAAGTGGCTCAATTACGTTTAGGAAACCACCGGAGACGACACCGACCTTATGCCCCAGACGATGCAAGGTACGGATTAGCGTTCGCGCGCCAGGAGTAAGAGTGATCTGCGCGGCAACTTGCCCAAGAATTGATTCATCAAGATCGGCAAAAAGGGCGACACGCTCACGTAGTGACTCTTTGAAATCAAGTTCACCGGCCATTGCACGTTCGGTAATTTTCGAGACCTGCTCGCCAACCCCAGCCTTAATTGCCAGAAGATCGATCACCTCTTCTTGAATCAGCGTAGAGTCCATGTCTAGCAAAACGATCCGCTTTGCTCGCCGAGTTAAGCCGCTTTGCTCAACAGCAATATCAATTCCATGTGCGTTAGCAACTTCAGCTAGCTCGCGTTGAATAGCCTTCAAATCGGTTGCACCGCCTGCAAGGGAAATATCTAATTCGATTGCCGTTAACGGGTATGAGGCGGTTCTGCGGATACGTTCTATATTGCCCCGGCGTTGGGCAATTTTGGCAGCGATCGCCGCTATACCAGCAGGTTTCAGATCAGATGAAAGAACAACTACATGAAGATTGTTGACTGCAGAGGAATTATCTTCGTCCTGGTTGCTATCTTGAAAATCTATCGCTACGTCGAGGCCCATTCGTTCAAAAGTTTCCACAAGATCATCAGATATGGATTTCGCGTGTGCTGGATCTAGTGAAATTAGACAAGTTAAAATTAATCGTCCGCGGATTACGACTTGTTCAATATCCAAGATCCCGATCTGGAAGGGAGAGAGCGTGTTAAATAGCGCTTCGGTAACCCCAGGGGAATCATTGCCGGAAACGAGAATTAATCCAGTGTCTCTTGGAACGCCAGATTGCCGCGACTTGTGCATATTCTGCGCATTTCCTGTTTTAATCGTTTCCATAGTCCAAGATTAACGCTTCCATCTGCCTAGATGATCACAATTTAAGGCTAGGAAAGGTATCTTTACGCCTGTGACCGAAGTTATTCATCTTGATAGCGTGAGCGTTTCTAGAGGCGGCAAGAAAATCTTGGGTCCAATTTCATGGACAGTAAATGAGGGGGAGCGTTGGGTCATCCTTGGCCCAAATGGTGCTGGAAAAACTACTTTGTTCGCATTGTGCGCCACACAAATGCATCCAACTACGGGAAGTGTACGAGTACTTGGATCCACTCTAGGCCAGGTCGATGTATTTGAATTGCGCCCAAGAATTGGACTTATGGGGCCGGCCATTAATACTGCTCTGCCGGAAGATGAAACAGTTCTAGATGTTGTTTTAACTGCAGCCTATGCAATTTTGGGGCGTTGGCAAGAACCCTATGAACTTTGGGATGAGTCACGGGCTCAAGGACTTTTAACGACGCTAGGTGTTCGAGAATTAGCCGCGCGAAAATATTTCACCCTAAGTGACGGTGAGAAAAAACGTGCACTAATCGCTAGAGCGTTGATGGCAGATCCTGAGTTGCTGTTGTTAGATGAACCAACAGCAGGCCTTGATTTAGGCGGACGAGAAGATCTTTTGAAACGATTTGATGCGCTAGCTGCTGATCCGAAATCTCCGGCAACGTTAATGATTACCCACCATATCGAAGAAATTCCGGCAGGATCAACCCATGCTTTGCTTCTAAAGAATGGTGAAGCCATTGCACAAGGGCAGATCGCTTCGGTTATTACTGCTGAAAATTTAACTAGCGCTTATGACATGGCGATAAATGTCAGCGTTTTAAATAACCGATATTCGGCCAACGCTATTAATTGATGCAAGATATTTTCCTGCCAGAACCTTGGCAAGCCGCACTTCCTAATTTGCAAACCAAAATCTCAGATGTTATGGCTGGTTTGGGCGAATCATTAATGAATCCTGCAAAGGATTTAGTTCTTCGCGCTTTCAAATTAGCACCAAGTGATGTGAAGGTGGTCATTGTTGGCCAAGACCCTTATCCAAACCCAGATCATGCTTGCGGTCTGGCATTTAGCGTTCCAAAGGGGGTTAAAAAACTTCCACCCACCTTGATCAATATCCGCAAGGAATTAGTTTCTGATCTGGATTTGCCGATTTCAGAGACTGGAGATTTATCTGTTTGGGGGGAGCGCGGTGTAATGCTTTTGAATCGAACTTTAACGACGGTTCCCGGTGAAAGTTTGGCTCATATTTCTAATGGTTGGGAAACTGTTACAGGTGAGGTTATTTCATATTTGGCGACCAAACCTGTGGTATTTCTTCTCTGGGGCAAACGTGCTGGCGAACTCAGTCCGTTAATCCCATTGGAACAACAGATCTGTGGCGTTCATCCAAGTCCACTTTCGGCTTACCGTGGTTTTTTTGGATCAAAGCCATTTAGCGCGATTAATACCAAACTTGCCGAGCTAGGTGAAAGTTCTATCGACTGGACAATTTAGAAACTAAATTCAAGTTCGTTGCAATTGAATTACCAATCAAGAGCGCGAATAGTGCGGTGCCGATACCGAGTCGACCACCTAGTGCCCACCCAACAAGTAGGGCTGTGATCTCAATAAGCAAACGCACCCGCCCAACGCGTACACCGGTTCGTCGATGCAATGCTGTCATCAAACCGTCTCTAGGCCCTGGCCCAAGGCCACACGTTATATAGAAAGCAGTACCTGCTCCGACAAAACCAATTCCAAGGAGTACATATAGAAGTTGTACCGGAAGGTTGTTATCCACCTTTGGGATGTGATCTACTCCAACTTGAATCATCGTTGCAATAACGAGAATATTCATGAGAGTTCCGAAACCAGGACGTTCTTTCAGCGGCCACCAGAAAATAAGCACGGCTGCACTGATTGCGAAAGTTGCTTGCCCAATTGATAGCGGAGAATGTCGGGAAATTCCCTGTGCTAAAACCGACCAGGGGGCATTTCCAATATGTGACTGGATTAGTAGTGAGTCACCAAGTCCAAAGATTGATAGGCCAAAAATCAAAACTAAAACACGGGGAACTGAAAGATCCCATCGACCATGCCCAGTCCAAGGCATCTCGGGAATGGTACGAGATGGTTTTAAGAAGTGAACGATTTGATCTTTAAGGTTTTTCGAGCGCATTGGGAGAAGATACCCTGCGTGGCCTTAAATGGGGTAAGGGTTGGTAAAGTTCGGGGATGTTCATCGGATTAGGCACCGTAATCAACGTTTTGTGCATCATTGTCGGGTCAAGCCTAGGACTTCTAGCCGGGGCCAAATTCAAAGAAAAAACTCGAGATTTGATCACCACTGTCCTTGGATTTGTAACACTTCTTGTTGCCGCAGATTCTATTAAAGCGTTATGGGATTCCAGATTAGTTTCAGAGCTCCCTACGGGTGGCGCTCTACTCACAGTGCTTGCTGCACTGCTTTTGGGCGCACTTGTTGGCTCACGACTTCGGATAGAGGATCGCCTTGAAAGTTTTGGTGTGCGACTCAAAAATAGATTTGATGCGAATGGTTCAACACCTTTTGTTGATGGTTTTGTTAGTGCCTCGCTGCTCTTTGTTATTGGACCAATGGCAATTCTTGGTTCGATCAGTGATGGGATGAGATCCGGAATTACCCAATTGGTTCTTAAAAGCATTTTGGATGGCATTACCTCTATTGCTTTCGCAGCGACCCTTGGTTGGGGAGTAGCAGTATCTGCGCTTCCTGTAGGGATTTATCAATTTGCTTGGACTGGAATTGGATTCGCTTTAGGGGCAATACTCACCCCGTATCAAGTTTTAGCAATCACTGCTACGGGTGGAATCTTGCTACTTGGAATTGCGCTACGACTTTTGAAAATAAAAATAGTGCCAGTCGCAGATTTGCTACCAGCACTATTCTTTGCGCCGCTTATTGCAGCCCTAGTACATTTATTCCACTAATTTAAGTGGTTTGGTTTTCCGTTAGAACTTCGTTGCTTCGATGACGAAACGGTACTTAACATCACTTTTCACGGTGCGCTCGTAGGCTTCGTTGATGTATGAAGGTTCAATAACTTCTACATCGCTTACAATATTGTGCTCTCCGCAGAAATTGAGCATCTCTTGCAGTTCTGGCATTCCGCCGATCATCGATCCAGCGAGGGACCGACGCTTGCCCAAAAGTGTTCCAGCATTCACTGCATAAGGCTTTCCTGGCAAACCAATTAGAACAAGTGTTCCATCCAATTTAAGAAGGTTCAAATAGAGTTCTACATCGATATCTGCAGAAACAGTGTTAAGAATCAGATCGTAATCGCTAGCTAAATTCTTAGACCAGCCTTCTTCTTTCGTTGAAATAAAGTGATGAGCACCCATACCTTTTGCATCTGCTTCTTTGGAAGGTGAGTGGGAGAAAACTGTTACGTCAGCACCAAGTGCAACTGCAAATTTCGTTCCCATATGACCAAGGCCGCCAAGACCGATAACTCCGATTTTCTTCCCTTTTTGTGCTTTCCAGTTACGAAGCGGTGAGTACAGAGTAATTCCGGCGCAGAGTAGGGGAGCAACACCCGATAAATCTAGGTTTGCTGGAATTGTTACTGCATATTTTTCGTCAATAACAAATTTGTCGCTGTATCCACCCATGGCAACAGTTTTTCCATCACGTTCGTAGCCATTGTAAGTTCCGGTCATTCCCTCATCACAATATTGTTGTAATCCAGCTAAACATGGACCGCATTTGCGACATGAATCAACAAAGACGCCAACGCCAATACGATCGCCAACCTTAAATTTAGTAACGCTACTTCCGACCTCAGTTACGATTCCCGCAATTTCGTGACCCGGAACCATTGGGAATAGCGCTGGACCCCACTCTTCGCGAGCTTGGTGAATATCAGAGTGGCAGATTCCGGCATAATGAATATCCAAGGCAACATCGCTTACGCCTAACTCTCTACGTTCAAAGGTAAAGGGTTCTAATGGAGCGCTGGCGGATAAAACGGCATAACCATTGGTTTTCATATTTTTCCTTTGTCTTGTGTCAGTTGCTGTTGTTAAATGGTAGTGGATCAGGTTCTGCGGCGCGCGATGTGCGAGATGTTACCTTGCGCATATGGTGGCGACGGCAAAGCACCTCATAAGCGGTTTCATCGTTCTTGGAGACATCCCCAACGACGACTTGTTCGCCTTCGGTAACCATCGACCCGCCAACAGTTCGAGCATTATGGGTCGCCCGTCGACCACACCAACAGAGGGCCTCAACCTGCAAGGTTTGAACTCGGTCAGCAAGTTCAACCAACCTTGCTGAACCTGGGAAGAGGGCGGTTCTAAAATCCGTCAAAATCCCAAAAGCGTAAACATCAATACTTAAGCCATCAACGATGAGCGCTAATTGTTCAATTTGGTTTGCGGTATAAAATTGTGCTTCATCACAGATAATAAAATCAATGCGCTCACCATGAGAGAGCTTTTCGACTACGAAGCGATGGATTTCTAATTCAGGATCCACTTCTATTGCTTTGGTTTGTAGACCCAACCTGGAAGAAATTTGGCCACGTCCAGCACGATCTTTGTTGGTAAAAATCAAACCAGTTCGACCGCGGCTTTGATGATTGTGGGCCGTTTGGAGTGCGAGAGTGGATTTACCGCTGTCCATCGTGCCGCAGTAATAAATCAGCTCTGCCACGTTTTTCCTATCCGTTTGAATGGAAACTAGTTCTAATTGGTTGGATCGGTTGTATCGGCTGTAACACTACTAAATAAAGTTAAACGTGTCCGAGAGGGGACTTGAACCCCTAATCCCTTGCGAGAACTAACACCTCAAGCTAGCGCGTCTGCCAATTCCGCCACCCGGACGAGGTAATTTTTCTTCTGGCGAAGGGTACCAAGCGCAGAGGGAACGGCACAATCCGAAGGGTTTTGAGGCAAGATATGCACATGAGTGAAATCGATTTAAACCTTCTTGAAGAGGATTGCATCAAGATGTGTCAGGAATTGATTCGGATCCCGAGCGTTAATTTCGGCGAAGGCCGAGGTGATGAAAAGGCCGTCGCTGATTATGTTGCTGCCAAATTGGCTGAAGTAGGAATTGCTAGCGAATTAATCGTAACCGGTGAAAATCGGGTGAATGTTGTTGCAAAGATTGAGGGAAGTAATCAATCGCGTCCTGGTTTGGTATTGCATGGTCACTTGGACGTCGTACCAGCGAATGCCGCGGATTGGTCAGTAGATCCATTTGGTGGAATCATCAAAGATGGATACATCTGGGGTCGGGGCGCGGTCGACATGAAGGATATGGACGCAATGATTCTGGCGGTTGCCAGAGCATGGAAGCGCAGTGGATTTATTCCGGATAGAAATATTCTTATCGTATTCTTCGCCGATGAAGAGGCGGGCAGTGAGTACGGTTCGCGTTGGTTAGTTAAGAATCGCCCTGAGATATTCTCGGGATATAGTGAAGCGATTTCTGAGGTTGGCGGTTTTTCGGTCACGCTTGATACTGGCGATCGCCTTTATTTCGTTGAGGGTGCACAAAAAGGTATTAATTGGTTGAAGCTGACCGCTAAAGGCGCAGCCGGACATGGTTCGTTTATTAATAATGAAAATGCAATTACAAAGTTGAGCAAAGCCATCGCTCGGATCGGCTCACATGAATGGCCGCAGATAGAGACCAAAACAGGCGCTAAATTCTTTAGAAAGATCGCGGAATTAACTGGAAATGCTTATGACGCTTCGAATGTGCGTCCGTTATTGAAGCATATCGGTGGTGCGGCTCGCATGATGGGCGCAACGATTCAAAATACTTCTAATCCAACTATGTTGGAGGCGGGGTACAAGGCGAATGTCATTCCACAAGTAGCAAGTGCGGTTGTTGATGGTCGTTTTCTTCCAGGTTACGAAGAAGATCTCCTAAAAACTATTGCTGAGATCGCTGGGCCTGATATTGAAATTGAAGTTTTAGTTCGAGATAAAGCCTTAGAAGTTGAGTTTTCCGGGCCATTAGTCGATGCGATGTGCGCGGCGATTGCGGAATTCGATCCCGAAGGAATACCAGTTCCGTATTTAATGAGTGGTGGTACGGACAACAAAGCGTTATCTGATCTGGGAATTGTTGGTTATGGTTTTAGTCCAGTAAAACTTCCACCAGAACTTGATTTCTTTGCTTTGTTTCACGGGGTAGATGAAAGAATTCCCGTTGACGGTTTGAAATTTGGAGTTAAAGTTCTTAATTCCTTCTTGCAACGCTGTTAATTTAAATAGTTAATTTATTGCTGAAACTTCATCCAGCGCTATTCGAACTTGATCAGGAAGGACTATCTCTTCAACAGTTAGAATCCCACGTAGTTGCGCTGCGGTTCGCGCTCCAACAATTGCACTTGTAACTCCGAAACCATCGCGAACCCATGAGAGTGCAACTTCGATTGGTGAGTATCCGAGTCCTTCACTCGCTACGCAAACTGCGTCAACTATTCTGCGCGAATTCTCACCGAGATAAGGTGAAACGAAGCCCGAGAAATGCGGGCTGGCACCACGTGAATCTGAAGGCGAACCATTGCGGTATTTACCAGTGAGAACACCGCGCCCAAGAGGCGACCAAGCAAGAATTCCAATATTCATTTCTAACGCAGCAGGCATTACTTCGGATTCAATCTCGCGATTTAAAAGTGAGTACTCACTCTGTTGCGAGATGATTGGCGCTTTTCCAAAAAATGGATTTTGTAAGGTGGCTGATCTAGCCAATTGCCAGCCGCTAAAATTTGATACGCCAACATAACGAGTACGCCCAGAGGAAACAGCCTGATCGATTGCCGAAAGAGTTTCTTCAAGTGGAACTAACGGGTCCCAGGTATGAATTTGCCATAGGTCAATGTGGTCAACGCCCAACCTGGCAAGTGATTTATCAAGATCATTTAGGAGATTACCGCGCGAATTGTTAACAGATCTTTCACCGTTCGCGAATGAGATCCCGGCTTTGGTTGCGAGAATGATTTCATCACGATTGGCTAGCGTCCCGATAAATCCACCCAGTACTCGTTCTGCATCGCCATCGCCATAGACCGCTGCGGTGTCGATCAGGTTTCCGCCAGATTCGAGGAATGTTTTAAGTTGATCCGCGGCTTCATGTTCGTCGGTATCTCGGCCCCAAGTCATAGTTCCGAGGGCCAATCTTGAAACGCGAAGACCAGAGTTGCCCAGAGTCCGCTTTTCCATGACCTGACCCTAGCAAGCAGGGCACTCAATAATCGGTAACCTTGCCTTGTGCGCGTCAACAGTGAGATTTACCTAATCCGGCATGGTCACTCAACAGCCAATTTAAAGAACGTTTTGGCAGGTCGCGTTGGCTCTGTGCACCTTTCCCCGAAAGGTATCGATCAGGTTGAAAAGCTTTCTGCACGACTGCGCACGGTTGAATTTGCAAGATTCATAAGTAGCCCACTAGATCGTTGTTTAGAAACGATCGGGCCGATTGCTATGTCTCGGTCTAATTCAATTCCCAAATCCGGAATCGAGCGAAACAAAGCATTTTTAGAGATGGATTACGGATCATGGTCTGGCAAAAAATTAGCACTTTTATCTCGGAAGAGCCTTTGGAAATCTATTCAAGCGGCGCCGAGTACGGTCCGATTTCCAGATGGCGAAAGTTTCAATGAAATGAGTACGAGAGTAAATGAGGGATTGTTCGCGGCTGCGCAATCTGGAAAACGCATTGCTATTTGCACTCATGGTGATGTAATAAAAGTATTATTGGCAAATGCGTTGGGAATGCATTTGGATACTTTTCAGCGGATAAGTATTGATCCAGCATCAGTTTCTATAATTCAAATGAGTGCTTCCGGTAGTCGCGTTCTGCTCATGAACGATACGGCTCATCTGGCTTCCAATAAAACAGGCACTTCGCAAGCTGTTTTGGGTGGCGGAAGTGGATAATCCAATTATTTATGAACATGATTTTGTTGATCGATTCATCGCCGGAACTGTAGGACCACCAGGCGAGCGGGCTTTTTTCTTGCAGGTTTCATCGCCAATAGGTACTCATACAGTCGCGGTAGAAAAATCCCAAGTAGCTGCATTAAGCGAAAAATTGTTGGAGATGATCGGAGAATTGCGTCGCAGTAAACTTGCGAGTTTAGATGAATTGGGACTTCCAGCTTTAATTGATAACGCCAATCTTGAATTTCCGTTGGATGAAGAGTTCCGTGCCGGTTTGATCGGTATTTCTTGGGAGAGCACGAATCAACGTATTGCAGTTGAGATCCAAAGTATTTCTGAGGAGACCGACGCAGATTTTAACGATCCTTCCGAATTGATGAGTATCGAAGACCAAGACCCACTCGATATATTACGATTCAATTTAAGGATTAATCAGGCGCGTGGATTTTGCGATCGCTCCAAATCGCTATTAGCCGGTGGTCGCCAACCTTGTCCCTTCTGCGGATTACCAATAGATGGCGATGGACATCTTTGCCCAAGGGCGAATGGTTACCGCCGGTGAGCGTTGCTCCTGAAATTTCACAGTTAGTTGAAACGAACGAGTTAGAGGTTATTGGACGTCTTGTGGATGCATCAAACGCGACTCTTCTTGCGCGGATTACGCCAGAAATCCAAGTTATCTATAAACCAATTGCGGGTGAGCGCCCACTTTGGGATTTCCCAGAAGGTTCATTAGCCGGGCGAGAGGTAGCCGCCTTTTATGTAAGCGAACTCGGAAATTTCGGTTTGGTTCCATACACGACTTTGCGTGAAGGCCCTTATGGTTTAGGAGCAGTACAAATTTGGGTTGAAACTGATGAGGAAATAGATGTTGTCGAAGTGGCGCAACAGGAGCTCCCGAATCTCAGGTCAATGGCGCTCTTTGACGCCATCATCAATAACACCGATAGAAAATTTGGTCACATTTTGTTTGTCGATCTTGAGAAGATCTATGGAGTTGATCACGGTGTTAGTTTCCATGTGGAAGATAAATTGCGTACAGTTTTATGGCAATGGAGTGGCGCGGCGCTAAACGCAAACGAGGTTGAACAGATCAAAGATCTCCTTGACCAGCTTGATGAAAAATATCTAACAACTTTAATCAGTCCGGCTGAAGTAACGGCGCTCCGGTTTCGAATAACTAGACTATTAGAAAATGGCGTTTTCCCAGAACCTTCACCGGATTGGCCAGCCGTTCCTTGGCCACCGTACTAAAATCTGATATTTCGTTATGGCTTCTAAACTATGATTAGCGCATGCGCAGCTGGCCGACGGTAGTTATTCCACCGCTTAACCATGAAATGCCACCTCTGAAATTACGGCTTACCTCTGGCAAATTAGAAAATAGCAATGCCCACTTTCGGATGTACGTATGTGGGATCACTCCGTACGATGCGACTCATCTGGGGCACGCTGCTACCTACCTAACTTTCGACCTTATTAATCGCTATACCCAATTGCAAAATCGCAAGGTTTCTTTTGTGGAAAATATTACCGATATAGATGATCCACTACTTGTGAGAGCAGAGCGCGATGCAACTGATTGGCAAAGTTTGGCAACATCGCAAATCGAGCTGTATGCGGGAGATATGTCTGCTTTGCGGATCTTGCCACCTGAGTATTTTGAATCAGTAACGCAATCAATGGAGTTAATAGTTTTGGCTGTTACGAAAGTGATTGACGCAGGTTTCACTTATTCACTCGACGGGGATATTTATTTCAGGTCCAAAGATTTTCTGGATGAATTGCCAATTCCGTATGAGCAGGCTTTATCCGAATTTGCCGAACGTGGTGGGGATCCAAAGCGTCCCGGCAAAGAGGAACCACTCGATCCACTTCTTTGGCTCGCAAATAAACCAAACGAGCCAGGTTGGCCTGCACCATTTGGGTTTGGCCGGCCGGGATGGCATATTGAATGTTCAGTAATCGCACTTCGCTATCTCCTTGGCGCGGATTACCTCGAGTCAAAGATTGACCGAGAATTTTGTATCGATCTACAGGGTGGTGGGAGTGATTTAATTTTCCCTCACCATTTCATGTCAGCAATTCTCGCAAAAGTTTTAACTGGCAAACCTTTCGCCGCTGGGTATTTACATACCGGGATGGTTGGACTTGATGGTGAAAAAATGAGTAAAAGTAAGGGAAACCTGGTTTTTGTTTCCAAGTTACTTAAGTCGGGCGTTGACCCGATGGTTATTCGTTTTGCGCTGTTGCAAAATAGATACTCAAGTGATCGAATGTGGACAGATGACGTTCTGTATCAGGCAACTTTGAAGGTTGCAAAATTGCGTAGCGCACTCGCACGAATGGAAGTGGCGCAAACTTCGACGGTGATTGATGGAGTCATATCAGCGTTATCGGATGATTTAGATACTCCTAAAGCCCTAGAACTGCTTGATGTCTGGGCATCTAATACCGAATCGGCTAAATCTTCCGAACTAATAGGCAGTGCAGGGGAGTTGTCTAGAGCCCTGGATTCACTTCTTGGTTTAGCTCTCTAGAGTTAGTTGATTACGGTAGCCTTCTCCTAAATGGTTAAATCTTCAACGCTTCGAACCGCGATGTCCACGCGAGTAATAATTGCAGATGGTGCAATGGGCACGATGCTGCAAGCCGAAAATCCAAGTCTGGAAGATTTTCAAGGCCATGAAGGTTGCAATGAAATACTAAACGTATCGAGACCGGATATTGTAAAAGAGGTGCACCGTAAATATTTTGAGGTTGGTGTTGACGCAGTTGAAACCAATACTTTCGGAGCAAACTGGGCGAATCTTGCGGAGTATGGAATTGAAGATCGCATTTATGAATTAGCTTTCGCGGGTGGAAAACTGGCCAAGGAAGTTGCGGAAGAATTTTCAACAGTAGATAAGCCGCGTTGGGTTTTAGGTTCACTTGGACCCGGAACCAAACTACCGACACTTGGTCATACCGAATACGACAAATTAAAGAGCGCCTATTTCACGGCTTCGTGTGGTTTATTGGATAGCGGTGTTGATGCACTTTTGATCGAAACCACCCAAGATTTATTGCAAGCCAAGGCGGCAGTCAATGGCGCCAGAGAAGCTATCGACAAGTCAGAGCGAGATGTAGTTTTGATTGCGCAGGTAACGGTAGAAACCACCGGAACTATGCTTCTTGGTTCTGAAATTGGCGCGGCGCTAAACGCGCTTGAACCTTTGAAAATTGATTTGATCGGGCTTAATTGTGCAACCGGTCCAGCCGAAATGAGCGAACATCTTCGAACTTTGAGTAAGAATTCACAGGTTGGTATTTCGGTGATGCCCAATGCGGGCTTGCCAGTTCTTGGGGCAAATGGAGCGAGCTATCCGCTCTCACCGGTGGAATTGGCAGATTATCTTGCGAACTTTGTTGAATCTTACGGCTTAACGCTCATAGGTGGTTGCTGCGGTACCACGCCGGAGCATTTGCAAGCTGTCGTGGATAAATTAGGGAACCATCCCATTGTTGCGCGAAAAATTTCACCAGAAATTGGTGCTTCTTCGCTCTATCAATTTGTACCCTTTAGGCAGGACCTGACTTATTTAGCAATTGGTGAACGAACAAACGCCAACGGCTCTAGGGCCTTTCGCGATGCCTTGCTAGCCGAAGATTGGCAAACATGCGTTGAAATTGCTCGTGATCAAATTCGTGATGGTGCACATATGTTGGACCTATCGGTTGATTACGTTGGTCGCAACGGTGTTGCAGATATGAAGGAACTGGCTTCTAGGTTCGCCACAAGTTCCACTCTTCCGATAGTTCTTGATTCAACAGAACCAGCAGTGTTGCAAGCGGGCTTAGAACATTTGGGCGGACGCTGTGTCATTAACTCGGTTAATTATGAAGATGGCGATGGAGCTAATTCACGTTTCGCCCGAATTATGCCGCTGGTTGTTGAACACGGCGCCGGCGTAGTTGCTCTCACTATTGATGAAGAGGGTCAGGCAAGAACTGCGGAATGGAAACTGCGGATTGCCAGGCGCCTAATAAATGATCTAACGCAGAAGTGGGGGATGAAGGTCGGGGATATCCTCATCGATTGTCTGACTTTCCCAATTGCAACCGGTCAGGAAGAGACGCGCAAGGATGCAATCGAAACTATCAGTGCGATAAAGGAACTTAAGTCAGAGTTCCCGGATGTTCAAACCACCTTGGGCGTGAGCAACGTGTCGTTCGGATTGAATCCCGCTGCTCGGATTGTGCTTAATTCAGTCTTCCTAGCTGAAGCAGTTACGGCTGGCTTAGATTCTGCAATCGTTCATCCCTCAAAAATTACTCCTATGGCGCGAATCGAAGAGAAAATAAAGGCCGTCGCGTTAGATCTGATTTACGATCGACGTACTTTTGATGCCGAAGGAAACTGCACTTACGATCCATTGCAGGTATTTCTTGAACTTTTTGATGGGGTAGAAGCAAAATCGAATAAATTAACGCGCGCAGCTGAACTTGCGGCCCTGCCATTAGCAGAACGCTTGGAGCGTCGCATCGTTGATGGGGAAAAAGTTGGTTTGGAAGCGGATTTGATGGAAGCGATGGCGACCGGGATTTCACCATTGGCCATAATTAACGATCATTTACTTTCTGGAATGAAGATTGTTGGCGAATTATTCGGAAAAGGTGAAATGCAGTTACCTTTCGTTCTGCAATCTGCCGAAGTGATGAAAACAGCGGTCGCGATTCTCGAACCTCATATGGAGAAGAGTGATGACGCGGGTAAGGGAAAGATTTTGCTGGCAACAGTAAAGGGCGATGTCCACGATATTGGCAAAAATTTGGTTGACATCATCCTTTCAAATAATGGTTACACGACGGTAAATATCGGAATAAAGCAGACGATCAATCAGATTATTGATGCGGCAACCGAATCAGAAGCCGATGTGATCGGCATGAGTGGGCTATTAGTTAAGTCGACAGTCATCATGCGTGAAAATCTCGAAGAAATCTCCAGCAGGGGGTTAGCCGAAAAATGGCCTGTGATCTTGGGCGGCGCAGCGCTCACCCGTTCCTTTGTAGAACAAGATCTCGCTGGTGAGTTCAGTGGCGAAGTTCGTTACGCGAAAGATGCTTTTGAGGGGCTGCGCCTAATGGATGCAATGATGGGTGTGAAACGTGGCGTGCCTGGCGCTTCTTTGCCGCCCCTGAAAGAACGTAAAACACCTAATACCCGACTAAACAAAGAAGCTAATTTGGATACCAGTCGTTCGGATGTGGCCATTAATAATTCGTTGCCAGTTCCACCGTTTTATGGATCTAAAGTTGTTAAGGGAATACAGCTCGCCTCTTACCTAGAGATGTTGGATGAACGTGCGCTTTTTGTTGGCCAATGGGGTTTGCAGGGTAAGCGTGGTGAATATGAAGCGATGGTAGAAAATGAGGGACGTCCTAGACTGCGTTCGCTATTAAACGAAGTGCAATCTCAAGGTTGGTTAAACGCTGCAGTTGTCTATGGCTATTTCCCCTGTTACAGCGAAGGGAATGATTTGGTTATCTTGCATCACGAAGGACCAAATGAGGGAAGCGAGAGAGTCCGCTTTACCTTCCCAAGGCAATCGCGCGATCGACGCTTATGTTTAAGTGATTTTTTTAGAAGTAAGGAAAGTGGTGAAATTGATACGGTCGCTTTCCATATCGTAACTATGGGACAGTCGGTCAGTGAAGCCAGTGCGAAATTGTTTGCCGACAATCATTACCGGGAATACCTAGAATTACATGGCCTATCAGTGCAGTTAACCGAGGCACTCGCCGAAGCCTGGCATGGACGTATTCGCGAAGAGCTTGGTTTCAATCAGGAAGATTCGCCAGATCTGTCCCAAATTTTGGATCAAGGCTATCGAGGGTCTAGATACTCATTTGGCTATCCGGCCTGCCCGAACTTGGAGCAACAACGTGAGTTATGTGAATTGCTCAATCCCGAGCGAATTGGCGTTGAGCTTTCCGAAGAATTTCAATTACATCCGGAGCAATCTACCTCGGCGATAATCGTGCATCACCCAGAAGCAAAGTATTTCAACGCAACGTGATTCCCGAAGCAATACTTATTGACATGGACGGAACCCTCGTTGATTCCGAACCACTCTGGTTTGCTGGTGAGGCAGAACTCATGGCGCAATTTGATTTTGAATGGAAACATGAAAACCAAGCACAAGTCCTAGGTGGGCCAATAGCAAAAGTTGGGCGCTACATGTCGCAATTAGCTAATGGCGCGAACACGCCTGAATTTTTTTCTGAATCGTTGATAGCAAATGTGAGTGCCTCTTTCGAGGAACAACTATCACTTTTGCCGGGCGCGCTCGAAATTCTGGAAGGTGCCAAATCCTTGGGAATTCCAGTTGCGCTAGTTTCGGCAAGTCCACGTCAGCTAGTTGAAGCTTGTGATCGATTTTTGGGTGTTGGTTTTTTTGATGCACTCGTATCATGCGATGATGTCACAAACACAAAGCCGGATCCAGAAAGCTATTTGAAGGCGGCGCAAATCCTAGGAGTAGCAATCTCAAATTGCCTAGTCTTGGAAGATTCACAAACCGGCGTTACTTCAGGAAAGGCCAGTGGGGCGAAAGTGATTGCTATCCCGCATTTGGTGAGCATCAAAGAGGATGATCAAGTGAAGGTTGTAAAAACGTTGGCAGGTTTGCAAGTAACGGATCTTTTTAATCTCCACTAGAATTCACCAATGAGCACAGATGAAAGTAGCGCACTCTTCAAAGTCGGAGATCGCGTCCAGCTGACTGATGCCAAAGGTAAACTGCATTCAATAACCCTTCAACCGAATCAAGAGTGGCACACTCATAATGGATGGTTGTTGCATAATGATTTAATCGGTAAGCCTCAAGGCATTGTTGTTGAAACATCTGGCGGTTTAAAATTCCTGGCATTCAAGCCACTTCTGGCTGACTACGTATTGACTATGCCCCGAGGTGCAACGATTGTGTATCCGAAAGATGCAGCGATGATTCTTGGTTTTGCTGACATAGCGCCAGGATCCAGAGTCCTGGAAGCCGGCGTTGGCTCGGGGGCTCTAACAATTTCGTTGCTGAGAGCTGTTGGTCCTAGCGGATACGTTGATTCTTTTGAAAAGCGGGAAGAGTTTGCTGATGTTGCAGTTAAAAACATCAAACACTATTTCGCAGACACCCCTGAAAATTGGTCGATCACTCTCGGGGCAGTTGAAGAATTCGCGCACACCAAAACTTATGATCGTGTTGTGCTAGATATGTTGGCGCCGTGGGAGTGCATAGATATGGCGGCTCAGGTGCTTGATCCAGGTGGCGTTTTTATTGCGTATGTCGCGACCACTACGCAACTGTCACAAGTTGCAGAGGCGATAAAGAATTCTGGACAATTCACAGAACCAGAGAGCAGTGAGACGATCGTACGAGGATGGCACCATGAAGGACTTGCTGTTAGACCGCAACATCGGATGATTGGTCATACCGCGTTCTTAATTATGACTCGTCGCCTCGCAGTTGGAACCATCGCACCTTTGCGCCGTAGGCGCCCTTCTAAAGGTGCCTACGGTACAAATGAGAGTGAAAGCTGATTACTTTACGTCGATTAGATCAACAACGAAAATAAGAGTTTCATTTGGTGCAATTGGACCAGCGCCATTGGCACCGTAGCCAAGAGTAGGCGGAATAATTAAAAGTCTACGACCGCCCGTTTTCATTCCTGGTAAACCTTGTTGCCATCCTGGAATTACGTTTGCAAGTGGAAATGTTGCTGGCTTGCCACTTGACCCATTAATCCAAGAACTGTCAACGATTTTTCCAGTTGACCACGCCACTAGGGTGTAATTAACAGTGAGAGTTGAATTTGGCGCCACGACACTGCCAGTGCCGACGTGAAGGTCCTTACTTATTAAGGTTCCGGGAGGGTTTCCTTTGGGAGTGCCAATTACTGGAGCTGAACCTAGTGAACCGGTAACCGAAACGTATTCGGCATTTGAATCTGTAATGGTTTTCTCCTTTGTACTATGAGATGTGCTATTAGATGAAGCGTTAGGTAGTTTCGTTCCACCGTCAGTCGTACAGGCGCTTAGAGCGCCCGTGGCGAGTATGGCGAGCATGGAAAGTGCCAAAATTGCGCCTGTTTGTGCGCCTCGTATCTTTATTCTCGCTAATTTAGCCAAGATCTTGCCTCCAAAATTAGTAATCCAATAGGTACAGGTTAGCAATATTCGGGACGTTATAGGCTATCCCTATGGCCGACAATAAGACCGAGCGATTGATTAATTTAACGCTAGCTCTTTTGGCAACAAAACGTTATCTAAAAAAATCCGAAATCTTTCGAACCGTGCAGGGCTACGACGGGACCGCTGATTCCATGGATCGGATGTTTGAACGAGATAAGGACGATCTACGAGCCTTAGGAATTGAAATCCAGGTAGGTGACCTGGATCCCTTTTTTGAGGATGAACCGGGATACCGAATTTCTAGGAGCAGTTACAGTTTGGAAATTCCAAATTTATCACCGCGAGAAGTTGCTTATCTGTCGGTAGCCGCAAATTTTTGGAAAGATTCGGCGCTTACTCCCGCCGCTCAGTCTGGGATTCGGAAATTAAAATCATTGGGAATTCCGGCCGCCATGGACTTGGCATCAACAATAGAATACCGTTTTGAAAATCCGAAGGCAGCGTTGCTGGAAATAACCGAGGCTATAGATGAACTCCGGCAATTGGAATTCGAATATCAGGGTAGCGAGGTAACCAAGCGCAAATTGGCGCCTTATCGGGTCCTCTTATGGAATGGCTATTGGTATCTCGTTGGATTAGATCTAGTGAAGAATGAAATTCGGATGTTCAAATTATCTCGAGTTATCGGTGACATTAGAGCTGTCGGGAAGAAAAATGCTTTCAATATCCCCAGTGATTTCGATATAAGAAGCATTTTACCTAGTACCGCTCAAGATGCTCGCAATCTTGCCCAGGTATCTATTAAAAAAGGTGAAGCGATAACTCTGCGCTCAAATGGAAGGCGTTTATCCGAGGGGGAGAGCACGGATCTTTATGAATTTAGGTATGACCTTCCTTCATCTTTTCTCCGAACGCTGGTCTGGTACGGAGAGAGCGTAGAAATAATTGAACCCATCCAACTTCGCAATGAAATTGTCGCCTTAGTGAGTGGCGAAAAACCATGAGTGAAGCATCAACAACTAGGACAGCTCGCGCCTTGGATCTCGTTCCATTCTTACTGGAGAATCAAGGGATTTCCGTTGAAGAATTGGCGGATGAATTTGGAATCACTCAAATGCAAATTCTAGAAGATTTGAATTTATTGTTCGTGTGCGGGTTGCCTGGTTACTCGCCGCTGGAACTGATTGATATGAATTTCGAAGATGGATATGTGACAGTCTCAGACCCGCAAGTTTTGGATAAACCTCGAAAACTTTCAAAACCTGAACTTACAACTTTACTTGTTTCTCTGGAAGTCATGAAAACAATGGCTAATCCAGATGTCCGTCAAGAATTGGAAGATCTTCAAGCCAAACTACGTGCTGTTTTGGATCACAAGCCCACGATAGATGTTGTAGTGAATGAACCAACTGATGCGAAACTCGATGAAATATTGCAGGCGATAGTGAGAGGTTGCGCGGTCGAGATTAATTACCTCAGCGCGCATAGTGATAAGGAATCTTGGCGCACAATTATCCCGAATAGAGTTTATGTCGAAGGAAGACATACATATGTCGAAAGCTGGTGTATTACTTCTCAGGGCGAACGCGTTTTTCGACTAGATCGAATTCTTGCGATCCGCAAGAGCGATCAAGCTTTCAGCGCGGGAGTAGAGCGTAGTGATCATGAACCTGGCGATGACTATTTGCTATTCGTTTCGGATAACGCGAGAATTTTTATTGAGGAGAATTCTGCGGTTATTGCACATACTGCAAAAATTTCAAATGGTTATGAGGTTTTGGTAACCGCGATAGATCAAGATTGGTTAGTTCGCACAATTGCTGGTTTTGGTCCAGAAATAGCGGTTTTGAATCCACCCGCCTTGAAGGCGGCGCTTTCCGGCCATTTGACTGCCATCAGATCGCTGTATCAGTAACCCAGAACCACTATCCTGTACCCTAGGACAACTACGGAATCGTCGTTAGGAATAATATGTTAAGAGGACTCGAAGGTTGGCACTTCATCATTTTAGCCTTGGTATTTGTCGTTCTGTTTGGCGCTAAGAAACTTCCTGATTCAGCTCGTTCACTAGCCAAGTCACTCAAGATATTTAAAAGCGAGTTAAAAGATGGCGAAGTCAAGAAAGAGAAGCCTGACTCCGGAACCAAACCAGCAGAATAGATATCTAATGAGCTCGAAATCGAGCGGTGGTATGCCTTTGATGGCGCATTTTGCCGAACTTCGTAAGCGAATATTTAAGTCTGCCCTCGGCATAATCTTAGGTGCTTTTGTTGGCTGGTTTCTTTACGACACAATCATCAATCACTTAGCGGCACCGATTTGTAACCTGAAAGAAGTAGTGGCAACAGGAAAATCAAGTTGTGGAATTCTCTATATAAATGGCGTCCTCGGACCAATTGATCTGAAATTTAAGATTTCATTATTGATTGGGGTTATCCTGGCAGCGCCAATCTGGCTCTATCAAAGTTGGGCATTTATTGCTCCGGCTATGAAGGGGCGTGAAAAACGGAACTCGATATTTTTCCTTCTATTTGCAATTCCATTTTTCGCGATTGGTATTTACGTAGGTTATTTAGTTCTACCGTTAGCAGTCAAAGTACTCCTGGGTTTTACGCCCGCTTCATTAACGAATCTAGTTAAATTTGATGATTATCTAAATTTTGTGCTCCAACTTATCTTGATTTTTGGAATCGCTTTTGAGCTGCCTGTTTTCTTAGTTTCTCTTAACCTTGCCGGAGTTTTACGAGGTAAGAGCATCTTAAAACCTTGGCGCTTTGCGATCTTTGGAATAACGCTCTTTGCGGCTATTTTTACCCCAACCGGAGATCCATTCACTATGGGTCTACTCGCGATACCTTTAATAGGACTCTATTTTCTAGCTGGAGCAATTGCCATCTTGGTAGACCGTAAACGCTTCAAAAACGCTTCTAGAGGCGCAAATTGAAGAACGTAGTCGTGCTTGCCAATCCGAAATCTGGGACTGGAAAAGCAGCTAAATATTTGGAGTTAATTTCAGAGGAACTCAAAAAGAATCACGTGCAAATCGTCAGCATTCTTGCCGATAGCGCAGAGGCAACATCAAAAAAATTGCAAGAGGTTTTATCCGGGCAAGTGGATGCGGTTATGGCTATTGGGGGAGATGGTGCGGTCCACCTGGCGATTCAGGAGCTCGCTCTTTCAAAGATTCCGTTATATGTATTCCCCTGTGGCACAGGCAATGATTTTGCAAGAACTTGTGGTCCGTTGGACTTAGATGTGACTAGGGCCGTAACGCGCATGCTCGAAACTAGTCCAATTGAAATAGATTTAGGACGTACCGAAAGTGAGATCGGGACTCGTTGGTTTGGACAGGTATTAAGTACCGGCTTTGATTCACTTGTAAATGAACGAGCCAATCGATTTAGCTTTATAAAAGGGCAGATCAAATACACGATCGCAACGCTTTTGGAATTGCCACTTTTTCGCCCATATCGATATGAAATGGTTACTCCAGGTGGAACCCGCAAGATTCCAGCAATGCTTATCGCCGTTGCTAACGGAGCTTCTTACGGTGGTGGCATGTTGATATGTCCGTCGGCTGATCGGCGCGATGGCCTTTTCGAAGTGATGGTTCTGCATCCGGTGAGCAAAGTGGAATTATTGAAGGTGTTCCCGAAAGTTTTCAAAGGTAAGCATGTCAGCCATCCTGCGGTGGAATTTATCAAGGTCGCAAAACTCACGCTCGAATCAAATGCGATCGCTTACGCGGATGGCGAAAAAATTGGTTCGCTTCCAATAAATATTGAAATAGTGCCCAAGGCGCTTCGGGTATGGGAAACGCGATGACAACCTCGCCAGCGGAACGCTTTGCCGCCGTGAAAGCGAAGCGCGAATTTTCTAAAACACAAGATTTCATAGCTCGCTATCCATTCGATCTAGATTCCTTCCAGATACAAGGATGCCATGCGTTAGAAAGTGGTAAATCAGTACTGGTTGCCGCCCCAACTGGTGCTGGTAAAACGATTGTTGGAGAGTTCGCAGCACATCTTGCACTTGAAGCCGGCAAGAAATGCTTCTACACAACACCGATTAAGGCTCTATCAAACCAAAAGTTCCAAGATTTATCGAATATTTTTGGTGAAGATCAGGTCGGTCTTTTAACTGGTGATACCTCGATCAACTCTGAGGCAAACATAGTGATCATGACGACGGAAGTTTTGCGTAACATGATTTATTCGTCTTCAAATACCTTGGCTGATTTGAAATATGTTGTGATGGATGAAGTGCATTACCTGGCAGATAGATTTAGAGGCGCGGTTTGGGAAGAAATTCTTATCCATTTACCCGAAAGTATTTCAATCGCTGCACTTTCAGCAACAGTTTCAAATGCCGAAGAATTCGGTGATTGGTTGCAGACTGTACGTGGCGATACGAAGGTAATCGTTAGCGAAACGCGTCCAATACCGCTGTATCAGCATGTGCTATTCGGCCCGAAATTGCTTGATCTTTTCGTGGGCAATGCCAAGATCAACCCTGAAATTCTTAAGCTCGAGAAAGATTCAATGCGCTCGGTAAAAGTTGCTCATAGGGGTGGCCCAAAAGACCGTCGAAGTTGGCAGGATAATAAATCTTTAACTCCAACTATCAAGTCACTATCTAGATCCGAGGTTATCGAGAAGTTAGATCGTGAAAATCTTTTACCCGCGATTACCTTTATTTTTTCGCGCGCAGGTTGTGATGCAGCTGTTAAGCAATGTTTAGCTGCGGGTTTAAGACTAACTGATAGCGAGGAACGTTCCATCATTCGCGAAGTTATTGCGGAGAAAACCCGAAATCTGCCAGATGATGATTTAGCAATCTTAGGTTTTCACGAATGGGTGGATGCCCTGGAACGAGGAGTAGCGGCGCACCATGCCGGGCTCTTGCCTGCTTTCAAAGAGACGGTCGAAGAGCTTTTTCAGCAAGGGCTAGTAAAGGCGGTGTTCGCAACCGAAACATTAGCGCTTGGAATTAATATGCCGGCAAAAACTGTTGTGTTAGAAAAATTAACTAAATGGAATGGCGAAGCCCATGTTTCGGTAACACCAGGGGAGTACACCCAATTAACTGGGCGCGCTGGACGTCGTGGCATAGATATTGAAGGTAATGCCGTAATACTTTGGAATAAGGATGTGGATTCTGCGTCAGCGGCCGGTCTGGCTTCAACTCGAACATATCCCTTGAAAAGTTCGTTTCAACCAACTTACAACATGACTATAAATCTAATCTCGCAGTTCGGTTCAACGCGCGCCAGAACCTCGCTTGAATCATCCTTTGCCCAATTTCAGGCAGATAAAGCAGTAGTTGGTTTGGCGCGGGCGATCGCTAAAAATTCCGACGCAATCATTGAACTTCAACATGAGATTAAATGTCACTTAGGAGATTTCATCGAATATTCAGATCTTCGTTTTGAGATCCGGGAATTAGAAAAATCAGCGACCTATAAGAGTAAAAAAACACGCGCTTTCGATGAAGCTAAGATCTCTGAAATCCGACGGGCGTTGCGCGCACATCCGTGTCACGGTTGTAATGACCGAGAGACGCATGCTCGAATTGCCGAACGTGCTGATCGTTTGCGCCGTGAAAATGCCGGATTAACCGCTCGAGTTGCCAATAGGACCCACGTTATCGCAAGACGTTTCGACCTGATTAAGATCGTTCTCGATAAATTCGGCTATATAAAAGATGATGAAATTACAGATTCTGGAAAATTGCTTGCGAAGATTTATGGTGAAACCGATCTTTTGATTGCGCAATTAATCCGAAACGGCGCTTTGAATAAACTTTCATCAACCGAGCTCGTAGCAGCACTTTCCACCTTGGTGTATGAAGCACGCAAAGAGATGACCCCAAAGATCCCGCGAGGCGCGGTTGAAGATTTCCTCCTTGATCTCACAAAAACTTGGGCAGAAATAAACGAAGAGGAAACGGCCTTAGGGCTCGAACCAATTAGAGATCCGGATCCTGGTTTCTGTATGGCTTCTTATCGTTGGGCAAGTGGTCATTCTTTGTCGGCTATTTTTAAGGGAACTGAACTCACCGTTGGCGATTTTGTTCGTTCGATGAAACAGATTATGGATTTACTGCGCCAAATCGCAATTGCGTCTCCCGATTTAGCGCCCGTAGCTAAAAAAGCATTGGCTCAGATAGATCGCGGTGTAATCGCTTATGCAGGAGTTCTCGTATGACTTTGATGTTATTGGATAGTGCTTCACTTTGGTATCGCGCATATTTTGGGATGCCTGACACGCTCGTGTCACCTTCCGGTGAACCAGTTAACGCGATTCGCGGTTATCTGGATATGACTGCTCGACTCTTGTCGATTTACAAGCCGAATCGACTTGTTGCTTGCATTGAAGGAGATTGGCGGCCATCATGGCGAGTAGATCTCTTCCCAGAATACAAGGCGAATCGATTAGATGAAGAGGGATCCGAGGAAGAACCCGACACTCTTGGGCCGCAAATACCAATTTTATTGGATCTGCTAGAGGCGTTTGGTATTCCATTAGTCGGAGTTGATGATTACGAAGCCGATGATGTCATGGCTTCATTCGCGGTACGCGAGAACGGTCCAATCAAAATTGTTACTGGGGACCGAGACTTGTTTCAGTTGGTAGATGATAAACGCAAAGTTTCTGTTGTTTATTTGGCCAAGGGGATTTCAAATCATGATCATGTCGATCTGAAATGGATTTCTGATAAATACGAAATACCGGGGGATAGGTATGCCCTATTCGCAATGATTCGCGGCGATGCTTCCGATGGCTTGCCAGGAATTCGTGGAATTGGTGAAAAAGGCGCGGCAATCATCGCTAAGAATTTTGAAACTTTGCCGGAAGTGATGGCGGCCGCCAAGAAAGATGATGAACGTTTAACGCCGAATTTGCGGAAGAAACTTCTTGAATCAGCAGATTATGCAAAAATCGCACCTAAATTGGTTTTTTGTGCCTTAGATGTTCCATTACCCAAGATGGATTTAAGTTTGCCTAAAAGGCCAGATAATCTTGATGAGATCTATCAATATCAAAAGGATTATGGCCTTGGGGCTAGTGTAGATCGATTGATTGCAGCCTTGGGATGGTAATTCTTGCGTGAAAATTCTAATAATTGTTCCAACATATAATGAAGCCGAGAATATTCAACCATTTCTTTTAGAATTAATTGAATTTGTCGATGCGAACTCAAGTGGTAAAGATTTTATAATTCTCAATGTCGATGATAATTCACCCGATGGTACAGGCGCGATTGTTCAAAAGTTTAACGACCCGAGGATTCAACAGATTAATCGGCCAAGGAAACTTGGACTTGGACCAGCATATTTATCGGGTTTTGCCTGGGGTTTAGAACGAGATTTCGACTTATTTGTCGAGATTGATTCGGATGGTTCGCATTCCATTGAAGATTTCTCGAAATTGCTTCAAGCAAGTACACCAGGCAAACTTGTTATAGGAACCAGATGGATGCCAGGTGGGTCGGTGGTTAACTGGCCTTGGTACCGTCGAGCAATTTCATTATTGGGCACCAAATATGCCGCGCTGGCTTTAGCTTTGCCTTATCGGGACCTAACAAGTGGATACCGTGTTATTCCTCGAAACGTACTTGAAGCGATCAAACTTGATTCCGTCCTGGCTAAAGGTTATGGATTTCAAATTGAAATGGTTATGAAAACTGTTCACGCCGGATTTGAAGTCCTAGAAGTACCAATAACATTTACCGAGCGCACAAAGGGTAAATCCAAAATGACCGTCACCATTGCCTTAGAAGCGTTTTTGAACATTACTCAATGGGGGCTCAAGCGTATATTTCGGTAGGGATATCTCCGATAATCTACATTATGTAAAGTAACTAGTTGATCGCCAGTTCGGATATCGCCGGGCAGGAGCAAATTAGGTTCCTATCCCCGTGAACACCGTCTATTCGACCCACTGTGGGCCAGTATTTGCCCGTTCTGGCTAGTTCCACGTTATTCCCGGTTGGGAATGCTGCGATCTCTCTTGAGTACTTACGATCCCAGTTCTCGCGAACCAAATCAGCACTTGTGTGAGGTGCAAAACGTAATGGTGATTCTTCGACGGTAAGCAAACCAGCTTCGATATCTGCAATTTCGGCTCTAATTGAGACCATCGCTGTTATGAAACGTTCCAGCTCACGCAAATCTTCTGATTCAGTTGGCTCAATCATCAAAGTTCCGGCTACTGGGAAACTAACTGTGGGCGCATGAAAGCCATGATCCATTAAACGCTTGGCAACATCATCAACGGTGACGCCAGTTTGTTTGGTGATCTCGCGTAAATCGATAATGCATTCGTGAGCGATATAGCCATTCTTACCCTTGTATAAGACCGGATAATGCGGATCAAGTTTGCTCGCCAAATAATTGGCAGAAAGAATCGCGATTTCGGTCGCTCTAGTTAAACCTGCGCCACCCATCATCCGAATGTAAGACCAGGAAATTGGCAAGATGCTGGCTGAACCAAATGGCGCCGAACTTACGGGTCCAGGACCTGTAGCCGGACCACAAGATGGATCATTAGGATGATTTGGCAAATATGGTCCGAGGTGAGCTTTAGCG
>Ga0194055_10000353_pt1 | contig 36587 bp, 34 predicted proteins | sample SepL449m_MetaG_FD_155482 | JGI IMG/M metagenome (GOLD analysis project Ga0194055, IMG submission 155482) | Anoxic zone freshwater microbial communities from boreal shield lake in IISD Experimental Lakes Area, Ontario, Canada - Sep2016-L442-9m | ecosystem: Environmental > Aquatic > Freshwater >... | reverse complement strand
GTTTCGCCTTGATGTCGGGCGTGACAACGTTTGCTATATGCACGTGACGCTGGTTCCGTTCATCGGCCCCGCTGGTGAGCAAAAGACGAAGCCGACGCAGCATTCGGTGACTGAGCTGCGTAGTCGGGGGATTCAGCCGGATGCGATTATCTGCCGCAGCGAGGCTCCGATCTCTCCGGAACTCAAACGCAAGATCTCCAATCTCTGTGACGTTCCCGTAGAGGCAGTTGTCAACGCGGCCGACGCACGAAATCTTTATGAAATTCCTTTGGTTCTGCATCGAGAGGGGTTAGACGATTACGTCTGCAAGCTCCTTGGCTGGACTGATCGTCAGATCGACCTGTCCGAATGGGAAACTCTGATCGAGAGAATCGAAACAGCCGATGATCCGGTTCGAGTTGGCATCATCGGCAAGTACGTGAGTCTGCCCGATGCTTACTTGTCCGTCGTTGAGTCACTGAAGCATGGCGGTTTTTTCCACGGAGCGCGGGTCGAGGTCGACTGGATTCAAGCCGAAGACGTCGAAGGTTTGCTCGCTGATGGTCGACTGCGTGATCTCGATGGAATCGTTATTCCAGGTGGGTTTGGCGAGCGCGGAATCGAAGGCAAGATCGCCGCCGCGAATTATGCACGCGAGAACGACGTTCCCTGCCTTGGGCTATGTCTAGGTATGCAGGTTATGACGATCGAGTACGCCCGAAACGTGCTTGGCCTCGCGGGGGCAAACTCGAGCGAGTTCGACCCTCGCACTTCGTACCCAGTCATTGACCTCATGGATTCACAACGGGACGTGACTGACATGGGCGGAACTATGCGACTCGGGGCCTATGTCGCCGAACTGCAGCCTGGTTCTCGAGTTGCGAAAGCCTATGGGCGCGAGGTTGTTTCTGAACGACATCGGCACCGCTACGAGTTCAATCCTAAATTTCGGGCAAAGTTTGACGAGAGCAGTTTCGTTTGTTCAGGCACGTCGCCCGACGGCCGTTTGGTTGAGTTCATTGAACTCACCGACCATCCGTTTTGGGTTGGAACCCAAGCACACCCTGAGTTCAAGAGTCGACCTGATCGGCCCGCTCCGTTGTTCCGTGAATTCATTGGCGCAGCGCGGAGTCGTGCAGAGGGGCGCAACCCTCACCTCCTGCAGGTCGAGCGCGACCCCGCTGTGGCGCCGGCTGGTTAAGCCATGGCTGCCGAGCCAACCCGAGACCAGCGCTTCCACAAGCACTCTGAGCGGGCGCTCTACCAGGGTCATGTAATTGGGCTCGGCATCGGGAGCTTCTCTGCCCCCGACGGCATCGTTTTTGAGCGCGACATTGTGCACCACCCCGGTGCAGTTTCAATTGTTCCAATTCTGGACGATCACGTCGTAATGCTTCGACAATATCGAGCGGCGATTGATGGGCTGCTACTCGAAATCCCAGCCGGCAAGCGAGATATCCCCGGAGAACCACCCGAGCAAACTGCTTATCGCGAATTAGAAGAAGAGGTGGGTTATCGAGCGGGCTCACTCATCAAACTTGCCGAATTTTACAATTCTCCTGGTTTTTGCGACGAACTTTCCTTCGTCTATCTCGGTAGTGAATTGGTCGATGTGCCTAGCGATGCGCAGGGGGTTGAGGAGGAACACATGACCATCGAGCGTGTGCCAATCGACGAGATTGCTGGTCTCATTCAATCGGCGGCGATCTGCGACGCGAAGTCCATTATTGGCTTAACTCTCGCGCTTCGGCACCTTGGACGCTGACCCGTCCGCAGGGGCGGTGACGCCACTTGAAGTTGAAGATTTCCTGACTTGGCTGGCGGCTGAGCGAGGTCGATCAGTAAATACGTTGGCGGCTTATCGGCGAGACCTGCGCGGGTATGTGGCGTGGCTTACCGATCGATCGGTTTCCCTCGCCGATGCAGATGAACCAACGATCGCGTCGTATGTGGCAGCGATTCGGGCAACTGGTCAAGCGCCCGCTTCGGTGGCACGGGCGTTGGTAGCAGTGCGATCCCTCTATCGGTTCATGGCCCAGGAGGGCTACTTGGACGTCGATCCGACTGCGCAAATCGATGTGCCGCGGGTTCCCAAAGGTTTGCCGAAACCACTCACCGAGGCTGAAGTCTCTTCGTTACTCGAATCAGTTAGTGGAAAGGACGCGATCGGTCTTCGAGATCGTGCAATCCTTGAGGTTCTCTACGGAACAGGACTCCGAATCTCGGAATTGATTGGCCTTGGATTAGCTGACGTAGACGTGCAGTCGGGTTTGATTCGAGCCTTTGGCAAAGGGGCCAAGGAACGTATGGTGCCGGTAGGCCGATTCGCACGAGATGCACTTTCGGCTTACCTGTCGCCGTCGGGCCGAGAGGTGCTTGTTCCCACTCAGTGGGCTCGGCGCGACGACGCGGAGGCGGTATTTCTCAACCGTCGCGGTGGTCGCCTTACTCGCCAGGGCGCGTGGCAGATTGTTCGGAGCCACGGCGACCGAGTCGGCCTCGGAGATCGACTAACACCGCACGTGCTGCGTCATTCGTGTGCGACTCACATGCTTGACCATGGGGCTGATATCAGAGCAGTGCAGGAGCTGCTTGGGCATGCGTCGTTGAGCACGACCCAGGTCTATACCTTGGTGTCGACTGAACGGCTTCGAGTTGTCTATGAATCGGCTCATCCACGCGCTAAAGCACACTGAGCGAAGTAGGGTCAGGCCTGTGAATGATGATGAAAATCCTGATGTCGTTTCCGATGCGGCCATGCGAAATGCTCTCGATGCGCGCCAGCGGGCGTTGCAGGAGCAGGTTTCGCAGTTGCAAACCGATGAGTTGGCCGAAACCCTAGATGAGCATGTCGCTGATGGCGCGCAAGTTGCAGCTGAGCAAGACGAGATCATGTCGTTGGCGAATGAACTGCGGGCGCAACTCGACGACGTACAACATGCTATCGACAACATTGATGCAGGTACCTACGGCCAATGTGAGGTCTGTCACGAACCAATCGACGCCGAACGACTCGAGGCGATGCCTGCCGCACGTCATTGTCGGATTCACGCCGCCTAAAACCGAGCGCGACGTGCACCTGAGTCATTTGATCCGTCGGTTTTTTGGTTCACTTTGGATCATTGGTCCCTCGCCGGATGCGTCGGCTTGGGCGCAATCACATCTGACTCGCGAGGAGGTCGCATTGTGGACGGACATGTCGATGGCAGACCGCCGACATTCGATTGTGGTAGCTCGACGAGTCGAACTGTCGCTCGGTATTGAAGCGAGCCAGGCAATCATCGCTGCAGCATTGCTCCATGATGTTGGCAAATCCGAGTCGGGACTAGGAACATATGGCCGGGTCATAGCAACGATTTCTGGTGCAGTTGCCGGCCACGATGCCAATGTCATTCGGGCTTGGACCCGCACAACCGGTTTCACTCGCAAAGTTGGCCTGTATCTCCAGCATGCAAGACTCGGTGGTGATCTGTTGGCGATGGCCGGTAGCGATCCGTTAACCGAGGCATGGGCGCGAGAACATCACCTTCCGTCTTCGGAATGGTCTGTTCCGCTACCCATTGGTGAAGCATTGAAGGCAGCGGACGACGATTAAGCCGATCAAATCGGCGGCAACAATCCAATAGCGCTTCGTGCACGCTCAAGGGTGCCGCTGGCGATCCGTTGAGCTTTATCTGCTCCTTGAGCGAGAATCTGCGCAGCGCGGACCGGGTCGGCCGCGAGTTCCGCAAACCGCACCTGAATCGGCCGCAACAGTTCGACCACTGCGTCGGCGCAATCAGCTTTGAGCGGTCCGTATTGCGAGTAGGAATCGGCGAGGATCGCCGGGTCACTCCCCGTACACGAGGCCAAGATTGTGAGGAGATTCGATACGCCAGGTTTACCGTCGGGATCGAACCGCACGTCATTGTCAACATCGGTTACTGCCCGCTTAATCTTCTTGGCGACGACATCGAGGTCATCGAGGACCAAAATTGTGCCCTGCGGTGAATCAATCGACTTGGACATTTTCTGGCTTGGATGCTGGAGATCCATGACCCGGGCAGCGATTCTGGGTATCGCTGCTTCAGGGACAACAAACGTTTCGCCGTAGCGTCCGTTGAACCGAATGGCGAGATCGCGTGCAAGTTCAATGTGTTGGCGCTGATCGTCGCCGACTGGGACTTTGTCAGTTTGGTACAGCAAAATATCGGCTGCCATGAGCGCCGGGTAAGTAAACAGGCCACCTGAAACGAAATCGGCGCTGTCGGATTTGTCCTTGAACTGGGTCATACGGCGAAGCTCACCAAACGATGCAGTGCACTCCATCATCCATGCCAATTCGGCGTGTTGTGGAACGTGGCTTTGCACGAACAATGTCGAAATCTCCGGATCGATCCCAATGGCGATCAGCAATTGGGCCAATTCCAACGTCGTCGACCGAAGCTGTGCCGGTTCTTGAGGAACGGTGAGTGCGTGGAGATCCACGACGCAGAAGATCGATTCGTTCTCGTCTTGATCACCGGCCCAAAACTGCAATGCTCCGAGGAGGTTGCCGAGTTGGACTGGACCAGTCGGCTTGATGCCAGAAAAGACGCGTGCCATGACGCAGGATCGTAGGGGACAGAAAGACCTCTAGCGGCCTTTCTCAAGCGCAACTGGACAGTTGTGACGGTTCGACCCAACTTCCCACCCTCATCTCAGGGGCCAGGTCTGCCAGTGACAATGTCCGAAGGTTGTCCAAAATCAAGCCCAATTGGCCGTCGAAACGGCATGCGCGGGCGGTACCCCAATCCCGCTCTATCGTGTCGCGATGCCCTATGCCGTGCAGACTCCAGTTTTTGACGGGCCATTTGATCTGCTCCTGCACCTCATATTGCGGGAGCAAGTAGATCTGTACGAGATCTCATTAACCCAAATCGTCGACGCCTACCTCACCGAACTTGCGAGTTTTGAGTCGGTCGATCTCGAGATCGCTACCGAATTCTTGCTTATCGCCGCAACCTTGGTGGAGCTCAAAACGAAGCGATTGTTGCCTGGTGATTCAGATGTTGATCTTGATGATGAACTGGCTCTCTGGGAGGAGCGGGATCTTCTCATCAACCGCCTACTGGAATGTAAGACCTTCAAGGACGCGGCGATCATGTTGCACGCGATGTCGGTCGAAGCTGCTCGCTCGCATCCGCGAACGAGTGGCCTTGAAGATCATTTTCTTGATCTGACGCCTGATTTGCTCGAGGGAATTGATCTCGAAGATCTGCGTGCAGCGTATGTACGTGCGATGGCTCCACGACCAGTTCCGGTCGTGGATGCTGGACACATTCATTCGGTTCGCATCAGTGTCATCGAGGCCGTCGAAGAACTCCTCGATGAACTGCCGCGTGTTGGGCGGATTTCATTCAGGCGCCTTACCGAACAGTTTGTGGAACGCCTCGAGGTAGTCGTTCGTTTCCTCGCAGTGCTGGAGTTGTACAAGCAAGGCCTCATCGAACTCGATCAGGCAATGGCATTTGGCGACATTGAGGTTATTTGGCTCGGTGACTCTGCCAACGCAGCTGATTTCGCTGCCATCGATACCTATGAGGGCTGATGTCTGACGAGACCCGCCGTGCGGTTGAGGCGATTTTGATGGTGGCTGACAGCCCCGTCGATCCACACCTATTGGCTCAAGTAACTGAAACCGCTCCCTCGGCCATGGACGAACTTCTGGTTTCCATGGCCGCAACCTACGAGGCCGAAGATCGTGGATTCGTCCTTGTCAATATCGCGGGTGGGTGGCGATTCCAAAGTCATCCAGATCTGTCGGGTTACGTCGAACGATTTGTGCTTGAGGGGCAAAGCGCACGGTTGTCGTCAGCGGCGCTTGAGACGCTGGCAATTATCACCTACAAGCAACCCATTTCGCGCGCGCAAGTTGCATCAATACGCGGGGTGAATGTCGACGGCGTCGTGCGCACTCTTGAGCAACGTGGGTACATAGCGGAAATCGCTCGTGATCCGGGACCGGGTCAAGCAGTGCTGTTTGGCACGACGACAAGCTTCTTGGAGCGGATGGGTTTGGCTTCGCTAGATGACTTGCCTCCGGTTGCTGCATTCGTGCCTGGTGCAGATGTCCTCGAGGCGCTCGAAATTGGCTTGCGCATCGAATCAGATATGCCTCTATTAGTGGAGCCGCCAGTTAGCCCTCCGCCTGAAGTTCTGGACGAATCAACCGACGATTCAACCGGCGATACACCAGGCGATACACCATATGCTCCCGAGCTCGAATCGACGTTCGATGCTGATAGCGCCGAATGACGTTGGTTACTCAATCTGAAGGCGAGCGCCTCCAGAAGGTCCTTGCTCAAACCGGAATTGGCAGTCGACGCGTCTGCGAGGACTTGATCGCCGATGGGCGAGTGCGGGTCAACGGAGAGATTGCGGTGCTCGGGCGCCGGGTACAGCCAACGAGTGACACCGTTGAAGTCGATGGCGTATCGATTGGAATAGCTCCGGGCCTGGTGTATTACTTGCTCAATAAGCCCACAGGTGTCGTGACGACGGCCGATGATCCTGAAGGTCGCACAACCGTCGTGTCGCTTGTTCCAGACGAGGTCAGAGTTTTTCCGGTTGGACGTCTTGATTACGACACCGAGGGCTTGTTGCTCTTGACCAATGACGGCGAACTCACTCACCGACTGACCCACCCGTCATTTGGCGTCGACAAGGAATATCTCGCCCACGTCAATGGAGTCCCGACCCGTGCAACCATTCGGACACTTCGCGAAGGCGTGTCGCTAGATGACGGCGTTACGTCACCCGCCCAAGTGACCCAGGTAACAGACGGGGTACTGCGAATCACTATTCATGAAGGGAAAAATCGGCAGGTTCGTCGAATGTGTGAGGCAGTAGGGCACCCTGTCGCGCGACTCGTGCGCATTCGAATCGGTCCATTGACTGATCGGAAACTTAAGCCGGGTGTATGGAGGCAGCTGACATCTGATGAAGTGCGCTCGCTCGAACGAGCCGCTACTCCTGGTGCTCGTGACCCGCAAAGTCGACAACTGAGCCGGGCGGAGCGCCGAGCCGACCTGCCGACGCCCGACGTTCGGTAATATCGGCGACATGTCTGCTGGGGTGCGTGCGATACGTGGTGCTACCACCGTTGATTCCGATTTGCCGGAGCAAGTACGCGAGCGAACGAATGCGCTGCTGGCGCAAATGTTGACCGAAAATAGCGTTGAACATGACGACATCATCAGTGTGATCTTTACCGCGACAAAGGACATCCATTCCATGTTTCCGGCCCAAGCCGCACGACAGAATGGCTTGGGCGACGTGCCGTTGATGTGTGCTCGCGAGCTCGACATTGTTGGTGCGCAGCCGTTCTGTATTCGAATCATGATGCATGTCAACACCGATTTAGCTCGCGCTGACCTGCACCACATCTATCTTGAGGGTGCAGCCGGCCTTCGGGACGACCTCCCACGTTGATCATCTGATGGATACTTCAGAAAGTCGGCGAGCCCAGGTGATCGGCACTGGACTCATCGGTGGGTCAATTGGCTTGGCCTTACGCGCCCAGGGATGGCATGTAACCGGCAGCGACGATTCGCCTGAAATGGCACAGCGCGCACTGGTACTCGGGGCACTAGACGTGATCGGGTTTGATGAATCTGCTGATGTGACATTTGTGGCGACTCCGGTTGGAGCCGTGCTTGACCAAGCGCAGTTCGCACTTCGATCAACCGCGGGCTTGGTAACCGATGTCGGAAGTGTGAAGGCTCCGATGTTGAGCTTGATGTCTGATCCTCGTTTCGTTGGCGGTCATCCAATGGCCGGTAGCGAACTCGACGGCGTTGACGGGGCGCGTGCCGATATGTTCGAGGGTGCGACATGGGTACTGACGCCAATCGATGGAACTGATGATTCGGCATTTGCCACGATTCGTTCGATCGTGACGACATTCGGAGCATCGGTACTAGCGATCCCTCCGAGCCGGCACGACTCGCTTGTTGCTGCGGTATCGCACGTTCCCCACCTGACCGCGGCGACGATGATGCGGCTTGCTTCGGAGCGTTCCGAAGAACATCGCGCCGTTTTGCGGCTCGCCGCTGGTGGATTTCGTGACATGACGAGAATTTCCGCGGGTCAACCCGGAATATGGCCAGACATCTGTGCTGAGAATCGCGATGCCATTGTCGATGAACTTGGACGGTTGATTGATGCGCTTGTCGAAGTCCGGGAAATTATCGAAACAGATGATCGCAATGGCTTGCTTGAGGTACTCGAGTCCGCTCGTAAAGCGAGGATCGCGTTACCCGCCCGAGTTGCTCGTCCCGAGGACTTGGTTGAGATCCGGGTGACGATTCCCGATCAACAGGGTGCACTCGCTCCAATTTTCACCTTGGCAACAGACCTTGATGTCAGTATCGCCGATTTCGAGATTGCTCATTCCCTCGAGGGCAACGAGGGCGTGCTTATCCTTCTGGTGGATATGACGTTAGGAGATCGTTTCCAAACTGGACTCACTGCGGCGGGCTATCGACCGACCCAACATCGCATCGAATGACCACCAGCACGATGTCGGAGCCACCGATTGATCCTTACATTGTTGTGCCGATGTCGATCCCTGTCGTGGACTCTGTTCGAGTACCTGGCTCAAAGAGTGTGACGAATCGCGCACTCGTGTGTGCGGTGCTTTCGGCGGGTACATCTCGTATCTCGGGAGCGTTATTCGCTGATGACACAGCAGCAATGATCGACTGCCTCGGGCAATTGGGGTTTGTGATCGCTGTGGATGAACGTGATGGATGTTTGACGATCTCGAGCCCACACTCGGAGCGAATCATCCCGAATGATCGCGCGGCCCTGAATGCGGTTCTGTCGGGGACTACCGCCCGATTTGTGGCCCCGCTTCTTCTATTAGCTGAAGGCGAGTATGTACTCGATGGCGGCGAGTCACTGCGGTCGCGCCCGATGAGTGGAGTCTTCGATGCCATGCGTGATCTCGGCGCGATAGTTGAGCCAAAGGATCTGGCCGGTCAGCTTCCCGTGGTCATACGTACGCAAGGATCACTCTCGAAACTCGAGATGGTGAAGGTTGCAGCAGGGGAGTCCAGCCAGTTCACTTCGGGGCTTTTGCTGGCTGGTCCAATGTTCGATGCTGGCCTTCAGATAGAAGTGCCTCATCCAATGGTCTCCGAGAGTTATATCGATCTGACTCTTTCGGTAATGAGTGCTTTTGGTGCCGAGGTCATTGTCAACCATGATGCCGACAGCACTACTTATGTGGTGTTACCAACTCGATACCTGCCGTGCGATTTTGAGGTCGAGCCAGACGCGTCAGCTGCGTCCTATTTTTTCGCCATCGCCGCTATTACTGGTAGTTCAATTCGGGTCGAGGGATTAGGGACCGCTTCATCCCAAGGTGACATGGCCTTTGTCGATGTTCTCGTTGCGATGGGTTGCGAAGTGACCAGCGGTATCGACTGGACCGAAGTACGCGGTCCTAAGCAATTGAAAGCCGTGCACGTCGACATGGGAGAAATGTCCGACACCGCACAAACATTCGCTGCGGTAGCGGTGTTCGCCGACGGTCCGTGCGAAGTAACCGGGATTGGATTTATCCGGAAGAAGGAGTCAGACCGCATAAAGGCTGTCGTGACCGAACTCGCACGGTGTGGTATCGACGCCGCCGAAACCGTCGATGGGTTCATCGTGAATCCCGGCATGCCGAGCCCGTGCGTCATCGCGACTTATGACGATCACCGAATGGCGATGAGCTTTGCACTGCTCGGATTGCGCAACCCTGGAATAGCCATCAGTGACCCTGGTTGTGTCACGAAGACCTTCCCGGATTTTTGGCGCGTGTTTGAGTCCGTTTGCTCCAATGGAGCGTCCGGGGGTCAAGCCGAACAACGTCTAATCGACCGATAGGGTGAAGAAACCATGAGAGTGATTGCGATAGACGGCCCCGCCGGTTCCGGTAAATCCACCGTTGCGCGTGCACTGGCGTCTCGCTTGGGACTTGAGTATCTCGATACTGGAGCGATGTATCGGTCCGTTGCGTTTGCTGCGATCAGGCGAGGAATCGATCCCGACGACGTCGCTCCAGTAGCCCATGTCGCCATGGGTCTTGAACTGCGGATGTCCCCAGACGGTACCGTCATGGTTGACGGGGTCGATGCCACGATCGAGATTCGTGGACCCGAGGTCACTCGCGCGGTCAGCATCGTTGCAGCAAACCCACTTGTGCGCGAAGAGATGAGAATTCGCCAGCGCGCTTGGGCAGCCAAACGTGGCGGAGGAGTCCTCGAGGGGCGTGATATCGGTACGGTCGTCTTCCCTGATGCAGAACTCAAGATTTATCTCGATGCATCACCTGAAGTCCGAGCGATGAGGCGGTCCAATGAGGTGTCCGACCTTGCCTATGAGACCGTTGCTACCGATCTCGCTCGGCGCGATGCATTGGACCAGGGTCGCGCCCATGATCCACTGCGTGAGGCCTCAGATGCGATTGTGATTGACACAAGTGAGATGACTGTCGACGAGATCATCGCTGCAGTTCTCAGCAATTTAACTTAGGTTTTCCGCATGTCATCTGACCAAACAGTGATCATTCACCCGGATGGACACGAGTTCGGTGAAAAGATGTCCTTCGGCCAGCGCGTGTTCTATCGGTTCATGCGCGGCATCATCGTTGTCATCACACGCACCTATTTTCGAGCAAAAGTTGTGGGCGGAGAGAATATTCCTGATAGCGGACCGTTTATCTTGTCGCCCATCCACCGATCGAACCTCGACACCCCATTCATTGCACTGGCAACAAGTCGAAGGCTTCGTTATATGGGTAAGGAATCGCTGTGGAAAGGTTCCTTCGGTGCTTGGTTCTTTACTGCGCTCGGCGGGTTTCCCGTTCAGCGGGGAAGCGCTGACCGCGAGGCACTGCGTGCCTGCCAGGTTGTTCTCGATCGCGGTGAAGTTTTGGTGTTGTTCCCTGAAGGGACCCGTCAATTCGGCCCACATGTCGCACACTTCTTTGATGGCGCAGCGTTTTTGTCATGTCGAACCGGAGTTCCGATCGTCCCAGTCGGACTCGGCGGGACCGAAGCCGCGATGCCTAAGGGTTCCAAGATGGTTCACCCAGTGCGCATGACGATTGTGATCGGTGCGCCACTGTTTCCCCCGGCGGGAAACGCAAGTGGCCGCACATCTCGCAAAGCGATCAAAGCGATGACTGCTGACCTCTCGGCCACGACCCAGCGATTGTTCGACGAAGCACAGGTTCTGGCAGGACGCTCAACGGCGCAGGACCACCAAGAGGCGACAAGCGGCGGTGATTCTTCAGAGGAAGCAGAAAGTTCGACCTGAGCGACGATTGCGTTCACTGTCGACCTTTTAGTCAGGTCAGCGCGTCACCTGTTGAGTTACATCAATCGAGCGCGAGCTGTGATCTCGCGTATCAGCGGCTCGAAATGATTCAGTGGCAGCGTGTCATAATCAGGGTCAAAGGCGAGTTGGTCCCACTCGTCGGCGAATTGGGCGGTCAACGCATAGAAGGTTTCGCCTTCGTATTGATCCCGCGCGTCAGGATCTCCCCCAAAATGTGCGTAGTAGTGGCGCCCCTGAAAATCTTGGTGAGTCCGAACCATGTTGTAGACGTCTTCGCTGACATAGGGGCGAACTATCTCTGCGGCAATTGCTGGATGATTCGGGACGCTGATGGCTTTTCCGATGTCGTGACACAGCGAGGCGAACACGACTTCGGGTTCAGCGCCGTCACGCTCTGCTCGGGTAGCAGTTTGGAGACAGTGAGTCAGTTGGTCGGTGATGAAACCGTCAGTTATGTCGCTCAGTGACGTGAGCAGGCCAATAATTCGATCGGCCACACGGTGTTGGTTCGTCGCGGTTTCGTGACCAATAGCTTGCCATTGCTCAAGGGTGGACTCATCCATGCGGGTGAAGGTTTCAGTCATAGTCGTAGTCTGCCAGTCCTTGGCATCGTGATGCAGAATGCTTGATCGGAATGGTGGTTGAACCACTAGCCAAGGGTTGCGAGGACATCGCTGGCATGTACGAGTCGGTCATTGACTGGGGGTCGGGTCGCTACTGGTCCACCCAGGCTGAAGGTGGCGCAGATGTCGAGGGTGGCGAGCATGTCCCGCAAATTGCGGGGAGGTGGAAAATATTCGTCCTCATCAGTAAACGCGACCTCTACCACTCCGTCGGTTGGATTGAGCCGAGCAATCACTGCTTCGACGAGTTCCTCAGGCGCTGACGCTCCTGCAGTTACGCCGACTACGCCAAAAAGATCATCTGGCAGTTCTTCGGCGCCGTTGAGGCGAAACACCCGTGGGCATCCCGCGTCGCGCGCCAAGGTTTCAAGTGCTCGAGTATTCGAGGAATTGGCCGAACCAATCACCACGACCGCATCGCACCGGGGAGCGATTTCCATTAACGCGGATTGGCGGTTTGTTGTGGCAAAGCATAAGTCGCTGCGACCAGGCATCCACATGTCGGGGAACCGGGACGATGTTGCTTCCAGCACATCTTGCCAATCGCGATGACTGAGGGTGGTTTGGGCCAACATGGCGACTGGTTGATCAAACTCGGGAAGTGCGTCGACGTCAGCGACACGCTCGACTCGGTGTATGGCATCTGGAGCGACGGCCATCGTTCCTACTGCTTCCTCGTGGCCTTCATGACCGACATAGACAATTTGATAGCCCTTACTCGCCCGGACCTTTACTTCGTGGTGCACCTTCGTTACGAGGGGGCAAACCGCGTCAACGACGTAGCCACCTCGCTCTCGCGCGCTCGCGACAACTTCGGGAGCCGAGCCGTGAGCGCTGAGCATGATGGGCATACCGGCGGGAACCTCAGCAATATCATCGACAAAGATGACTCCGAGATCACGAAACCGATCGACGACTCGCTGATTGTGCACAATCTCGTGATAGCAGTACACGGGTGGTTCGAAAGCTCGAATCATCCACGCTAGCGCTTTGATCGCCATTTCGACCCCCGCGCAGAAGCCTCGGGGAGTCGCCAGCAACACCTGGCTCACCCCGGAGGACCCGGCTCGCATGGGCTCGGGTGACTGAAACTGCTGATCAACCATTGGGTGAGACTAACGGCCAGGCGACGGCGACCGGTAGCCTCATGGGCCATGTCCTCCCCCCGAGTTACCGCCGTGGCAGAGGGTTCTCCCGCGGAGCGCGCCGGAGTGGTGGTGGGGGACCACATTTTGGCGATCGACGGCGAAGTACCTCGTGATGTGATCCGCTACCAACTGTTGGTCGATGAAGCGGATCCGACGATTGACCTTGATCGTGGCGGACTCGAGTTATCACTGGCGGTGGCGAAAGCTGCCGGGGAATCGCTCGGTATCGATGTCCACTCGGCGTTGTTCGATCAAGTGCGAACATGCGATAACCATTGCGAGTTCTGCTTCATCTATCAATTACCCCCGGGTATGCGTGAGAGCTTGTACTTGAAAGATGATGATTTTCGTCTCTCGTTTCTTTACGGCAATTTCACGACGCTGACACGATTTACCGAATCGGACCTTGAGCGGGTAGTTACTGAACGTCTTTCTCCGCTGAATGTCAGCATTCACGCCACGGACCCAGAAGTTCGGTCAGACATGTTACGGAACCGGCGTGGTGCGACGAGCCTTCGTTGGTTGAGCGCGTTACTTGCCCACGACATCGAGGTGCATGGACAGGTCGTGGTTTGTCCGGGGATTAATGACGGTGCAATCTTGGATGACACCTTTGCTGGAATTCTTGACCGTTACGATCGACTCGCCAGTCTTTGTGTCGTGCCGCTTGGTGTCAGTCGTTGGTCGAACGAGCCTCGCATGCGTCCTCATTCGCAAGCCGAAGCATCGGCAGTGATCGATGCAGTTCATGATTGGCAAGAGGTCTTTCTCGCAACGCTGGGACGCCGTCTCGTATTTGCTGCTGACGAGTATTACTTGCTGGCAGATTTACCTTTTCCTGACGCTCGAACCTACGAAGATTTCTCAATGCACGAAGATGGCATCGGAATGGCTCGTACCTTCGAACTTGAATTCACCGGTCAATCCTCGATCGCGACACCAACGGCACCAGGATTCTTCGCCTGGGTAGATGGCGCCCCCGCCGAAGGATACCGAGCTCCACGGATCTCGCTCGATAGCCGCGCTGCTACCCCTGGAGTCACCGCTGTAACGCTCGGGGCAACGAGGGGAGCTCCGATCGGCATTCTGACGGGCACGTACGGGGCGCGAATTTTGCAACCACTGATTGACGATCTCAATCGCACAGACATTCGGATCATTGAGGTGGCAAACGAGTTCTTTGGCGGAAATATTGGAGTGACGGGTCTCATGGTGGGGGAGGACATAGCGAGGACGCTCGCCAATGAGCCATCGGGCCATCGCTACTTGCTCCCTGACGTGTGCCTATCCCAGGGCCGTTTTCTCGACGGGACCACACCCGAGTCGTTGCCGCGACTGGTGGAAATTATTCCTGCGGATGGCATCGCACTGCGCGACGCACTCGGTATCGCATCGCGACCTCAACCATTTTCGAAACAAACGGAGATCACCCGATGACCCTTCCTACCGTTGCGATCGTCGGACGACCCAATGTCGGAAAGTCAACATTGCTCAACCGGATCGTTGGTCGTCGCGAAGCAATCGTCGAAGAAAAGCCAGGCGTGACTCGCGACCGCAAAGAGGTCGAGGCGGAATGGCAAGGTTTTGCGTTTACCTTGGTCGACACGGGCGGTTGGCTGCCTGGCGGTGATGACCTGGACAGCAAAGTGAGTCGACAAAGCGAGCGGGCCATTAAGGACGCCAACGCCATACTGTTCGTCGTTGACACCGTCGTTGGAATCACCGAAGAAGACAGTCGAATCGCCGAGCTGTTGCGGCGATCTGAAACGCCGGTGTTGGTAGTGACTAATAAAGTCGATGACACGAATCGTGAGGCCGGAACATGGGAGTTCGTATCGCTCGGGCTTGGTGACCCGTTTCCCGTCAGCGCGCTACACGGACGCGGAACCGGAGACCTCCTCGATGCACTCGTAGCGGTGCTGCCCGAAGCCGAGCCGGTTCCAGAGGATGAATCCCTTGGGCGCGGCCCTGACGACGGTCGCGGGGGAAAGATCTTTTCTGTAGCCCTAGTCGGGCGTCCGAATGTTGGTAAATCGACGCTGTTCAATCGCTTGATCGGCGACGAGCGGGCTGTCGTGCACGATATGCCTGGTACGACTCGCGACGCGATCGACACCATCGTCGAGACGCCCGATGGACCGATCCGATTCGTCGATACGGCGGGCATGCGGCGAAAAGCCAAAATCGATGAGGGAACTGAGTACTACTCGTTTGTTCGCGCACTGCAATCGATTGATAGTGCCGACGTCGCACTCCTGATCATTGACTCGAACGTGGGAATCACCCATCAAGACCAGCGACTCGCCGAACGGATCGATGCGGCTGGGTGTCCAGTGGTCGTTCTGTTGAACAAGTGGGAGACACTGTCGGCCGAAGAACATGCTGAGGTGACCTACCAAGTTGGACAGAAATTACACTTTCTCGGCGAATCGCCAGTGCTGAAGATCAGTGCGTTGACCGGCAAAGGCGTGCAGCGCTTGCTGCCTGCGCTTGCTGACACCATTGACGATTACCACAAGCGTGTTCCTACTCGGAAGGTCAACGACGCTATCCGCGCAGCACAATCGGCCCAACCTGGACCGCACGGCGTGCGTGTCTTGTATGCCGTGCAAGGTGCCACCGATCCACCGACGTTCACCTTGTTTGCCAATAAGGATGTTCCGGCCCCCTACCTGAGGTACTTGGAACGCAAGCTTCGTGAGACGTTTGATCTTGGATCCACGCCGGTAAAGATGCGAGTCCGCAAGCGCGAGTAACGGACCTGTTCAACTAACGTTTACCCACGATGGAGAGCCCGTTGGTTGCACTTGTTGCTTTTCTCTGTCTTGGCGCGTGTGCGATGTGGGTGCGGTCGGCCCGCTATCGACTAAAGGTCCTTCGACGGATTGAGGTCGAATCATCCGATGGCGACCTGCGATCGATAGCGAAATCGGATTTCCGAAAGGATTGTTTGGCTGCGTTGGTCTATTTCGAAGTCGCATGCGCGTGTGCGGTAGCGGCAACGACTCCATTGACGACGAGTTCTGGCGCGCTGGTGCTCATCGGTATTCCCGCTGTTTGCTCGCTGGTGCTCGGTCGAAATTTTGTGAATGAAGCGAGGCTCGAGCACGGACGAAGCGAGCTTGAACGTCGAGCGCAGGAGGTGCTCGCACAAGATCATCTCGCGCCGAGGCGTTGGGCTGAGCGGCTCGCTCCCGAATCGCTTCCCGATATCGCGGGACTCGATTTTGGCCGCATCTATGAAGCTGGCTCAGGACTGATGGCTGGTGACTTCTTTGACGTGGCATCGGTAGGTGGCGGGCGGGTTGCCGCGGTCATTGGCGATGTTTCGGGACATGGAATCGACCCTGCCATTACTGCCTTTCAGGCGAAGTACCTGTTGCGGTTGTTCCTGCGTCAGTATCGCGATCCCGCGCAGGCACTCGAGCAACTCAATGCACAAATGTCTGAGTTGGGGCTAAGCGAAGAATTTATCTCGCTGTGTGTGGTGATTTTCGACCTCGATGCGGCGACTCTCCGCTATGCATCGGCTGGTCACCCGCCAATGTGGATTTGGCATGATCACGAAGTCAGTCCATTGCGCGCGACGGGACCGTTACTCATGCTCGATCGTGAGGCTGTTTATACGAGCCGTGAAGTGCGCCTCGACAGCAATGACCTGTGTTTGTTGTACACCGATGGACTCGCCGAGGCACGCAGCGGTGAAAACTTATTCGGTGAGGATCGCATCGCCGCATTATTGCGACGAGACCCGGGAGTTAGTCCTGACGTATTGTGCAAGACACTGCTTGAGTCAGCTAAGGATTTCTCGAGCGGCCCGATGCGTGATGACGTCGCCATTCTCGCTATCCGCCGAACTTGATGGTGTACCGCTGCCTATGACTGAATCTGACGTACCTCAACTCTCTCCGTCTGAGCGGGCCGATCGGGCCCGAATGGGTAACTACGAACGCGGAGCGGCGAAGCTAACCGAGCAACATAAACTTTTCGTGCGAGATCGTCTCGAGTTATTGCTCGACGATGGCTCATTTATCGAAGATGGATTGCTCGCCAACTCGTTGGCCGATGACCTTCCCGCTGATGGAGTCGTAACCGGACTCGGGACAGTTGAAGGGCGGCCAGTTTGCGTCGTTGCCAATGATGCAACTGTCAAGGCCGGTTCTTGGGGCGCGCGAACGGTTGAAAAGATTGTGCGGATGACCGAACGTGCATTGCGCGACGAACTACCGATCTTTTGGCTCATTGACTCAGCCGGCGCTCGGATTACGGACCAAGTGGAGCTCTTCCCCGGTCGTCGGGGTGCTGGTCGGATCTTCTACAATCAGGTTCGCTTGTCGGGTCGAGTGCCACAAATATGTTGTCTATTTGGGCCTTCAGCGGCAGGCGGCGCATACATCCCGGCATTTTGCGACCTGGTGGTCATGGTTGAAGGAAACGCCTCGATGTACCTCGGTTCGCCCCGCATGGCCGAGATGGTCATCGGCGAAATCGCAACTCTTGAAGAGATGGGTGGCGCTCGGATGCACGCGACCGTCTCGGGATGTGGAGACAATCTCGCTATCGACGACGCCGATGCTATCGAACAAGCGAAAGCCTGGTTTTCGTACCTTCCAGATCGATGGCGGGACCAACCCCCGATCTATCAAGCAGTTGAGCCAATCCGGGCCTTACGCGCTGACGTGGTGCCAGATGAAGAGGCTCAGGGTTATGACATGCATGCAGTGATCGACGGAATCATTGATCAAGACAGTTTTTTCGAGGTGAAACCGCTTTTTGCGCCGGAACTAATTGTCGGTATGGCTCGACTAACTGGTCGTCCAATAGGCATTGTCGCGAACAATCCAAACCAAAAAGGGGGCGTCTTGTTTGTTGATTCTGCTGACAAGGCGACACGCTTTATTTCATGTTGCGATGCGTTCAATATTCCGCTGGTGTTCCTCGCTGATGTTCCTGGATTCATGGTCGGCACAGAGGTTGAGCGGCAGGGAATAATTCGTCACGGGGCCAAGATGATCACGGCAGTTTCCGAAGCGACCGTTCCGAAGGTTTCGGTCATTGTGCGCAAAGCTTATGGGGCCGGATTGTACGCAATGGCCGGACCGGCATTCGATCCTGAGGCCACGCTGGCCCTTCCTACGGCCAAGATTGCGGTGATGGGCCCGGAAGCAGCAGTCAATGCTGTGTTCGCCAACAAGATCGCCGCATTCGATGATGAAACTGAACGTGATGCATTCATCGCTGAACAACGCTCGCTGTATGAGCAAGACGTTGATCTCATGCGTCTTGCTTCGGAGTTGGTTGTTGATGCCATAGTCGAGTTCGGCGATTTACGGAATGAAATCTCTATGCGGCTGTCTTATGCCGCCGGCAGTCGGCGTCAATTTACCGAACGTCATCACGGCATTTCGCCAGTCTGACCAGGATCATCTCTCTTGCCTTATTGCGATGACTGCGCCAAGTTTTGGAATCCAAATACTTTGCCCCCGGATGGAACATGTCCAACATGTGGCGCCTTCATAGCTGAGACACCTCCGATTCAACGTGTTCCCTGGCACTTTTGGGTACTCATTGCGGCGGCTGGGATGTATCTGGGGTGGCGTTTGATCCAAGGGCTGAGTTGGCTGCTCGGGGGTTGATTTTTCGTGATCTGGAACCGACTACAATCTTACCGTCACGGGCTGTGGCGCAGCTTGGTTAGCGCGTCGGTCTGGGGGACCGAAGGTCGTGGGTTCGAATCCCGCCAGCCCGACCACTAGAGGTTCGAGTCAGGGTGCCACTGGGGCGCCCGGACTCGAGATTGATCCATGTCGGGCGAGGTGCGGTGTTTCAATAGAAGGTCTTCGGTTCCTCGTCTGAGTTGCACCGGTGATGATGGTGTCAGCTTTGGGAACAGGCTTGTTGTAGTGTCTTTGGGATGATTGTCAGCCATCAACACCAATTCGTGTTCGTCAAGACGGCAAAGACGGCGGGCACAAGCATTGAGATTGCGTTATCAGATCACTGTGGGCCGAATGACATCGTTACGCCAATATTCCATAAGGACGAAGTGCTGCGAGAGGTGGGTCCCCAAAACACCCGCATCCCTCTCCGCAGTCGCTTGCGTGATGTCGGATCGGTGCGACAGAGGCTTGCCGGACAGTATTGGAACCACATGCCGGCGACCTATGTCCGTTCGGCCTTGGGCCAGCAGGTCTGGGATCAGTACCTCACTTTCACTGTTGAACGGAATCCCTACGACCGAGCGATTAGCAAATACTGGTGGGCCACGCGAAATGATGATCCACGCCCAAGTCTCCTTGAGTTCCTCGCTGCCGGTCGTTATCTGTCGAACTGGCCAAAGTATGCGATCGACGATCAAGTTGGGGTCGATTTGGTACTCCGCTATGAATCTCTGGAAAAAGACCTAGCCGAACTGTCGGATCGACTTGCTCTCGATATTGCTCTTCCACAGACGCGGGCGAAGGGCAATTTCCGTGCAGATCGCCGCCCCTACCAGGAAGTCCTTGGGGCTGAAGAACGCGCAGTGATCGAACGGGTCTGCGCTCGCGAGTTCGAGACGTTTGGCTACGACTGGCTTTAAGCGACTTGATCCCGAGCGTTTTTTGTGTTGAAGGTCTGAGCTTCGGAGTCTTCCTGGAGTTTCAGGGTTGCTAACGGTCGCCCAACCTTTGCCGAGTGACTACGGTACTCAGCATGAGATTTGGTCTGCGTTCGAAAACCGCTGTTGCTAGTACGCGAATGAAGGCAGGTCATCGTGGTTGACGAACACAGCCGTGAGGTTTGGGCGGCGACTGACGGCACCACAATCACGATTTTGCCTGATGGTCGTAAACTGTTTACTTTCCCCGATGGCTTCACCGTTACCGAATACCCGGATGGCAAAACTGACACCAGTCACAACGATGGTGTGGCACCAATAGATAGCTGAGGCGCCTTCGGTTTCAGACGCAGGGAGTTGATTGTTTGACTCCGTTAGGACAATTGGTGTTTGACCAGACGGTGTTAGGCGAGTTCGCTTCAGTCAGGACTGCGTTCATGAGGTTGGCCTCGGTCAAATTCGCACTTTTGAGATTGGCTCCACTGAGGTTTGCACCCTCCAAATCTGCGTGAGTCAGGTTGGCGCTGAACAAGTTGGCATGATCGAGGTTGGCGCGAGCCACGGTGGCTGCCGTGAGATTGGCGCGATCAAGGTTAATCGTTGACATGTTCGCACCAGTCAACGTTGCTCCGGTCAGATTCGCCGCGGTCAAATTGGTTTCGGTCAGGTTGGCACCACTCAGATTTGCACCGGCAAGGTTGGCGAAAGCAAAACTGAAGAACGACAAATCGGCGCCCGAAAAATCGCAATTGTGAACGTCGACATTCTCACCTCGTATAGTGCAGTCCACTGTTTCCGTACCTGGAGCAGTCACGACAGTCGAGGCGGTGTTGGCCGTGCCACAACCGCTCACGATAGCGACGAGTCCGATTCCCATACTGATTGTCATGGCCATGAATCCACGCATGGCTGACACGGTACTGCTGATTACTTCTTCCGTCGGCGAAGCGAGAAGGTCCGGACGATAGCTGGCGTCAGAGGTCGGCTAGGCGATCAAGGATTGTGCCCGCGCCGCGGTTAGACGATCGTTGACGAACAATTGAGTAGGCGCCGTTTTCGTTGTTCAATGCGCCATCTCGCAACAGCAGCGAAAGCGCAGTTGCGATTGCTTCGGGATCAACACCTGTCATTTTCGCTGCTAACTCCTCATGTGTCTGCACGCCATCACGCAACATGACCGTCATGACACGTCGCTCATCGATTGAGCGGTCCAACATGCCGAGAACGCCGGCCGAGATGACGTCGCGACTCAAAGTTCGTAACACGCTGTCCTCGATCGCTGAAGCGTTCTCTACTCGCCGCTCGGAGGCGGTGAGCCGAAGGTCTCCACAATGGTTGCCGGGACCGAGCACCGCGACTCGCCTGGTTTGATCATGTTCGTCGGTTAGTGAAATCTCGATCCGGCCTGAGATCACAAAAACAATGCGATCGGCGTCATCGCCCTGGCGGTAGATCACTTCACCTTGGCTAAACCGCTCGGTAACGAGTTTCGCCGACAACGTATCTTGGAGATCATCGTCGATCCCAAGGACTGAAAGGTCAACTTCACCGAATGCAAGGCGTTGCGCCCACAAATGGGCATAGGTCGGTAACTCATCGAGCATTTGGTTATGCGAACTGAGGTGAACTTTTCCATCAGCGAGAAAAAGTATGTCGTCGACCGATTCGGCGACCTCGGCGCTGGCAACAGCAATCACTACCGATTCAAGTGGCGCAGCCCGGAGCATGGTTATGAGTGGTACCGCAGTCTCAACTTCACTCAGCGCAAGGATTGGTCCGACCATGAGGACGTCGGGCTTAGAAGCGAGCGCAAGAGCGAGAGCCAACCGTTGCCGATCATTGATTGTCAAGCGATCTGCGCTGTGCCAAAGATTCCGATCAAGGTCCTCCTGTGTGGCACCGAGATGAGCTAACCCCACCCTCCCGAAAATCAAACGCGCTTCGTCTGGACCAATCGTCGGGTCAACCGCCTGCAACTGTGCCAAGGGTGAGTCTTCGAAACCAACTGCAACTGCCGGTACATACGAGACCGTTTGAGCAGTGCCCTGGACTCGAACATCTACGCCTCTAAATCGCACATGGCCTGAATAAGGATTCTCGTCGCCGGCCAATAGCGACAGGAACTGATCGGGTACTGCGCCGACTGGCGTGACAACTCCGATCATCCGACCCAACGGCAACACCATTGACACATCGTCGACATCGGTGCCTGATTTGAAATGTGTAGTCAGGTGATCAAGCACAAGGCCGCTCTCATCGGCAATGGTGGCTGACGCAACCGGTGGGGTAATCCGATTTTCCTGGAGCAAAATATCGTCGATGCGCATTGCGCCTGCTACGCCCAACTGTACTGATCGCATCCAAGCTGGCAGCACCTTGAGGCCGGCGACAACACCCTCAACGTAAAGAATCGCCGCAGCCACGCTGGCCAGACTCCGGCCTCCGGCTGCGACCGCGACGACAACCACGAAGTAGAGGCCCATGAGGGCCGTCGTTTCAGCACCAAGGACTAAACGCGCCACAGTCCGCTCTTGATTTTTGGAGGTTTCTTCAACGACGGCGGAATGACGGAAGAATCGCCGTCGCATCCATTCTTCGAGGTGAAGACCGACAACGATCTGAGATGAGCCGAGAGTCTCGTCAATAGCCGAATCCATATCGCCGTTCGCCATAAGCCTCTCGTGGTCATCAGCGAGTAAATTCCGTCCGATATAGGTGCGGAATAGGACGAAAATGATCGAAACAATTGCCATCGCCAACCCAGCACGCCATTCGATCAATGTCAGCAAGGTGAGACTCAACAACACTCTTGCAACCGCTGGAACACCGTCAATCACCGTGTTTTTGCAGGCATCGGAAACCTTGTCCACATCAGATGAGTGCCTTGACACGATGGATGGACGACGCAAACCGCGCTGGTGCAGGAGATCCGTATGGAGCATCTTGTCGAATATTTCCAGCCTTAAGGATTGGGCTGAGCCGGTTGAAAGTTCCAGTGCTGCGAGTCGGGCGGCATAGCCCATACCTAATTGCAGCAGCACCAGCAGCCCTAAAGCGGAAATGAGGCTGGTGCTCCACTCGCCGTTGCCAACGTGCAACACCTTCTCAATAGTGAGCGGAATCAAAGCCTGTGTTGCCAATACGATCAGCAGGGCGACGACGGCCCAAGAAAATAGCCATCCGTAGCCCTTTAGGTACGGCCGATACCATCGTAAAAGAGTCGTTACGCCACCAGTAGAGATACCTGACGTGCTCTCAACGTGTGCTTCCACCACGGAAAGTTACTTCGGCCGCATTTACCTCGAGCTATCGCTAGTGCGTCATCTGCATGAACAGTAGGTGAATCGTGTACCGGCACCGAATGAGTGATGATCGCAACGAGAGTCTGTCCGACTGAATGCTCTCCCTCAGATCGGTGCAACACTTCCAACCATTTGGGTGATCGGCGATGATTGCGAAGTGGTGCATCGCCCAGGGATGCCCTCGAATACGGCGGTGATCTGATGGCTTCCTGCGGACAACGTATTGATCGAAAATGTGGCCCGTCCGTTCACCAGACTCACGCTGCCAATAATGGTGGCGCCGTCATAAAAGTCGACGGATCCTGCGTTAATAGTCCATGAAATGCCAATTGAGTAGACGTTGGCAGTGAATGTCACAGATTTCCCGATATCAACGACGGATCGACTGGACCTGATTGTGGTCGCAGTTGGGCCGAGGTTGATCGTCTGGATGATCGGGATTGACGTCGAACCGGACTGGTCAGCCGAACCGCTATAGGTCGCTGTAATAGACCGTGAGCCGACCGCGAAGTTCTTGATTCCAATTGTGGCTCGATGATTAGAAATCGGCGATGTGCCGAGCGATGTAGGCCCATCAAAGAACTCGACCGAGCCCACGATGGTCGAATTGATTCCCGGGTTGTTCTGCCAGACCATCGCTCGCAGAGTGACCAACTTTCCGACGATCGAATTCGGCAAACTTGACTCGACGGTGGTGGTTGTTGTCGCCTGACCGACTGACTGGGACACGACCTCTGTGGTCAGCGGAGCGTGTATTCCGCCACGTGCATAAACCGCGGATATGTCGTGCGAACCGACGGCTAGGTTCTTCTCAAAAAGGGTAGCGCTGCCATTCGTGACAGTGCGTGTGGCCAACAAAGTCGCCGAGTCATAAAACGCCATCGAGCCGCCGAGGTCACTAAGCGAAGCAGAAGGGTCAGCGACTTCGACGGTAAATGTGACGGATTGATGGAATGTGGACGGATTCACTGATGAGGTCATAGCGACTGAAGGGGCTACGAACCACGCTTGAATTCGACTGTTGCCTGAGTCGGCTACGTAGATATCGCCGGAGCCATCGACCACTACGCCCTCGGGAGCCGATAGCTGGTTATCGGCTCCTCCCGTGCCGTTCCCCCCGGCAACGGTGATGCCCGTTGTGGCACCAGGCGACCACAGCTGAACTCGGTCATTGTTGGTGTCGGCAACGAACAGATTCGATGAGCTATCGACAGCGAGACCGTAGGGAAACGTGAGCTGGTTTGCGTCGGATCCGGTGCCATGGTCGCCTGCGGCGGTGACAGCATTATCTCCACCGATTGAACCTGCTGCGAAACGTTGAATCCGTTGATTGTTCGTATCGGTCACGTACAAATTTCCGGCGGCATCGGTCGTAATAGCGGTCGGGTAGTCAAGGCGTGCTTGTGAATGGCCTGCGTTGAGTTCACCAGCAATGGTGATCCCGTCGGCGGCGAAGGGTGCTCCGACGAGAAATGATTGGACCCGATTATTGATCGAATCGGCGACAATCAGATTTCCGAAATGGTCGAGTGCTACTCCTGATGGATCTTCGAGTTGGTCCGGACCGGAACCAGCGCCATTGCCGCCTGCCACAGTGACGCCGGTGATGGCACTTGGCGCCCATTCCTGTATGCGGTTGTTGTTTGAATCGGCGATGTACACATTCCCGACAGCATCGACAGCGATCGCACTTGGACCTGAAAGCTGGTTAGCAGCCGAGCCGTCGCCGTGACCTCCGGCGACGACCACGCCGTCGGTGGTACTAGTCGAGCCGCGAGCAAACTCCTGCACGCGTGCATTGTCAATGTCGACGACGTAGGTGTTACCGCTGCTGTCAACAGCGATTGCCGCAGGATAAGAGGTCTGGTTGGCTGCCGAGCCAGTGCCATTTCCTCCGGCGATGGTGCGCGTCGGGAGGGCAACGAAACTAAAACGATCGGCTTCTACTAGTGGCGTGGTCGCAACCGCTGTCGTGACAGTGACGTCGACGACTCCGACGCCGGGAGGTGCCACTGCGTTGACCGAATTTCGATTCGGTACCGAAAAGGAAATCGCCGGGGTTGAACCAAAAGCAACGCTAACCACACTCACGAAATTTGATCCGTCGATTCGCACCGTGGTCCCGCCAGTTTGGGGGCCTGACGATGGCGAAACTCTCGTTACGTTCGGGGGCGCTACCGCGTACGCGTTCGGCACTGCTACCGCGACGAACCCGATGCACACGCTTAAGGTGACGATGGTGGCACGAAGGCACAAATGACGCATGAGATCTCCGATCGGTGGTTTCTACCTACCGTCATCATCGGAGCTCATGGCGACCGGCTCTAGAGTCGAAAGTCAATACTTCCGTGTGCCCAACCCCTAAAAAAGGTGGCCTTCGCAGGTACTTTCGTGGTCGTCGCTGCTAGTGAGATCGGGGCAGATGGTGTGTACCCATTTGATGCCTTTGACATTGGTGGCACTCAGATCAGCACCTACAAAGCTGGTGTCGGTCAAATTTGCGCCGGCAAGCACGGTACCAGCGAGGTTGGCGCCATTGAGATTGGCATCGGTCAAGTTCGCGTTTTTCAAATTTGCATCGGTCAGATCAGCTCCAGTGAAGTCGGCGCCATAGGCATATGCCGTGGCCAGATCAGCATCGGTCAGCCTTGCACTCGTGAACCTCACGCCAACCAGTTGTGCCTTCGAAAGATTGGCGCCTGTCAGATTCGCGTGGTCAAAACTCGCGTCGTTGAGGTTGTCGCGGGTGAAGAGTTGGTTCGCGAGATCACACCCATGAAGATCCGCGCCACTGGAGCGGATGGTGCAGTCTGGCGCTGGCAGCGTTGATGTGGTGGTTGGGCTCAGGTCTGCTGGCGCTACCTGACTCGACTTCGAGGACGACGAGCCTGAACATGATCCGAGGAGGCAGACAAAAGCAACGCCTGCAATCGCCATTCCACGACGAGAAAAGTGTCTCATTTCATCCCTGCGGTTGTCGCTTTATTGCCCACATGTGTTGTAGGTGGCGTCCCCTCGCTCAGCCTGGTGGAAGCGAGCAGAGGGGACACCGGCATCCACACTACCGAGTTGGACCGGAAGTTCGTTATCAGGCGAAAAAATCGGAACCAGACGTGGGTTGAAGCTAAAGCTAACGAAGAGTAACGAGGACCCAAAGGGCTTCGTCTGGCGCTATTTCATTCGGAACGCCATGAGCGCCGAATGCTTCGGCGCTCGGCACCCCAATCAGGCGGGTTCCGCCGACCTGCATTCCAGCCACTCCTTGAGCCACGCCTGGGATAAACGCTGCGACGGGAACCGACATCGGCATTTTGGCTGCATAGGTGGAAAAGTGCAGTAAGCCATCGGAACACGTGGCTACGACGAGATCCACCAAAACGGTGCTGCTAGACGAAGCTGGATAGCCGCTACCGACGACGAGGTCAGTTTTCGTCACCGTTGCCGGCGGTGGCCCCGTTACTACTGGTAATGACGAAACGCCTTCAGGCAGTGCCTCGCTTACGGGAACACAGGGTTTTCCGGCCGCGGACTCAAGTGGTGCCTCCGTTGTTGTAGGCGAGACGCGCTTTGCAGGAGTGCTGCTGTCGTCGGAGGTATAGAGCGCGAGGAGTCCGACCAGGGTTGCGCCAATGACCCAAGGCAACAACACAATTAACCATGAGCGGGCTGGCTTTTGTTTCGCGTCGTGCGCCGGTGGTTCCTCAGAATCACGAGTGAGGCCCTCCGATGCGGTTTCTGGTTTGGGTGCCACCGGCGCGAGAACGGCAACTACCGGCGTTTCTAGCGGCGGGGTCACCGGCGCCAGTGGTGCAACTACCGGTGGCGGAGGTAGAGAACGTAACGATTCGGTTGTACGTGGTTCGGGTTCAGGCTCAGCTCGATCTGGTTCGGTTTCAGGTTGGCTCGCTGGCTCAGACGGCTCGGCGGATACGAGGGAAACAGGTGGAGGAACTACCGGTTGCGGCGTTACCGGAGGTATGACCTGAGGCTGCGGCGGGAGCATTGTCTTGGTGCTGGCAATGAATTCATCGGTCTGCCCAAGCGGTAGCGGTTCGATTTCCCGCACCCACGAACCGCAGTGCATGCAACGGCGGGCCGCAGGGTCAATTTGCTTGCCGCAGACCGGACACGGCTTCAGCGGGTATCGGCTTTGGCGGCGGGCAGCATTTTTTGCCCACTTCTTTGTCGGTCTCCAGCCTTTCCGAATTCCGGATTTGGTAGGTACTTCGAATCGCCAGCCCGATCCATCAGGCGAAATCGAAAAATCTGGCACGACGGTCACGATACTGCCCGCGGCAGGCCGCGAGAATTCAGGTCAATCGTCGCCGATTCCCTGGCGCTGGTTGCACAATGGATCACGGGTGGATCGAGCCACGGCCACGTGGCACCTAGAAGTTGGCGGCGGTAGCGACCATCGCTTGAGTGACGCGCGCAAGATCGTCCTGATCGGTCACATAGGGCGGCAACGTATAGAGCAGTCGACCGAATGGGCGAAGCCACACGCCTTGGTCAACGAGGAATGCCTGAGCGCTAGGGGGAAGGGGATGTTTCATCTCGATCACGCCGATCGCTCCGAGGACACGAACATCCTCAACGCCGGGCAAGTCTCGCGCCGGTTCGAGTCCGCCAGTGAGTCCGACCTCTATCTCGCGAATGCGGTCGCTCCAAAGTTGCCCAACAAGAAGGTCGATACTTGCTGATGCAACCGATGCTGCCAGCGGATTGCCCATGAACGTTGGGCCGTGCATGAGCGCACCGGACTCTGCTGCCGAAACCGCAGAGGCCACCCGATCGGTACACAATGTTGCAGCCATCGATAGGTAGCCCCCAGTGAGAGCTTTTCCAACGCAAAGAATGTCAGGAGAAATCGATGCGTGCTCGCAAGCGAACATCTTCCCGGTTCGACCGAAGCCGGTGGCGATCTCGTCAGCAATAAGCAAAATGTCATGGTCGTCACAAAGGGTCCGAATTGCCGCGAGGTAGTCAGGCGAATAGAAGTGCATTCCACCCGCTCCTTGCACGATTGGCTCGAGGATGAGCGCGGCAATTTCCTTTTCATGATTGCTTAGCAGTTGGCGAATCTCGCTGATGTGATCGCTAGCGAATGCATCTCCATAAACAGGTGCTGGCCTAGGTGCGAAAAGTTGTTTCGTCAAAACCTGTTCGAACTGATGGTGCATCCCATTGACCGGATCACAAACCGACATCGCCGCAAATGTGTCACCGTGGTAGCCGCCCCTTACCGTGAGCAATCGGTGCCGTTCGGGTTTTCCGACACCCAGCCAATATTGGACTGCCATTTTGATTGCAATCTCAACGGCAACCGAACCTGAGTCGGAGAAGAACACTCGGGTAATGCCATCGGGGGCGAGGTCAATAAGTCGTCGAGCGAGACCTACTGCGGCCGGATGGGTCAGGCCGCCGAACATCATGTGAGACATGTTGCTCAGTTGATCGGTAACCGCAGCGTTCAACATCGGGTGGTTGTAGCCATGGATCGCTGACCACCACGAGGCCATGCCATCAATGAGTTCTCGACCGTCGTTCAGGGTGATGCGTACCCCAGACGCCCGTTCGACCAAGTACATAGGCGATTGGCTCGGACTTGGGGCATACGGATGCCAGATGTGCTCCTGATCAAACGCAATCGAATCCTCTAACGCCATTTCAGCCCACTCTCGAATTCCACCCCCGCATCGTAGGTTGTGGGAGTCAATGGACAGCGAAGTCGATTAGTGCGGGTTTGCGTGATGGGAACAACTACGGTTTCAGTCCTGATGGACGAGGACACGGATCGGAAAAAGGAACCAGCAATTCTCGAGGGCGACGATGCACAGGCCCACGGCTTTGACGACCACTTGGTTGAAGAAAGCGCTGCCGACATTCGCTCAGATCGGCTGGCGAAACTAGACCGACTGCGCGCTGGTGGAGTCGATGTGTACCCCTATCGATTTGATCGGGACCGCACCCTCGCCGAGTTACGTGGATCGTTTGGTGAACTTGAGGCAGGTACTGAGACTGACGCCGAAGTACGCGTTGCTGGTCGTGTCATGCTCAAGCGAGGCCAGGGCCGATTGACATTTGTCACGCTGCGCGATCGCGATGGGCAGGTGCAACTTTTTGTTTCTCAAGGTTTGTTAGGAAAGGAAATTTTCGCGGAGTTCAATGATCTCGATCGTGGCGACTGGATCGGTGTTGTCGGGACGATCATGGTGACCAAAAAGGGAGAGCTTTCAGTCAAGGTCACCGGGTATGAACTGCTCAGCAAAGCGTTGCGCCCACTTCCCGATAAATGGAAGGGACTGAGCGATATTGATCAACGGTACCGTCAGCGCTATGTCGATCTGATAGTCAACGAAGAAGCCCGTCAGACTTTTTTGATCCGGACGCTCGCCGTGCAGGCGATTCGTGATCGTATGCGGGCACGTGGCTATCTCGAAGTTGAAACTCCCGTTTTGAGTCTCACTCAAGGCGGCGCAACGGCGAGACCCTTTGTGACCCATTACAACGCTCTCGACCTCGATAGTTATTTACGAATTGCGCTCGAACTTCCGCTAAAACGATTGCTCGTTGGTGGCATGGACGCTGTGTTCGAAATCGGTCGCGTCTTTCGAAATGAGGGACTCGACACCCGACACAATCCCGAATTCACGATGATCGAAAGCTATGAAGCTTTTGTCGATTACACCGAGATGATGACGCTGGTGGAAGACCTCGTGTCATCAGCGGCTTTGGCATCCATTGGAAGAACGACGGTTGAGGTTCGGCAAACTGAAGTCGATCTAGCTCCGCCGTATCGACGCGCGACGATGATCGATCTCATCGCGGAGTACACGGGTGTGAATGTGCATCCATCAATGGCGGTAGGTGCGTTGCAACAGACGCTTTCTGATCTTGGTATCGGGTTTGATCCCAAGTGGGGTCCAGGTCGCCTCGTGGTTGAGATCTATGACGAAAGGGTTGAGTCCGAACTCATCGCACCTACTTTCGTTTTGGATCATCCTCGTGAAATCTCGCCGCTAGCGAAGGCACATCGCTCGGATCCAATGCTGGTGGAGCGGTTCGAATTGGTTGTCGGTGGTCGCGAACTCGCGAATGCCTATAGCGAATTGAATGACCCCGTCGATCAACTTGCCCGCTTTCAGGTTGAAGCAGCGATGAAAGCTGCCGGCGATGCCGAGGCAGGAGATGTTGATCTTGATTATGTCCGTGCGCTTGAATACGGGATGCCACCCGCGGGCGGCATGGGGATGGGAATCGATCGCCTTGCGATGCTTTTGAGCGAAGTCGATTCGATTCGCGAAGTCATCTTGTTTCCCACTCTGAGACCTGAAGCTGGTCTTGATGAGTCTGATTTCAGCGTGTCGCCACCGACGAATTCGAACTGATACCAGTGAGCCACACGACATTTCGTGCTCGGGTCATCGGATGGCTGACCGCACTTGGTGGGTTGTTATTGGTGTTGTCGGTCTTGCCGTTTGTGCCGGATCGAATTTTGAACGTTTCGCGAATTGTTGCGCCGTTTGGCCTTCGTGTTGCAAGCCACGTGGTGTCGTTGCTGATAGGTGTGATCCTGTTGTTCCTCGCCGGTCAACTCGGTCGGAGAAAACATCGAGCCTGGCAAGTGGCTCTCGGATTGTTCGCACTCAGTTCCGGTGCAGCAGTGCTTCGGTTGGATCGGCCAGTTGCTGGGCTGTTCTCGATGGCCATGGTCGTCTTGCTGATTTTGAGCCGGAGTGAATTTCAGGCTCCGCCTGATCCGCCGACATTGTTTCAATTTCTGCGATTTGTGCCGTTGTACCTCGGAGCGGTGGTGCTGTACGGGCTCGGTTTCCTATTCGTTCAGCGAAACCGGATCACGCCTTCGTTAGAAACTGGCCGAAGTCTTGATGCCATTTTCAGCGGGTTGATTGGTCTTCCGGGCTCGTATGAGTTTCATAGTGAGTTCATTGAGCGAGTATTTCGTTCGTCGCTGCTCGCATTAGGCGTGATCGGTCTGGTTCTTGCCCTTGCGCTCCTGTTCCGACCGATCGTGACGCGGCCGCAGCAGGAACCAGATGCGTGGGGGCATGCCAACCGACTCGTGCGTTCCTACGGCCGAGATACGTTGGCATATTTCGCGTTACGGGATGACAAAAGCTTCTTTTTTGCATCCGATGGCGAAGCAATGATCGCTTATACCTATATCGGTCGGTATGCGCTCGCATCGGGCGATCCAATTGGCAGGCCAGAGTCGTTAGGTCTTGTGCTCGACGAATTTTTGGCGATGTGCCAACAGCGTGCGTGGGGTGTTGCTTTTCTTGCCGTGCTGGAATCCGGACGCGATGCGTACCTCGAACGCGGGCTCCATACCTTTTATCTTGGCGACGAGGCCATCGTTAGCTGCAATGGATTCAATCTGAAGGGCAAGAAGTGGAAGAGCGTTCGGCAATCGGCGCAACGTATCGAGCGAACGTTCCGCTTCGAGTTCATTTCCGAGGCAGACGCTTCACCAGAGCTGATTCGAGACTTGAACGCGTTGAGCGCTAAATGGCGCGGCAAGGCTCCTGAACGCGGCTTCACTATGAGCCTGAGCCAAGATCTTGATGGAACCAATCCTGAATTTCGCTTGTGTGTGGCGCTTGACGATGACGGTCGTCCCGGTGGTTTCCTGCGACTTGTGCCGGTATTCGGACCTGAGACCGGTTACACCTTGGACTTGATGCGTCGCGATCCTGACACGCCGAATGGCATGACAGAGTTTCTGCTCACTCGGGCAATCACTCGACTGGACGAACTCGGTTACGCCCGACTTTCAATGAACTTCGCAGTGTGGGGTCGGCTCTTCTATGAAGATATTCACTACACATTGACGCAACGAATCCTCAAGTGGCTTCTTGAGTTGGTGAATCCCTTCTACCAAATCAAATCGCTCAAGATGTTCAACCAACGCTTTTATCCGCACTGGGAATCCCGGGTCATCGTCTATGACGATGTGCGCGCCCTGCCTCGGGTGGGACTTCTCTATGGCGGTGTCGAAGGGTTTTTGTCGATACCGGTTATCGGTCGTTATTTTTTGCCTAAGACGGTTCCACATTCAAAGGCGGAAGTCGGCAGTTCCGACCCAACCGAGGAGCAGTCACGGTAATGTCACCACGATGTGTGGCCGTTTCGTGCTTTCAACCTCGACTCGCGATCTCGCCGTCATATTCAATGCACAAGCGGACGACGTACTAGCGGACGACGGTGACCGGCAGGGGATAGCGAACTTCAACATTTCGCCCACGACTGACATCGTCGCAGTGACAGCTGAACACGGCAATCGACATCTCGAGCGGTTCCACTGGGGACTAGTACCGAGCTGGGCGAAGGATCCCTCAATTGGATCACGGACGATTAATGCTCGGGCTGAGACCGTGGCAACGAAGCCGTCATTTCGCGCCGCATTGAGAAAGCGGCGTTGCATAATCCCCGCCGATGGATTCTACGAATGGCTCAAGGTTCCCGGGCAGCGAGTCAAGCATCCAATGTATTTTCATCCCGTAGCGAACGAACCATTTGCGTTTGCTGGACTTTGGGAAAGTTGGCAAAGTCCTTCGAGTCCCAACGAGGTGTTGCGTTCGTGCACGATCATCACCTGCATGCCCAATGAGATAGTCGAGCCAATCCACGACCGAATGCCAGTCATTCTTCCAAGGACCGCTTGGGACACTTGGCTGTCGCATGGAACAAACGAAGTTGACGCACTGCAGGTGCTACTTGTTCCGGCTGAGCCCTCGATTGTTGCGGTTTACCCGGTAAGCACTGCGGTGAACAACGCACGTAATCATGGTTCGATGCTTGTTGAAAGACTTGACCATCTCGACGTCGAAACAATTTTCGACTTCGATGCGGACCCCGAGTTTTGACTTCCACGTTGCATCGGCGGGCTCGCAACATCGCGCTGGGATGGGAAGGTCGACTCGACTCTCCATCCGGTGACCGGATTGTCCCATGGGTCTGTGCCGGGGGACTGTTCATAACGCTCATCGTGCTGGCTCTGGCCCAAGCTCGAGCGCTGTCATCGAACGTGAACCTTGCCACCTTCGTGCAGGCTGTATGGCAAATCCGTCACGGCATGCAACCACTTTCGACCATCACTACCGGTGAAAACATTCTCGGCTCGCAAGGGGCGGTCGTTCTTTATCCATTGGCGCTGGCAACAAAACTCGTCCCCACCATTCCGCTCTTGATCGGTGTGCAGTCGGCGGCATTGGCACTCGCAGTGGTACCCCTTTGGCGAGTGTGTCGACACCTTGCGAATCTTCCTACCGGAGCATCACTGATGGTGTTGTTCGTGTATTCGCTGCACCCTATTATTCACACTCTCAATCTTGATGGCTTTCATCCCGAAACGATCGCGTTGCCGTTTCTGATCGGCGCCGGATATTTCGGGCTTACGCAGCATTGGCGCCGATTCGCGTTTTGTTGCGTCATTGCGATGGCCTGTCGCGCTGATCTTGGACTCGCGGTTGCCGGCATAGGCGTGCTACTTATCGTGCAAGGGTTTCGCCGTCGTGGGTTGGTGGCGCTCACAGCTGGTGTGATGTGGTTTTGTTGTTTCTTAGTTTTGGTTCAGCCGCATTTCGCTCACTCGGTGTCGCAACTTGGCGCCTACAGCGCCTATGGAACTAGCCCATTGTCAGTCGCTTGGGGAATGGTCACCAGACCAGCCGAAGTTCTAAGCCAGATCCTTTCGCGTGAAAATTTTGGGTTGCTCGTGTTCTTGTTCGCACCGCTTCTGTTCCTTCCGTTTCTGTCCCCCCGCTATCTGATGCCAGTGGTCCCGTTGCAGCTGCTGTATCTCGCCGGTGAAGTTCCGCCGAGCGTCCGATATGGTCCGCAGGCTGTCGCGATTACGGCATTTATGTTTCTGGCACTGCCACGTGGCTTGAGTCGACTGGGACGAGTCAACGTGACGGTGGCCCATATTGATCGGCGGGTTCTCATCACAATGGCGATCGCCGCGTGTTCGTTTTTCGTCCTGTTCTCGCCGAGTTCACCCTACGAAAAGCCTTGGTTCTGGGGAGGGCAGGATGCTGCAGACGGGGCGCGAATTGAGGTTGCGAATGCCATTCCAGCTGATACCCGGGTTCGGTCGACGGCGTCGGTGTTGACGCTTCTCAGCGAGCGATCAGTTCTCTATTCGATCGATAGCGCTCCTATCGCCGACGGTGAAATCCATGCCGAAGCCATTGGCGCCGATGTTGACGTAATCGTGATCGATCGTCGCGATCTACTTGGGTCCGACCAACGCCCAGTATTGCTAAAAATGGAGATCTCTAGGACCGAGCGTCAACTTGAGTCCGACTTACAAGCGCAAGGTTTCGCAATCACATTCGACTCGCAAGAGATTGTGAAGTTCGAACGGCACGGCGACGAGCCTTAACGAACTCGATCAAAAAATGATCGCCACGCGCACCGAACGTGTTGCCGTTGGCTGATCTGACTAGCTATTTGCCTCATCGAGTGCATCGCGAAGGCGACGAGCGCAATCTTCAAAATCCGCCTCGCTTACATCGTTTTGCGCGTTCGAAAAATCAAGGTCAGGCATACCGCGCATCGGCACGACATGGACATGGCAGTGCGGAACTTCAAAACCTGCAATGACAAGCCCCACTCGTAGCGGAGCGAATGCCCGCATTTGGGCCTTGCCGATATGTTGGCTTACCTCCATGAGGTGGGCGGCAACTGGGCCCGGCAGGTCAAGCCAATGGTCAATTTCAATTCGGGGGATGACGAGTGTATGCCCTGGCTGCAGGGGGCTAATCGACAGAATCGCCACGCATTGGTCATCCTGGAAAACGAATCGACCAGGTAGTTCGCCTGCGATGATGCGAGAAAAGATCGTGCTCATCAATTTCTCCTGTTGGTTACTGGACGCGTCTTCATCATCAATTCGCGCTTGGGTGGAGCACGGATCGTAGGCTGGTTAGGTGCCCGAGGCTGAGGAGAATCGAATCGTCACGATTCCGAACGTTGTTACCTTGCTGCGTCTCGCGTGCTTGCCGTGGTATTGGTACCTATTGGTTAGTCAAGATCAGCGCGCTCAAGCGGCATTGTTGCTCGCAGTTCTTGGCGCAACTGATTGGATTGATGGCTATGTCGCCCGACGGTTTCATCAAGTGTCGAATCTGGGAAAGATCCTTGATCCGATTGCTGATCGACTGTTGTTTTTCGTAGGTATCGTCGGAATCATCGTCGTTGGCGGCGCTCCACTTTGGTTCTGCTGGATCGTCCTAGGTCGGGAACTAGTTGTGGCCATCGCCGCCGTTGTACTGGCCCTGCTCGGAGCGAAACGTATCGACGTAACATGGTTTGGGAAAGCGGGAACGTTCTGTCTGATGTTTGCGTTTCCGCTCTTCCTGGCTGGATCGAGTTCACTTTCGAGCGCCCCAATCTTTGAGGCATTTGCCTGGATGTGTGGAATCCCTGGTTTAGTTTTGAGCTATTACGCGGCAGTGATGTACGTGCCAATCGGCTTGCGATCACTCCGTGAAGGTCGCATGGCCCGTGTGACTGATCCGACTCCCGATAGCTTCGCACCATGAAAGCTGTGATCATGGCTGGTGGCGAGGGCACCCGTTTGCGTCCGCTTACGTCGAATGCTCCCAAACCAATGTTGCCGTTGGTGAACAAACCGATGATGGAGCACATCATCAACCTGTTGGTGAGCCACGGGATTAGCGAGATCGTCGTCACGGTTGCATTTATGGCCAGCGCGATCAGCACGTATTTCGGGGATGGTTCGGAGTTCGGCGCCAAGATTGTCTATGCCACCGAGGAGACGCCCCTTGGGACTGCGGGCTCGGTTCGCAACGCGATGGAACATCTCGACGAACCGTTTATGGTGATTTCTGGCGATGTTCTCACCGACATCAACTTGAGTTCATTGGTGTCGTTTCACCAAGAAAAGGAAGCCTTAGCGACGATTGGTCTGGTGCACGTTGACAATCCGCTTGAGTTTGGAATCGTCATTACAAATGAGGACGGCGCCATTGAACGATTTCTCGAAAAGCCAACGTGGGGTCAGGTATTCAGCGACACCATTAACACGGGAATCTTCGTTCTTGAACCGTCTATCTTTGATTTCATCGAACCAGATCGTTCGGTCGACTTTTCGAGCGAAGTGTTTCCCGCGCTTCTTGCTGCCGGCAAGCCAATGTTTGGAGCAGTTGCCGACGGGTACTGGGAAGACGTGGGGACGATTGAAGCTTACGTGCGTGCCCACAAAGATATCCTGAATCGTGCCGTGCAAGTTCAGGTGCCGGGGTTCGAACTTTCAGATGGCGTTTGGCTCGGAGAAGGTGCAGAAGTTCATCCGGATGCGAAGCTTCGGGGACCGCTTGTCATTGGCGACAACTGTCGGGTTGAAGCTCGTGCTGATTTGCGCCAGTACACGGTTTTAGGCGCCAACGTTCGAATTCGAAGCGAAGCGCAACTTGAGCGAACTGTTGTGAATGACAACGCCTATCTCGGTGAGGGCGTGCGTCTCCGTGGCGCAGTTATCGGTCGGTCGTGCGATCTACGTAAAGGCATGCGCGCCGAGGAAGGGGTCGTGGTCGGC